>JABAHO010013936.1_pt1 | contig 17700 bp, 19 predicted proteins | sample 7062071 | NCBI WGS metagenome assembly JABAHO01 (sample SAMN14534356, study PRJNA622989) | marine sediment metagenome | biome: marine biome [ENVO:00000428]; feature: marine pelagic biome [ENVO:01000023]; material: deep marine sediment [ENVO:00002113] | place: India: Gulf of Kutch | collected...
TGCTCGATGCCTCTTCGATCCAATCGACGAGTGCCGGGGAACAGCACCGGGTATTGATAGAGGAGCTCGCCAAACACTCACCGGAGCTGGCAGCTCGGCCCCGCCTGGTCGCAGTAAGCAAGATCGACCTGAATGAGGTCGGTGCAGCCCTTCCTGACATCGAAAATGTGGCCGCCGAGGAGGGTTTTGAGATCTACCCGATCTCGGCGCTGACCGGCCAGGGCATCAAGACGCTTTTGAGCGCGATTCTGGAAGCGGTGGCGGCTGATCGGCGAGAGGCGCCAGACCGGCTTGGATACGTGTTGCACCGTCCGGCAGAAGAGGGTTTTTCGGTGACGAGGGATGGATCGGAATGGGTCCTCAGTGGTCGGGCCGCCGAACGAGCCGTCAACCTCGATGACCTCACGTCTTCGCAGGCGCTGGATCTCGTGTCCGCTCGCCTGGCCGGTGCTGGCATAATCCGCGCCCTCGAAGCGGCTGGAGCCCAGGCTGGAGATGACGTGAGAATCGGAGAGTTGTTGTTCGAATTTCAGCCCGAGGATGACGAGACCAAGGACGCCGCCGAATGAGATATCGGCTGACGCCGGGCACCCCGGTGGTCGTGAAAGTGGGCTCGTCGAGTCTGGCAGCCGATGGGGGAGGACTGGAACCCAAGGCGATCATCCGCGTGGTGAAGCAGGTGGCGGGCCTGTGGGACGCCGGGTACCCCACAGCCCTGGTGAGCTCCGGAGCCGTGGCGGCGGGGCTGCCGGTCCTGGGAACGACGCCGACGGATCTGCCCGGCTTTCAAGTGGCAGCCTCCGTGGGACAGAGCCGCCTGATGGAGCGTTACAGCGCCCGGTTTGCCGAGGAGGGCCTGACAGCCGGCCAGGTGCTGCTGACCAAGGACGTGCTGGCCAATCGCCCCCAATACCTGACAGCCCGCGAGACCTTGTCGCGCATGCTTGGCCTGGGCGTTGTGCCGGTAGTGAATGAGAACGACAGCGTGGGTGTTGAGGAGCTGCGGTTCGGCGACAATGACCGCCTGGCGGCGGTTGTTTCCCATCTGGCCAGCGCCGGCATGCTGATCGTGCTGACCGACACTCCCGGCCTCTTCTCCGGGGATCCTCGCTTTGACGATGAAGCCCAGTTGATCACAGCCGTGCGTCACACCGACGAAGCTCTTGACGAAGTGGTCCGGGGAGCTCCCGGCCCCCTCGGATCAGGAGGTGTGGCTACCAAGGTAGCCGCCGCTCGAATTGCCGGGTGGTCGGGCATACCTACCGTCATCGCCGATTCGAAAGACCCCGCAGTGTGCGCCGAGGCTGTCGCAGGAGCGGATGTCGGGACCTGGATCGACCCACACGAATCGAGCCTGCCGGCCCGGAAGCTGTGGATCGCTTTCGGCCAACCGGCTGAGGGCACGATCGAAGTCGATGACGGTGCCGTCAGGGCTCTGGTATCAGGAGGGAAGTCCTTGCTGGCGGTGGGGATAAAGTCACTGAACGGCGAGTTCGAGGAGGGGGCGGCAGTGGAGATCAACGATGAGCGCGGGTCGCTGATCGGAAAGGGACTGGTCCGGTTTTCCTCCCAAAAACTGGCCCAGGTCGCGGGACGTCACAGCTCGGAGGTGGGCGGCGAGGCGATCCATCGGGACGACTTGGTCATTCTGGCCGATGATGGGTGATCTATCCGAGCTTCCCAATATCGGAGACAAGTCGGCTGCGCGCTTGGCAGCGGTCGGTGTCCATTCAATATCCCATCTCGAGGTGCTCGGCGCGGTTCAGGCTTTCCTCTTGGTCCAGGAGCGCTTCCCCGACTCGACCAGCCTCAACCTGCTGTGGGCGTTGGAGGGTGCCCTGCTCGATATCTCGTGGCTCGAACTGCCGTCGGATCGAAAAGAGGAGCTCCGGGCCGAGCTGAGATCCGTCGGTAAACTGACCCGATGATTGAGAAGATCGGCCGGCAAGCGAAGGAAGCGGCCCGGGTCGTCGGAGAAGCGTCGACCTCCGCCAAAAACGGTGCTCTGGAAGCGATGGCTACTGCCCTCGAGTCCTCCGAAGACGAAATCCTGGCCGCCAATGCGAGCGACATCGATGAGGCCCGCGCCCAGGAGATAACCGGCGCCCNNCCTGCCTAATGGGATCAAAGTAGAGCGGGTGCGAGCACCGCTCGGCGTCGTTGCCGTCATTTATGAGGCCCGCCCCAACGTAACCGCCGACACGGGGGGCCTCACGTTCAAAGCTGGTAATGCAGCGATCTTGCGTGGATCCTCCTATGCACTCAACTCCAACCGGGCGATTGCTTCATCGCTGCGGACAGCCCTGGAGGCGGAGGGTCTACCGGCTAACGCAATTCAATTGCTGGAGGACACCGACCGGCAGGCTGCCACCCAGCTGATGCAGGCAGACGAGTGGGTCGACCTGCTGGTGCCGCGAGGAGGGCCCGGCCTCATCCAAGCCATGATCGACAATGCCACCGTGCCGTACGTGATCGATGGTGCCGGAAACTGCCACGTTTACGTCGATGCCGCCGCCGACCTCGACAAGGCCAAGGCGATCGCCATCAATGCCAAGATTTCCCGCCCGGGGGTGTGTAACGCGGCCGAGTCGCTGCTGGTGCATGAGGCGGTTGCCGACAAGTTCATTCCCGGTGTCGCCGCCGCCCTCGTTGCAGAAGGCGTCGAACTGCGCGGCGACGATGCGTCACGAGAGCTAGCGCCGCAGATCAACCACGCTACCGACGAGGATTTTGGAACCGAATTCCTCGATCTGATTATGTCGGTCAAGGTTGTGCCGTCGGTATCGGCCGCCGTTGAGCACATTCGGGAGTACGGCAGCGGGCACACCGATGCCATCGTGTCGGAGGATTACGGTGCCATTGACACATTCGTTCGAGGTGTCGACTCGGCCGTGACGATGGTCAACGCATCGACTCGCTTCACCGATGGCGAGGAGTTCGGGTTCGGGGCCGAAATCGGCATCTCCACTCAGAAGCTCCACGTGCGAGGTCCGATGGGCCTGGAAGCCCTGACGTGCGAGCGGTACGTGCTTTACGGCACGGGCCAGGTTCGTTGATCGAATTCGCTTCCCCGGCTGAAGTTGCCGACGCCCTGAAGNNTTCGCTTCCCCGGCTGAAGTTGCCGATGCCCTGAAGGGGGCCGGGTACCTGCCGAGTGAGCGCATTAGCCAGGTGGTTTACTTGGCCGAGAAGCTCGAAAAGCCCTTGTTGGTTGAGGGCCCTGCCGGGGTCGGGAAGACCGAACTCGCCAAGGCGCTGGCAGCGATACACGCTCGACGCCTGATCAGGCTGCAGTGCTACGAAGGATTGGATGAGTCCAAAGCCCTGTACGAATGGAACTATCGCAAGCAGTTGTTGCGGCTCCAAGCGGAAACCGGGGATTGGGACTCGGTGGAGGGGGACATATTCACCGAGCCGTTCCTGCTGGAGCGCCCGCTCCTGGAAGCTCTGCGGTCACCCGAGCCGGTCGTTCTCTTGATCGACGAGGTCGACCGCGTAGAAATCGAGACCGAAGCCTTGTTGCTGGAGGTCCTCGCCGATTTCCAGGCTTCGATTCCGGAGCTGGGAACGATTGCGGCGGAGACCCAGCCCCTGGTTGTGCTCACTTCCAACAACACCCGCGAGCTGTCGGATGCCCTGAAACGGCGCTGCCTGTTTCTTCACATTGATTACCCCGACGTGGAAAGAGAGCGGGAGATCCTTCTGACTCGCGTGCCGGAGCTCCCGGAGCGTCTTGCCGAACAAATCGCCGGCGTCGTGCGCCACATTCGTGGACTTCCTCTGCGAAAACCCCCGTCGGTTAGTGAGTCGATCGACTGGGCCCGCACGCTGCTAGCCCTCGGAATCGACGAAGTCAACGAAGGCGTAACGGTCGACACCCTGAACGTGCTGCTCAAGTACCAGGCTGATCTCGACAAGGCGGCCGTCGACCTCGCATGATCGGGGTTCTCACCCGGTTCGTTGATGAGCTGCGCCAGGTGGGGATCCCGGTTTCCATGGTCGAATCGATCGACGCCGCCCGCGCCATCGAGCATGTACCGCTGGAGGATCGTCAAGCGTTGCGGCATTCTCTGGCCGCCTGCTTGGTGAAGAACCCGCACCACCTCGACGCATTCGATGCCGCATTTGATGCCTTCTTTGCAGTTCAAACCGGACGGCAGCCACCGCCGACCCCTGTCCCCGACCCGGACGCCGGTGGAGGGGCGCCCGGGGCTGGCGGTGACCTGGATGTAGAACTGCTGGTTACTGGTTTGCTGGGAGCTCTGGCCGAGGGGGAATGGGGCACCGTCAGGTTGATTGCCCAGCAAGCGGTCGGCCGGCTGGCCGGCTTGCAGCCGGGGCGGCCGGTCGGGGGTCGCTACTACCTCTACCGGGTGCTGAGCCGGCTTGCGGTTGACGGCTTTCTCGAACGATTGATGGAGCGGCATCCCGAAGTTTCGGGGCTTGATCGCAGGATGCTCGAGGATGAATACCGCGATCGAATCAACCGTTTCGAAGCGGCAGTGCGTGATGAAATCCAACGCCGGCTGGTTGAGGACCGTGGCTCCGAGGCGGTCGCCCAGACGACCCGACAAACGCTGCTGGAGGACATCGACCTGGCCCACGCGGGCCGTGTTGAGATAGAGCGCATGGAACGCGTCATCCAGCCGCTGGCGAGGAAGCTGGCTTCTCGCCTTGCTCAGCGTCGGCGCCACCTGCGCCGAGGAAGGCTCGACGTGCGCAGCACGGTGCGGCACTCGTTGTCGAGCGGGGGGTCGCTGGCCGAGCCTCGCTTCCGGGCACCAAGGATTTCCAAGCCAGAGATCGTCTTGTTGTGCGACATCAGCGGCTCGGTGGCGGCTTTCGCCCACTTCACCATGCAGCTCACTTATGCAATGTCCAGCCAGTTCTCAAGGGTGCGGGCTTTTGCTTTCGTCGACGGAGTCGATGAGGTGACCGGATGCTTCCAGCCCGGAGTGGACTTCCACGAGTCGGTGCAGCGCATCACCCAGGAGGCCGATGTGGTCCACTTCGATGGTCACAGCGACTATGGCAACGTGTTTGAAAGCTTCGCGGAGCGATACGACGAAGCGGTGAGTCCGCGCAGCAACCTGATCATCACCGGCGACGGCCGGACCAACTACCGGCCGAGCGGTGCCACAATGCTGGCCGCATTGGCGGACCGGGCCCGGGCGACCTATTGGCTCAACCCGGAGCCGAAGCGATTTTGGAACACGGGTGATTCGGTCATGCGTGAGTACGAAGGCCTATGCGATGGGGTCTTCGAAGTCAGAACGCTGCGGCAGTTAGAGCTGTTTATCGAGGAACTTTCTGTTGCCAGCGCCGTCCACTCGAGGACTGTCAAGGTCTGAATTTCTGGGTCGATATATCTAGGAAACATCACGTTTGAGGGAGCTCTCGTGCCAGCACGCATATTGGTTGTCGAAGATTCACCGGTGATCCAGCGACTCATCGAAATGACCCTCAGGCCGGCTGGGTACGAAGTCGCCTTTTGTGCTTCCGGCATCGAGGGACTGGAAAGAGCTCAAATCGAAAGGCCCGACCTGTTGATTCTGGACATCGGACTGCCCGGTATGGGTGGTTGGGAGGTTCTCGAAGCCCTTCGGGCCGACGAGGAGACCAAGAACATGCCGGTGATGGTGTTGACCGCCCATGGGCGCAGCAACGTTCAGGACGAGGCAGACCTGAAGGGCGCCAACATGGCACTGTCCAAGCCCTTCGACCCGGCCGATTTTCGCGAGGCGGTAGCCGGCCTCACTCAGTCGCAAGCCGCCTAACCAAGCCTCTAGGCAGCCAAGCTTGATCCTCTTATGTTGAGGCGGTGTTGTCTGCATTGTTGGTCTTGGCATTGGTTTTGCCATCAAGCGAAGCGTGTCTGCCAATGCCCGGGCCGGTCGTGGTGGCCTACTCGCCTGCCGGCCGCTTTGCCGGACACTGGGGTGTCGACTTCGGGGCTCCAGCCGGAACCAGCGTGAAGTCGGTTCTGCCCGGCGTCGTTACCTTCGCCGGGCGTGTCGTCGACAACCTCTCGGTCACCGTCCACGATGGCAAGGGACTCAGGCTCAGCTACTCGTTCCTGGCCGACGTGGCCGTCACGGTTGGCGAGGAGGTGGCGGCCGGTGAGGTTGTGGGTGTCTCGGGTCGAGCCCACGGGCTCAGCGCATGGCATTTCTCGGTCCGCCTGGGCAGTGACTACCAAGACCCGATGGATCTGTTCGACTGTGAGTTAGCACCGGAGTCGGCGCTGTGGTTGGTTTCGTTCACTGATAGGTCAGGTCTTTATGCTATGCGCCGTGCGGAGAGGCATTTTCGGTGGAACCTTCGATCCACTGCATGTGGTTCATTTGATGGCGGGCGAAGCAGCCCGCAACCTGCTCGGATTAGAGGTTGTCACTTACATAACCGCGGGTGATCCCTATCAAAAGGCGGGGATGCCCATGTCCTCCAAAGAGCACCGGTGGAATATCACCAAGTTGGGCGTGTCGGGAATCGACTACTTCGAAGCCGACGATCGTGAGATCCTCCGGGAGGGCCCGTCGTACATGGCCGACACGTTGCAGACCTTTCCAGACACCGAGGAAATCTTTTTGATCCTCGGCGCCGATGCAGCAGCCCGCCTCCCGACCTGGGACCGGTGGAAGGACGTGGTGGAGCGGACGACGGTCGCCGTGATCTCCCGCCCGGGAGTCGCCGAAGAAGAGGTGGCCGCGATCGGAGCGCCATACCTGTGGTTGGACATTCCCGGAATCCCCATCAGCTCCACGATGTTGCGGGCCCGAGCCCAGGCTGGTCGTTCGCTGCGGTTCTTCGTCCCGGACCCAGTCTGGCGTTACGTGGTCGACGAAAAGCTCTATGCGACTTCTTAAACGCCGGGTCGTCGAACCGGACGACACGGCGACTTCAGATCCGGAACCGAGCCTGAAAGCTCCGCCGGTTACTCCGGCAACAGAACGGCGGCCGGTGAGTCGCCCGGAGCCTGCCCGCCGTCCCAGGCAGTCGAGAAGATCGCTGGTCTTGGCAACCATCTTTGCTGTGGGCTTAGTGGGTGCCGCGGTTCTCTGGAGTTGGTGGGCGAGCCGGGATGACTCGAGTGGCGCCGACGCGGCGTTGCCGGGAGCGACCGGGGTCCGGACTTCAACCCTCCTGGTAGTGGCGGACGGAGAAGGCCGGGCCGCTTCTCTGGCACTCTCGTTGGATGATGGTGCCGACACTCGCAGTTTGTTCGTGATCCCGCCATCGCTTTCAATCCAGTTGCCCGGGTTCGGCGACGGACTGCTCGCTGACGCCTCGTTGATCGGCGGAGCCAACTTGGCGGAGCTTTCGCTGATCAACGAGTTGGGGATCAGCATCGATAGGACATTGCTGATCCCTGCCGCCGACATCTCCGACCTTGTGCGCGAGCCGCTCCGGATCACGCTTCCAAGTCCGTTCATCGTCGAGACCTCTGCAGGGGGACTGGTAACCGCCGGAGCCGGTTCGGACGTTTTCGTGCCAGACACCGTCGAGACCCTCCTAGTCACGCAGGGGCCTGACAACGCACTGGCGTGGCTGCAGCGCCAGCGGGCCGTGTGGGAGTCAGTGGCCGCCCTGATAGCCGAGAAGCCATCGTTCGGGTCGGTCGTTCCCGGTTTCGAGGAACTCGCCCCCAGTCTCAGCAACGCCTTGGTGACGGTGCTACCCATCGATCAAGTTGCCGGCGAGTTCTACGTCTTGGCGCGAAGCAGTGACCTGTTCGCTGAGCGGCTCGCGCCCTTTGCCGATTCGGGGGTGGATCGACCTCGGGTTGAGATTCTAAATGGAACGCGGGTTCCGGGGCTGACCGGTCCGCTGGCTGAGACACTCATCAGAAGCGGTTTCCGGGTGGTCAAGACGGACAACTCGCAGTTCGAGACCCAGCGGACCACACTCGTCATCGCCCAAGGGGTCGGCGGCCAGCAAGCCGCCCTGGATGCTGCCCGGGAACTCGGGGTTGGGGAAGTGGTGGTGGAAACCACCGGGTCAAGCGTTGTCGATGTCAGTATCATTGTCGGCCGAGACCTTTCCGACAACGCGGGGTAAACATCGAGATTCCGGCAGAGACCACGGCCCTGGCCCAAGCCGCCGCGATCGCGCTGGATGACAAGAAGGCCATCGACGTTGTCTTGCTCGATGTTCACGAGTTACTGGTCATCACCGACATCTTCGTGATTGCTTCCGGGGCGACTTCGCGTCAGGTCAAGGCATTGGTCGACGAGGTTGAGGGCCGTCTGCGCCTCGATGAGCGCAAACCCTTGCGACGGGAAGGGATCGAGGAATCCCAATGGGTACTGCTGGATTATGGGGACGTGATCGTTCACGTTTTCGATGCCCCCACCCGGGCCTATTACGAGCTGGAACGGCTCTGGGGTGATGCTCCCCGTTTGGATGCCGGGATATCCAAGCATGAGCAGGTGGCGGAGGCGTAGGCCGAATCTGGGACACATGGCCCTAGTGAGAATCGTTTTCTTAGCTACGTTCGGTGGTGCAACACCGGAGGACTCGGGTGAGCGCACGATGGGCGCTGAGAATGTCCGTGGCTGGCCTTTTGGCGGGGGCTCTGTTTGCGCTCGGACTCCTCTCCGTCCCAACTGAGGCGGCTCCCGACGACGCTGACCAGGTTCTGCTCGTTCAGCCCAATGGCAGATGGCATATTCGGGTTTCCGGCGAGGCGGATTACACGTTCTGGTATGGCGTTAAAGGCGATGTGGCGTTACTCGGAGACTGGGATGGGGACGGCTTTGACTCGCCCGGCATGTATCGGCCTTCGACCGGCTACGTTTACCTGAGCAACGAGATCCCGGCCGATGGTGAGGTCGGTCTGGGGGATCCTGCTTTGACCTACTTCTTCGGCAATCCCGGCGACCAGGTCTTCGTTGGGGACTGGGATCAAGACGGTATCGACACTTTGGGTATCTCTCGCAACGGCAAGATGTTCCTAACCAATACCCACGGAACCGTGATGGCTGAGGATGAGTTTTGGTTTGGCGTACCGAGCGACGTTGCCATTGGGGGGAGCTCCGACGGTGTCGGGGGAGACGGCGTGTTCCTTTATCGACCTAACACCGGCTTCGTGTACTACACGGCCAATCTGCCGGTCGGAGACATCGCTCCGACGAGCGGAGAATTCTTCTTCGGTGATCCCGGCGATCGATTGGTGATTGGCGATTGGGACGGAGACGGTCGGGACTCTGCGGGCTTATTTCGAGCGGCGGACACGACTATTCACCTGCGGAATACGTTGAACACGGGTCCGGCCGACACGACATACAGCTGGGGCCAGCCTGGTTGGCGACCGGTGGCGGGGAACGTGGCGCTTCCGGCTCCCGTCATGTATGAGCTAAGGACCAGTTGGGGCAACGTGAGCGGGACCTACGTCTCCAGCAGCCCGCCAGGCATCGGCTGTGCTGACTCGCGGAGCGCGATCTGTAGCGCGCTTTTTCCGGGCGGCACTGAGGTCAGCCTCACAGTCCGGCTGGAGCCGGGGTATCGGTTGGTCGAGTGGAACGGAGAAGGTGGGAGGTGTGGCCGCGACAACCCGTGCACTTTCACTGTCGATAACGACATGTTCGTATATCCCGTCCTGGCCTCGCTATACCCGATTCGGGTCAACGCTGGAGGCCCGTTGCTGTCTGCGGTCGACGGTCCAGATTGGGAGGAGGACTCATCAGATAACCCATCTGGGTTCGTCAACTTCGTCACGGGGAGCCCTGACAACTTGACGGTCGCTTGGCCGCAACCCACCATTGATAGCTCGGTACCCGCTTCAACCCCGGCGGCTGTCTTCGCGTCGGAGCGGTGGGATCGAGTCGGCGGTGCCGACATGCACTGGAAGTTCCCCGTCGAAAGCGAGCAGTGGTTGGAGGTACGGCTGTACTTTGCGAGCAATTATCCGGGAGCATCGGACCTCGTTGAAAGACTCTTCGACGTTGAAATCGACGACTGGCTGGTTCTGGATGATTACGACATCGTCGCCGATGTCGGGCACCAAGCCGGCGTGATGAAGCGTTTCGTTGTGAAGACCGATGCCGACGGCTTGGACATAGCTTTCAGCCACACAGACCCGGCCGTGCAGAATCCGCTGATCAACGCCATCGAGATCACCGTGCCGGAGCGGCTGGTAATTGTGGGGGGTCACTCCGACCCGGCTACCGGGGGAGCCGAGCTTCTGCAGGAACTTGCTTATGTAACTGACCAGCCCAGAGGTTCGGGAAACGAATGGATCATCAAGCTTCTGCCTGGTGTCTATCAACCGTCTGAGCCCATCGTCATACCGCCTTATGTCGAATTAGAAGGGTCAGGCAAGTCTCTAACCCGAATTACCAGTGGGGAATGGCCCGCCGTCGGTGCTCGGGCGGTCGCTGTAATCGAGGGCAATGGCAGCCTTCGCCAAATAGGAATCGAGGCCACAGACGAGGAGTGGAGCCTCGAGGCCGTAGCCATCCTCAGCTCGGGGGGTTCGCCCAACATCGAAGGAGTCACTATCTCTCTCGAGACCATTCATCTCACCGGGATCAGCGTCGAAGGTGGTTCGCCGAGGATCCGTGATGTTGACGTCACTAGCTCCGAATCCAGCAACTCCACCGTGACGGCTATGGCCCTCGTCGACTCACGCGCCTCGCTGGCCAATGTGGACCTGCAGATTTGGTCCGGGTTTAATGGGCATGCCCAGGCGCTCGTGCTCATCAACTCTACGGCGGACATGAGCAGCTCGACCGTCGCGGCCCGCAATGAATCTTGGGGTTCCAAAGGCATTTCGCTGAGCGAATCTGAACTTCGTGCAAAGGAAGTCAAGGTGGAAGCGACCGGCGGCTGGCACTCAGCAGTTGCGGTGACTGCCGCAAGCTCGACACTAGATTTCGAGGATGTGGCTGCGACGGTTGACGTCAACCTAACTAACTCGACCGCAGCGCGGTTTGTTGACTCGACGGTGACCATCCTTCGCTCCTCCTTTACCGCGACAGACGGCGACCCCCCGCACCTCATGAACATCGTTGGCTCAGACGTGACCATGACAGATGTGTTCATCAGTTCGTTCGAGGACACGTTCAGCACGGGTCGGGGAATCACGTTGGGAGATGGCGCATTGCCGCCGGCGCTATTGATCGAATCATCAACCGTTGTAGCGCCTGATTGGATCATCACTAACAACAGCACGGGAACGGCCCATGTCCGCGATTCGACCCTCGACGGTGGTCCTGTGTTGGGAAGCGGATCGGTGGTCTGCCTGAACGTCTGGGACGAACACGGCACTTTCTATGCCGACACTTGTCCGGGCTAGACAAGCTATTGGCGGACCGAAGCCCGCTACACTCCCCATTCGCCCGGGGCTGTAGCTCAGTTCGGCAGAGCACTTGCATGGCATGCAAGGGGTCAAGGGTTCAAATCCCTCCAGCTCCACGGTGACTCAGCAAAGCTGAGTTCGTTGGCGGTACCACAACGCGAAAAGAAGTAATGGCGGCCGCTCAGGGTGCTCGGTACCATCCGCCAGATGAAGGTCAAAGACCTCGAGCGCGGCAGTAGGTACGACCTCTCCATCAAAGGTCCGTGGGGCATGCGCCTCAACTACATCAACGTCGCTTACGGTGGGCTAATTGAACGAGCCCGGCCCGAAGACGACTCCGATTCTGTGGAGATTTTGCTCTTCTGGGCTGAATTTGATTCGAACAACGGTCCGCACCCGGTCACTGCCATCCCCGACCAGCTGCTGGCGGTGAAATCGAGATAGGGCTGATTACGGGTCGGTGATGGTGGCTTGCTCGGTCTCCGTTTCTACGACGTAGAGGCTCAATTCGACTGGGGTATTCAGTTCCTTCGCCAAGTGCCGGGCCAGGGTGGTTGCGGTGGGCGTCGCGGCCGCGCTGGCCAAGACCACATCGATATCTGTTATGCCTTCAGCCACATCCACGGTTACGTTGACCACCTCGGCCTCCGTTTTGGTGCCTTCGACGAAGTCGACCACGGCCTCAACAGCTTCGGCGGTTTGATCCGTCGCCGGCAGCACTCCGCCTCGACCGAACTGGAGCGGCAGCACAACGATGATTACTGCTACCGCCGTCCATCGTAGGCCCGAAGCAATGGTCGTGTTGCCGGTCAACAGGCGCCGCCCCGGCACAAAGCCACACGCAATGAGCGTGATCGCGGCGCTAATGACAATTCCCACCACGTTGACGAGGAATAGCAGGCACGCTCCGAGCGCCATTTGCCATTCGGCCAGTTGCAGGGTGATTCCTGTCACTGCCAAAGGTGGCACGAGGGCCACCGCCACCGCCACGCCGGGCAAAGCATCACTCGCTTGGCGACGTACCTGCCCGTACGCTCCGGCGGCTCCAGCCGCAACAGCAATACCCATATCGAGGAGGTTGGGTGACGTTCGTGCCAGCAACTCGGCCGGAAGCGGGTACGCGTTGCCGGGCACGATGAGAGAGATCAGATAGGCAAGGCTGGCAGCCAAACCCGCTCCTGCTGCAACTAGGACCGACTGATGCAAGATACGGCGGGGCCATGCCATTACTACGGCCGCCGCCACCCCGAGCACGGGCCCCATCAGTGGCGCAACCAGCATTGCGCCGATGACTACTGCTATGGAATCCGAGACGATGCCCAGGCTGGCAATCGTCACCGACAGTGCCATCAACGACATGAACCGCACGAAGAACGGGCGCAGCCGGGCGCCTTCCTGGAAGAGGCTATCGATGACTCGTTTCCGTTCGGCGTGGTGAAGGGGATCACGAGCTTCCAGGCGGAGCCCGATCTTGAGAAGCAGTGATCCGAAGAGACCCGAAACGCGCACAACCTGCGAAGTAATGCCCGCCTCAATCTCCTTCACTAGAGCCATGACCGATATTTGGCCCGGCTCCTCCTCAGTGAGGTCGTGCGCCCGATCGTCGCTTCCGTGATCGGACATACTCATCCTCAACGTCGCTCGCAGAGAGCAAAGTTACCACCCACAGTGGTTCGGATTATTGGGGAAACGCGCTATTTGCGCCTAGTCAGGGCACTATTTTCGACGAGCTGGGGCACCACGCGAAAGGAACTGATGGCGGCCGCTGAGAGTGATCGGTACTATCCGGCTGATGAACGTAGGAGATTTAGAGCGGGGCCGTAGGTACGACCTCTCCATAAAGGGACCCTGGGGCATGCGTCTCAACTACATCAACGTTGCCTACGAGGGCCTAATCGAGCGGCGACGGCCCGAGGACGGCTCCGAGTCCGTTGAGATCTTGCTCTTTTGGGCACAACTCGACGCCAAGAACGGTCTGAGCCCGGTTACTGCCACCCCCGAGCAGGTACTGGCGGTCACAGCGAGATCGACGTAGGGCCCTGAGTTAAGGGTTGATGGTGGCCCGTTCGGTTTGAGCCTCCACGACTTGGAGACCCAAACCGACGGTTGTGTTCAGCCGAAACCGAAGAGATCTTTCAGGCGCCTTTAGCAAACGGTTGTTTAACGACGGCCTTGACGCCTTCAATGGTCTGAGTGGTAACGCCGGTCACGGCTCCCACGGCGCCGCCTCCGACCTCTTCTGCCGCCTCCATCGCGCCGGTTGCCACCGCGGAAGCTGCCTCCTCGGCGCTGAGACCTAGATCGCGCGCGGTTAGCACCGCTCCGGTGATGGCGCCTTTGGTCACATCGGTGACATCGCCGGCGACATCACCGGCTCCTGTTACCAAACCCTTAGCTGTGCTGCGGACGGCGGCGATAGCGTCACCGCCGATCTCCTGGGCTCCCTTGATGGTGGCTCCCGCCGCAGCCTGAGCGGTATCCACCAGATTGACTCCAACAGCCCGGGCGCCTCCGATCGCTCCCTGGGCTGCACCGACAGCTGCATCCTCCAAGGAAAGTGCCGTGTCCTTGGTCGAGGTAATAGCACCCTGTACCAAACCCGAGACTGCTTCGGTGGCTTCAACGCCAACGCTCTTCGTGCCCTTGATTGCGACCCGCACAGTGTCAGAGATGACGCCAGCAGTGACGGTTGTTACCTCGCCGACGCCCTTGATGACGCCCACCATGGCGCCTTTGGCAACCGACAACGCACTCTCGCCGAGGTCGCCCACGGCTTCCAGCGCCCCTGCGACCGCGTCGGCCGCCGCTCCCACTGCTGACTTTGCGACGTCACCGGCTCCCCGCAGCGTCCCGGAAACGGCACCACGTACTGTTTCGACCGTGCCTTCGACGATGTCGCCAGCGCCACCGACGATACCTTTGACCGAGTCCTTGATCTTCTTACCAATGTCTCCAAGTGCCATACGGCATTCTCCCCTCTAATTCCATTCGACCACGGAGAGTAGCTGACCCCATCACAGGGTCAAGCAGTAATTGACTAGTCCTTTATAGGCCGGCGGGCGTTCTTCGCTACTGTGAGCGGTCGGAGAGGGTTGTGAGGTGCGAGAACAGGGCTTCGACGGCTATTGAGTGCAAGGAGTCGTCGGCCCCGTCCCAACTAACGGGCTCCGTGACGGCGCGGCTAGCGCTGCGTGATCCGAATAGGAAGCCGTAGGTTAGATAGATGACCATGGTCGTCAGGCGATCCATTGGGATTCCGGGCTTCATCACCCTCCCGTATCGGTCGAGCAACTCAGCAAACCAATCGTTCAATCCTGGGCCATTGGCTATGCCTTGCCGCCTCCGGGTTGCCGCCCCATCGAACATATCGGCAAGGGTCGGATCCGATGCGAACTGGGCGAGCGCCATCTCTAGGAACGGTTCCGGACGCTTGCCCCAATGCTCGAACGCCGCCCCGGCCATCGCCCTCAGCGCCTCTTCGAAGGGTGGCAGTTCGCCGCCATAATGCTCCTGCAGATCAGCGAACGCCTTTTGCCAAACATCTACGTCCGACCAGGGTTGTGCGCCGAGCAGATACTCGGCGAGTTTGGATCTGTAGTCACCTTCGTCGTCGAAGGCGAAGTAGGCCGATCCCCGGCTGATTGTTTTAACGGTCTCGATCTCGACGATCTCAACTTGAGCCATGTGCTCACGTGCGAACTCGAGTGGATCGAAACCGTCATCACTGAGGTGCTTCTCGTGGGCCTCGAGGTAGAGCTGGAGCTTGGTAGCAAGCTCCAAGACCTCATCGAACCGGATATGAGATAGGGCAGCTTCTGGGCGGTATTGAGCTTGGCCCAGCGCGTAAGCGCCAGCGCGCAGGGCGCCGGCGATCAGCATGAGCTGGCGGGTTTCGGCCCGACGACGGCGTTTGAGCGGCTGCTCCTCTATTTGCTGTTCTGCCATGTTTGCTCCTTCGGAAGTGTCATCATAAGAGTTATTTGACAAATAGTCAAATAGATAGTATGATGAGAATTAATCAAGGATTAGCGAGTAGAAGGAGGGAACGGGATCGAGGTGACGTTTCGTGTCAATAAGAATCGCAACCATGCAGAAGGGTCGACCGGTCGAATTCGACTTGTGACCATGTTGTCACTGGTGTTCGTTGCCAAATTGGGGGCGGCTCTCGTGACTGGGGCCACAGAGGTTCCAGGAGGGCTAAGGCAGCACTCGACGCAGGTGACCGTGGAGACTTCATCGTCTGGGCTCCCCATAGTGGCCGGGCGGGACGCTATGACGCCTCTCGGCGCATTGTGGCTGCGGATGATCAATTGGCTCGACAACTGGATCGCGCCGGACGGCGTTCAAGAGGACGAGGCGGCGAATCGGGTTCGCCACTACTCGAGCGATGAACCGACCTGAGGCGCCGCGGTGGTACGAAGAACTCGAGGAAGATGGGCAGGCTTCGTTACGGGGGCGTAACGATGGCTTGCTCGGTTTCCGTCTCGACGACGTAGAGACTCAGTTCGACCGAGGTGTTCAATTCCTTGGCCAGATGACGCGCCAGGATGGTAACCGGTGGTGTTGAGACCGAGCTGGCCAGGACCACATCGATGTCGGTTACACCCTCGCCCACATCCACCGTTACGTTGACCACCTCGGTTTCAGCGTTCCTGTCCTCGACGAAGTCGACTACTGCCTCGACTGCCTCGGCAGTCTGATCCATCGGCGGAAGCACGCTTCCCCGGCCGAATTGCATTGGCAGGACGACGATGATCACGGCCACGGAAGCCCAACGCAGTCCCGAGGCGATCGACGTATTCCCGCTGAGGAGCCGCCGTCCCGGTACGAATCCCGACGCTATGAAGGTGATTGCTGCGCTTGCGACGATTCCTACGACGTTGATCAAGAACAGAAGGGTCGCTCCCAGGGCCATTTGCCATTCGGTTAGCTGCAGGGCCACGCCGATAACTGCCAGGGGAGGCACCAGGGCGACGGCGACGGCGACGCCGGGGAGCGCGTCGCTGGCCTGCCGACGCACCTGGCCATAGGCCCCGGCTGCTCCGGCGGCGAGGGCGATCCCAAGATCCAGGAGGTTGGGTGAGGTTCGGGCTAGGAACTCAGCCGGGAGAGGGCGCGTCGCGCCGGGCACTACGAAGGAGATGGCAGCGGCCAACCCAACTGCGACTAGCGATCCGATAATGACAAGTGCTGATTGTCGAGCGATTCGGATTGGCCACCCCATCACGATCCCTGCAGCCACCCCGAGCACTGGACCCATTAGCGGCGCGATCAGCATTGCCCCGATCACGACGGCGGTGGAGTCGGCGATGATTGCGAGGGTGGCAATCGCCACTGAAAGCGACATCAGCGATGCGAAGCGGGCAATGAACGCTCGCGTCCGGGGTCCCTCGTGGAACAAACTGTCGATAACGCGTCGACGCTCTACATGATGGAGCGGGTCCCTTCGAACCAGATTCATCCCCATATTGCGCAGGAACGCTCCCACTAGCCCCGAGGCACGTCGCAGTTGGGCTTTGCCAATCGCCCCAACGGCGTGACGAAAAGCCTTCGGGGAGGAGAAGTGGTTTTCCGCCGGTTTCGGAGGCGGTTGGTTCGGCCGATCGCCAGCGCGTTGATCGGTCATGTCGGTCTCTCTGAGTGGCCGAGTGGGCACCCTAACACAGGATCGGGCGACTGCAATATTGCGCCCAGTAACCGGTTATGGGGAGCGACCGCCGTCCGCCGCAGCTCAATGCGATATTCACTTTGAGTCGAAGAATTAAGACTCAGCGGATGAGCTCGCCGAGCTGAATGTTGGGGTCAAAGCCCTGGTCTCTGAGAATCGGGCGCGAGTTTCTCCTGGACCATCACCTGTACGGGTCGTCAACCTCAGGATGCTGAGGCTGTCCTTTCCGCCGCGATGGCGTCATGGCATCCTACGCGGCCTCGACTACTTCCAGGCTGCGAGGGCGGATCGTGACGCCAGATTGAAGGACGCCATCGAAGTTCTCACTCGGAAGTGTCGCTCGAACGGTAGGTGGCCGCTTCAACAACGCCATCCGGGCCGCACCTGATTCGAGATGGAGCAGGTGGGTTCAACCGAGCCGTTGGAACACTCTTCGAGCAGCGCGAGTGCTTATTCGGTGGGAAGGCGGACCATAGAGGTCTTAAACGCGAAGACCCCGCCTCCGGAGAGGCGGGGTCTCGCAAAACTCGAGATCCTTCAGCGGCGCAAGCCGCCGCCGCGAGAGGACCAGCTCGCGGGTCTCAGAGAATCGGTGGTCCGGGTTGGAGTCGCTTTACCTCCCTAGGGAGGGCCAGCACACTCCTTTCGATGGCTGGCTAGCGCCCGGCCACCTCCAGAGTCCTAGATAAACCACTCATGCTTTGGACCACCTCCTTTCTCTGGTGAGGATGAG
>JABAHO010015842.1_pt1 | contig 17648 bp, 14 predicted proteins | sample 7062071 | NCBI WGS metagenome assembly JABAHO01 (sample SAMN14534356, study PRJNA622989) | marine sediment metagenome | biome: marine biome [ENVO:00000428]; feature: marine pelagic biome [ENVO:01000023]; material: deep marine sediment [ENVO:00002113] | place: India: Gulf of Kutch | collected...
ATGCGCGGCTTGCCGCCCGAATCCTCTTCGATTTCCGCTTTGCCGCGCAGCCGGATCTGTCCGCGGCCGGTGAGGTACATATTGCGAATCGGGGTGGTCCCGCAAATGATGCCTCCGGTCGGGAAATCCGGTCCCTTTACATGCTCCATGAGGTCTTCAATGGTGCAGTCAGGATGGTCGATGCTGTGTACAATGGCCGAGATCAGCTCGGAAAGGTTGTGCGGCGGGATGTTGGTTGCCATGCCGACCGCAATGCCCGTGGAGCCGTTGACCAGCAGGTTTGGAACTTTTGCAGGCAGGACGAGCGGTTGCTGAAGCTGTCCGTCATAGTTGGGGCCGAAATTAACCGTATCTTTGTCAATGTCAGCCAGCAGTTCCTCTGCCATGCGCTCCATGCGAACTTCCGTGTAACGCATGGCGGCGGGGGGGTCGCCGTCGACCGAGCCAAAGTTTCCCTGGCCTTCGACGAGGAGATAGCGCATGGAAAAATCCTGCGCCATGCGCACAATCGTGTCGTAGACGGCAGTGTCGCCGTGCGGGTGATATTTACCGATCACATCGCCCACGACCCGGGCGGACTTTTTGTAGGGCCGGTTGTGCGTGTTGCCGAGCTCGCGCATGGCGAATAACACACGGCGGTGAACCGGTTTGAGCCCGTCCCGGGCGTCAGGAAGCGCCCGTCCCACGATGACGCTCATCGAATAATCGATGTAGGAGGAGCGCATCTCTTCTTCGATGTTGATTGAGTCTATCTGCTCCTGGGGCTCTTCTTCAGTTGACATGATCTTCTTTCAAAATTGGGTGCTGCGCCCGGGCTGGCGAACTACACGTCGAGGTTTCGCACGTCCAGTGCATTTTCCTGGATAAACAAGCGCCGGGGTTCAACCTCTTCGCCCATCAGAACCGAGAAGGTCTCATCGGCGGCGGAGGCATCCTCCTGAACAATCTTTAAGAGTTTACGGCTGGCTGGATCCATCGTCGTCGTAAACANNCGGCCGAACTCGCGAATGGTTTCCAGCAGCTCCGGCAGTGAATGCACGTTCGTGACTTCCTCGCTGCCGTTGGTCAGGGAGAACAGCGGGGCATCGGCTGTTTCGTAGTGCTCAATTTTAAAGCCCTGCTTTTCTAGCCTTGTCACGAGGCGGTCAAGGGACGCTGCCTGGTAGATTTCTATGAATTTGAAGCCGGAGTCTGCGGGAGGGGGTGGTTCGGTTTCCGGCAGGGCGTCTTCGCTATCCGGGGCCTCTTCAGGCGGCGCTGCCGGGTGCCGGGCCTCGAAATCCTGCTTGAGTTGATTCAGGTCCGATTCCGTCATGACAAAGCGTGTTTCGGTTTCGCTGCCCTCCACTGCGGCGAGGAATCGCGGAAAACTCCCTGTTTCAGGGTCGCGGTGGGTGATGTATTCCTCGAGGCGAATGCCTTTGCGCGAAAGGGTCTGGCCCAGGTGTTCGATGCGGGTGAGGATTTCCAGGATTGCGAAGAGCTCTTTGCCCTGAAAACTTTTTTTGCCGTCTGCTATGTTCAGCGTGACATCATCAGCTCCCATCTCGAGCAGCATTTCGGTCAACTTGGCGTCAGACTCGATGTATTCCTCGCGCTTCTTTCGCACGATTTTATAAAGAGGCGGCTGGGCAAGGTATACATAGCCCCGCTCTATGAGCTCGGGCATCTGGCGATGAAAGAAGGTCAGGAGCAGGGTCCGGATGTGTGCTCCGTCCACATCCGCGTCCGTCATGATAATCACCTTGTGGTACCGCGCCTTGCTGATGTCAAATTCATCGCGGCCGATGCCCGCGCCGATGGCGGTAACCAGTGCCTGGATTTCCTTGTTGCTCAGGATCTTGTCGAGCCGGGCCTTCTCCACGTTGAGGATCTTGCCCCGCAGTGGCAGGATGGCCTGGAAATGCCGGTCCCGTCCCTGCTTGGCCGAACCGCCCGCGCTGTCCCCCTCGACGATGTAGAGCTCAGATTTTGCCGGATCCTTTTCGGCGCAGTCCGCCAGTTTCCCCGGCAGGCCGCCCAGGTCGAGGGCTCCCTTGCGGCGCGTCAGGTCACGCGCCTTGCGGGCTGCAAGCCGTGCACGGGCTGAGAGCAGGGATTTTTCGATGATAGACCTGGCAACCGCCGGGTTTTCCTCGAAATAGTCGCCCAGGACTTCGTTCACAATCGATTCAACAATGCCCTGGACCTCGCTGTTGCCCAGCTTGGTTTTTGTCTGGCCCTCGTACTGCGGATCCGGAACCTTAACGCTGATGACCGCGGTAATTCCCTCCCGGATGTCCTCGCCAATCATGGTTTCCTTGTCATCCTTGATCAGCTTGTTGGCGCGGGCATAGGCGTTGACGGTGCGGGTAAGGGCTGAGCGGAACCCGCTCAGGTGCGTGCCCCCCTCGATCGTGTTGATGTTGTTGGCAAAGCAGTAGATGTTTTCCGTGTAGGCGTCCGTGTACTGCAGGGCAATCTCAACGTTCACATCGTCCTTGATCTGCTCAATTGCGATGACATTGGGATGAATTCCCGACTTGCTTCGGTTAAGGTGCTCAACAAACTCCAGTATGCCCCCGTCAAAGCGGAAGATCTCCTCGCGGGCTGATTCTTCCTCCATTAACTTGATTTCCACGCCCTTGTTCAGAAAAGCCAGTTCTCGCAACCGGTTGGCGAGAATATCCCACTCGTACTGAACGGTCGCAAAAATGGTGTTATCCGGAAAGAAGGTGACCTTGGTGCCGGTGCTGGTGCATTCGCCGGTTACTTCCAGCGGCCCGACGGGCTTTCCCTTTTCATAGCGCTGGACATGCGTCTTGCCTTCGCGTTTCACCTCAACTTCGAGCCATTCGCTGAGCGCGTTCACGCAGGACACGCCCACGCCGTGCAGTCCGCCGGAGACCTTGTAGCTGTCGCTGTCGAACTTGCCGCCGGCGTGCAGCGTGGTCATCACGACCTCGACGGCCGGTTTACCCTCGGTGGCATGAATATCAACCGGAATACCGCGCCCGTTGTCGCTGACGGTGATGGACCCGTCGGCATTCATGATGCACCGGACATCTGTGCAGTGACCGGCCAGGGCCTCGTCGATACTGTTGTCTACGACTTCGAAAACACAGTGGTGAAGACCGCGACCGGTCGTGTCGCCGACATACATGGCGGGGCGCTTTCGGACGGCGGCGATTCCCTCAAGAACCGTGATGTTTTTGGCGTCGTAATTCCCGCCTTTTTTTTCGTCAGGCATGCAGCTCTCCTTACCCCGTAAATAATCCTCAATAGCTATCACAACCCCGGCCGGCCATCAAGCAAATCTGCCCGAAAACAAACCCTGTTTCGGCGTTCTTCACCGGTTGACAAGCCGAGGCCGGAGGACTAGAGTCCATGGCTCCAAGCAAACACGCCCCGGCCCGCTGCCGGGCGCTACGGAAGGTGGCAATCGGATTATGTTTAACGCATCAGATTTGCGTAAAGGGTTGAAGGTCGAAATAGACGGTGAACCCTACGTTATTACGGAATTTACATTCACCAAGCCGGGCAAGGGGCAGGCCATTTATTCCTGCCGCCTGAAGAACATGATTTCCGGGTCAACCCTCAGCAAGAACTACCGCAGTGTCGACAAGATCGATAAGCCCGAGCTGACAGAACGCTCAATGGAGTATTCCTACGAAGACGGAGACAACTACGTTTTCATGGATGAGAATTATGAGCAGGTCAGCATTTCCGCCGAGCTTCTCGGAGATAGCCGGTTTTTCCTGAATGAGGGCACCGAGGTTAGTGTCCTGTTCTTCAAGGGCCGCCCGGTTGATATCACGCTCCCGAATTTTGTGGAGAAAGAGATCAAGCATACCGAGCCCGGTGCAAAGGGAAATACCGCAACCAACGTGATGAAACCCGCTAAAATCGAAGGCGGGTATGAAATTCAAATTCCCCTTTTCGTCAACCAGGGCGATATCATTAAAATTGATACGCGCACCGGGGGGTATGCAGACAGGGTCAGCAAGGCCTAGCGTGTGTGCTCCGGCCCCTTGGCGGGCTGCCGCGCAGCGCATAACCGGAGCCTCGCCGGTCTCCCGGTGACCTAATCCCATGCACGAAGCACTGTATATTCGCGGGAAAGTTCTGCAGGCTGTTCGCGAGTGGTTTGATGCGAACAATTTCCTGGAGGTCCAGACGCCGGTCCGAATTAGCTGCCCGGCCCCCGAGGTACACCTGGACGCCTTTCCCTCCGGAGCCGCCTACCTGCGAACCTCGCCCGAGCTGGGCTTAAAGCGTCTGCTGGCAAAGGGTTATGAGCGCATATACGAGCTGGGGCCCTGTTTTCGTGCAGATGAATCGGGTCCAAGGCATCTGCCCGAATTCACCATGCTGGAATGGTACCGGGGCGGAGCGACCTACGAAGACAGCCTGCGGGATACCCAGGCGCTGTTGCGCTGCGTGGCGGAGCGGGTATGTGGATCGGCCGGCTTTTCGTGGCAGGGGCGGAATGTTGACCTGGGCGGGGCCTGGCACGTGATGTCGGTGCGCGAGGTTTTTGAGACCCATGCAGGCTGGGATCCGCTGGCATCCTTTGATGCCGACCGTTTTGACCTGGACCTAATCGAAAAGGTCGAGCCGGCCCTGCCGAGCGACAGGCCGGTTGTGCTGCGTGATTACCCTGCTGAGGCCTCCGCACTTGCCCGCGTTTCTCCGGCGTCTCCGCCGTTTGCAGAACGCTGGGAGGTTTACATCGCCGGCATCGAACTGGCAAATGCCTACACCGAGCTGACTGATGGCGCCGAGCAGCGCCGCAGGTTTGAAAGCTGGAACGAAACGCGAGTCGCGATGGGCAAAAATGCGTATCCACTTGATGACGGGTTTCTTGCAGACCTGGCCGGGGGAAGGCTGCCGCCCTGCAGCGGAGTTGCCCTGGGTATCGACCGGTTGGTCATGCTGCTTGCCAATGCTGAAAGCGTCAAAGATGTTGTAGCTTTTCATTCTTAATTTGCTACTGTGGCGGCATGAAAACACTTGTACGCTCACTGCCGGTTCAGTTCCTCGCCCTTCTGCTTCTCGCCTTTACTGGCCGTACCTTCGCCCAGTCCAGTTTTGGAGAGGCGGAATATGACCAGTTCCTGGATGCCTCCGAGTCCTTTTCCGGAGATTGGGGGCTGACCCTGGTTCCCGATACCAGCCCTGAGGGGGCAGGCGATGCCAGCCAGATTGAGTTGTATGGCGACTGGACGTTCACAACCTATGAGGATGTCCTCGGCGGCTTTGTCGACCTCGGGATGGACGCGGCGGTCATTAATTACACGGATGATGCCGCCATTGATCTCCCCAACCAGTTGATCGTTCTCGCTGCCGATGTAAAAGGAATTTGGCGCTATATCGGCGACTATGCCTTTCTGGCCGGACTGCGGCCCGGGTTTTACACGGACCTGGAAGATCTCGAGCTGGAAAGCCTTGCGTTCCCGGGATACCTGACCTTTATCAAGACCCTGTCCCCCGGTTTTTCCGGTATTCTCGGTGTTGAGGTCCGGCCCGGGTGGGAATTGCCGGTGATGCCGCGTGCCGGCATAAAGTGGGAATTGGCCGATGATCTCAGTCTTGAGCTTACCGTGCCGGAGTCACAGCTGACCTGGGACGTTGATGACGTGTGGTTTTCGTACGTAAACGTTGAGTGGCATAACATGAGCTACTCCCTGGCGGACGACGACGGCCTCGACCGTGAATCGATTACCCTGGATTACACGGATGCATCCATCGGGGTGGGCTGCAGGTTTCCGGATGGTTTCCAGGTTGTGGGTGAAATCGGTCAGCGCTTTGACCGGTCGATTGAGTTTGAGGATGACGGCCCGAAGGGCAAGGACAAGCTGGATGTCGATGACAGTGTCTTCCTCGGCATCAGCCTGCGAAGGCCTTTGTAAGCCGATCCCGGCCCGTCTCCAGTTTCGGCCCTGCGGCTAGGAGGCAGCCTTCTCTTCGGCTGCCCGATGCATGGTGGCGGAAATTTTTTCGCGCAGGGTATCGATGCCGAATCCGTCAGAGGCGGAGATTTTCAGCGGCACAACGCCGGTTTCCTTCTCAAAAACGGGCAGGTTTTCTCTTCCCTCCTCCAGGTCCAGTTTGTTGGCCACGACCAGGAAGGGCCGGTCGATAAGGTCCCGGCGATAAAGGCCCAGTTCTTTTCTTAGGGCCTGGTAATCCTCGTGGGGTTTTCTCCCGTCAGTGCCGGCCATATCAATGACGTAAACCAGGCATTTTGAGCGTTCGATATGGCGCAAAAAGGCATGTCCAAGACCGACGCCCCTGTGTGCATCGTTGATCAGGCCGGGGATATCGGCGATCGTGATGCGCGAATAATCAGGATAAACAATGGTGCCGATGATCGGGTTAAGCGTTGTAAACGGATAGGCTCCGATTTTGGGATGCGCATCGCTGAGCTTCGTCAGCAGGGACGATTTGCCAGCATTGGGAAAACCGACCAGCCCGACATCGGCAATAATTTTCAACTCAAGCCTGAGGGAGGCCTCCTCGCCGGGTTCGCCCTCCGTGTGCTCTGTCGGTGCCTGGTGCGTGGATGACTTCCAGTGAACATTGCCGAGGCCGCCTTTGCCCCCGCGGGCAATCAGCAATTGCTCCCCGTGGCGGGTGATATCTCCGATAAGAAGGCCGGTTTCCTTGTCATGAATTTCGGTGCCGCAGGGAATTTTGACGACCAGGTCTTTGCCGTTTCGGCCGTGAATCTGTTTGCCCTGCCCGTGGCCTGCATGTCCGGCCCGTTGATGGGGTGAGTAATAAAGCCTTACCAGGGAATCAACCTCCCGGTCACCCTGTAGGACCACGTGTCCCCCGCGGCCCCCGTCTCCACCGTCCGGCCCCCCCCGCGGCACATATTTTTCACGCCGAAAACTCCTGCAGCCGTTTCCGCCATGACCCGCCTCTGCATACAGGACGACAGAATCAACAAATGTTCGTGTTTTCATGTGAAGGTTCCTGGCGGGCAAACAGGGCTGGCAAACTGCTGTGGGGCCATGCGCCTGGGATACGCCGAAAGGGCGTTCACTGCAGCAGAAGCCAAATCAAGTGAGGCCGGGTTCATCCGTGCCAAATCGGATTGATTCGCGATGAAGGCGGAAATGGAGAGAACTGGCACCGTCAGCCTGACAGGGTCAGGCAACAGCGGTATCCACGTTGACCCGGCGGCCGTTTTTATCAAAACGTACGGTACCGTCAGCCAGGGCAAACAGGGTGTCATCGCCTCCGCGTTTCACATTGAGACCCGGATGAAATTTCGTACCCCTCTGCCGAATGAGAATGCTGCCTGCAGAAACAACCTGCCCGCCATAGCGCTTTACGCCCAGTCGCTTGGACTGGCTCTCTCTGCCGTTTTTGGCTGAACCGCCACTCTTTTTGTGTGCCATGGTTGCTGTCTCCCGGCTGTTAAGCGATGCTGTCTATTTTGATCAGGGTTAACTGCTGGCGATGACCGACCTTGCGGTGGTAGCCCTTGCGCCGCTTTTTCTTAAAGTTAAAAACCTTGGGGCCCTTGACGTGGTCAAGAATGGTGGAGCGAACTACGGCGCCTTCCACGCCGGGCGTGCCGACCTGCAGCGCGGTGCCGTCTGACAACGCGAGCACGCTGGAAAGTTCGACCTTGTCGCCGACTTCACCCTGCAGCCGCTCCACGTAAAGCGTGTCATCCTGCTTAACCCGGAACTGCTTGCCGCCCGTTTCAATTACTGCATACGCATCCATTAACCCACCTCAAAAGTGACTTTGTCTCAAAAAAGAAGGGGGAATATACGCAAGTGCGGTATACCTGTCAACCGTTGTCGCAATCAAAATGACGCAGGCGTTGAGCCGGGAAAAAGGGCCATTGGGGGGCGTACCGCCGGTGGCATGGAGATTAACCCTGCCCGCCCAGTTGCATGCATTTGGCGATCATGGCGTCCATTCCGGTTATAAACGCTTCAATGCCAAAGCGCTCCGCATGGGTCCTGATGCGCTCCCGGTTCCAGTCCTGAGCGGCGCATCGTTCAACCGCATCCGCAAGGGAATCCGGGGTCTGGTGATCAAACAGAACACCGGTTTCGCCGTTTTTTACGGTTTCGAGTGCCCCTCCACGGGCGTAGGCCACCACAGGCGAGCCGCAGGCCTGCGCCTCCAGCGGCACAAGGCCAAAGTCCTCCTGCCCCGGAAAAACAAGCATCCGGCAATTACGGTAGAGATCCAGGATGTCCTCATCTTTCTGCCAGCCCAGGAAAGAGACATTTTCCGGAGCTCCTGCCTTGAGCCGCGAAAATTCGCCGCCGACCCCGACAATTTTGAGGGGGCTGCCAAGTTTGCGGTAGGCCTCAACGGCCAGGTCGATGCGCTTGTACGGCACCAGCGCGGATACGATCAGGTCAAAGCTTTTTGTCGGCTTTCCGGGCAGCGGCGTCAGGCGCCCTGTGTCCACCGGAGGGAATACGACATCGGCTTCGCGCCCGTAAAACTTCTGGACCCGCTCCCGAACATGCTCGCTGATGGCAACAAAATGGGTAACCCGGTCAGCGGTTTTGCGATCCCAACGCCTCAACATGGAAAGAACGGGCTTAATAACCAGGGCCTTCGCGGCGTTGTTCCCGAAATATTCACGCTCGAAAAGCCATGCATACCGCATGGGTGTGAAGCAGTAACACAGATGCGGGGTTCGGGGCGCGGAGCGCATGCTTTTGGCAACGCAGTGGCTGGTGCTGATCAGCAAATCTCCACTTGCCGGGGCAAGGGACCTTAGCATGGCCGGAAAAAGGGGCAGAAAATTCCGGTAACTTTGAAAAATACCGGGAAGGTGCTGGAGCGGCGAGGTCTGGATCGGGTGCGTATTAATGGTGTCGGAAACCGACTGGCGATTATGAATCAGGGTTCGTATCGCAGCCGCCGGAAAACCGTCACAGAGAATTTCCAGTACTCGTTCTCCTCCGCGCATGCCTGTCAGCCAGTCATGGCAAAGCGTAACATCGAGGTTGCTCCATTTTTCGGGGTAGTTATGCATGTGCCGCCGTCAGCTTAGTGTAGATGTCCAGCGTTTGTCGCGCGGTTTTCTCCCAGGTAAACATTGCCGCTCTCGCGGGGCCCCGCGCCTGAAGGTCCGCCAGGCGGGCAGGATCGTTCAGTATGCCGCATATGGAATCTGCGAACCCGGTCTCGTCATTGGCATCAAGCACAACGGCCGCATCCCCGGCAACCTCCGGCAGTGAACCGCCGTTGCTGCAGAGGACCGGCAGCCCGCAGGCCATCGCTTCCAGGATCTGCAGGCCGAAGCCTTCGTAGCGCGAAGGGTGAACCAGCAGGTCGGATTCGCGGTAAAGGCGCAACAGTGCCTCGTCGCTGATGTATCCCGTCCAGGATACTTTGTCGGCCACACCCAGCGCCTCCGCAGTTTGCTGCGGTTCCGGGTACCTGGGATCCGGGGCTCCCGCAATGGTCAGCGTCAGCGGGCATGCTGATTTTTCGCAGGCCCTGGCAAAGGCGCGCATCAGCATAACGAGATTCTTGTACGGATCCGAGCGCCCTACATAGAGCAGGGAACGCGCCCCGTCTTTGCGGTAGGTTTGCCCGCCCGCCGGGCGGAAATTTTCGGATACACCGTTCGGGATGACATGCACCCGGGAGGCATTTTTAATTTTCAGGTGGGTGATAATATCTGCGGCGGACCTGTTGCTGACTGTAAGAATTGCGTCCGCCCTGGCGCCAATGTCGCGCATCAGCAGGCGGAAAAGGCGGAAAACGCGCGCCTTGCGTGAATTCGGGGCGGCATCCGGAAACACGAGCGGAATAACGTCGTGAATGGTGGTTACGCATTGCGTTCTGTGGCGGCCATGCCGGGAAAAGGCGAGCAGAGGCATCATGTAATTCGTAGTGTGATAGATATCCGCCCGCTGTTTACGCAGAAGCAGGGGAAGTGCGCATTGGTTGCGTACTGAAAAAATTCCATACGGGACCAGGTGTGCCGAAAAATTGGGAAAGTCATGAAGGCCGCATTCGTCGAAAGTGCGGTCACGAAGGTCAGCATGCTGGAAAAGGAGGAGATACTCATTATCCGAGTCAATCCGGGCAAAGTTTCGCAGAAGTTCGCGAGTGTAGTTCCCGATTCCCGAGATTTCGTGAAAGATCCACCTGGCATCCATAACGATTTTCATCGCAGGCGGCCTCCTGCATGCGATCCGGTTTTTCTGTCAGTGGTCAGCATGGCTGCGTCCTTCACAACATATCAGAGAAGTGATTCGTAAACCTTCCATGTCGCCCCGGCCGTCTTTGACCAGGTGAAGGTTGCGGCATGGTTGCGCCCGGCTTCGGACATCCGGGTATGCGTATCCCGGTCGCAGATAATGCGCAAGGCGGTTTCGGCCCAGAGACCGGCGTCGTAATCTGCAAGGAGCGTGCCCGCGCCGCCTACGATCTCAGGGAGTGAGCCTCCGCGGGACGAGAGAACGGGTGTCCCGCACGCCATGGCTTCAAGCGGCGGAAGCCCGAAGCCTTCGTAGGTGGAAGCCATGACAAAAAGTTCCGCCCCGGCATACAGCGCAGGAAGTTCTGCATCGGGGATGTACTCCAGCCACCGAATTCGGTCCGCGCGCTTGGAAGTACGGATGCGTTCCAGGATGGGGTCACTTCGCCACCCGCGCATGCCGCAAATGACCAGGTCACCATCAAAGCCCTGCATCTGCTCAAACATATCAACGAGAAACGGTATATTTTTGCGGGGCTCAACGGTGCCGACAAAAAGAACATAAGGCCGCTCAAGAGCGTGGCGCTGCTTCACCTGTTGGATAACGTCCGGGGCCGGGGCTTTCAGGTCGCTGCTGATGCCCAGGTGGGTAACGTGAACCCGGTCGCCATCTACCCCGAGCAGCTCCTGGATCTCCGCGGCGCTGAACTGTGAGACGGTGATAATGGCATCGGCCCGGGCCACCGTATCGGGGATCTTGGCGCGGAGGTAATCCAGGTTTTTTTTCTCGGCGAATTCCGGGTAGCGCAGAAAGCTCACATCATGAATCGTTGAAACCTTTTTACCGGTACGCAGGGGCGGTATCACGAAATTCGGGAAATGGTACAGGTCCGCTTTCCCGGAAAACCAGTCAAACGGCGGGAACCCGATTCGCTTCCAGGCCTGTTGGGCCAGGCCCCCGGGGCACCAGCGCACCGCCTTCTCGCGTGCGGAGTGGATACGGACAGGCTGCCCCTTGCGACGAAAGTCGAAATAAAAAAGCAGCAGCTCGTGATCGGTGCTGCCGGCATCCAGGTGTTCAACCAGTAACTTTGTGTATCGACCTACCCCGGCGCGCTGCGCGATGGCCGACTGCACGTCGATGCAAATTTTTCTCATGCCGCACTCTACCGATGCCCGGTGGGCGCATCAAGGCACGAATAGGCTGCCCGCGCCCCCCGCAGCTGTCGCGAAGGTATTTCCCGTGTCGTTGCGGGGTTGACGCGCGGGGAAAAGGGGCATTATCGTACTGCCCTTCGTCGAAAGACGGGCTTCATGCCGCCCGTGAAGCAGAAAATCTAAAGGCATTATAGGAATTCAATGAACGCAGACAGCAACTCAACTGCCCAGAAGCCGGCAGAGTCCCCGGACCAGGAACCGGCCGAGGCCGAAACGCAGGAAGCAGAAGCACCCTCAAAACGCCCTGCTGCTGAAAAGGGTAAAAAGCGGACAGCAGAGAAAAAGCCCAAAAAGCCGGCCCAGAAGAAAGCCGATGCGGAGGCGGAGGGCATGCGCGATCGCATGTTGCGGCTACAGGCCGATTTTGAAAACTTTCGGCGCCGCACGCAGCGGGAACGCGAAGAACTGTATCGGATGGCCAATGAAGATATCCTGGCCGAAATCCTGCCGGTGCTCGACCACTTCGAGCTGGCCATCCAGGCCGGGCAGGAAAACGAGAACAGCGCCGCCCTGCTTGAGGGAGTTCGCCTGGTGTGGGATCAGCTGAATGCCTCCCTGGCCAAGTTCCATCTCATCTCAAGCCGATCGAAACCGATGGCGTCGAATTTGATCCCAACCTGCACGAGGCACTATCGCAGATCCCTTCGCATGAGGTCGCAGAAAATCATGTTCTCATGCAGCATCGCCGCGGCTACCTGCTCGGCGATAAACTGCTGCGGCCGGCGCAGGTCGTAGTGTCGGCCGGGCCCGGACCCGATGCCTCCGAACCCAGCGACACCCAGACGGATAAGGAATAGTTACCGTGGCTGCGAAACGCGACTACTATGAACTGCTGGGTGTCGACCGCGGTGCGGATGCCGACACGATCAAGAAGGCCTATCGAAAACTCGCCATGAAATATCACCCTGACCAAAACCAGGGTGATGCAGCTGCCGAGGAGAAATTCAAGGAAATCTCCGAAGCTTACGAGGTGCTCAGCGATCCAGGCAAGCGCCAGCAATATGACCGCTATGGTCACGAGGGGATGAAGTCCACCTTCGGTCCCGGCGGATTTGATTTCTCAAGGGACTTCACCCATGTCTCCGACCTCCAGGATATTCTCGGAAGTATATTCGGTGATGGCGGAGGAATTTTCGGGGACATTTTCGGCGGCCGCGGGGGCGGGCGCCAGCGTGCTGACGGGCCCGCTCGCGGCTCGGACCTGAAGTTCGAGCTGGAGATTGACCTCGAAGAAGCCGTTTTTGGCTCGGAGCGTGAAATTACGCTTCCGCTGCTTGTCGAATGCGGCGATTGCCATGGATCCGGACTGGCCAAGGGCGCATCGCGTGAAAGTTGCAAGCATTGCGGCGGGCAGGGGTTTGCATTGTCCGGGGGCGGTTTTTTCCAGGTCCGGCAGACCTGTCCTGTCTGTCGCGGGGAAGGCACCATGATCACGAAGCCCTGCCATGGCTGCAAGGGAAGCGGCCGAGTGAAACAGCGCAAACGGCTGAACCTGAAGATTCCGAAGGGCGTCGAAAGCGGGTCCCGGTTGCGCCTGGCCGGCAAGGGCGAAGGCGGTCTCAGGGGCGGCCCTTCCGGGGACCTGTATGTGATCATGCATGTGCGGGAGCACGAGTTGTTTGAGCGCCATGGGGATGACCTGTTCTGCCGTGTGCCGGTGCCTTTTGAAACCGCCGCGCTCGGTGGTGAAATCCAGGTCCCGACCATTGACGGGTTCGCCAAGCTCAAGCTCGCACCCGGAACTGAAACGGGTAAAACCTTCCGTCTGCGAGGAAAAGGGGTGCCGGGGGTTGAGGGCTACGGTCGCGGGGACCTGCATGTGCAAATTGTCGCCGAAGTTCCTGTCAAACTCTCCAGTAAGCAGAAAAAGGTGTTGCGGGAGTTAAGCGAATCCGGCACCGAACACAACTATCCCGGGCAAAGCAAGTTCATGGACCAGGCAGAGCGGTTCTACGAGCGCAAGAAAGCCATATCGAAGAACGACGCCTCCTGATGCAGCACCGCTGCTATCTGGAACCCGATGCATGGCACGACACCGGCGTGCGGCTGTCGGAATCTGAAGCCCATCATCTTTTTGATGTAATGCGTGCAGCGCCCGGCGACACTGTCTGCATCTTTGATGGAGCCGGGCGGAGTGCCACCGCGCACGTATCCGCGCAGGGGTGGGGGCTTGAGATCGATGCGTCTTCAATCCGCGAGGAACAACGGCACTATCACTGCACGCTTTTCATGGCTGTGATCAAATCCGCCCGCATGGACTGGGCCGTCGAGAAGGCGACGGAACTGGGGGTCTCCGAGATATGCCCGTTAATCTGTGAACGGGGGGTGGTCAGGGTCAAAAAGTCAGAGGCCGAAAAGAAAAGGATGCGCTGGGAGCGTATTGCCCTGGCTGCGGCCAAGCAGTGCGGAACACCCTGGCTTCCTGCCGTGGCGCTTCCGGAAGATGTCAGCGGCGCAGTCGACCGGGCATCGTCACTTGCCGGGCAGTTTATTGCAGATCTCGAAGAAGCCGAGCAGTCGTTAAGCGCGGCCGTTGGTCAATTATCCGCAGCGGCCGGGCCGCCCCATGTGGGGTTCTGGGTCGGGCCCGAGGGCGATTTTACAGAGGGTGAAAAAGGGGTAATTATCGCAGGCGGCGCCTTGCCTGTGACGCTGGGCCCGCTTGTACTGCGGGCTGAGACGGCGGCGTTGTACGGGCTCAGCGTTGTTGCCGCCACCCTGGCGGAAAGCTGATCAGAGGGCTTCGGTTTCTTCCGGGCCTGGTGCGGCCTGTTCGGGCGTTGCTGCCTCGGGGGATATCTCCGGCGATTCAGGCGAAAGAGGACCTTTTTCAACCGCCCCTTCCGCAATGCGCCGGAACCGGGAATCGGCCATGATGGTCCGTTCGGCTTCCATGCCTCCCGCCGCGCGGGCCTTGCGCAGTGCGTCAGCGGCAGCTGGCGTTCGTCCCAGGGTCAGCTCGATGTAGGCCAGGTCCAGCCAGGCCTTCCAGTCGTTGGGTCTGCGCAGCAGATAAAGTTGCAACTGTCCTGCCATTTCGGGCCCCATCTGTGCATCGGCGTACATTTTTGCCATGTTCAGATAAAGCTCCGGCGGAGTTCGGTTGTCAGCGGGCAGGCCTTTTTGGCAGGCCTGCAGGGCTTCATGCATGACCTTGTAGTTCTCGGCCTTATGCGCCAGCAGAGCCGCATCGTAGTAGGCTTTGACGGGCAGCCCGGGCTGTGCCACGAGTTGCCGCACAATGCTCACCGCGTGCGATGTCTGCTTGGCTTTGCGATAGAGCTCCGCCAGGCGAAGCGCAGATTCCACATCCAGCTTCTGCTGCCTGCGCAACCCCTCCAGCTTGAAGATTTCCTCGTTCGAGACCTGGATGCTGCGCAGGCGGTTGGCAAAATCTGGAACGCGGGTGTTGCCCGGGTCGGCTTTAGCGAACTGGTCCATCAGGTCCAGGGAATCCTCGAATCGCGCCCGTCTGAGCAGGACCTCCTGCGCAAGGCGGAACACGGCCTCCGGGCTGAGGGGGTACAGGAGCCGCGCCTCGTTAAACGCATGCTCCGCCTCCCGCATCCTGCCGCGGTTGGCATAAAGACCGGCAATGGCACTGCGCAACTTGGAAAATGATTTCCGGGCAACAACATCACGAAGAAACTTCGGGTTGCTCAGGTGCCGGCGTGTATACCAGTCCCAGAAATCCATATCATCCCGGATGGTCCGGGCAGAAAGCGGGGTGCGGTCGGCATTGATCTTCATGATGAGCCCGTGCGGGGTGAGATGCGGATACATCCATTCAATGACATAACTTTCTTCGACATAAAAAGCGTGCTTCGGGCTGTTATGGTCGAAGATCATTTCTGCCAGGATGCCGTTAATTTCCATGACGCCCAGCGCTCCGCTGACCTGGACCCGCCCGTCGGTAATCTGCAGATCCGCATGCGGCTTGCGTTTGCCCGCCTGGACCTCTTCCACGTACACGCGAAACGCCGCGGCGCTGTCGTGGTGCGCGGGAATCCAGATCTGGTCACCGTATAAATCCCGCATGACATTCATGTAGGTATTGTCGGCAAGCGCGTTTTGGGTGATGAGAAAGACGTCTTCCCTTACTCGTGCGGAATAAATCATGTAGGTGGGAACAAACCTGCCGGGATCCGTGCCGCCATAAAATACGGAATCCATTTCCATCGCATCGGGATAAAACGGATTGGGCAGCGGTTCCTCGTCTGCATTGAGCTCTTCCAGGATCGCCTCGGCACCCCGCAGCTGATAATTGCCGAACTGCCAGCCGAAATCATGGCCGTTCTGCTCTGCACCCCCGGATAGTCGAATCAGTTCGTCGTTCCACGCATTCTGGCCAAGCGGTATCAGCGGCAGGCACAGGGCCGCACCCAGGCTGAAAACCCGCACACCCGGGATGCGGCGGAAAAAGGCCGTCGTCCAGGCCAGTCCGAAAACAAGCCCGTAGCCTATCCAGAATGCAAACAAGGCATGTGAAGAGATGAATTTAACGCGCTGAATGAAGTTGTCCTGCACGTCTCCCTTGGGATTCGCAAGCACGATGAGGAGCAGGCTCATCACCAGGAAGCCGGCAAGGGTTGCCAGGATCCAGCGCTGGGATGTCTTGTCAATGACCAGCCGCAGCTCAAAGCGGCGGCTGCGCACCAGCCAGTAGAGCAGGGGAATCATCACCAGGAAACCGGCGACCATCACGCTCAGGGCGGCCACGTGCAGGTTAATATTGCCGATCTGCTCAGGCGAAAGCCTGGACGCGGTCGCCTCCTGCTTGAGGGGTGCGGAGATGTTTCGAATCATGAGCACCAGGAAATACAGCACCGCAATCAGGGTTCCCTTGACCGCGGCAAGAAGGACGAAATGGGTGCCGGCATCCTGGTACTTCTTTTCTTTCCAGTCCCGGTAGCATTGATCGATCATTTCCCAGCCGAGTGTGACCAGGATGGTCAGGCCGCCGATGGCCATCAGGAGCAGGACTCCCGCCATGGGCAGCTTGTCGAGACGCGCCCCGCCGTCGCCGCCCAGGAGTTTCTGCAAAACAAGAATCACCGATCCCAGGACGCTGAGGCAAATTGCAAAATCAAGGGCCCGCCAGTGCTTTCCGCCGATCCGGATCTGCCAGACCGTAAAGGGGAGAAACCCGAGCAGGGCGACCGGAAGGGTAAACTGTCCGCGCAGGTCAACCAGGTAGGACCCGACCTGTTCGACAAAGCGCATGGAAAGCACATCGGTAGGATTAAGCCGTTCGTACTGGCCGCGGGTGATGGCATGGATAAACCCTTCCCAGGTGCGGGGGTAGGCCCAGTTCATGGGCGGATTGCGAAGGTCGGAAGCCAGCGGCATGTAGCCGTAAAATGCGACACCGATTTCCGCCATAAGGAGGGTGAGCGCCACAACCCGGCCGCGAGGTAGAAAGAAGTAGCACAGGGTCAGCAGCAGGAAATTCAGTGCAAGATAAACAAAGGTATCCGGGTGCGTCGGATGGGAGAGCATGGGTAGCGCAGTGTAAACCGCATTCCCATCTGCATCGGCGCCGAGCGTGGGGGTCTTTATGTGATAGACCACCAGCAAAAACGGCAGGCCGGCGACCACGAAACTTCGGAAAAGCTGGGGATCCCTGAGCATGATCACGACCAGGAGGGGCAGCATGGCCAGCAGCAAAACCTGGTAATTTGTCAGCCCCAGCCCAAAAACAAACGCCGTGGCGCACAGCAGGCTGTCCGACGGCCTGCGCATCCACCAGTAGCTGAGCAGGAATATGAAAATCAGGAAGAAGGCATTCAGGCTGTAGACCTCGACAATCGTCGACTGCGACCACATCACCGGCGAAAAGGCGAACAGCAGGCTGCTGACCACGCCTCCGGTCCAGGAGATGCGGTCTTCTGTTTTCGGGTCGGACTGCAGCATGCCCCGGGACTGGTGCAGCATATCCCGCCCTGAGCGGCAGATAAGCAAGGCGGTCATGCCGGCCGCGAGCGCCCCGAAGATTGCGGAGGTCAGCCCGATGCTCCATGCCGGGTTGGGCTGTCCGCGGAACGTGACGAAGGCAAAAAGCTTGGTGAACAACCAGGAGATTATCGACCAGATGGGGTATCCCGGCGGATGGGGTACGCCGAGATAGTCACCGGCGACAGCCAGTTCCCCTGAGTCCTCAAGGGTGACGGAAGGGGCCAGGGTGTAAACATAGACGCCCAGGCTGATCAGGCAGGCGGTCCAGAATGCGCTCCAGTCAAGAGCGGAGAAAAAA
>JABAHO010005697.1_pt1 | contig 17606 bp, 22 predicted proteins | sample 7062071 | NCBI WGS metagenome assembly JABAHO01 (sample SAMN14534356, study PRJNA622989) | marine sediment metagenome | biome: marine biome [ENVO:00000428]; feature: marine pelagic biome [ENVO:01000023]; material: deep marine sediment [ENVO:00002113] | place: India: Gulf of Kutch | collected...
AGCTCGGTTTCGGTTGCAAATTCCTGAGCGAGCTGCGAAACCAGACGGCGCCAATCGGGCCCCACGGCTATCACCGGGTGCGGTGGGGCATCGCTGAACTGGGCCACATAGGCAAGATTCCAGGCCACCATCAGCTCGGTAAAGGTCCCGATGCTTCCCGGCAACGCCACCGAGATATCGGCTAAGTCGACCAGCTCATGGATTCGTTCGGTGAGGCTGGCAGCGCGGATGTGCTCTTTGACGAAGCGGTTGGCGGTTTCCCTTTGCGGAAAGACCGTTGGGGCGGTAACGCCGATGACTAGGCCGTTGACATCGTGAGCTCCGGCCGAGACCGCTTCCATGGTGCCGTCATAGCCGCCGGTGGCGACGGCGTAGCCGGCCAGCGCCAATTGGCGGCCGAATTCGACACCCTCCTCATAAGCGGGATCACCGGGCCCGCCGATTGACGATCCGAAAACGGTAACTGTCGGTTGTCCCACCCTCTGAGCTTAGGCCTCGGGTTAAGGGCGTGACTTGCGAAAAACCTGTACTGCTCGAGAAGACCCCGGCCGGGCGACCGGTCGCGCCTTCGGCCGGCGCGGCCGCCGTCGCAAGACGCATCGCAAGCCGCCTCCGTCTCTCGACTCGAAGGGCCAATCGCCCCGGGTTTGGGAGGACGTCATCCGGGCAAGGTAACCGGGTTGGGCTGGGATTCGGTGTCTTTTCCGATAGAGTCGCCCCGATGTTCGACATCTCGCAAGCGGCCGTGGAGGGCGCACTGGCCGCCGGTGCCACCTACGCGGATGCGCGAGTGGTCCTCAGCAAACAGCAGGGACTGGCCGCCCTGAATGGCAATATCGAGTCACTCGACTACGACGAAAAGGCCGGCGTAGGAATTCGAGCATTGATCGGTTCCTCGTGGGGTTTCTATGCCACACCCGACTTGACGGAGAAGGCGGCGCGGTCGGCCGGTGGCGAGGCTGCGGCGATAGCGTCGGCTTCAGCCATGGCGCCGGGGGCCGCCCTCGATCTCGCCGACGTCCCTGTGGTCGAAGCTCACTACGAGTCGCCGCATGATGAGGACCCGTTCGCCGTCTCGCTCTCCGACAAGGCCGATCTTCTTGTAGAACTCACCAAGACCATGCAAGAAGTCGAGGGCGTAACGCTGGCGCAGTCGACAATGAACTTCTGGGACACTGAGAAGTTCTTCGTTTCTAGCCAGGGCCACCGCATCTCTCAACACCTGGTCGAGTCTGGCGGAGACATTGCCGCTACTGCGATCGGGGAAAGTGAAACGCAGCGCCGCTCGTACCCTCAGTCGTTCGGGCAGTTCGCCTCAGGTGGGTTCGAAGTCGTCCGTAGATTTGATCTTCCGGGAAATGCCGGTCGGGTCGCTGAGGAAGCCGTAGCGCTCTTGACTGCCGAAGAGTGCCCCAGCACCACTACCGATGTGATACTCGAATCCAGCCAACTCGCGTTGCAGATTCACGAATCGGTCGGGCACGCGACGGAACTGGATCGGATTCTTGGCTGGGAAGCCGCCTTTGCCGGAACATCCTGGCTCGACCTGGGAGAGCTCGGAAAGCTCGAATTCGGTTCTCCACTGATGAACATAACGGCGGATGCGACCTTGCCCGGCGCGTTGGCCACGTTCGGATTCGATGACGAGGGAACGCCTGCCCAACGTGTCGACCTGGTAAAGGAGGGGATCTGGGTCGGTGTGTTGTCGGGCCGGGATTCGGCAGCCATTGCCGGGGTACCACCGGGCGGCATGGTGCGTGGTGATGGCTACAACCGTATGCCCATGGTTCGTATGACCAACGTTGGTTTGCTCCCCGGGGAGTCGTCGCTCGAGGAGATGATCTCTGAAACCGGCGAGGGGATCTACATGGCTACCAACCGCTCGTGGTCAATCGATGACCAGCGGCTCAACTTTCAGTTCGGATGCGAAGCGGCCTGGGAAATCAAGAATGGCCGGCTCGGCAAGATGTTGCGTAACCCGACATATACCGGTATCAGCCCACAGTTCTGGGCCTCGCTCGACATGCTCGGCTCTGAGCAGGTGTATTGGGGATTGCCTAACTGCGGGAAGGGCCAGCCGATGCAGGTTGGCCACACCGGTCACCCCGCCAGTGCGGGCCGGTTTCGGGACGTGCGGGTGGGTGTCAAAGGATGAGTGTCGCGGCGATTGCCCAACAGGTCGTCGAAATGGTCGGTGATCGCGGCGAAGCGCAAGTAAGTGTCGATGGTACCCGTCATGGCCTAACTCGATTCGCCAACTCTTTCATTCATCAGAATTTGGCGGAGAGCGGACTTGGAGTGCAGCTCAAGGTTGCGGTCGACGGCAAGGTTGCCGTCGCCACCTCGACTAGGTCTGATGAGGACGGCTTGCGAGCCCTGGTTGAGGAAACGATTCACGCTGCCAACCTCAGGCCGACCGACCCGGCCTGGCCCGGCCTGGCCCCGGCAGAAGACTTAACGGGGGTGAGTCAATTCGACGGTGCTACTCCGGACGCAACCCCGAGCGAGCGGGCAACCCGGGCGCGTGATTTCATTGCAGCATCCAGTGTGTCGTTGGCGGCCGGCTACTGCGATACCTACGGTGGTCCGGTGGCCTTCGCCAACTCGAACGGTCACACCGCCCTATGCAATATCTCGCGGGCCACGCTGGACGGTATTCATCGACACGGGTCTGCCGCCGGCGCCGGCCATGCCACCTCGCCGAGCCTGTCTGAAATCGACGGTGAGCTGACTGGCGCGCTGGCGGCAGAAACCGCCGCTGCGGCCGCCAATCCAACGGATGTGGAGCCTGACGCGTATGAGGTCGTTCTAGCCCCGGAGTGCGTGGCCACGCTGATGTACTTCTTGGCCTTCTACGGGTGGAACGCCAAACAGCATGATGAGGGACATAGTTTCGTCAATCTGGGAGAACGACAGTTCGACAAACAGGTCACGATCTTCGACGATTTCGCGGAAAGGCTGGCGGTGGGGCCCGCTTTCGACGCTGACGGGACGCCCAAGCGTCGGCTGGTACTAGTGCAGAACGGAGTCTCAGAATCGCTGGCCCAGGATCGGCGCTCCGGTGCCAAGGCTGGAGCCGAATCGACGGGGCACGCCATTCACGGCGGCGATCTCTATGGACCTGTGCCAGTCAATCTCCACTTCGATCCGGGGGAGCGATCCCAGCAAGAGTTGATCGCTTCGGTCGAAAGGGGCCTGTTCGTCAACGCTTTCAATTACTGTCGGATTCTCGACCCGCGCACCCAGGTGATCACCGGGTTGACCCGCAATGGAACCTTCCTCATTGAGAAAGGTGAGATCGTCGGTCCGGTCTCCAACCTGCGATTCACTCAGTCGATCGTTCGCTCACTGGCGCCCGGGATGGTGCTCGATGTCGGCTCGGATGCTCGTTTGGCCGACTGTGAAATTGGTCCGGGCCTGGCTTCGGCTCCGAGTTTGCACCTTGCTGAGTGGCAATTCACCGGCGGGGCCCAAGGTTGAGTTTCGCTGGGCGCTCGTAAGTGGCACACTATGGGTTCGAACTCAGACAGGGAGTGCAGAAATGGGTCTTTGGGACACCATCAAAGGTTGGTTTGGCAAGGCAGCGGACGTAGCCGGCGATGTCGGTGAGGGCATCGGCGATGTGGCCGGCAAGGTCGGTGACAAAGCCGGAGACGCATTCGACGCGGTCAAGGACAAGGCCGAAGACGTTGTTGACACCGTCAAGGACAAGTTCGATGGCGACGACGACGATGAAGGCGGAGAAGTCGTCAGTTAGCGGCGTCGGCGTATTGATTTAGGAGGGCCCCTCGGGGCCCTCTTCGCTTTCCTCCGAACCTATCCTCCAGGACGTGCGTCCCTACTTCGATGACACGCCTCCGTTGGCGGTTGCCCATCGAGGCAGCCGCTTGCTTTGGCCCGAGAATACGATGGAGGCTTTTCAGGGCGCGGTTGATCTCGGATATCGCTACCTGGAGACCGACCTACACGTCACGTCTGACGGTGTCCTCGTGGCCTTTCATGATGACACTCTCGAGAGGACCACCGACGGATCGGGTCCTGTCAGCTCGAGCACGTGGGATGAGCTGAGCCGGCTAGACGCCGGCTACAACTTCGCTCCCCACGAGGGCTTTCCCCGGCGCGGACAAGGCGTCACAATCCCCAGGCTCGAGGAGTTGACCGAAGCCTTTCCCGAAGCAAGGTTCACTCTCGACCTCAAGCAGGCTGGATTCGAGGAAGCGCTGGCCGACTTCCTGCATGCCGGTGGTTTAGAGGACCGGGTCATCGTCGGGTCCTTCTCCGACCGGCGTCTCACGCGGTTTCGCACAGCCAGCGCCGGGCGGGTTGCTACATCGGCCGGCCCGTTTGAGACCCTGGCACTGTGGAGTGCGGCCCGCCTCGGGCGGACTCTACGCACCAAGGCCGATGCCCTACAGATACCCGACGAGTTTGCCTTCATCAACTTGGCCGACGGCAAGCTGCTGGCTGCGGCAGAGGCTGGAGGACTACAGGTTCACGTGTGGACGGTCAACGATCCAGGTCAAATGAGTGAACTGTTGGACGCAGGTGTCCATGCAATCATCACCGACCGGCCCGACACCCTCAAGCAACTGCTGCAGAAGCGGGGCGACTGGGCGGAGCGTCGCTAGAGTCACCCCGCCATGAGCTCCCTTCTTGATGTCCTCGATGAACTTCCCCCGGACGTAGTCGAGGACCTGCCACAGAGCGTGATCGATCAGCTGGAAGGGTTGGATCAGATCCCGGATTCGTTGAAGGACGAGATCCCTGACGCAGTTCTCGACCGGATTCCCAGCGACCTCCTCGATTTTGCCTCCAGCAACCCCCTCCTAACGACCATCCTGGTGATTGTCGGCATCATTGCCGTAATCGGCTTCTTCTGGGGGGTCGCGAAGAGCGCTTTCAAGGCCGCTTTCTTCTTCGGTGTCGTCGCGGCGGGCGCCTGGTTTCTGTTCTTCTCGACCTAAGGATCGGCTCCAAAACGACCGATGAATCCTTAACCATTTCAAGGATTCACTGATGCATGTTGAGACACTGCAATACGACGGCCGCGCCTGGTCGGGTCCCTTTCCTGCCCTTGATTCGCCCCAAACTCTGGTCTTGGTCTTTGGGGCAACCGAGTATCTCGATGACCCGGAACCAGTTCGGGAACTGATTGCGGAATATCCCAATAGTCATGTTGTCGGATGCTCTTCGTCGGGGGAGATCTTTCACGACCTGATCTTCGATGGCTCGTTGTCGGTGGCCATAGCCCGATTCGACTCGACTGAGGTCCGCTGCACGGTGGCTCCGATATCGCAGGGAACTTCGGTCAGTGCCGGCCGCGAGCTGGCCAATGCCCTCCATGCCGAGGATCTGACCAGCGTTCTCGTGTTGTCGCCTGGGCTCGATGTCAACGGTACCGACCTGGTGGACGGCATCAATGAAGTATTAGGCGATGGAGTTGTCGTCACCGGAGGCCTCGCCGGCGATGGCGACCGCTTCGAGCGCACCTGGACGATTGTTGATGGCAAGCCGTCCGGGGGCTTTGTCTCGGCTGTCGGCTTCTACGGCGACAGCGTGATGGTCGGCCACGGATCCAAGGGTGGTTGGGACAAGTTCGGGCCAGAAAGAATTGTGACCGGCTCCCGTGACAACATTTTGTACGAGTTAGATGGCCAGCCGGCGCTCGATCTCTACAAGACCTACTTGGGCGACCTGTCTGCCGATCTCCCGGCCAGCGGACTGCTATTTCCGCTGGCTCTGCGAGCCGATGAGAACGCCGAGAAGCAGCTAGTCAGAACCATCCTCGGAGTAGATGAGGTGGCCCAAGCGCTCATCTTCGCTGGTGACATTCCGGAAGGTCACCGGGCCCAGCTCATGCAAGCCAACTTCGACCGTCTGGTCGGGGGTGCCGAAGATGCCGCTGTGATCGCGGGAGCAGCGGATGTTGAGGGGCCTTCGCTGACCGTGGCGATTTCTTGCGTCGGCCGCCGGCTGGTTCTCGGAGAGCGAACTGAGGATGAGATTGAAGCGGTTCGCTCCGCGTTGCCGGCGGATAGTCAGCAAGTCGGCTTCTACTCGTACGGCGAGCTGTCGCCATACACCGACGGGAGCTGCGATCTTCACAACCAGACGATGACGTTGACGGTCATCTCGGAGCGCTCATGAACCCAGTCCTGGCGCGGCAGCTTCGCCGGCTGGGTATCGACGTTGAGAACCCGCCGACCGACCCCGAGGTATGGGCATCGTTCCTCGACCGGGTTGATCGTGCATATGAGGATGGCGACCGCACGAGGTACCGGCTCGAGCGCTCCCTCGAGATGAGCTCACAGGAGATGCAGGACCTTTACGACGAGCTCGAACTCCGGACCCGCAGCGTCGTTGAGCGAACTGAGAACCACTATCGCAATATCTTTGTCAACTCCCCGATTGCGATGTGGGAGGAAGACTTCAGTGAGGCAGCGGCCTTCCTCGGCGCCATCAAGGGCAATGGGGTGCGGGATCTGCGGTACTACATGGACCACAATCCGGATGAACTGAGCCATGCCATTTCTTTGATCAGCGTGCTCGACGCCAACCACGCAGCCGCAGAGCTCTTCGAGGCGAATGCCAGGGAGGATCTCATCGGCAACCTCCGCCCTGAAGACATTGAAAATACGGAGACCTTTCTGAGGCAGTTCGAGGCAATCTGGAGAGGTGACTCCAAGCTGGATATGGAGTTGAAAATGAACACCTTGCAGGGAAAACCCCTGGACGGCATTCTCACCTGGCGGGCGCCGACCATGGGTTCGAAACGCGACCTCACCCGGGTGTTGGTAGCCATATCCGACATAACCGAGCGCAAGGCGGCTGAAACCCGGATGGCCGAAGTGGTCAGGTCCAAGGATGAGTTCCTAGCCGCAATCAGTCACGAGCTGCGGACTCCGCTCACCACGGTGTACGGGGTCGCCGAGAGCCTCCAGGAGCAGTACGCAGAACTTAGTGACGAGGATCGGCGCGACCTCCTCCATCTGGTGGCTGTGGAGAGCCGCGACCTAGCTCACCTGATTGAGGATCTGCTGGTGGCTTCTCGGGCCGACATCGGCAAAGTGGTCGTGAGGCGGATGCCCGTGGACCTCCAAGCCGAGGTTTCGGTTGTGCTCGAAGCTATCGAGCTCGAACGCGGTGTGGTGCTCGACGCCACCGCAATTGAGGGCTGGGCCACCGCCGACCCGCTCCGGTTCCGGCAGATTCTTCGCAATCTGATCACCAACGCCATCCGCTATGGCGGAGAGGTGGTGAGGGTCGAGTCCAAGACCAATCTCGAGGGAGCCCACATTTACGTGTGGGACAACGGTTCGGGGATTCCAGCGGAAAGCAGGGAAGCCATTTTCAAGCCTTATGAGAGGGCGCACGATCGAGCTGGGCTCCCATCCTCGGTGGGGCTGGGCCTGACCATTTCCCGCCAGCTGGCGCGCCTCATGGGTGGCGATCTCAGCTACGACTACCAGAGCGGTTGGAGCGTGTTCACCCTGCGGCTTCCCCTGCACATCAATATCTCCGAAGTTGCTTAGCTCCTCCTGGGGAGCGGAGTCTTCGGAGTGGAGTGGGAGGGGTGTGTGGGGGAGGCGCGGCCCTCCCTACGGGAGAGCGGGCTTGAAGGCCGGGCGGTGACTCTCGAAACCGCGGATCTTCTCTTCCACCGCGAGAGTCAGGTCGATCTCGTCGAGCCCCTTCAGTAGACAGTCCTTGACGAAGGGGTCGATCTCGAACCTCGTCTCGAGGCCTTCGGCCGATACGCGCTGCGACTCCAAATCGATTTCAACCTCGGCGAGCGGGTCGTGTTCGGCGAGGTCGGCAAGGTACTTGACCGACGACTCATCAAGTGCGACCGGCAGCAGGCCGTTCTTGTGGCTGTTGCTGGCGAAAATGTCGGCAAATGAAGGAGCGATCACGGCCTGAAATCCCCAATCCTTGAGGGCCCAAACCGCATGCTCCCGAGACGACCCCGAGCCAAAGTGGCGGCCGGTTACCAGGACGGTGGCGGCGCGGTAGGCGGCGTCGTTGAGCACGAAATCGGCTCGGGGCACACCTTCCGAATCTTGCGCCCAGTCATAGAACAGGAACGGCCCGAATCCGGTCTTCTCCACTCGCTTGAGGAATTGCTTGGGGATGATTTGATCGGTGTCGATGTCGGGCCGCCACAGGGGCGCCATTGTGCCGGTGATGATGCTGATTGGCTGCATCAGTCGATCAGCTCGCGGACATCAACGAAGCGGCCGGCGATTGCTGCGGCGGCGGCCATCACCGGGCTCACCAGGTGAGTCCGTCCCAACCGCCCCTGACGGCCTTCGAAGTTACGGTTGGAGGTGGAGGCGCAGCGTTCGCCTGGTTGCAGGATGTCAGGGTTCATCCCCAGGCACATCGAACAGCCCGCCTCGCGCCACTCGAAGCCGGCGGTCATGAAGACCTCATCGAGCCCCTCCTGCTCGGCCTGCATCTTTACGAGCGTCGAACCGGGCACGACCATAGCGGCAACATCGGGATGCACCTTCCGTCCCCGCACGATCTCGGCCGCGGCTCGAAGATCCTCGATGCGCCCGTTGGTGCAGGACCCGAAGAAGACTCGGTCGATCGAAATATCCGTTATCGCGGTGTTTGGTGTGAGGTTCATGTACGCGAGAGCCCGGACAACGGCCTCCTGGTCTGCCGGATTGCCGTAGTCGTCTGGCGAGGGGACTGAGCCGTCGACTGGCACGGACTGAGCCGGGTTCGTGCCCCAGCTCACGAACGGAGGAATGGCCGCAGCGTCGACGGCCACCTCCCGGTCAAAACGGGCTTCTGTATCGGTGGGCAGTGTCCTCCAGTATTCGAGCGCGTGATCCCACTCATCACCTTGCGGGGCGTAAGGGCGGCCTTTCAGGTAGGTGAACGTGGTCTCGTCGGGGGCGACGAGCCCGGCCCGGGCTCCCGCCTCGATCGACATGTTGCACACCGTCATCCGACCTTCCATTGACATAGCTTGGATGGCTGTACCCCGGTACTCGATCACATGGCCGGTGCCACCGTCGACCCCTATCTGATTGATGATCCCCAGGATCACATCCTTGGGGCTCGACCACAGCGGAAGAGCGCCGTCGACGGTGATCGACATCGCGCGGGGACGGGCTTGGGGGAGGGTTTGAGTTGCCAGCACGTGCTCCACGTCAGACGTTCCAATGCCGAACGCCAAAGCCCCGAAGGCACCATGGGTGGAGGTATGGCTGTCGCCGCAAACGATCGTCATTCCGGGCTGGGTCAAGCCCTGCTCGGGCCCGATGATGTGGACGATCCCTTGCCGGGGATCGTCCAAGCCGAACAGGGTGATCCCGTGCTCTTGACAATTGGCTATCAGCGCTTCGATTTGCTTGCGGGAGAGAGGGTCCTGAATGCCTTGGTCACGGTCGANNGAGGGTCCTGAATGCCTTGGTCACGGTCGATGGTGGGCACGCCGTGGTCAATCGTTGCCAGGGTCAGGTCGGGTCGCCGCACCCTGCGCCGACTCTCCCGTAGGCCGGAGAATGCCTGGGGCGAAGTGACCTCATGGATGAGGTGCAGGTCGATATAGAGCAGATCTGGATTGGCCTCAGACCGGTCCACAACGTGGTCTGCCCATATCTTCGCGAAAAGCGTCTCCGGCATGACCGGTACGGTAGCGAACCACGAGCGCGCTAAGGCAGGCTATCGTCAAGGCATGTTTTCACTGTTGGTAGCCGTGCTGACGGCGGTTACCTTGACTTCCCCGTTCGGTGAGGCGAGCGCTACGGCTACCGAAGAGGGCTCCTTCATCGAAGTGACGGTTTCGGTGGAGATTGATGCGGTGCCTGCGCCCGACTTCGTGGTAGTGCACGTCCTCAAGCCCGATGGCCAGGATACGTTCTCTCTCGGCGAGCTGGGAGCGGGCGTTTACCAGGGGAGCTTCCTAGTCCAGCCGCTGAATCGTGCGATCGCCTTCGAGGCGGGCTGGGGAGCCACGTCGTCGTTGTCTGAGACCACGTCCTTGACGGCGCTCGGAGTGGACAGCGATCTTTTGTTAACTACGTTCGCGCCGGGAGAAAGCAGCAGCAGCAACAACTCGAGTTGGGGTTGGCTGGCCCTGGGCGCCACGGCCGCGGCGTTGGCTGCCTTTCTTCTCTGGTTCCGCATGCCCAAGCGAGAAGGCGCAATGGAGCTGAGCCGGGTTGACGAGTCCGGCACTGCAACGGTGATCGACGAACTTTCTCATCCATTCACGGCACCGGAAGACCTCGGCTAGCCCTTGCGGCGAGCGCGAATCACTGCCACAGCTACAAAAGCCGCGATGGCGCTGGCAACAGCAGCCCCCGAAATGATCGGAACCGGTTTCGGGATCTCCGAGAGCCGGGTTCTCATGTCGACCGGGAGCTTGAATTCCATGATCGGCCAATCGTTCTCTTCGGCCACCTTGCGGAGATCGCGGTCGGGGTTGACGGCAACCGGGTGGCCAACCTTCTCCATCAGCGGGAGGTCGGTATGACTGTCGGAGTACGCATAGCTGGCCGCGAGGTCGGTCCCGGCGTCTGCCATCTCCTGCAGGGCATCAGCCTTCCCAGGCCCGTAGGCATAGAACTCGAGTTCGCCCGTGTATCGCCCCTCCTCGTCAATAGCAACTCTGGTGGCGATCACGTCGTCTATACCGAGGTACTTGGCTAGTGGCTCGACTATTTCAACCGGACTCGACGACACGATGACCACCTGGCGGCCCTCCCGATGATGCTCGTCGATCAGGAAAAGTGCCTCGGCGTAAACCAAAGGAGCAACCACGTCCTCCAAAGTCTCCGCCACAATTTGTTTCACTTGGTGGGAGTCCCATCCTTTGATCAGCGCCATCAATGCCTCGCGGACTCGCTCCATCTGGCTGTGATCTGCTCCGAACAGCACGTAGAAGAATTGGGCAACCGCCATGCGCAGGAGGGTTCGACGGTTGAGCAACCCCGCCCGATACATGTGGCGGCGGAATGCCAGGGTCGACGATTTGGCAATTATCGTCTTGTCCAGATCGAAAAAAGCGGCCGCTTGTCCCATGACGTGAATTGTATTGCAGAGAGGGAAAAGCGACTCTTGGGCGCTAATCTGACCTAAATATGGGTCGAATCGCCACCACCATTGAGTTGGCCAAGGCCTCGTGGGAGGTCCTCAAGGCGGACAAGGAGCTGATCGCTCTTCCCGTCTTCTCGGCTATCGCCAGCGTGGTGGTGGCCTTGTCGTTTCTCATCCCTCTCGGGTTCATGGAGGGAACAGAGGAAGTGGGTACCGGCGAGTACGTCCTGCTGGCGGTCGTCTACCTGGCACTGGCTTTTGTCACCATCTTCTTCAACACCGCGCTGGTGCACGCTGCCAATGAGCGTCTCGAGGGTGGTGATCCCACCCTGCGCAGCGCGATAGCCGGCGCCGCCAAACACATCCCACAAATCTTTGTCTGGTCTTTGATCAGTGCCACGGTCTCAGTCATCCTGAAGTCGATTCAAGAGCGGTCGGGCTTATTGGGCCGCATTGTCATCGGCCTGGTCGGCTTGGCCTGGACACTGGTGACGTTCCTAGTGATCCCGGTCTACGTGGTAGAGAACCTAGGCGCGGTCGACTCCATTAAACGATCTGCCGAGCTGTTCAAGCGCACCTGGGGCGAGAACGTCGCCGCCCAGGTTGGATTTGGCTTGATCGGTTTCGTGGCCGTCCTGCCATTCATTCTGGTCGGGGGCGCGGCGCTCTCGGTCGGTGGATCCATCGCCGCGGCCGGGGTAATCCTCGCCGTGCTCGGGGTAGCGGTCATCAGCGCCACCGTTGCCGCCCTCAGTGGAATCTTCCAGACTGCTCTTTATCACTACGCCTCTGCCGGAACCACACCCGGCGACTATTTCAACGACACCAACTTCGCACACGCCTTTACACCACGTAATCGTTGAGGCGGCTTTCCGGCTCGATCAGCTTCCTTTTCCTCAGCCGATTGATCCTCAACACCGGGCACCGGTTGGTCTATCCGTTCCTGCCCGCCATCAGCCGCGGGCTGGGAATCTCACTCGACCAGGGAGGCCTGCTGGTTTCCGCCCGCAACCTGGCGGGGACCGCTACGCCGGTAGTTGTTGCGGGAGTCAACTCCGCGCATAACAGCCGGCGCCTGATCGTGGTTTCTCTGGCCCTGTTTGGCTTGGGTGCTGCGATCACGTCCGCGACCGGTTTTTTCTGGGGAGCTGTGGTCGGCTTTGTACTCATGGGCCTCGGCAAGCCGGCGTTTGACGTCGGCGCTATGACCTACCTAGCCGACCGAACGCCCTATGAGCAACGGGCCCGCATCATGTCGATCCTCGAGCTGACCTGGGCGGGAGGGCTCCTGGTAGGCGCTCCCGTCGCCGGGTGGCTGATAGATCGGATCGGATGGCAGGCTCCCTTTTGGACAATCGCCATGCTGGCCGGCTTGGCGGTTCTGGCCAGCTTCCAGCTGCTCGAAGGTGCCACGTCAGACGGTTTGGCCGGGCGGGCTCCCAGCATCGACCACGGTGGCCGGATCCTGCTGGTGGTCTTCATCCTTTTTTCGACGGCGGCTGAGCTGATTTTCGTTGTGCTTGGATCGTGGTTCGAGCTGGAGTTCGAGCTCGACATAATTGCCCTGGGTGCTCTCGGTGCGTTTCTGGGCTTCGCGGAGCTGACCGGTGAGTTCACCATCCTGGCTGTGGCTGATCGTTTCGGAAAGCGCAACTCAGTAATGGCAGGCGTCGTGCTCGCGATCACTGGTTTCGCTCTGATCGCGACCATCGGCGGCTCATTGGCTGGAGCCCTGGTGGCGATCGGAATAGCGTTCCTAGGTTTCGAGATCACGATTGTTGCTGCCCTGCCATTTGCCACCGAGGTGCAGCCTGTCGACCGCAGCCGGTATTTGGCTCTGATCCAGGTCGCGATGGCACTCGCCCGGGCCATGGCGGCCGCAGTGGGTAATCCGATCTTTGACCGCTTTGGGATCGGAGCAAACGCCGGTGCCGCGGTGGTCCTCAATGCGGTGGCACTCGTGTTGCTGTACCGATTCGTGCAGGAACACGAGACCGACTAGCGCCGGCCAGGCCTCTTGAAATCGGCTTCGGCCTCTGGCAGGTTGACGCGGCCCTACCCCGAGGTCTCATGGCGACCCTGGCCATCCAAACTCGGGAGGACGGACTGCTCGGCGCCCTGGCGCCGCTGGGCCTGGCCGCGGCGGCTGGTACTGCCCTGGTGGTCGACCTGGACCCCACCGGCCCCAAGTATCCGGGGGCAGGTTCCTTGGCGCAACTGGTGGCCGATCAACCCCGCCGTCGCGATCTCGAACCTTCCCGGCGGGGCTTAGCGGTACTCAGGAATGGCGGGGTTGAGCCCTCAGAAGCCGCGCCGGTCGTGGCGGCTCTGGTCCAGGGCTGGCCGTTTGTTGTCCTTCGGGTTCAACCGGAGATGGATGTGCGCATCGAATCAAGCCGGGTGACGGTAGTTCCGCTGGTTCCGGGAGGGCTGTTCGATGTTTCGGATCCGCCGGTTGTGTACCAGCCGATGGGGTTCAGCATGGCACCGCCGCTCCCAGGCATGGTGCTGCCTCCTCTCAGTCGCCGGGTCGCCGCCAGTCTGCTGGCCGGCAACATTCCGAGGAGGAGCCGGTGGATTAGCGCCTGGAGCTCCCTATGGGGATGACCGATCGGATCGCATCCCGTTTGCTCCGATCCACGGTCCCGATAGAGCGGACGGCGCTGGAAGGCGCGGCCCGCCGCTTGCTGCGCGACGAGGCTCCCCTGGCTGGAGCGGGTGCCGTCACCGAGGTCGTGGACAGCCTCCTCGGCCTCGGACCAATCGAGCACTTGCTACGCCGACCGGATGTGTCAGACGTCCTGGTCAACCGCCACGACGAGATTTGGATCGAGAGCCGCGGTCGGCTCGAGCTCACCGATGTGACGTTTCCTGATGAGAAGGCCGTCGTCGCGGCAGTTGAGCGAGTGATAGCGCCCCTCGGCTTGCGGATTGATCGAGCCTCGCCGGCGGTTGATGCTCGGCTACCGGACGGGTCCCGGCTCCATGCGTTGATACCGCCGGCGACCGTCGACGGGCCGGTAGTTGCGGTCCGGCGCTTCACCGAGGCCGTCTCGTCTCTCGACGAGCTCGAGGCCGCCGGTTCGATCCGGCCTGAGGGAACCGAATTGTTGCAGGCCGCGGTCGAGAACCGGTTCAACATTCTGGTCACGGGTGGCACCGGTTCGGGGAAGACATCGTTGCTCAATCTGCTGTCCAAGGAAGTGCCCACCGCCGAGCGGCTCGTTACCGTTGAGGACGCGGCCGAGTTGCGCCTTTCCGCTCATGTGGTCCGGCTGGAAGCCCGGCCTCCCAACACCGAAGGCCAAGGCCGGATCGAGATCGCATCGCTGGTACGTCACGCGCTGAGGCTGCGACCGGATCGCTTGATCGTAGGCGAGGTTCGCGGCCCGGAGGCTCTCGACCTGATAACCGCGATGACGACGGGCCATGACGGCTCGATGGGCACCGTTCATGCCGCTTCCGCTGAAGAGGCCATGAACCGCATCGAAACCCTGGCATTGTCGGGCGAACGGCGAGTAGCCGCCTCGACCGTTCGCTCCCTTCTGCACAATGCGGTTGATCTGGTGGCGGTTATGAGGAGGTCAGGGCGTAGCCGGCTCGTGAGCTCGATCTTCGAATACCGAGGAAGCTCAGGGACTGAGGTCTACTCGTGCTGACGGTGGTCGTTATCGCCTTGACATTGGCGCTTGGCCCTCATCCCGTGTTCGCCGGCGTCCTGGCTCTGGCGATCCTGCAACCGGTTTGGTTCCTGGTAGTGGCGGCGGCCTGGGCCGGCTGGAACTCATACCAGCGCGGTCGATCAAGGGGCCTGCTTCCCGGTCTCGAGGCCGACTTCCTCCGGGGTATGGCTGGCGAACTTGACGCCGGAGCCTCCGTACGAGAGTCGCTGGTGCTGAGCGCGGCCCGGGTGCCGGCCCTGCCGCTCGGCGCGGCGGTTCGCTTCGCTCGGGCGGGTCGTCCAGCGTCGGAGGTGGCCGCTTATTTGCGACGGGCCCTGCCGGTGAATGGGGGACTGGCGAGCGCGGCTTACCAGATCGTATCCGACACAGGGACGAAGGCCGCCCGCGTCTTCACAGGCCTGGCGGTACGGGCCGCCGAAAGGGCCGAGCTTCAACGTGAGCGACGAACCCTCACTGCCCAAGCCCGTTTTTCAGCCTGGCTGGTGGGGGGATTACCAGTGGTTGTCACGTTGCTGCTGTTTGCCGCCGGTCGACGGCCGGACCTTAGAGGGATCGGTGGAGTTCTCACCGTCGCCGGCAGCACGTTGATTGTGCTGGGAGGAGTTGGGATTTGGCTTCTGGCCCGGGAGCGATGAGCCCGCTGGGTGGGGCCCTCGTCGGTGCGGGAGCGTTCCTTGTGCTCAACGCTCGCCATCGCAGTGTGGTCGCTCCGGTGCTGGCTGTGTCATGGGTGGTGCCGCTGCTCGGCGTCGGGGGCGTCGGGGCCGCGCTGCTTGTCATGTGGCGCAATCGATTGCGGGATGGCCGTCTTTCCCAGGAGGCGGGACAAGCCGAGGTGGTGCAACTGGCCGAATTACTCGGCCTCAGCTTGGCCGCCGGGGTCAGCCTCCACGCTGCCCTGGAGATATCTCGCGACCATCTGAGCTCGGGGCTGCGCTCCGAGGTGGATGCACTGCTGCGCAGTGCCCGACAGACGGGCCTATCTGCGGCGTTGGCGGACACGGCTGGAGTGGGCCAGGGTCTATACCGGATGATGGCGCGAGCGGTTTCGACGGGAGCGCCGCTCGTACCCGCGGTCGACGGTTTCATTCAAGAACGGCTGGGTGAGGAACGGGAGGAGCGCCTGGCCGACGCCCGCCGGTTGCCCGTCAAGCTCGTGATCCCTCTGGCGCTTCTCATCCTCCCCGGCTTCGTCCTCCTGACCCTGGCGCCCGCTCTCTCATCCACTCTCGACCGTCTCGTCTTTCCCTTTTGAAAGGAGCCCAATGAACAATTATGAATCTGGCCAGGCAACCGCCGAGTACGCCCTCGTCATCATTGCTGCGGCATTGATCGCCCTGGCGCTGATCGTGTGGGCGACCTCGACCGGCATCCTGGAAGAGATCTTCGATACCGTCGCTCGGCGAGTGCTGCAAATAGCCGGTTCGTGACTCGCCAGAACGGATCTTCGGTCGTGGAGTTTGCCATTGTGCTGCCACTGGTTCTTCTGCTTCTTCTGGCCTCACTCGAGCTGGTGGCCGTGACGCGGATCCAGCTCCAGGTGACCCACGCCGCCCGGGAGGGTGCCCGGCAAGCTGCCACCAGCCCGGATCCGGCCGATGCGGTTCAAGCGGTCCGCAGTGCGCTTCCCGCTGAGTTATCAGACCAGGCCCGGGTGAGCGTTGAGCGTCCCCATGTCGTCGGTCAGCAAGCCAGAGTTGTTGTCCGCATCCCTTATCGCTTCGCCGGCTTCGCCTTTGGTGGACTGCAACTTGACCTGGGCGCCAGGTCGGTTATGCGGGTCGAGCGGTGAACGACGAGGGAGCTGTGTCTCTCGTCCTGCTGGCTGCCGGGGCGGTGGTCGTCGTGTTTGCCGTTGCGACCGTGGGCGCCGGTCAGTATCTGGTGGCGGCGGGACAGGCTCAGACCGCGGCCGATGCCGCCGCGTTGGCCGCCGCCCCGGTCACCTTTCGGCCCTTCGGTGCCCTCGGCTCCGCTCGGGAGGAGGCGGCCATCTTCGCCGCTGCCAACAACGCGGCGCTTGTCTCGTGCGGATGTGCTCAGGATCCCAGCTGGAAAAACCGCACGGTTGAAGTCACCGTGCGGCTTCCGGTTCGCCTTGTCCTGTTTGGACACCGGTCGGTGCACGCCACCAGCCGGGCAGAGTTTGCTCCCTCCCGGCTCTTGAGCCGAAACAACTGAGCCTGCCGATAGGTTATGGGACGTGACGCCCCGCCGAGCCTTAGTCGTTATCGCCGGGAGCCAGCTACTGGCCCTGACCATGTGGTTCTCGGCTACCGCAGTCGCCCCTCGGCTCGAAGAAGTGTGGGAGCTGTCTTCCGGCCAGACCACCTGGCTGACACTGGCGGTGCAGATCGGGTTCGTTGCTGGTGCCCTCGGTTTAGCGGTTTCCAACCTGGCCGACACGATGCCCAGCCGGGCCCTGTTCGCCGCTTCGGCGCTGATAGGAGCGACGGTCAATGCTGGTCTGCTCCTGCTCGGTCCAGGCGACTTCGAGTGGGCGTTGCTCTTACGCCTGCTTACTGGTGTGGCTCTAGCCGGGGTCTATCCGGCCGGCCTCAAAGTCATGGCCGGCTGGTTCCGGGAGGGCCGGGGCATGGCCCTGGGGGTGCTCGTGGGCGCCCTCACCGTCGGCAGTGCCGGGCCTCACCTGATTCGTGGCTTCGGCTTCGACTGGCGGGGCGTGGTCGGTGGTGCCTCGTTGCTCGCAGTTATCGCCGGCGTGCTGATGTGGGTGCTCATCAGCGACGGACCGTACGAGACGGCACAGCAGCGTTTCAGCTGGCACCACATCGGACGAGTTGTTCGCAACCGCGGTGTTCGGCTGGCAACCTACGGCTATCTGGGCCACATGTGGGAGCTGTACGC
>JABAHO010000434.1_pt1 | contig 17538 bp, 13 predicted proteins | sample 7062071 | NCBI WGS metagenome assembly JABAHO01 (sample SAMN14534356, study PRJNA622989) | marine sediment metagenome | biome: marine biome [ENVO:00000428]; feature: marine pelagic biome [ENVO:01000023]; material: deep marine sediment [ENVO:00002113] | place: India: Gulf of Kutch | collected...
ACCGGTCTCCCAGAGCCCCGGCGAGGTCGGCGGCTTCGAGGAGCGCGCCCGCCACATGCTCGCCATCGCGCCGGAGACCCTGGCCGACATCGCGCCCGAGCCCAAGGAGGGCTTCACGCGCTTCGTGCGCCGCGAGCCCCTCGGCGTCGTGTTCGTCATCGCCCCCTGGAACTACCCCTACCTGACCGCGGTGAACTCGGTCGTCCCGGCCCTGGTCGCCGGCAACACGGTCATCCTCAAGCACTCGGCGCAGACGCCGCTGTGCGCCGAGCGCTTCGCCGAGGCCTTCGACAGAGCCGGTCTGCCGGCGGGGGTGTTCCAGCACCTGCACCTCGGTCACGCGGCGGCCCTGGGGATCATCGAGCGCGGCGGCGTCGACTTCGTCGCCTTCACCGGCTCGGTGCCGGCGGGACACGCGGTGCAAGCGTCGGCGGCCAGACGCTTCATGGGCGTGGGGCTCGAGCTCGGCGGCAAGGATCCCGCCTACGTGCGCGCCGACGCGACCCTCGCGCACGCCGTCGAGAACGTCGTCGACGGCGCCTTCTTCAACTCCGGCCAGTCCTGCTGCGGCATCGAGCGGATCTACGTGCACGAGGCCGTCTACGACGCCTTCGTCGAGGGCGTGGTCGAGGTCGTCGGCGGCTACCGTCTCGGAAACCCCCTCGACCCGGAAACGACCCTCGGGCCGCTCGTCAAAGCGAGCGCCGCCGAGCACGTGCGATCCCAGATCGCCGAAGCGCTGGCCGCCGGAGCGAAAGCGCTCATCGACCCCGTCAACTTCCCCGCCAACCTGGACGGATCGGCGTATCTCGCGCCGCAGGTGCTGGTGGACGTGGATCACGGCATGCGCGTCATGACCGAGGAGAGCTTCGGGCCGGTGGTGGGCATCATGAAGGTCGACTCCGACGAGCGCGCCATCGCGCTCATGAACGACAGCGACTTCGGCCTGACGGCCTCGGTGTGGACCAACGACGAGCAGGCCGCCCTCGCCATCGGCGAGCGCGTCGAGACCGGCACCTGGTTCATGAACCGCTGCGACTACCTCGACCCGGCGCTCGCCTGGACCGGCGTCAAGGACTCCGGCCGCGGCTGCACGCTCTCACGGGTCGGCTACGAGCAGCTCACCCGCCCCATGTCCTATCATCTGCGCACACGGCTATGAGCACCCGACTCGAGAACATGCGCGGCAACTGGGGGTTCCCGACCTCGGTGCGTTTCGGCGTCGGGCGCATCGCGGAGCTCGCCGATGCCTGCCGCGCGCTCGGCATGGCGCGCCCGCTGATGGTCACCGACAAGGGCCTCGCGGCACTCGCCATGATCCAGGATGCGCTCACCATGCTCACGGACGCCGGGCTCGGCGCGGCGTTGTTCACCGACGTCCAGGGCAATCCCGTGGAGGCCAACGTGGATGCCGGCCTCGACGCCTACCGACAGGGCGGGCACGACGGCATCGTCGCCTTCGGCGGCGGCAGCGCCATGGATGTGGGCAAATGCATCGCGCTGATGATCGGCCAGACCCGGCCCATGTGGGATTTCGAAGACCGCGAGGACTGGTGGACACGCGCCAATGCCGATGCCATTGCCCCGGTCATCGCCGTGCCGACCACCTCCGGCACCGGCTCGGAGGTGGGCCGCGCCGGCGTCATCACCAACCTCGAGGATCACACCAAGCGCGTCATCTTCCACCCGAAGATGCTGCCCGCCATCGTCATCGAGGACCCGGCCCTGACGGTGGGACTGCCGCCGCACCTGACCGCGGCGGTGGGCATGGACGCGCTCTCGCACAACATGGAGGCCTACTGCAGCCCGCTGTTCCATCCCATGGCTGACGGCGTCGCCCTCGAAGGCATGCGCCTCATCAAGGACTGGCTGCCGGCGGCCTGCGCGGATGGCAACGATCTCGAGGCACGCGGACACATGCAGGTGGCCTCCTCCATGGGCGCAACGGCTTTTCAGAAAGGCCTCGGCGCCATGCATTCCTTGAGCCACCCGTGCGGCTCGCTGCTCGACACCCACCATGGGCTCACCAACGGCGTGGTCATGCCCTACGTGCTGGCCTTCAACGCCGACGCCATCGAGGAGAAGATGACGGCGCTCGCGCGCTATCTCGATCTCGCCAATCCTTCGGCAAAGAGCGTGCTCGACTGGGTGCTGCGCCTGCGCGAGCAGATCGGCATCCAGCCGACGCTGGCCGAGCTCGGTGTCAGCGAGGATCTCATTCCGCGGCTCGCGCGCATGGCGCTGGAGGATCCCACCGCGCCCACCAATCCGGTGAAGCTCACGGTGGAGAATCTCGAGGGCCTCTACGCGCGTGCCATCCGCGGCGAGCTGGCGGCCTAAAAACCTCACGATTTGTTAAATTTATCCGCCCGGGCGTCGCATCCCGTGCCCGGGCTCATTATGCTTTGCGCGATGAGCCGCAGCGCCCTCATCATCGAAGACGATCCGACGCTCGCCGAGCTCGTCAAGCTGCACCTGCGCGACGTCGACTGCGTCGCCGACATCGCCGAGGACGGCGTCAAGGGTCTCGAGATGTTCCGGGAGGGCGACTACGCGCTGGTGGTGCTCGACATCATGCTGCCACGCAAGGACGGCCTTTCCGTGTGCCGGGATATCCGCCGCCTGCCGGGCTACGTGCCGATCCTCATGCTGACCGCCAAGTCCACCGAGATCGATCGGGTGCGGGGGCTGGAGACGGGCGCCGACGACTATCTCACCAAGCCGTTCAGCGTGCGCGAGCTGGTCGCCCGTGTGAAGGCGCTGCTGCGGCGCGTGGATGCGCTCACGCCGGAGACGTCGGCCAGCGACGAGAACGCGATCATCGAGCACGGCGACATGCGCATCGATGTCGGCAAGCGCGAGGTGACCGTCGACGGCAGAGACGTCGTGCTGACGGCGAAGGAGTTCGACCTGCTCACGCATTTCGCCCGCAAGCCGGGCCAGGTTTTCAACCGCGTACAGCTCCTCGACCAGGTATGGGGCTACGACCACGAGGGCTACGAGCACACGGTCAACTCACACATCAACCGGCTGCGCGCCAAGATCGAATCCGATCCGGCCAAGCCCCGATATATCCTCACCGTGTGGGGTGTGGGCTACAAATTCGCGGAGCTCTAGGTCGTCCCGTGCTGCGAACCCTGTATGCAAAGCTTGCCCTCGGACTGGTCGTGCTCATCGCCGCCATGGGGCTCGTCTACGCGCTGCTCAGCCTCTCCGCGACGCGTCACTACCTTGCCCAGGTGCACCAGCAGGTCAATCGCGATCTCGCACGCAACCTGGTCGCGGACCGCGACCTGGTTGCCGAGGGCCGCCTGAACGAGCCGGCTCTGAAGTCCATGTTTCACGACTACATGCAGATCAATCCGAGCATCGAGATCTACCTGCTCGATCTCGAAGGCCGCATCCTCTCCTACTCCGCCGACCCCGGAAAGGTGAAACGCAAACGCGTATCGCTCGGGCCGATCCGCGCATTCCTCGATGACGCAGCGCGCTTTCCGCTGCTCGGCGACGATCCGCGCAGCCACGAGCGGCGCAAGGTTTTCTCGGTGACGCCGGTGCCCTCCGCGAACGCGCCCCAGGGCTATCTGTACGTGGTGCTGCGTGGCGAGACCTACGACTTCGTCGACGCCTTCGCCGAAGGCAGCTACTTCGCGCGTCTCAGCGCCTGGGCCGTGGCGGCGACGCTGGTCTTCGGGCTGCTCGCCGGTCTCATCGTCTTCCGGCTGCTGACCCGGCGCCTGCAGCGGCTGACCGCCGCCATGGACAGGTTCAGGGTGAGCGACTTCAGCGAGCCGGACCGCTACCAGCACAAGCCCGCCGCCGAAGCCCGGGACGAGGTGGACCGCCTGGGCGTCACCTTCGATCAGATGGCCGGTCGCATCGTCGAGCAGATCCAGGAGCTCAAGCAGCAGGACGCGTTGCGACGCGATCTGGTGGCCCAGGTCTCTCACGATCTGCGCACGCCGCTGGCGGCCCTGCACGGCTACCTGGAAACCCTCAAGCTCAAGGAGGACGCCCTGAGCGCCGAGGAGCGCGCCAGGTACCTGGAGATCGTGCTGCGACAGAGCCAGCACCTCACGCGCCTCGTCGGCGAGCTGTTCGAGCTCGCCAAGCTCGAGGCGCGCGAGGCCACGCCCCAATGCGAGCCGTTCTCCCTGCCGGAGCTGGTCCAGGACGTGGTGCAGAAATTCCAGCTCGAGGCCGGCGAGCGCCGGGTGACGCTGACCATGGAGCTCGACGCGGACCTGCCGCTGGTATCGGCGGACATCGCCCTGGTGGAACGCGTGCTCGACAATCTCATCGACAACGCGCTCAGCCACACCCCCGCCGGCGGCACGGTGCGCGTGCCGGTTCGTCGCGACGCCGATCGGGTGATACTCTGCGTCGCAGACACCGGCAAAGGCATTGCGGAGGGCGACTTGCCGAAAATATTCGAGCCCTTTTATCAGGCGAAGGAGCCCGCGTCCGGCAACGGGCACGCGGGTCTCGGCCTCGCCATCGCGCGGCGCATCGTCGAGCTGCACGGCAGCGTGCTGGACGTGCGCAGCCGTCCCGGCGAAGGCACCACGTTCGTGTTCGGCCTGCCGGTTTGGAGGCCGGCGTAGCACCATGTCAGGCGAGAGCGTGAAAGCCGCGAAGGTGCTGCTGCTCGGCGACCCGGCCCTGCGCAGGAAATCCCGCCCGGTCGACAGCGTCGCCGGTGCCGACTTCCGTTACGACCGCGACAGGCTGCACGCGACGCTGGAGGCGTTCCGCGCCGAGCATGGCTTCGGCCGCGCCATCTCCGCGCCACAGATCGGGGTGGCGCAGCGCTTCATCGCCGTTAATCTCGGCGACGGCCCGTTCACCCTGATCAATCCCGAGATCACCTGGGCCTCGGCCGAGACCTTCACCATGTGGGACGACTGCATGAGCTTTCCGTTTCTGCTCGTGCGCGTGCGCCGGCACCGCTCGATCTCGGTGCGTTACCTGGACGACGACGGCGCCGTGCGCGTCATGGACCGGCTCGACCAGGCAACCGCGGAGCTGCTGCAGCACGAGATCGATCACCTGGACGGGGTGCTGGCGGTGGATCACGCCCTCGACGCGGACGCCATCGTCAGCCGCGAGGTCTTCGAGCAGAATCCGGAGTGGTTCGCCGACAAGGTGGACTACGTGATCACGCCCACCGTGTCGGCCCCCGCCTGAGTCTCGCTACGCCTTGAGCGCCTTGGCGGCGTCGTCGAGACCGCGCTCGAACTTGTCGAACAGCTCGTCGATCTGCTTCTCGTCGATGATGAGCGGCGGGCAGGTGGCCACCGCGTCGCCGGGCAGGCCGCGAACGATGAGGCCGTGCTCGAAGATTTTCTCGGCGATGATGGCGCCCGCCTTCACCTCCGGCGGGTACTGCTGGCGGCTCGCCTTGTCGGCGACGATCTCCACGGCACCGATGAGGCCGATACCGCGCGCTTCACCGACGAGCGGATGCTCGCCGAGCGCGTGCAGGCGCGTCTGGAAACGCGGCGTCACCTGACGCACGTGACCGACGATGTCACGCTCCTCGTAGATCCTCAGCGTCTCCAGGGCGACCGCCGCCGAGACCGGATGGCCGCCGTAGGTGTGCCCCGAGCCATAGGCACCGTGCTTGCGGCTCTGCTCGACGAACGCCTGGTAGATCGGATCGGAGATCATCACCGCGGCGATGGGGAGATAGGCCGACGAGAGCTGCTTCGCGCAGGTGACGATGTCGGGCTTTATGCCGTAGGTCTGCGAGCCCCACATGTTGCCGGTGCGGCCGAATCCGCAGATCACCTCGTCGGCCACCATGAGCACGTCGTGGCGCGCGAGCACCTCCTGCACCTTCTCGAAGTAGGTCGCCGGCGGCACGATAACGCCGCCCGCGCCCATGACCGGCTCGGCGACGAACGCCGCCACGTTCTCAGGGCCCTCGGCCTCGATCAAATCGTTGAGACTTGCGGCGAGGCGTGTAGCGAATTCCTCCTCCGACTCACCTTCCTGCCCGTGGCGGTAGTAGCTCGGCGTGTCGGTGTGCAGAAAGCGCTCGAGAGGAAGATCGAAATCGTTCTGCATCAGCGGAATTGCCGTCAGGCTTCCGCCTGCGATGGTGACGCCGTGATAGCCGCGCTTGCGCGAGATGATCTTCTTCTTCTCCGGGCGACCGAGCGCGTTGTTGTAGTACCAGATCATCTTGATGGCGGCGTCCACCGCCTCTGAGCCGGAGTTGACCAGAAACACCTTGCCCATGTCTCCGGGGGCAATCTTGATCAGCGCTTCGCAGAGCTCGATGACCGGTATGGTCGAGCGGTGTGCGAAGGTGTGTGCAAACGGCAGCGTGCCGAGCTGTTTCACCGCCGCGTCGATGAGACGCTGCTCGCTGTATCCGAGCGCCGTGCACCACAGGCCGGCGAGACCTTCCAGATACTTGTTGCCCTCGTCGTCCCAGACGTAAATGCCCTCGCCGCGGGTGAGGATGGTCGGCCCGCGTTCCTCGTGGAGCGCAAGGTTGGTGTACGGATGCATGGCATAGGCCACATCCCTGGCGGCCATGGAGTTCGGCGCGTAGCTCATGACGACTCCTGCAATCGAATCGACGCTTGGCTCGAAAGAAGCGCTAGTGTATGCGAGTCCGGCGAATAAGTCTCAGACGTGCTGACCGCCGTTGATGTGCACCTCGGTGCCGGTCACGTAGCTCGCCTGAGTCGAGCACAGGAAGTAGATGGTGCTCGCAACCTCCTCCGGCGAGCCCAGCCGTCTCAGGGGGATCTGCCTGACGAGCTGCTCGGTGCCCGGCGACAGGATAGCGGTCTCGATCTCGCCGGGCGCGATGGCGTTGACGCGCACGCCGAGCGGGCCGAAATCCGACGCCATCTCCCGGGTGAGCGCGGCCAGCGCCGCCTTCGACGTCGCATAGGCGCTGCCGGCGTACGGATGCACCCGACTGCCGGCGATGGAGGTGATGTTGATCACCGAGCCCTGCCCGGCTTTGAGCTCCTCGATGAGCCCGTGGGCGAGCGCCAGGCAGGCGAAGAAGTTCACCTGGAACACGTGAGTCCAGGTGGCCGCGTCCCAGTCGAGCGTGCCGAGCCGCTGCCCGTTGGCGCCCTTCGGCGAGATCCCGGCGTTGTTCACCAGGGCGTGCAACTTGCCGTCGGCGAGCCGGGCGCGCATCTCGGCGATACCCCTATCGAGATCCTGGGGGTCAGCGAGATCGATGCGGATGTGATCCTCGGGACCCGCTTCCCAGGGACAGTCCTCGGGAAACGGCTGCCGCGAGCAGGTGATGACCCGCCAGCCGGCGCTCGAGAAGCGCTTCACGGTGGCGTGCCCGATGCCGCGGCTCGCGCCGGTGAGGATGAGCGTGCGCCTGCTCGGCCGGTCTTCTGCCATGTGTCCCGTTTCCCGCCCTTCGGGCCGCGCCCGGGGCCTGATGGATGAAGCATAATCGCTCACCATCGTCTCTGCAGGATTGTCGCGCCGTAGCTGCTACCATGCTCGCAGCATGAAACCCATCGATTTGCGCAGCGACACCGTCACGCAGCCGACCGCCGCCATGCGCCGCGCCATGGCCGAGGCCGAGGTCGGCGACGACGTCTACGGCGAGGATCCCACCGTCAACCGTCTCGAGGCCCGAGCCGCCGAAATGCTCGGTCACGAGGCCGCCGTGTTCGCCGCGAGCGGCACCCAGGGCAATCTGCTCGCTCTGCTCAGCCACTGCCAGCGCGGCGACGAGTACATCGCCGGCCAGCTCTCCCACTGCTACCGATCCGAGGGCGGCGGCGGCGCGGCGTTGGGCGGCATTCAGCCGCAGCCACTGGACTTCCAGGGCGACGGCACCCTCGATCTCGACCAGGTGGCGGCGGCCATCAAGCCCGACAATTACCACTACGCGCGCACCCGTCTGCTGTGCCTGGAGAACACCCAGCTCGGCAAGGTTCTGCCCCTCGAGTACCTGGCGCGCGCGCGGGCGCTGGCGGACGCGCGCGGGCTCGCCCTTCACCTGGACGGCGCGCGGGTGTTCAACGCCGCGGTCAAGCTGGGCGTGAACGTCGACACCATCACCGCGCCCTTCGACAGCGTCTCGGTGTGTCTCTCGAAGGGGCTCGGGGCGCCCGCGGGCTCGCTGCTGTGCGGCCCGGCCGAGTTCGTTGCCGCGGCGCGCCGCGCGCGCAAAATGCTCGGCGGCGGCATGCGCCAGACGGGGGTGCTGGCGGCCGCGGGCCTGGTCGCCCTGGAATCGCACGTTGAGCGACTCGCCGAGGATCACGACAACGCCGCGCGGCTCGCCGAGGGTCTGGCGGCCGTCGACGCGCTCGAGGTGGACATGTCCCGGGTGCAGACCAACATGGTGTTCGTGCGCCTGCGGGCGGGCGACCCGGCCGATTTCTCGCGGGCGCTGGGCGAGCAGAATATCCGCGTTCCCGCGGCGAGCCCCATGCGCCTGGTGACCCACCTGGACGTCAGCGCCGAGGACGTGACGCGGGTGGTGGCGGCGGCGCGCCGCTTCTTCGGCGCCGGCGTGCGCCGCGCCAGCTGAAGCCTGCCTCGGCCGATGCCGTGCGATTCGAGTGAAACAGGCCGGTTTCGGCCCGCGCCCGCCGACCGGAGCCATTGCGACGCCACTTTCACGCAACGACGATGCGCATTCTGCTAACCTCGATGTCATAACGTTAACCAGCGGCGCGGGACAGGGATCCGACGGCCCGGAAACCGGCCGGCACGGAAGTCGCAGCGCCCCCGACGCACCTCATGGCTCGAGAGAGACACCACAACGCCCTGCCGAGCGGCTACAAGCTGCACTGGTACGTGATCGGCTCGGTCATCGGCAAGGGTGGCTTCGGGATCACCTACCTGGCCCTCGACACCAATCTCGATCAGCGCGTCGCCATCAAGGAGTTCCTGCCGGTGGAGCTCGCGACGCGCGGCAACAACAGCCGCGTGCATCCCATCTCGGAGGATCACAGCGATACCTACGGCTGGGGACTCAACCGTTTCGTCACCGAGGCGCGCACGCTCGCCAAGTTCCGCCATCCCAACGTGGTGCGCGTCATGAGCGTGTTCGAAGCCAACAGCACCGCCTACATGGTGATGGAATACGAGCGCGGCGAGAGCCTCGAGAAGCTGCTCAAGGCCAAGAAAATGGCCGGAGAAGCGAAGCTGCGCGCGATTCTCATGCCATTGCTCGACGGCCTCAAGGTGGTCCACGAGGCCGGCTTCATCCACCGCGACATCAAGCCGGACAACATCTTCCTGCGCGAGGACGGCGCGCCGGTGCTGCTCGATTTCGGCTCCGCCCGACAGGCCATCGGCGTCGCTACCCGCACCCTGACGGCGCTGGTCACTCCCGGATACGCGCCGTTCGAGCAATACGACACCACCGAGGCCGGAGAGAAGAAGCAGGGCCCCTGGACCGATATCTATTCCCTGGGAGCGACCCTGTATCGCGCCGTCACCGGCATCGGTCCGCCCGACGCCATGGCACGCATCACCGCCATCATCAGCGGCACCGACATTCTCAAGCCCGCCAGCGAAGCGGCCAAGGGCGATTTCTCGCCGGCTTTTCTCAGCGCCATCGACTGGGCGCTCGAGTTCCTGCCGGAGAACCGCCCGCAATCCGTCGACGAGTGGCGCACCGTGCTGCAGGGCCGCGGAACGCGTCCGGCCCCGACCCGCGTCGCGAACTTGACCACCGACTTCGCCCGCGCCGCGCCCACCGAGCGGCGCACCGAGGCGCGCACCCAGGTGCGCGGTTCCGGCACGGGCAACGGCGCCACGCCACCGCCGGCGACCACGCGAGGCCCGCATCCCGGCGCCGATAGCCGGCGCGGGGGTGCTTCGCCACAGGCATCGGCGCGCGCCGCGGCAACCGATGCACGCGCGGGCGCACCGGGAATGGTCGCCACCGATCGCATCGCCCCGCCCGCGCGACGGGGCGCCGAGCAAACGCCCGGGCGGCGCAGCGGCCCCGGCATCGGCCGGCGCATCGCCGAGTTCACCGCCGTCGTGTTGATTCTCGGCGCCATGGGTGCCTGGTACTACCTGACCCAGCCGCAGCAGAGTCCCGCGGCGCGCAAACCGGTCGCCAGCATCGACACCGGCGGCGAGCCTTCCGGCGCGGAATCGGCCACGGCGTCGCTGCTTGCCGAGCAGCAGGCGCGCCTCGATGCGCAGCGCGCCCGCGAGCAGGCCGCCCAGGAGGAGGCGCTCGCCACGGCGCGCGCCGAAGCCGAGAAGGCGCGCAAGCGCGCCGAGGTCGAGCGCCTGCTGCGCGAGGCGACCCAGGACCTGGCGGCCGATCGCTTGACGACGCCGGCGGACAGCAATGCCTTCGTGCGCTACCGCGCCGTGCTTGCGTTGGAGCCGGCCAACGAGGAGGCCCTCGAAGGTCTGCATAACATTCTCACCCGCTATCTGGCCCTCGCCAAAGCGGCGAGCGGCGAGAACAACTTCGATCTCGCCAGGCGCTATCTGGACAAGGCAGGCGCCGTCAGCCCGGGCGCCGAGAGCATCGCGGCGGCGCGCACCGCGGTCGACGAGCGCATGAAGGCGCGCGAGGAAGAGCGGCAGCGCATCGAGTCCGAAGCGCGCAAGGCAGCCGAAGAGGAGCGCCTGGCCATGGAGGCAGCGCGGCGTGCGACCGAGGAAGAGCGCAGGCGCCTCGAGGCCGCCCGCCTGGCGGCGGAACGCGAACGACAGCGCATCAAGGCCGAGCGTGAAGCCGAGATCGAGCGCCAGCGCCTGGAGCAGGAGGCCATCCTGCAGGCCAAGCTCGACGACGACTTCAAGAAGGCCAAGCAGATCGCAGAGCTGCTGGCGGGCGCCGAGGAGGCCCTCGAGGCCGGCCGCCTGACATCACCCGTCGAGGACAACGCGCTCGCGCGCTTCGAGGCGGTGCTGGCGATCGATGCGCAGAATCAAGAGGCGGACGCCGGCATCCGGCGCATCGCCGAGCGCCACGTGGAGCTCGCCGAGAAACAGATCGCCGCCTATCGGTTCGACGAGGCCGAGGCCCTCATCGACGAAGCCAATACGATTTACGCCGGCATCCCCAGCATCGCCACCGCACGGCAGAGGGTACGCGATGGCAGAGCCGCCTACGACGGCAGGCGGCCCATCGTCGCGCCGCCATATCGCCTGACGCTGCCGCCGGTCATAGGCGCCAACGACTGCGCCATCGACGACCCGATGCCGGAAATCGAGCGCGCCGGCACGGGCTTCCTGCGCGGCGATCGCGACCTCGCCTTCGTGCCGACCGCCGCTACAGTCGGCGACAGCTGGCAGGATGCCGGCATCAACATGGAACCGCGGGTCGAGCGACTCTACCTTCTCGGCAGGAAGGAGAAGCTCGACGGTGCGCTGCTGTTCTGGTTCAGCGCCGTGGGCACGCAGTGCATCAATGTGCACGTGGACGCTTATCTGGTCGACCTGCAGACGCGAACCGTCTACGCGGATAAAGGCACCAAGGCCGATCTCCAGGACATGACCGGCGAGTTGCTCAGTCAATTCAAGAGCGGACGCAGGGCGCTCGCGCGCTCTCAGTGAGCGATCACGCCAGCGTGGCGAGAAATTCGCCGATGCGATCCAATCCTCGCTGCAGATACGCGGGCTCGGCTCCGAATCCGATACGCAGATAGCCGTCCATTCCGAAGCAGTCACCGGCGACGATGAGCACGGATTTCTCCTCGCGAAGACGCGTGGCGAGCACGGTTGAATTGATGTCGTGGTCGTAGCGAATGAACGCCATGCCGCCGGCTTGCGGCGGTATCAGCGTCATCGCGACCGGTTGACGTGCAATCCACTCGCGCAGTGTGACGAGATTTTCCCTTAGCAGAGAGCGATTGCGCTCGAGGATGCGCGCGCGCAGCGCCGGCTCGAGCGCGCGTTGCGCCACCTCGTCGCTCAATATCCCCGGGGCGATGCTCGTGTAGTCGGTGCGCGACCAGGCGGCCTCGATGAACGCCTCGGGTCCGACCAGCCAGCCGAGTCGCAGACCCGGCAGTGCATACGCCTTGGAAAGCCCCCCGGTGATGACAACGCGGTCGCAGCGGCCCCAGAAGCTCGCGGTGTCTCGAGCGTCGAGCTCCGCGCCCCGGTAGACCTCGTCGACGAACAGCCACGCGCCGCTGTGTTCGGCCGCGGCGACCACGGCCGCCATGGCCCGCGGCTCGAGGGTCATTCCGGTGGGATTGTTGGGATTGCATACCGCGATCACCTTGGTGCGGGAGGTAACCAGCGTATTCAGCTCGTCCAGATCCGGTTGCCATGCAAGCTCCGGCCGCAGCGCGAGCGGGCGCACCGTCACGCCCATGGCGCGGCTGATGCCGCGAATCTGCAGATAGTTGGGGACCATGTAGACAATTTCGTCACCCGCATCGAGGGTGCCCCAGGTGGCGACGAAATTCGCCTCGGCCGATCCGTTCGTCACCAGCACGTTGTCGCTTCCTGCGCCGGGATAGAGTGCCGCGATGGACTCGCGAAGGGGAATGCTGCCGTTGGTCTGACCGTAACCGAGACGCACGTTCGCCAGGGCCGCCGCACCCTCCTCGCCGAGCAGCTCATTGAGGGTATAGGGATGCACGCCGCTCTCGGTCAGGTTGTACTCGACACGGTTCTCCCACAGGGATTGAACGCGCTCGAGCTCGAAGATTTCGATCTGCATTCGACTCCACTCAGTCCGTCAACAGGGCGCCGGCGTGCCGATCCGGCAGCGCTTGCCGGCCGGCGATCTTACACACCACCTTCCCGGGGCGCGCCAGGCGATCGGCGCTGCGACCGAAGAGCACGCCGTCGCAGCGACTGCGCAAGGCGACGCGGGCCGTGTCGAAGTCCGCGCCCAGGGGATCGACGATTACGGCGACGACCTCGTCCGCGGCCACTCGCTCGCCCGGCGCCTTCTCGTAGGCGATGACGCCGGCAACCGGCGAGCGGATCATGTCGACGCCTTCGAGCGGCGTTGCCTCGCAAAGCGCCGCCGGCACTGGTCCCGGATCGCCCTCGACGACGCCGCGCCGTTGCAGAAATCGAAACAGGTTGTCGGCGTCCGCCGCCGCCATGGCTTCACCGACATCGCCACGCCCGCGAAACTCCACGGTCGCCGACAGGCAGGCCGGTGGAATGGGATGCTGCGGGTAACGCTCGGCAAGAGACCACCACGGCCCGCCAACCGCTTCGTCGAAGGGATGGCCGCCGGAATCCGTTGCCAGCAGCGTCGCGCGGCTGCCGAGCTGCGCCGACAGATCGGCGGCGTCCGGCCACAGGGGCGTGCCGAGAAAGACGTGCAGCACCGCCTCGGAGTCGCAGTGCAGATCGAGCGCGATGTCGGCGTCGTAAGCGAGACTCATCAGGGCGTGGCGCAGAAACGCCACTTCGTCGGCGGGCTCGAGGGCGTCGAGCGCGTCCCTCATCGCCTCGCGCACCACGGCCACGTTTTGCGCCGCGTCGCCTCCGAGCCGCGTCGCTATCTCGTCGGTCAGAGCGTCGGCGAGATGGGGAAAGTGGCGATTGAAATTCCCCGACCCGGCGAGGGCAAAGCGACCCATGGCGCGCCCCTGCACGAACTGCGCGAGGCCGACGGGATTGGCGGCCGGCACCGCCACCACCTCGCCGCGCATGGCACCGTCGGCGGCAGCCTCGCGAAGGCGCTCGGCGAGATGGTTCAAAACCAGCATCGCCGGGATCTCGTCGGCGTGCAGCGAAGCCTGCAGATAGGCTTTCGGGCGCGCGCCTTCGGCGCCGAAGCGCAGCACGACGAGGCTGCGCTCGGTTCCCGGGCTCATGCTCGGGAGCACGATGCGCTCGCGGCGAACGTTGCTCGGTGCTGCGATGGCGGCTTCCCTCCCCGGTTCTGTGCGCGCCCGCAATGTACCACGCCTTGTTGCCGATCACCCTTTGCTCTAAGCTTCGCGCCTTCGCGCGCTGCGGCGCTACACTGACGAGAGGCAGAAGCCCGACAGACGACATGGTCAAAGCCATCACATTCGATCTCTGGGATACCGTCATCCACGACGATTCCGATGAGCAAAAGCGCTCCGCCCAGGGCCTGGCATCGAAGCGCGAGACCCGTCGTGCGCTCGCCCACGAGATAATCGGGCGTCATTCACCCCTCGACGCGCACTCGCTGCGCGTCGCTTACGACACCATGGAGGCGGCCTTCAACCATGTATGGCACGACCAGCACATCACGTGGACGGTGGACGAGCGAGTCACGGTGCTGCTCGCAGGGCTCGGTCGCACCCTGCCCGACGCCGACCGCTCGGAGCTGGTGCGTAGCCTCGAAGAGATGGAGGTGACGGTGACGCCGAACCCCGTCGAGGGCATCGCCGAGGCCATCGCCGCCCTCGCCGATTCCTACAAGCTCGCGGTGGTCTCCGATGCCATCTACTCGCCGGGGCGCTGCCTGCGCCAGTGGCTGGAGATGCACGATCTCATCCAACATTTCGACGCGTTCGCGTTCTCCGACGAGATCGGTCACTCCAAGCCTCATCGCGACATGTTCGCCTCGGTGGCCGCGCAGCTCGGTGTCCAGATCGAAGAGATGCTGCATATCGGCGATCGCGATCACAACGACATCAAGGGTCCCCACGCGCTCGGCATGAAGGCGGTTTTGTTTACCGCCACCCGCGACCGCGACAAGGCGCACACCAGCGCCGACGCCGTGTGCGAGCGTGCGGCGGAGCTGCCGGAGGTTGTGCGTCGCGTGGCCGGCGCGAGCCAGGCGCACTCCTGATGTCGAATCAGCCGCACTTTCTCGTCATCGACGGCTACCGACGCGACGGGCGCGAGGCGCTCGTTGCAGGCGGTGCGACACCGGCGGGCGAGCTTTACGCGACGATGCTCCAGAAGTGCCACCCGGGGTGCACCGTGGACATCATCTATCCCGCCGACCCCGACGTCTCGTTGCCCAAGGGCACAGCGCTCGAATCCTACGACGGGCTCGCNNGCGGTCACGCCGCAGATCGAGCTCGCGCGCGCGGCGTTCGAGGCCAAGGTGCCGAGCTTCGGCAGCTGCTGGGCGGCGCAGATCGGCGTCGTCGCAGCCGGCGGGCGCTGCGCGGCCAATCCCCGCGGTCGCGAGATGGGTATTGCGCGCAAGATCACGCTGACGCCCGAGGGACGCGCGCATCCGCTCTACATCGGCAAGCCCAGCGTCTTCGACGCCTTCATCAGTCACGAGGACGAGTGCACGCACCTGCCTCCGGGCGCCGCGCTCCTCGCCGGCAATGCCCACTCCAGCGTCCAGGCAGTCGCCGTCACCCACAAGGGCGGCACCATCTGGGCCGTGCAGTATCACCCCGAATACGATCTCCACGAGCTCGCGCGCCTCACCTACTGCCGCATCGAGCGCCTGACCGGCATGGGCTTCTTCGCCGACACCGATGCCGCCCACGACTACGTGAACAAGCTCGAGGCGCTGCACCAGGATCCGAGCCGACGGGATCTCGCCTGGCTGCTCGGTATCGACGCCGACGTCATGAACGAGGACGTTCGTCTTGCCGAGGTGCGCAACTGGATCGAGCAGCTCGTGCTGCCGGGCATGCGCTATTAGATGATCGACTCCAACGCGAGCACGCTCTCGAGCACGTGATCGCAGTGCGGCGCCAGCAGCTCCCGGCTGCCGGCACCGGTCAATACACCGACCACCAGCCCTGCTCCGGCGGCGCGCCCCATGTGCAGGTCGTGCAGCGTGTCGCCCACCACCAGCACCTCGGACGGCGCAAGGGAGAGGTGCGCACAGAACGCCGCCACCATGCCGGGGCCGGGCTTGGTGCCGAAGCCGCTGTCGTAACCACAAACGAAGTCGACATGGGTTTCCAGCGCGAGCGACGAGACCGTGTTTCGCGCCAGCGCCTCGCTGTCCATGGTGGCGACGCCGAGACGCAAGCCGCGCGCCACCAGACGTGCGAACAGCGGCGCCAGGTCGCCCACTGCCACCGCCGATGCCGGTACCTCGGTGGCGAAAATGCTCCCCAGACGCGCCTCCACGGCCGCCGCATCCTCGAGCCCGCATGCCGGAGCCCACAGGCGCGCGATGTCCGCATTGGTTCCCGATCCGAGCGCCGAGCCCGGATCGCAACGCCCGCTCAGCGGATCGAATCCGCCGATGATGAGCAGGCGCTCGGCGAGCTCCGGCCGGCCGGCCTCGTCGCTGATGCTCGCCGCCGCGGCACCGTAGGCGGGCACCCAGGTGGCGTGGAAATCGAGCAGCGTGCCGTCCTTGTCGAACAGAATGGCCTTGATCCCCACCGCTGCGATCCCGAACGCGTCTCGTGTCCTATCGCCGGATGGCGCACACGAAGGTTGTCTGACCCACATGGGAACGCTCGGCATCGCGATCGGCGACAAAGGCTTCGAGCTCGCCGCGGGCATCCAGGTCACGCAGGCGCGATTCCACCTGGGCGAGCTCTTGCGCGCTCAGCGTTGCCCACACCGAGTCACCGGCCCGCCAGGCCGGGTCGAGAGGACCGCGCGGATCGAAGTAGCGCTTTCCCTGAAGCACGGCATCGACGGGCACGAAGCGTCCGACCGGGTCGAATTCGGCCTCGGCCATGAGCCCCTCGAGGGAATCGAGCGGCACGTGGCGCGCGATCATGCGCTCCGCGACCGGCTCCATCAGAGGAAAGAACCACCAGCCGCGGCGAAGCTGCTCGTGAGCGCAGAAGTTCACCACCAGAACGCCGCCGGGGCGGAGCACGCGTGCAAACTCGCCAATAACCCTGCGCGTGAGCGGCCAGCCTGCGGCAGCATCGTCCGGAAGATGGTGCAGCACCTGATTGATCATGACGGCGTCGACGCTGGCATCGTCGAGGGGAAGATCTTCGATGCCGGCGCGGTGAAGTCGCACGCGGCCCGCGGCGGCCTCGCGCTCGAGCTTTTTCCCGGCAACCCGCAGCATGCCTTCGTTCATGTCGACGGCTTCGACGCAGGCGACGTACTCGACGAGCGCCCGGGCGTAGCTGCCGGTGCCGCAGCCGGCGTCGAGCAGGACCTGCTCGGCGAGAGGCCGCGGGCCGCGGGCCAGGCAGCCGAGGATGATCTCCACGCCGATGGGCTCGCGCGTGGCGTCGTAGTGTGCGGAGGTGACCGAGTAGTTCTCGTAGCTGCTCAAGATTCGAACGACCGTTGCGTCCTCGCCCGGATCTTAGAGAGGCACCGTGAAAAATGCACTCGATGCTCTACAATAGCGCGCCATGAAAGATTCGAGATTCCAGGGCACCGACACCTACGTCGCCACCGACGACCTGATGATGGCGGTCAACGCCGCCATCACGGTCGGCCGGCCTCTGCTGGTCAAGGGAGAGCCGGGCACCGGCAAGACGCGCCTCGCCGAGGAGGTGGCCACCGCGCTCGGCAGGCCCCTCATCGCCTGGCACATCAAATCCACCAGCAAGGCGCAGCAGGGGCTCTACGAGTACGACGCCGTGGCGCGCCTGCGCGACTCCCAGCTCGGCGAGGCGCGCGTGCACGACATCGCCAACTACATCGTCAGAGGGAAGCTCTGGGAAGCCTTCGAGAGCGACGTGCAGCCGGTGCTGCTCATCGACG
>JABAHO010001953.1_pt1 | contig 17479 bp, 20 predicted proteins | sample 7062071 | NCBI WGS metagenome assembly JABAHO01 (sample SAMN14534356, study PRJNA622989) | marine sediment metagenome | biome: marine biome [ENVO:00000428]; feature: marine pelagic biome [ENVO:01000023]; material: deep marine sediment [ENVO:00002113] | place: India: Gulf of Kutch | collected...
TAATAGGAATCTGCGTTCTTTTGGCAGGTAGGATGGTCCGCTGGTTCCTTCAACGGGATTTTAGAGTCTTACGCACCTCGGTCATCATGGTCGCATGCGCCTGTTCGTGGCTAATCTTCAATGAGGCATCACGGATTCTCATCGATCCCTCTCTAGAGTACACAAGTCTTGTAGTTGCCATTATTGCCAGCATACTCTTAACCCTGATTGCCATTTCAATGACCATGGTGTTCCACCGAAAGTATCCGCGTTTTTTCAAGGAGAAAGATACGAAAAAATGAGAAAGACGAGTATGGCAATAATCGGCGGAACGGGCTTGGAAGCACTCTTGAAGGATACTAAGCAGATTCGAGTGGGAACTCCGTATGGACTTCCACCAGCTATATCGGTTGGCAAGATTGATGAAAGAGCCGTAGTTTTTTTGCCTCGCCACGGTCCTCGCCATTCAGCTCCTCCTCATCGAGTGAATTATAGAGCTAACGTGTATGCTTTACATGAAATCGGCGTGAAGCAGATTGCTTCAACAAACGCCGTGGGCACAATCAATCTTCATTTCAAGCCGGGGGACCTTGTCATCCCTCATGACTTGATCGATTTCACTAAATGTCGTCACTTCACATTCTACGACGAGGCACCGGTCACTCACATTGATTTGTCTCAACCATACTGCCCACGGATTCGTGGTCTCTTGATTGAAAAAGCGAAAGATTCCGGCATGAAAGTGTGGGACCGAGCTGTTCTTGCGTGCACTGAGGGCCCCCGCTATGAGACTCCCGCTGAGATCGAAATGCTCAGGCGGTTGGGTTGCGACGTCGTTGGCATGACTGGGGTGCCAGAGGCTGTGCTCGCCCGTGAGCTAGAGATGTGCTACGCAACACTATGCTTCGTTTCAAACTTGGCAGCAGGAATGCAGAGGCGACTAACCTCCAATGAAGTGTTATCGATGGCGAAGAAAATGCTACCTGCTATTCAGCAAATCTTAAGAGAAACCATCAAAAACCTACCAGAAGACCGCGATTGCCCTTGTGCAAACGCTCTGAAAGATGCTAGACTCCGGTGCTGAACCATGCTCAAGTCACTATTGTCGTTTCTTGGCGTTTANNATCCTTGACGGAAATCGTCGCTGGGCCTGGGAGAGACTATTAGACTCCTGGGTGGGTCATCACCGTGGTGCTGAAAAGATACGAGGTTTGCTGGGGTGGTGTCTCGACCTGGACGTGAAATCAATCACCCTCTACGCCTTTTCCACGCAGAACTTTCAACGCGCTCAGGGGGAGGTCGATGGAATAATGAAAATTGTCCAGGAAAAGTTACTTGAGATCCTGGAAGAAGAGCAGATTCACAGGCATAAGGTCCGGGTAAAGGTGATCGGCAGGAGTGGACTGCTACCCAAGAGTGTCCAAGAGACAGTCAAGAAGGTGGAGGAAGCGACGAAAGATTACGACGAGCACTTTTTGAACGTGGCGCTGGCTTATGGTGGGAGGGCGGAGATCGTGGACGCCACCAGAAAGATTGCCAAGAAAGTGCAGAAAGGGAAGCTACACCCCGAGGGTATCGACGAGCAGGTATTCGAAAGCCATCTTTACACGGCTTATATGCCCAACCAGGATCCTGACCTAGTTATTCGGACCTCTGGAGAGGAACGGTTAAGCGGTTTTCTCTTGTGGCAGTGTGCCTACAGTGAACTCTGCTTCTTGGACGTCTACTGGCCAGATTTCCGGCGGATAGATCTTCTGCGAGCCGTTCGGACATATCAGATGCGAAAGCGACGCTTTGGCGTCTGAAAAGTTAGCCTCTTTTTCTTGCGCTCACGATCGAGATCACATCCCTGTCCTTCAGGACGTAGTCTTCTCCAATTCTCTTTTTCTCGTGGGCTTCAACCGCATAAATGAAGCTTTCTCCAAGCTCTGTGTGAATCTTGTAGGCTAGCTGGCGTGCAGTGGTTCCTTGGGGCACAAGGTATGCATCTGGAAGAACATTTCCTTTGTGATCAGTAAGGCGGTCAAGGTCCTCCACGGGATAAACAACTATCATGTCTAAAAGTTGAAAGAAGGCCATGTTGATGGCCTGTTGGACGCCGGTGGACTCGTATTTCTGTAGAATTCTTTCTCGAATGATTCCCAACGCCTTTTTCTGGACATCTGATAATCCTTCTGGCTTGGCTATTTGGAAGTTGAGGTCTCCGGGCTTATAGTCGATTAGTTCTTTCTCTGCGGCTCTCCTCAGCGCTAGCTCGGCTTCTGCAGAGCAGGGAATAACTCTGTGACCCAGTTCTTTCAGCCTCTCAACGTTTTCCTCGGCATGCGGAAGGTCCACTTTATTCGCTGCAATCAATATTGGCTTGGAGATTTTTCTCACAACTTCTATGAACTCAATAAGTTCGTTGTTGCTCCACTCGGTTGGCTTGTCAGGGTTCAAACCCGTCTGTCTTAGGGCTTCAATTATATGACTTCTTTTTATTTCCAGCCCGCTCAACCGGTTTTCAAGGAGAGTAAGCAAGTCAGTTGTGGCTGATTCGGCGGTCCTGGCGAGTTTGAACCAGTCCTTTTTGAGCAATTGAACAAGCCACATTGTGATCTCGGTCTCCAAAAATTTCACGTCTTCCGTGGGATCGTGGGTCCCAGGCTTGCACATTTTCCCCTCAGAGTCTGTTGCTCCAGCGGCATCGACTATGTGGATCAGAACATCTGCTTTCCTGATTTCGTCTAAAAACTGGTTTCCAAGACCTCTCCCTTGCCACGCGCCTGGCACAAGTCCGGCACAGTCGATTAGCTCAACGGGGATCAGTCGTGTTCCGTCTAGGCACAGGGAGTTCTGAGGAGTGTCTTTCACGTCAAACTCTCTGCAAACGCATGGGGAGCGCACATATCCTATTCCTCGGTTCGGCTTTATAGTGGTGAAGGGGTAACTGCCAATCTCAACTGGAACTAGCGTTGCTGCTGCGAAGAAAGTGGACTTTCCAGTGTTAGGTTTTCCAACTACTCCTAGCAACTTTGAATGATACGTTTCCACCTTTCTGAGCCTTCTCTCGAAAAACTTCTCTATTTTTATTTAAGGAGGTTATTAACTAATATAAATTGGCAAATCTGGGAGAGCTCAGGCTGCATTTGTTGAGACTTGTTGAAAAGTGTGGGTACTCAGAGTTATCCAAGTGTTGTCATGCGTACCTCTGTTCTTTCCACGGATCAGCTGTATTGCTATATCCTCTTTTTTCCCAGTAGCCTAGTTCCTGTTTTTCAGTGAATCGGAGCTTTCTCACCCATTTTGCGCTTTTGTAAGCATATTTTTTGGGCACGACTAGACGCAGTGGCCCCCCATGCTTCGGTTCCAGAGGCTTCTCATTTAGTCTGTAGGCCAGCAGTACGTCGTTTTCTAGTAGTTCTGCAAGCGGCAAGCTGGTGGTGTAGTCTCCTTCCGCTACTACCATCACATACTTCGCCTTCTTCAATGGTTTAACCAGCTCAGAAACAGTTTGAAACGCAACTCCTTCCCACTTGTTGTCCAGCTTGCTCCACCCAGTTACACAGTGAAAATCGCTCACACTCACCGTTTTTGGGAGATTCAAAACCTCTTCATATGTTAACCTTACTGGTGTCTCTACTAGACCTTCAACTCTAAAATCCCACTTTTCCGGGTCAAACTTTGGGATTGGACCCACATGCAAAACCGGAAATTTTGAAGTGACTCTCTGATTCGGAGGAACTTTGTCCTTTTCTCCACCCATAACATCCCACCTCCCAAGATAAGATTTACTTGTCTCACAATTATTGCTTTTCATAGTGCGCCTAAATTGATGATCCTGGTGCTTCAAGTAGAAAGAAGGCTTCGGGAATCCAATGCGCGCATGTTAAGACTTATGTCTGGAAATTGCATTTTATCATAGGAGAACTGCTGAAAAATGAAGTCGGAAAAAGATTTGGCCCATATGATTAGAGTGCAGATAAAAATGGAGAGAAAGACCGCAAGAAAAATTAGGGAATTGGAAGATGTTGTGGCCAATTTGGCAGCAAAACTGTTCTTGGCTGAAATGAGATTCGACACCGAGAAGCACGCCAAGATTCTACAGACAATGTTGGATTTAATGAAAAAATTAGAACCAGAAAGATTTCCTACAAAATTTTGGAACAAAGAAACACATGAATACGTTGACGCTCTGGTCGCAAAAAGAACCTTGGAGAATCATGTAAAGGTTGAAACGAAAATGTTGAAGCATGTCAAAGAACAAATAAGAAAGACTGACGACGAAGCTTTGAAACTGCTATTCAAACACATTGCTGCCGACGAAAGGAAGCATCACAAGATTATGGAAACCATACTTGAGAAAGCCTTCAAGATGGCAAGCATACCTTAATCTCGCGCATCAGCGTTTGCCATGCACTCGCTCTATTTATAGTATAAAAAAGGGAAAAAGGCTCAACACGAACTCCTTTCTTATCCCAGTTCCATGAAGGTTGCGCCGATGAGAGCAGTCATGTATCTCAACTCGGTGATTGAGATGCTCTCGTTTGGCGCGTGAACGTTACATTCTGGATCAACAGGACCACATGATGCCCAAGGTGTATGTCGGCCAAACAGATAGGCCGGACCCGACCCGCCTGCAGAGGGGATAATTAGAGGCTTTTTGTTACTGAAATCTTTCGCCAAGTCCGCTAGTAATTTGACGAATGGATGATCGAAACGCGTTTTGCTAGCTCCGTAGGCTCCACCGACAAGTTTGATTTCTATGTCTTGAAAACCCTTCTTGTCTAAATGTTCTCTCAGCAACTTCTGAACTCTTTCAACTTGCTGGTTCGGAACAATTCTGAAGTCCACCTTCGCCATGGCTTCTTTTGGCACGATCGTTTTGGATCCAGGTCCTGTCCAACCCGACGATATCCCACAGATTGTACATGTTGGTCTAAGGGTTAATTCCTTCCAGAATTCTACTCCATCTCGGCTAAGTAGGAATTTTTCAGTCTTGTATCGCTGCCTGTATGGATCGATCGCATCAATTGGATACTGCCTAAACAATTGCAGCTCTTCCTTGCTGGGAGCAACCACATCGTCAAAGTATCCGTCGATCAAAATTTCTTCGTTCTGGTTTTTCAAAGTGGAAAGAGCCCACACTAGTCTCCAAGCGGGGTTTATGACAATGGGCGCGTCGCCCGAATGGGCGTCAACCGCAAAACCTTTTGCTCTGAGTTCAAAGTAGACGCACCCCTTCACACCCGCATACAATTCGCTTCGCTGTTTGGGAAGAACCGATGCACCCTCCCAGACGCAACCGTCAGCCTTTAGCAGTTCAGGATTAGCGTTACAGAATTCTTCTAGACCAAGGCCACCTGTTTCTTCTTCTCCTTCAATGATGAATCGAACGTTGCATTTTGGTTCATAGCCGCTTTCAAGTGCAGCTTGGATGCCAAAGATGTTGGCAACCAGAGGGCCTTTATCGTCCGTTGCGCCTCTACCGTACAATCTTCCATTTCGAGAGGTCAACTCGAAGGGCGGATATTTCCACTCGTCCAAGGGTTCTTCAGGTTGAACATCGTAGTGATTGTAGAAGAGCAGCGTCTTGTCCATACCAAGATCCATTTCGGCCACGACCACGGGCGCGCCTGAAGTTGGAAAAGTTTGCACCTTGTATTCTCTCTTCTCAAACTCTTCAATCAATTGAGCTATCACAGGCTTCATGTCGTGCCCTTTGCCGTAACACGTTGGAATAGCAATCATCCTCTCCAGGCAGGCAATCTCAGAAGTTTCACTCTTCCCAACTATTTCAAGAAGCTTCTCTTTATCATAAGTCAACGCACAAACACCCCTTTTCCATTTGAAACGGTTCAAATTTATGCATTTCTACCAATGCGTGCGCACTCGATTTGAAAGACGAATTCGATGCAAGTTGGCGCTTAAACTAACTTAATGTTTATATGTATCCATGAAAGCTACGTGATCAAGCATAGGCGAAGAAACAGATGGATAATGAAAAAGCTGTGAAAAAGGCGATTGAAAAAAGGGTCAGAAGTAGGCGATACCGAGGGAAATATAAGGGAAGAGGAAAATTCAAACCGAAAGAGCCTGCGTAAGAAGCCTTCATTCCCACCGTACGTATCCTCGAGTCCGCGCATTTTTCCGCGAAGCACACACACCGCACACTAGGAAAATTTGAGAAAAGGATAATCTTCAAGCATATTCTGGATCGAGAACCCAATATTGAGAATGTTGAAGTTAGCCACAAGGTGGCGCTTAACTATTGATTGAATGGAGCCTGCGCCCACTTTCCTTGCTTTGTATTACGCGTGTACGGCAACACTTATTATTTTAGTGCCAGCAGAATCGGTGAGCAGACGTGATTCTAATGGTTAAGCTACACAAAGTTAGGATAACCGTGTTGAAACGCCTTCGTCCCTCAGAGGTCTTCGAAACAAACCCTGCGACACCTTTAGAGCCCCTTGGGGCATGCGAAATGTTCACTGAAGGTCAAGCGTTCGTTGTAAACCCTGAAGAAGTAAAGATGCCGGAGGATTTCTGCTCTGGTGCTTGGCACTCTATCTATTGCAATGTAAGAACCCTAGCTTTCGGTGGAAATCTTCCGTGGTATAAGGAGAAAGGTGTTGCCATAAACTGTTGCCCTGATGGCTTAAGACCAGTTATCTTCAAACTTGAACGCATCTAACTATGCGGGAATATTCATGTTTTCCTACTCATGCAAACATGCACACTTCATAACAGGTTTACACGCGAAAGTTTTTTCTTTCTTTCAGAACGATATGCGATGATTTGGGTGTTCCTAGATGCCTTTGACTGTTAAATGGGATGAAGGGGTCGCTATTCAATATCGTGGCACGAGAATTGTTTTTGATCCTCGACGGAAAAACAACTTGCGTTCTAGGATTTTCATTACTCACGCTCATTATGATCATTCAAAGGGCTTCAGTTTTTCGGATTCTGAGAAGGTTTCGACAGTGGAAACCAAGGAGATTGTTGAAGCATACGGAAAAGAGATTAACAATTGGAAGCCTCTGCCAATCGGAGGCAAAATCAGAAACGAAGATTTGGAAGTTGTCTCCCACAATGCCGGACATGTTCTAGGTTCATCGATCTTCGAGGTTATCACACCCGAAAGCAACATTGTCTACACAGGTGATCTTCAGTTCAAAGACAGCTTCACCTTGAAAGGTGCTGAACCAGTTCCCTGCGACATCCTCGTCATAGAATCCACTTTCGGTTCCAAAAGCTTCAGCTTCCCAGAGAGAGAAAAAGTAGCACACCAAATGGTTCAATGGGCCTCAGAAACAGTAAAAACTGGAAAGGTTCCTACCTTCAAAACTGATACACTTGGAAACGCCCAAGAAGTCAATAAAGCCTTCAATTTGTATTCCAAACTGCCAGTTACAGTTCACTGCAAAATAGCTCAGATAAACAAAATTTACAAAGCCAATGGACAGCCTTTGGAATTCTTGGATGCCACAACGGAAGAGGCCTCGGAGGTGACTTCTTCAGGAGAATGCGTTTTCATCACACCAAAGAATATTGATCTGGTGCATCATCCAGAATTCGAGCCGGCTCTAGTATCTGGTTGGGCCCTGTGGACGAATAGAAACAAAAATGCCTTTGCTCTAAGCGATCACGCCGATTTCAAACAACTAATTGAATTTGTTGAAGCTTGTGAACCCAGGGCCGTCCTCACATGCTTCGGAGGCAAATTTAATCATATGTTTGCCAAACACGTTGAAAAGAGACTGAAAATTGAAGCGCGACCGTTAAATCTGATCCCAACAATGTTTGCCCTTAACGCACATGCATCCCAAAACACGTGACACACTGCACGGGTAAATATCCATTGTATGCACGCGCACAGAGCCTCTGCTACTTCCCCATGCACGAAGAAGGGAGCGAGGGGTGAGGTTCAGTCTTGATTTACGATTCATAAAGGCTAAGTCTCCATGAAGGTGAAAGATATGAGCTGCAAAACGTGTTCAAGTCCACATTTGCTCGAAACAATCATTGTTGTTGCTGGTGTTAGAGAAATGGCAAGCGCATTGGCATTGCAGATAGTTGCGGTTTTTGCAGTCATGTTCATGGGAATCACAATTGCGGCACTTTGGTTCGCACACTCTTCCTCGAAAGTGGAAAGCAAAAAAGAGCTTCAAAAAAGGAAAATGGAGATAATAGACAAACATTTCAATGAAATGGTGAGAATTGAATGTCCATATTGCAGGACAATCTACACGCCCAACGAGCCAGAATGCCCAAATTGTAGAGCCAATACCAAAAAGATACTTTTCCCAGAAATTCCAGAGTAGATTTGCTGGAACAAGAAAACCATAGAATACGAGAAAGATAATTCGAAACTAAAGGACTAAGAATACCTCTTCTTAAATTCCATGATTGCCGATGTTCATGTATGTATGCGCGCAATATCTGGGCATACAAACCTGGTTTTCAAATCTTTTTCTTGCCAAATAAATAGGCTATTGTCATCAGACCGGGAAATACAAACATAGAAGTAAACTCGTTCAAATCGAGCATCGCGAAAATAACTGGGATCTGCCCACCTATTATCGTAGCAAGATCATAGCTCCATCCAAAGGTTCCGTAAAACAAACCTTTATTGTATTCTTTAACAGACTCGCTGATTTTGGAGAACAGCCAAACATCTATAAATCCTCCAGCTGCCCCAAATAAAATACTCACTATGAAATAATGAGGTAATGTAGATGCATTTAGCATCACTATGATCCCGATGAAATGACTGATTATGCATGCTGGAACCCAGTAATTCCTTTTCGACTTGTCAGAAACCCTTCCAACCAAGTACTGAGTTAAAGAGAAGAACAGTGTTTCAACAACGACGATTATCGATACGATGCTTGGGCTTAGTCCAAGAGATTGCAGGGCAAACCTAGTGAAGAAGAACAAGAATGCAGTGAAAACTGCCAAATCCATGGTTTTCAGGACAATCAATAGCGGAATTTTTTGAATGAAGCTAAAGGATGCTTTGACTTTAATCTTTGAGACATACCGGTACTTTTTTGTCAACGCATATACGAAATAAAGCCAGACAATCCCTGCCACGAATATAAGATAAAAAGCGGTTGTTACCCCCAAACGGTCTATTACCAATCCTGGTATCAATAACCCGAGTATCCAGCCGCTCTCTTTTATTGCTCCGAACGTCCCGACCTTTCTATCTGGATTTTCACTTACGCCTCTAAGACCATAAATTATGATTAGCACATAAAGAAGAGCACTGGCTACAGCGGATACGATTTTCAGAAACACTATCACAAGGATAAGGTCAGTAAAACCGATCAGGAAAAGTGCGATGACGAACAGAAAGGTACAGCCCAGTAAGAATTTTCTTTCTCCATATTTGTCAGTCAGGTGGCCAAGGAAAGGTTTCAGCAAGAAGGAGAAGAAATCGCCTACCGTCAAGAGAATACTGTAAGTGCCGATTGTTATGTCAAGCGAAGAAAAATAGAGTACTGGAACAATGATGGAGAACGCCATCAACATCGTGTGGAAAAAACCGAATCCAGCCCCTGAAAATAGTCTGCCTCTGTTTTCGTACATAGGTCTTTTTAAGAGTCCTGAAGAAATAAAAGTCTATTTTTTGTTCCTAGGCAAACCTCAGGAAAAAACGTAGGGAACTGGCACTAGCCCCTATTTCGTTCCTCTAGTGGACATACGAAAAGTCTTCATGTAAACGCACTCGTCGGGGGATATCTTCATTTCGTCTATGCTGGTGCTTCCAACAAAAGTAACAGGTGCCCCTCTGATAAGGACAGCCGGCGTACTTTCGCCAGCCTGCCCTATCACAAGATGAGCCGCAGATGCAAGATCGTCAGCGACAGCATGCCGAGTAATTAACAAAGGCTTTCCAAAGAGATCTCTTTCTCCTCTACAGTCATGCATCGGTTTGAAGCCCGCCACTCCTAATGCCACACCCCGCGTACCCATTCTGAGAGGAGCTACACTACTATCCACAATGAGAACTCCCACATCTCTCCCTACGCGTCTTTTGATTTCCTCCTGAAGACTCTCCGCTCGACGCTGAGGATCCAAAGGCCATAGGGCAGCACAATCAGCGGGGACATTCTTGTGATCAACACCAGCATTAATCGCCAAGGCATTATCCTTTAATGTAAGAATAGCTTTTTCTACTCCCCCATAAATCTCGTCAGCCTCCCGTAGAACCAACTCAACAAACTCGGGCTCAAGCAAATGTTTCTTAGCCAATTCCTTAGCTCTTCTTGACGCCGAGACCGTCTTCATTTTGACGATGCGCCCGTCCACTGATGCCACGACCTTCGATGATATTGCCAAAATATCTCCATCGCTCAGTTTCAGTCTCTGTCCTTCAACGGCTCGGATGAGAGCAGCCACCAAATCGTCGTTAGGCTTAATCAACGAGGTCTCTAAGGCCAAAACTCGCATATTCAACCCGCATTTAGCTTCACATAATCTACATTTTAGTGTTTGCAACATTTTTTATGCCAGTTAATCACACAAGACAGAACAAGAAGGACTTCTTCGTATGTATTAGCCTAGGCCTAGAATTCTCCTCTGAACAATGAAACTTCACTGTCAATCTCATGCGCTGAGAAAGCAACTTTTGCGCGTGCGAAGGCACGCTTCGAATACTTCGCTACCATAGACGACGTATAAATCTTCAGAAGACGAAAGTGACTTGTGCAGACGTTTACAGCGTAGAAGGCACCTTTACGTTTGTAAATCTTTATATCGGGGACAAACTTCTACTATCCAAACAACGGGGAAGAGTCTGAGAAGTCGCAGATGGTGGTGAGAAAGGCTAGGTGATTTGTGGTGCCAGTGAGACTGTGGCGGAAACCACTAGACCTAAATAAAGTGAAAATTCCCGAAGGCGAGGTGCACATAATCGAAGATCGATGCAAAGGCTGCGGTTTCTGCATTGAATTCTGCCCAAAAGAAGTATTAGAGATTTCTGAAGAGTTCAATGTAAGAGGCGCTCACCCTCCAAAGGTAAAGGATGAAACCAGATGCGTGCTCTGCGGTTTCTGTGAAGCCGTCTGCCCAGACTTTGTAATTTTTAGCATCCAGAAAGACTGTGATGGAAGCTGTCGGAGTGGCTGAAAAGAATCAGTCAGTTCTCACAGGCGTTCATTTCATGGACGGCGACACCGCCTGCGCCGAAGGAGCATTAGCCGCTGGATGTAGATTTTTCGCTGGATATCCAATCACGCCAGCCACAGAAATCGCCGAACGGATAGCTCGGCGCATGCCCGAGATTGGCGGAGTATATGTGCAGATGGAGGATGAGCTCAGCTCTATGGCAGCAATTATTGGGGCATCATACGCGGGCGTCAAGTCAATGACCGCCACCTCTGGCCCAGGCTTCAGTCTAATGCAGGAAAACATTGGATTAGCAGCCATGACCGAGACGCCATGCGTTGTGGTAAACATTATGAGAGGCGGACCCAGCACTGGCCAACCAACCATGGCGGGTCAACAAGACGTGATGCAAGCGAAGTGGGGCTCGCATGGTGACTATGAAATCATAGCTCTGGCTCCAGCATCAGTCCAAGAGATGTTCGATTTGACGATTGAAGCCTTCAATCTGGCAGAAACCTATCGCACTCCAACGTTCATCCTTGCTGACGGAATCATCGGACACATGTCAGAGAGAGTCGAGATTCCAGACGCAGACATGATCAAAATCGTAAACCGAAAAAAACCTCAAGACTCCCCAGAAGAATATCTTCCCTTCAAGCCTGGTAAAAACCTGGTTCCACCGATGGCCAGTTTTGGAGAGGGATATCGCTTCTACGCTACGGGGCTCACTCACGACGAGAAGGGCCATCCGCGCACAGACAGCGCTGAAGCACAACAGAAACTCGTTGCACGACTCTGCGACAAAATACGCAAAAACGCAGACAAAATCGTGAAGGTAAAGGAAACCACGCTGAAAGACGCTGAGGTGGCAGTGATCGCCTACGGGATAACGTATCGATCTGCCTTGAGTGCCGTGAGAAGGGCGAGAGCTGAGGGAATAAAAACAGATCTTCTGAGACTAATCACCCTGTGGCCATTCCCCGAAAAGCACGTCTCACAATTAGCCAAGAAAGTCAAAGCGATAGTGGTTCCGGAAATGAATTACGGACAGATCATCCGTGAAGTGGAGAGAGCAGCCAAAGAGACCCCTGTGGTTTTTCTCCCCAAGTTAGGCGGGGAACCACACAGACCCACGGAAATTCTAGAAGGTATTATGAGAGCTTCATCATGACACGCAAAGAAACGTTGCATCCCCTCGAGAGATATTTGAGAGAGTGGATGATGCCGCACATCTGGTGCGAAGGATGCGGAAACGGAATTATACTCAACTGTTTTGTTAGGGCCCTTCACGAGTTGGAAATGGACTTAGACAAGATCGTAGTAATTTCGGGCATAGGGTGTATAGGACGCCTATCCGGATACGCTAACACCGACGCTTATCACACCACCCATGGCAGAGCTGTCGCGTTTGCCACCGGAGTGAAACTGGCGAACCCTAAACTCAAGGTAATAGTAATCAGCGGAGACGGCGACCTCTTCGCCATCGGAGGTAACCATTTTATTCACGCCGCTCGCAGGAACGTAGATATTCAGGTGATTTGCGCCAACAACTTCAATTATGGAATGACTGGCGGACAGTCTGGTCCAACCACTCCGCTTGAGGCTTGGACTACCACAACGCCATACGGAAACGTGGAGCGTCCCTTCAATCTGGTTCATTTGGCAGCAGCGTCTGGAGCCGTGTACGTGGCGCGATGGACGACCCTCCACGCTCGAAGACTCACAAGATCCATCAAAAAAGCCTTGCAAAAAGAGGGATTGTCTTTCATCGAAGCAATCTCGCCATGCCCAGAGGTTTATGGAAGGCGTAACAGGATGGCAACTGGAATGGACGCGATGAACTGGTTCAAAGAAGTTTCTGACATCCAACACTTTTGTGATCCGGCAAAGGCTGAAATAACCCCGGAAAGAATCGTTGTAGGCGAGTTTGTGGACATTGACAAGCCCTCTTATGGAAGGCTACTCCGTAAGATGAGGAATCAAGTTCAAAAGAAATGAGGAAGAGAAAATAGGATGAGGCTTGAAATCCGATTGGCAGGCTTCGGCGGACAAGGCATAGTACGCGCTGGATTGATGCTAGCGATGGCCGCTTGCATCCATGGTGGCAAGAACGCGGTTCAAACTCAGTCCTACGGTCCCGAGTCGAGGGGTGGTGCATGCAGATCCGAAGTTGTGATTTCCGACGAAGAAATCGATTTCCCAAAGGTCCTTGAAGCAGACGTCTTGATCGCCATGTCGCAGCAAGCCTACAACACATACGAGGACACAGTGAAGAAGGGCGGAACAATTCTTCTGGACCCTGACTTAGTGCAAAAGCAGAAGGCTCACTTGCACGCTCGAGTTTTCCGAGTGCCTGCAACGAGGATCGCTGAAGAACTTGGGAAAACAATAGTTGCGAATGTTGTTATGTTGGGTGCTTTTGCCTCTACGACCCGCTTGATGAGCGCTGAAACACTCAAACAATCCGTACTTGAAAATGTTCCTAGGGGAAGCGAAAAAATGAACTCAGCGGCTTTTGAAAAGGGTTACAACTATGGGAAGACTCTCCTGAGAAAAAAAGCTCAAGAATAGATTACTCGCATGCGCGCATATTTGTCTCAACCAGCATTGTCAGAAGGGTTCTAGAACAAAACCAAATAAGAGAGGCGCGCGCAAAATACTTGAATAGCCCTTTACTCAACGTGAAGATCTTCATCCCGCTACTCCTGTTAGCACAAACATGAACATTGATGAGTTTTCAGGGTTTTGATTTCGTTTGGTTTAAAGGTATAATTTCACCTTCTAATTACTAGAAGAGACAAATGGAGGTCATACGATGTTCTCTGTTGTCTACAAAACCGTTAGGATTCGACGCAGCGTACATAGGTATTTGTCAAAAGATGTTGCAGACGACGTTCTTTGGCGAATTCTAGACGCAGCCAGATGGGCTCCGTCAGCGCATAATGCGCAACCTTGGCGTTTTGTCGTGATCAAGGATCCCGCCATCAAGCTGAAACTCGCAGAAGCTATGGCGAAGGAGTGGGATAAGAATATGGATGAGGATAGCGTTCCGTTGAAAGATCGTAACCGCCTCATTAGAGCTTCCATTGAACAGTTTACACATCCACCAACCCTTATTATTGTATGTTTAACTATGGAGGATATGGACATGTATCTGGATAAACGGAGGCAGATGGCCGAATATGTGATGGCCATTCAGAGCGTAGCAGCTGGGATTCAAAACTTGCTTTTGGCAGCCGACGCAGAAGGCCTAGGCACTTGCTGGTTCTGTGCTCCATTATTTTGTCCGGAAACGGTTAGAGAGACGCTAGATATCCCTGAACAAATCACACCTCAAGCGTTAGTCACGCTGGGGTATCCAGCCGAAGAGCCGAAGGCTCCTCCAAGGAAACCTTTGGAGAAAGTGGTATTCAAAAAGTATTAAGGGTGTAGTGGATGATCACAGCCCTCGCGGGAGGTGTTGGAGCCGCAAGATTTCTGCAAGGACTGATCAGATTGGTCCCGGAGGAAAAACTAACAGTGATCGTCAACACAGGTGATGATATCGAGCTTTACGGTTTGCACATCTCTCCGGATCTTGATATAGTTATGTACACGTTGGCCGGAATTGTTAATGAGGAAAAGGGGTGGGGCATTAGAGATGACACCTTCCATTGCCTGAAAATGCTCCGAGATTACGGGCACGAAACCTGGTTTAAGCTAGGTGACAAGGATCTAGCCACTCATATCCATAGAACCTACCTTTTAAAAAGCGGCCTTAAACTCTCCCAAGTTACCAGCAGACTCTGTCAGGCTCTAGGACTGAGAGTGAAGATCCTTCCAATGACCGATGAAAAACTTCAAACAATGATTACGACGGACAAGGAAAGAATGCATTTCCAAGAGTACCTCGTCAAGCGAGGTGCCCAAGACAAAGTGCTCGACGTTGAGCTTGAAGGGGCTGAGAGGGCTCCCCCAGCTCCAGGTGTCCTTAGTTCGATTCTAAATTCTGAAGCTGTTATCGTCGCTTCTAGCAACCCAATTGTAAGCATAGGCACCATTCTTTCCCTCGAGGGGGTTAGAGATGTATTGAAGGAGACCAAAGCACAGGTGATTGCAATAAGCCCGATAGTCGGCGGCGCCCCAATCAAGGGACCTGCCGACAAGTTGATGCAGGGTTTAGGGTTAGAAGTTTCCGCTTACGGAGTTGCCACCCTATACAAAGATTTCCTTGACACCTTCGTTATAGACCTCATAGACAAAACACAAAAATCACGGATCGAGACTCTAGGACTCCACGTAGTCGTAACCAACACTGTAATGAAGAGCTTGCGAGACAAGGTTCAGCTGGCTGAAGTGGTGTTGAATCAAATANNGCAGGTGGATAGACTCCTATGCCGGTTTTTGTGATCATTCCGATGAAAACGCTTCTCGAATCAAAGACGAGGCTCTCGATCGTTCTTGAGCCACAAGAACGCAAAACCTTGACCTTAACGATGCTCGAAGATGTTCTAAAGGCAGTACAATCCTCGAAGGCCTATCAAACCGTTGTCGTAACCTCTGATTTAACCGTTCAAGAGCTAACAGATAATTTTGGAGTTACCTATCTTCCAGAAAAAAAGCAAGGACTAAACCAGGCAGTTAAGCAGGCCACACACTGGTGTATCCGGAATGACGCAGAAGCGGTTCTAGTTCTTCCCGCGGACATTCCACTATTAACACCAGAGGATGTGAACCAAATAATTCAACAGGGGTCTGAAAAAATCTCCATAGTCCTTGCTCCTTCTCAGAGCGGCGGAACCAACGCTCTCCTACAAAAGCCGCCGAACCTGATGCCAACGTATTTTGGATCAGATAGTTTTAGGAGACATTTTGCCGAAGCATCTCACAAGGGAATTCCCGCCAAAGTCTACCGATCTCAGAGAGTAGCTATGGACATCGACTCTCTAAGGGATTTAGAAAACCTACTCAAGATCAAGAGGCAAACTGCATCTCATCGATTTTTGAAACGAATAGGATTGAATATGCGCTTGGCACTCGCATTCAAACACCTATGAGAAATCCATGTTTCGTCACAAAAAGTTGCGACAAAGGTGTGACAAGCTTGCGATCAAAGCTTGCAAGCATCAAAATGAAAAGCTGTGATAAGTGTGCATACGCGCAATATGTGCTTCAGACGAGACAAAAAGCACTTTGTAGCTCTCATGAACCCAAATCAAGCATACCCACTTTTTGCGAGTTTCTGATTATGAAGGTATATTTTAATGAAGGTATTAGAGAGAACACTTAACACACGACTGGACGGTTTGCCCCATTGGATGCAAAGGATATTCGCAACATCTTGGTTATAGGCATAGACGTTGTTGCGCTAGCTTCCTCTGCAAGAAAGGCTGGCTACAAAGTGTACGCCGCAGATTATTTTGGGGACAGGGATCTTAAACAGTTGTGTTGCGAAACTCGATCGACTATTGAGCAGAGGGCAGGAGAAAACTGTGGAAGATTTGGCACCAACTTCAGCCCTGAAGCTCTTATTCAACTGACAAAGGATCTTCTGAAAAACAATGCGATAGATGCTGCGTTATTATCTTCCGGCTTGGAAGATTCTCCAGAGGTTTTGTTCGAACTCAACGATTTAGTTCCAATACTCGGAAATCCGCCCAATGTCATCCAAAAGGTTCGCAACAAGCCGGAGTTTTTCTTGGAGCTTGAACGTCTAGGAATACCTCATCCGCAAACGGCAATAGCTGAGAATTTCAAAGAGGCTAAGAAAAAATCTAAAGACATCGGCTTTCCAGTTGTGGTTAAACCGTCCAAGGGCTTTGGAGGTGCTGGTGTGAGAGGAGCAGGAGATGTTCAAGAGTTGAAACAAGCTTTTCTAGATGCTTCCCTCTTTAATAATGAGGTTCTGATTCAAGAGCGCATTTTTGGAACGCCAGCAAGCGCCTCTGTGATCTCCTCAGCTGACGGTGCTGTTGTTCTAACATTGAATGAGCAACTCTTAGGGATGCACGAGGCTGGTCAACGAGAACCGTTCGGTTATTGCGGAAACATAGTTCCACTTTCAGTGACAGCAGCTATCGCAAATCCNNGTTGTGGAGGTCAACCCGCGATTTCAAGGAACCTTGGAATGTGTTGAGCGGGTCCTTGGAACAAATATTGTACAGGGCCACGTAGAAGCCTGTGTTCAAGGAAAGCTTCCAACAATTAGAAAGAAAACCTCGATTTTTTGCCTTCGATTAATTTTGTTTGCCCCGCAACACAGAATCGTACCTGACTTAAGCACTTTTGAGGAAGCCAGAAATATTCCGTTGCCTGGGATAATTTTGGAGGAGAACGAACCACTTTGTTCCATAGTGATAGAGGGGCAAAGTAGAGATTCTCTCCTAAGAAAAGCGATAGAAGTAACCGAACTTATTTACGAATTAAT
>JABAHO010005499.1_pt1 | contig 17460 bp, 14 predicted proteins | sample 7062071 | NCBI WGS metagenome assembly JABAHO01 (sample SAMN14534356, study PRJNA622989) | marine sediment metagenome | biome: marine biome [ENVO:00000428]; feature: marine pelagic biome [ENVO:01000023]; material: deep marine sediment [ENVO:00002113] | place: India: Gulf of Kutch | collected...
GGCCACAAGGCCATGCCCATCGCCTTTTTCAACATCGGATCTGATCCGTGCAATCTTCCCGATCCGAGAGAGGTATGGGGCGAGGGAACGGGCACCCAGCCGGTCCAGGCCGAGCTCGGCACGTACATACCAGTGGATCCGGACGAGAGCATGTTGGTTGAGCCTTTGGGCTACCGGACGATGATCGTCGAAGTCGGCACCGGTTGTGAAGGAGGAGCCTTCATCGGTCCGATGACGGAGACACTTCGAATCAACCTATTTTCTGGCGACGTATTCGTCCCTTATGCCGAGGATGTGGGTTGTACCTTCGGACACAGCGGATTCGGTAGCTGGGACATCACGCCCCCCGACGAACTGCTGCAGGAAGCCGTGGATCTTCACAATTTCGCGAACGCCTGGCCCGAGCCGTTCGACACGTTCGACGATCTGAACTTTGCGTCGTTGGTGACGCTCACCCTGGGGCCCGATTACGAACGACAGGTAGATGGCGGGGCCCTCTCCAATAGGGATGCCTGGAGCTTGGGCGACCTGGTTGGTGGTGACCCCGATCGTTATTCGGCCCTCGAGGCCCTGATTGGTCCTGAGATGGCAATCGGGGTGGGACCCACCAACTACTGTTCGGAGCCCCCACGGCCAATCGCAGACAAGCTGGCCGGGCTGTACCTATTGAGCCTCCGAGCGGTCAACTACGACGGTTGTCTCCAATGGTGGGGAGTCGATGTCTTCTTCAACTCGGAGCAGGAGATCGCTGGCGTGACGCTCCACCTGTATGAGCCCTAGCCCTAACCCCCACGCGATGGAGCTGAAACTCAGCGCCACGGTCGCTTAGCTAAATCGCTCCGCTGCCCGTCTGCCGTCGGCGGCTACTGTGACTCGCATGAAGCGGATGGGGACCCTTCTCCTTCTCGCCTTGATCGCGGCCGCTTGCTCCACGGCGTCGCAGCCCTCGACCGTTGCGACATCGACCTCTACTCCCGCCACCGCTGCCGTTACGACATCGACCTTTACCAGCGCCACTGCTGCGGTTACGACATCGGCCCCGAGCACCACTCAGGCGCCGTTCGACCCACCCGGCCTCGTCGGCGCACTACCGACGGGTCCCTGTGATGGCATCGGCCCAACACCCGACGCAGACGAGGCACAGATCACGTTCGTCATCGATGAACGGCTCTACGAGTCGAACGTCGACGGCACGGAAATTCGATGCCTCACCGATGGACCTTTCCCCACCCAGTGGGCAGGTAAGGCCGACCGGCTCTTGGCACGCGTGGACGGTGTGCCGGCTGCCATCAACGAATCAGGCTCCACGGTCTTGGCAGTCCAGGGTCGATTCGAAGGCGAATCATGGACCCGTCCGACCGGCACATCGGTGGTTGGTATCGCCGAGGATGGTCGGTTGGTCAAATACCCAATCGATGGAGGCCCACCAGTTGACCTGTCATTCCTGGACCGCCACGATGAGGTGCTGTATCACCCGGCGGGTACACACGTGATCGTTGTGGGCGAGTCTGCCGCCGGTGTGTACGGGATCTGGTTGGCCACCAACATCGGCACGGAGTCAGAGCTACTGATCGAGGGAACGACTGCCACCCTCTCGTCAGCCAGCGTCAGCCAGGATGGCCTGTTCATGCAGTTTCTGGCCGACCACGGCGACGTCAGCCACCTGCACCGGATCTTCCTTCCCGATGCCAGCACCGCCGAGTTCGACGCCTCGATCGAGCATGGGACCTCTGCACCGCTGAGCCACCTCGTCGTCTCCCCTTTCGACAACGCCGAGCTGGCATTAGCTGAGGGCACCTGCGGCGCCGACCTACACACGGTCCTGCCCTATTGGGAGGGAGATGTCCTGCCGGAGTTCGAGTCGCGGCCCATCGGCTTCCTCCCCGGCTTTCCGGCTCGCCTGCTCGTGGCCGCCTACCCCGACGGGTGCCATGCGGACTCACCTGTTGACCTCTACCTGGTGACTGTGGACCAAGTGGAGGATCCCGTTCTGATAGTCGGCGGAGCGCATCCGTTCGCTCTGCCCGGGTTACGGGTTGCTCACCCGGACCCACCTCCCCCACCCGGGGAATTCAACTTGGACGACTTCGCCTGATAGGGCTCCCGCTGCGGCCGGTCGGCTGCATCTTCGGGATCTGAGATATCAGTGACCGGTGCGAGCCTTAGGACATAGCTCGGCTTCTAACCTCAACCCGATGGAGCCGATATCCAGCGCCTCGGGAGCATTTCTTCATGGATTGATCGACTATGCCGGCCTCTTTCCGCCGGAGTCGAGAGACATGCCAGGCGCTGTGGCCGGGTTCCAGGAGGCTCGGGCACTTCGACCCGAGATCGTGCACCGCTTTATCGTCCCGGATGCGCGCCTGGAAGAACTGGCAGAACTGCTGCCCGAAGGCAATGAGCCATGGCCCCTGGCGGTCACTTTTGCAGCTCCCCTCGGAGATTGGAGCCGAGGCCTGGCTGACGACGTCGTCTCGCTCCGGGTGGTCCGGGATGCCATGGAGACCGTGGCGATATTTGATGCTGCCGAGATACGCATTCCTGAAGAGGTTGCGCGCGACCCGGCCGTGGCGGCGATTCTGGGCAGTGCCCGCACGTCACTAGCAAGTCTGTTCGAACTGGTGGTGTTCGAGGTGCCATTCACGGACGACTGGCAGGATCTCGTCCCCCACACCCTGCAAGCAATTGCCGAGGCCGATGCAAGCGCCAAGATCCGCTGCGGAGGTACCAGCCTCGAAGACTTCCCGACACCAGAGCAGATCGCAACTTTCATTGCCGGTTGCCACGAAATGAGCATCTCATTCAAGGCCACGGCCGGGCTACACCATCCCATTCGACACTGGGACCCCGAGCCCGGCGTAATGCGCCACGGCTTTCTCAACGTCATCGGTGCCGCGGTGCTGAACACCAGCGGACTAGACGACATCGACGTGCTCACTGAGGTCATCGCCGAAGAGGACAGCGCCGCCTTCGAGCTCAGCAACGCCCGCCTTCGCTGGCGAGGCCACCTGGCCGACCCGGGAGAGGTGGCTAAAGCGCGAAACGAATTCGTGCTCGGATACGGGTCCTGCAGCTTTGTCGAACCAGTGGCCGATCTAACCGAAATGGGCATCATCTAGTCCCGAGCGGATTTGTAGGCGGCCATATACTGAGCTCGAGGTTGAGCCTGGGGAGAAATCGAGTGAGAAAGCGAGCTGTGACGCTGGCCACGGCAATTGTTCTCGGCACGTCTTTCGTGGCATCCACCGCAGTCTCCGCACCAGCCTCGCTCACCGCCGAAACCGTCGGCATCGTGAAACCGACTGGTAAGTGGCACCTCGATTTCGACGGACAGAATGTTCAGTTGTGGTTCGGTGGCCGTTCGGATCAGCCTCTGTTGGGAGATTGGGATTGCGACGACATCGACACCCCCGCCGTGTACCGCGCCAACGGCCGCATCTATCTGACCAACGACAACGTGACCGGGGTCGCCTCCGACACATTGTTCTTCGGCACCAAGGGCGATATTGCGGTGGCCGGCGATTGGGATGGAGATGGGTGCGATAGTTTTGGCGTCTACCGGCCATCGGAAGCAAAGTTCTACCTGTCCAACGCCCTCACGACTGGCCCAGCCGAGATTGACTTCTTCTTTGGGGGTGACGGCGACCTGCCCTTGGCAGGAGATTGGGACGGCGACGGATCCGACAGCGTTGGCGTCTACCGGCCCGACGCGGGAACGGCATATCTAACCAACGGGATTGTTACAGCGACCGCCGACACCACTGTGCCTTTCGGTGAGCCGGGGGACATCATCCTCAGCGGAGATTGGGATGGCGACGGTGTCGACGCCCTCGGAGCCTTGCGCACGGCCGACGACACGGTCCGCCTGCTCGGCTCGATCGAAGGACCAGACGAAACCACTATTGCCACCGGGGGTCTGGTGGGGACACCAGTTTCCGGCTTGCTCGAACGAGTCGTGACCGTAGCTCCGGTGGGAAGCGCCCTCGAAAACGGCGCCGAGCTGCGCCGGGCAGCCGACTACGTGGCCGACCAAAGCCCAACCAGCGGACGACCGTGGACTATTCGCGTCGCGCCCGGCACCTATGACCTCTCAGCCACCATTCCTGGAGTCGAGCTGCCGCCATTCACGAGCCTGGCAGGCACCGCCGGAGCAGCGGACACGGTTCTGGTTTACGAGGTGTTCGGGCCATCGGGCGCGGCGGTGCTGGCACAGAGTTCTTCACGGCTGGCCCACTTCACGATCGAGGCCGACTTCGGTTTCGCTTCGGGAACGGGTATCGACGCGGTCGGAGACACCGAGGTAGAAGACGTCGTCGTCAAAATCGACACCACTCGTAGCGCCGAAGGAATAGTTGTTCGAGGCACCACGACGGTCAGCAGCTCAACGCTCGACATCCGCAGCAGCCGCACCGCTGTACCCATCAGGGTGGAAGCGACCGGCGAGGTTTCCGTTAGCGCCACCACGATCACGGCCCACGGATCGTTTACCGGGGCGATCGGATTTTCTAACAGCGGAAACGCCTCTATAGCCGGCTCCACCATTACGGTAACCGCCGGAGCCTTCGGCACTCCTTGTTCCGGGATCATCAATCTGGGCGGCGAGCTCAACATCACGGACTCCGACATAACCGTGTGCACAGAGCCGCTCGGTGGACCTAATCCACCCGAGCCGGGAACCGGAGTGAACGTCGAAGCCGGGCCGGTGAACATCGTCGGCGGAACCATCAATGCCTCACAGTGGTCGATTCAAGGGACCGCCAACGTAACCGTGACAGATACCGAGTTGGGAGCTCCCGTCAGCGGACCAGTGACCTGTACCAACACCGTTTACGGATTCGCGGTCTTCCCCGATAACTGTCCGGGCCAGCCCATCCTCTACCGGATCAACGCCGGAGGAGAGGCAATCGAGCTGGTGGATGGCACTGCCCAATGGACGTCTGACCTGCTGGTACCCCCGTCACCTTTCGTCAACTTCGACCTCGTGTCCCCCGGCAACATCGCGAGCCACACCATTGCCACGCTCGACGCCTCCATCCCACCTGGGACCCCACCAGAGATCTTCGAGTCTGAGCGGTGGGATGCCGAGGAGCTTCCGGAGATGACATGGCGATTCCCGGTCCCCTACAACTTGCCGACGGAAGTTCGCCTGTACTTCTCGAGCGGCTTCGACGGCGCCAGCCTTCCCGGAGATCGGGTATTCGACGTGCTCATCGATGGGGTCCTCGTGCTAGATGACTATGACATCGTTGCGGACGTCGGCCACAGCGTGGGCACGATGAAGGTCTTCTTCATCACCACCGACATAGACGGGATCGACATCGAGTTCCGCCACACCGAAGCGAGCGCTGACAATCCGCAGGTCAACGGGCTCGAAGTATTGGTTAGTCCGGCAAGATGACGAATGACGGTCCGGTTATCGATGCCCAGAAACGAAGTTGGGTCGAGATTCCCGAAGGGTCAGACTTTCCGATCCAAAACCTTCCCTTCGGGATTTTCAAACGCTCAGGGGAGACACCACGGATGGGCGTTGCGATCGGCGCCCATGTCCTCGATGTGGCCGCCCTGGCGGGTGCCGGGCTGCTCGACGAGCTTGACCTGCCACTCGGCGTCTATTTCGCCGACTCATTGAATCCACTTCTGGAGTTCGACCGGTCGGTCTGGCGAGCCTTGCGGTCCCGCCTCGCGGTGCTACTCGACATCAAGGATCGAGAATTAGGAACCGTCCATGGATTGAAGACTCGTGCCCTAGTGCCGATGGCCGATGTCGAGCTCTTGATGCCGATTAGGGCCGGCGATTACGTGGACTTCTACTCGTCCCTGCATCACGCCACCAACCTGGGTCGGATGTTTCGACCGGACGGTGAGCCGCTGTTGCCTAATTGGCGACACATCCCCATCGGATATCACGGCCGCTCCTCGTCTCTCGTTGTGAGCGGCACTTCCGTGATTCGACCCTCCGGGCAACTCAAGACGGCAGACGCCACTCCCCAGTGGGGTCCCACCGAAAAGCTCGACGTCGAACTGGAAGTGGGCTTCATCACTGGTGCGGGGAATGACATGGGAAGTGTCATCGACGTGGATCGAGCTGAAGAGCACATCTTCGGGTTATTGCTGGTCAACGATTGGAGCGCCCGGGACATACAGGCCTGGGAATATCAACCGCTCGGTCCCTTCCTTGGCAAGTCCTTCGCAACTTCAGTCTCGCCCTGGGTTGTAACGATGGATGCGTTGGCCCCCTACCGGGTGCCCGCTCCTGAACAAGACCCACCGGTGCTCGACTACCTGAAAGAGTCCGAGCGGCTCGGGCTCGACCTTCGTCTCGAGATAGCGCTGATCACCCAGGCCACTCCACCCCCGGACGTGATTAGCCGTGTCAGTTTTGCCGACATGTACTGGACGATGGCCCAACAGCTGGCCCACATGACATCCAACGGAACTCCCGTACGGGCCGGGGACCTTTATGCCTCCGGGACGGTTTCCGGACCCGAGCCGGACAGCGCCGGGAGCCTGATCGAGCTGAGCAACAACGGCGCCGATCCAATCAAGTTGGCGAGCGGTGAGACTCGCACGTTCCTGGAGGACGGAGACACGGTGATACTCCGAGGCTTCTGTGGTGGCGGGGAAATGCCGCGGGTTGGCTTTGGTGAAGTTCGGGGAACTGTTTTACGGCCCTAACAACTGGTCGATTACCTCGAGGAAGCGCAGGTTCTCAGCTTCAGTTCCGACCGTGATTCGTAACGCTCCGTCACCAACTTCGCGCACGATGACGCCCTGTGCCAGTAGTCGATCGGCCCAGTCGTCGCCGGAGGCAAGCACGTAGAGGAAGTTGGTCTGGCTGTCGGCGAACTGAATCCCTCGCGAGTCCAGGCCCTCCTTGAGAAGCTTGAGACCGGCCGCATTTGCTTGTACCCGCTGGGCCACCTGATCTTGGTGACGCAGCGCTTCCAATGCCGCGGCTTGTGCCAGCGAACTTGGTGTAAACGGTATTTGAATACGACCCAGCTGGTGCAGCGTGTCGGCCTGGCCAACCATATAACCCAGGCGCAACCCGGCAAGACCGTATACCTTCGAGAACGTGTGGGCCACCACCACGTTGTCGCGCTGGAGTGCAAGCGGCAGGCCGGTATGAAAATCAACTGCCTGAACGAACTCGTAATACGCCTCGTCGATCACCACCAAGACATCCGCGGACAAGCTGGTCACGAAATCCCGTACCGCGGCACCCGAGACATGAGTGCCTGTCGGGTTGTTGGGATTGCAAAGGTAAACGACCGTGGTATCACCGCGGACGGCACCGGCCATCGCGTCGAGATCCATCCGCCAATCCTCATCGAGGGGAACTTCGATGTTCTCCGATCGGGCCACCAAACCGGCAATGCGATAAAGGCCGAAGCTGGGCCATGGATAGACCGCACTGGTCTCGGGCCCGCCCATCGCGAGCGCCGTCACCATGATCAACTCGCTACTTCCTCCGCCGAACCAAAGCTGATCGGGTGCAATCGACAAGAACTCGGAAACTGCCGCTCGCAGCGCCCGTTGCTCATTGTCCGGATAGCGGTTGACCTTGGCGGACGCTTGGGCGAGGACGGCCTGGACCTCCGCAAACGGCGGGTAGGGGCTCTCGTTCGAAGCCAGTTTTATCACCGACTCCAGGCCGAAATCCCCAATCACCTCTTCGATAGGCTTGCCCGGGCGGTACACGGGAATGTCACCGAGGTCGGACCGAAAGCGTGGCACAGGCGGAGGATACCCTCGGCCCGACGGCAGACGATTGCGTTAGCTTCTCCGCCATGAGCCCGATCACCAACAACCTGCCCGACCGAGCCGGTTTGGTCGTCATCGGCGGGGGAATCGTCGGAGCAGCCTCGGCTTTCTACGGCTCGCGAGCAGGCCTAGACCCAGTGCTGGTGGAGAGCCGACCTGCTCTCGCCACCTTGACCACTCAGGCCAGTACGGGGGCGTTTCGTTTGCAATTCGAAAACCGGGATGAGCTCGAGTTGATCAGGGAATCCGTTGAGGTGTTGATCAATTTCGCAGAGGTAACCGGCCAATCTGACTACTCGGCAGGCGTGACCCAGCCGGGATACTTGTGGGTAACCACCGAGGACGAGCGTGCAACCTACCAACGTGAACTGGTTGCCGAGCAGCACAACTGGGGTCAGACCGACATTGAGCTGCTCGACGGGGATGAGGTCCGTCGGCGATTTCCCTATATCAGCTCCGACGTCATTCAAGGCCGCTTTCGAGCAGGTGACGGATTCCTCAATCCCAGGTCGATAACCCTTGGCTTCGCCGCGGGAGCCGATTGCCCGGTAGTCGTCAACACCCGAGTCAACCGGATATTGGTCGCCGACAATCGAGTAATTGGTGTTGAAACCAGTAGCGGTGTCATCGATTCTCCGCTTGTCGTAATCGCCGCCGGCCCATTCTCGAGCCAACTTGCCGCCGGTGCCGGCGTCAGCTTGCCGGTCGAAGCCGTCAACCGCCACAAGGTGGTGATGCCGCAGGTACCCGAGGTGCCTGCGGATGCTCCCATGACGATTGATGACGATACCGGCACCCACTGGCGCCCAGCGCTGGCAGGCGCCTACTTGTTGTTCACCGATCCGGACGAACCACCGAGCGAGCCTACGTGGCATCCCCCACCTGACAACGAGTACGCGCTACGGATCCTCGACCCGAATAGTCCCCAAGCCGCGGCCCGCATTTCCCCATTCTGGAAGGAAGTGTGGCGCCGCAGCGACGCTCCCTGGTTCGTGCAGTCAGGGCAGTACATGGTGACCTCCGATCACCGTCCTTTGATCGGCCCAACCGAGGTTGAAGGTCTCTTCGTCAACAGCGGATACTCCGGGCACGGGATCATGGGTAGCGCGGCTGGCAGTCGACACCTCATCGACCTGATCGTCAACCAGCAACTGGACAATCCCTTCTCCCTGGAACGTGAGTTTGAAGCAAAGTCCCCCGGCTTGCTTTAAGGTCCTAGCGGCTCTAACCGTTCAATGAGCGCTGGCCGGTTACCGATATCACCAGATAACTATTGATGTCGGGGGAGGCTCCTATCGCAATCCCGCAAAGAGAACCGGACCGCGAAGTCAGGTTGACCGAGAACAACCTTCAGTTACGGCGTGAGCTCAAAGAGCTCGAGGCAGCCGCCGCCAAAGCCGAGACAGACCTCAGCCAGAAGCTCGAGAGAGCGCTGGCCGCTCGCGACGCAGCCAAAGCTGCGCTCGAGCACAAGGCAGAGGTCTTAGCCCACATGAGCCACGAGCTGCGAACCCCCATGAACGGCATCCTCGGCATGACACAGCTGGCCTTGCAGACCGACCTGTCGGAGAGCCAACGCGAGTACATGGAAGTCGTTCGATCCTCGGCTAATTCATTGCTCACCCTGATAAACGACATTCTCGACCTCTCGAAGCTCGATGCGGGGCGGCTCAGTCTCGAGGCCATCCCCTTCGACCTGGCCGACGTCATCTCCAACACCGTCAGGAGCCTGTCCCCGCTCGCGAGAGATAAAGGCCTTCGCCTGGAAACAACTGTCGACGCGGCGGTGCCGGAGGTGGTCATCGGTGATCCGGGACGGCTTCGCCAACTCTTGCTCAATCTGGTTGGAAACGCCATCAAGTTCACCGAGACCGGCACCGTCAACACCGCCGTGCAGGTGGTGCGATCCGACGCAGATGACACAGTGCTCAAGTTCTCTGTCGTCGACACCGGGATTGGTATCCCCGCCGACCGAATCGACACCATCTTCGAGCCCTATCTGCAGGCCTCTGACTCTACGAGCCGTGAGTACGGTGGCACGGGCCTGGGTCTCGCGATCTGTCACGACCTCGTCGACCTGATGCAGGGCGAGATCTGGGTCGAAAGCGAACTGGGCGAGGGCTCCGCCTTCCACTTCACATCCCATTTCGAGCTACCAGGAGATTCATCCGAACGGTCGCTGGCGGCGGTTAATGACCTGGCTGACCTCATCGTTTACATACTCGCCGACGAACGACCGGCCCTGGCACTGTCCCAGCAAATGCAAAGCTCGGAGACGCGCTCTTCGATGTTCCATTCTCGAGCCGAGCTGGAGCGGGCCGCCCGCGAACAGAAACCCGATTTGGTCATCATCGATCTTGACCAACACGATTTCTCCTCGGTCGCAACTCTCGACCGAACGATCCAGACGATGGTCGTGACCTCGTCGGGCCAACGCGGCGATGCCGCCCGGTGCCGCGAGCTCGGCATAGCCGCCTACCTGACCCGCCCTCTCGCACCTCTCGACCTGCGCGACGCGATGCGCGGGATAATGAGCGGCACCGATGACCTGATCACCCGCCACTGGCTAAGAGAGAAGCGACCACGATTGCGAATACTGGTGGCGGACGACAGCACATCCAATCGCCTCGTTATCAGCCAGATGCTCGGGCTGCAACACCATGAGCTGGAGCTGGTCGAAGACGGCGCCCAAGCGGTGGCTGCCTACGAGCCCGATCGATTCGACATCATTCTGATGGATATGGAGATGCCGGAAATGTCGGGAGTGGAAGCGGCCCGAGCCATTCGCGAGACCGGGACGACCGTACCCATTTTGGCATTATCGGGGCATTCATCTCCCGAGCAGCTTCAGAAGTGTCAAGACGCCGGGATGAACGGCAACCTAATCAAGCCGTTTGAATTCGACGAACTGGTGGACACTATCGAGCGGCTAGTCGCCGAGTCCTCCGACTGAAGGCGCCTCGGTCCGGACTCCGTAGACGAAGACATCCATCCCGTGCTCGAGCTGGGGCTTGAGCCAATCTTGATCCCAGACGTGGGTCCGGATGCAGCCGTGTGAAGCTGGATAGGCCGGAACGCTGTTCGACCCATGAATCGCGTAACCACCGTAAAAGAAGTACGGCTCATAGAGAGCACCTAAATAGGAGCGGTACCAGCCGCGCTCAGACCGGAAAAACCCGAATTCGCCCTCTGGCGTGCGGGCGGTGACCGTGTTGCCGTTGTAGCTCGTGTAGGTCTCACCATTCGCCGAAGACACCGGTATCACACCGAGGAGCTGATGCTCCACTACCAAGAAGAGAATCTGCCGCTTGAGATCCACCTCAACGCGCGTAGGGCTGTCGGCACGGAAGGGAATTGCCAGCGCATCGTCCAAAAGCGGCCACTGCTCGGAATGAAACGTTCCGTCCCGCTCGAGCTGGTGGTACTTCTGGAATGCCATCACGGCGCCGTGCAGAGTTTCGTCGAAAGTCTCGCCTTCGCCGGGACGGAAGCCGAGACTGGTGAGCCGTTGTCGCAATGAGGCCACTAGCGCACCCTCATCTCCCATGCGAAGCGTCGGCAGAGCGACCTGGCAACCACCTGCGCACGGATCGCCAAACTCGCCGACCAGCGGTGTGAGACGTTCAATCGCATCGTTGCGGGCGACATCTGCCGCGTTGATCAGGCCCGAGCCTCGATAGAGCAAGCCGAGGTCGACTCCAGGTGCCGAGGGCTGGGCATCAGACATCAAAACAAGTCCCGACTGGGGTCGATAGGAAGCAACCTCGTCGATGCCGTCCCCCTGGAAGTCGGCCACAAATGGCTGTCCCAACACGGGCTGAACGGTGAATTCGGAGGAGTTTCGGTTTTCCTTGGCCAGGTACACGTTGCCTTCGGAGGGGCGATAGACACCGACCGTGTCACACCCGTCACCGTCCCAATCCCCTGCCAACGGAATGTCACCCTCTGTGCCAAACAGGAACACCAGCTCCGGATCGCTGTCCCTGCTGTGGTTGGCAAGGAAGAAGATGCCGTAACTGCGATACCGTCCCGGTGTATCGATCCCGTCGCAGTCCCAATCCCCGACAATCGGAGTGTCGGCCGCCTGGCCGAATAGAAAGCTGAACGTTGTTCCGCTGTCGTCAGACATGTACCAGCGGCCATCCACCGGATCGACGAAGAGCAGGTCGGTGGCAGCGGAGGCGGCAGCCGGCGTACCCAGCAAAGCGAGCCCGATGACTATGGAGAGGAAGTGTCGCTTCATGACTTTCTAATCGTCAGTTTGGTTGCAAAACGTCGTGACCATCCCACCACCCCGCAAATGAACTAGCCCCAAAAAGTGGCCAAAAGTTTTCGCGTCTTTTCTGGTTTACCGACACGCCAAGAAACTGGGTACCGAGCCGGGTTACGGCCACTAGCGTGGCGCCATGTCTCGGAAGTACTTCACCTCCCAAACTTTCGCTTTCCTGCGGGAACTCGAGGCGAATAACAATCGACCCTGGTTCAAAGCCCGCAAAGATGTCTATGACTCAGTGATAAAGGAACCGGCTCTCGACTTCATAGAGGACTTCGCTCCTTATCTAAGGAAGATCAGCAAGAACTTCTTGGCCGACCCCTCGCCGGTGGGGGGCTCCCTGTTCCGGATTCATCGCGACACCCGGTTCGGAAAGGACAAGACGCCTTACAAGACCAATACCGGGATGCACTTCCGGCATTTCCTCGCCAAGGATGCGCACGCCCCCGGGTTCTACCTCCACATAGAGCCGGCCGGCTGCTTTGCCGGCATCGGCTTGTGGCGGCCTGAGCCTTCCGTAGCCAACCAAATTCGGCACATGATCGCCGACAACCCGGCACGCTGGAAAAGGGTCGCCTACGGCAAACCCACCTCGACGGTTTGGCGGCAGGAAGGTGACAAGCTCAAGCGGCCGCCGAAAGGCTTCGACCCCGACCATCCATTGATTGAAGATCTCAAGCGCAAGGATTTCCTAGCAACAACCAAGCTCACCCAAAAGCAAGTCACCTCTTCCGGTTTTCTCGAAGAGTGGGCCCAGATGTGCAAGGCGGGCGCCGGGTACACCAAGTTCTTGTGTGAGGCCGTTGGCGTGCCCTTCTGAGCGGGTGGCGAGCTAGGACGGAAGGCGACGGCCGGGCTACCGGCGACCTAGGCGGCTGCCTGCCAACGAGGAGGTTGGATTCTGAGTCCTCTCAAATTCACCTTGGTCCATCCGCCAAATCGACCCGGCGCAACAACATGGCATTGATCGAAACGATCACCGTCGAAAGACTCATGAACAGCGCGCCGACGGCCGGCGAAAGCAGGACCCCGGCCCCGTAGGCAACCCCCGCCGCAAGTGGAATGGCGACCGCGTTGTAGCCCGTCGCCCATCCGAGGTTCTGAATCATCTTGCGACGGGTGGCTCGAGAAAGGCTCAGAGCCCGGGTCACGTCGAGTGGGTCATCGTTCACTAACACCAGATCAGCCGACTCGATTGCAACGTTGGTGCCGGCTCCGATGGCGATACCGAGGTCGGCCTGTAAAAGGGCGGGGGCATCGTTGATGCCGTCTCCCACGAAGGCAATCGCACCCTCAGCCTGGAGCTCCTTGACGATCCCGGCCTTCTCCTCGGGCAACACCCGGGAGTAGAAGCGAGAGATACCGAGGTCGCTCGCCACCGTTTCGGCGACTGCCTTGGCGTCGCCCGTGACCATCACTGTCTCCACGCCTGACGCTCTCAGCCGCGGTACCAGATCGCGAGCGCTCTCGCGTACCTTGTCGGCCAGGCGAATTACCGCGAGCGCACCATTTTCTCCGGTCATGACCACCGCGCTCTCTCCCCGAGCGTCGGCCGTCGCCAATTCTTCAGATAGGCGGGATGGAACTTCAATACCGAGCTGATGGGCCCATTCCGGCCGGCCGATCCGCAGCGGGCGGCCGTCCACCTTGCCCTCGAGTCCTCGACCCGGTACTGCGTGCACATCGGTCGCCGCTCTCGATTGAGCGTCGGTGGCAGCCTCCACGATGGCAGCGGCGAGTGGATGCTCTGAAGATCGTTCTAGAGCTGCAGCCAAGGTGAGCGCCTCATCTTCGGACAGCCCTTCGGCAGCCACACCGGAAACCTCGAACCGACCCTCGGTCAGAGTCCCGGTCTTGTCGAAAGCGACCAGCCGAATGTTGCGGCCTCGTTCGAACGCCTCACGATCACGGACCAGGATGCCGTTGCGAGCGGCAATCGTCGTGGCGTTGACATTGACCAGAGGGATTGCGAGACCGAGGGCGTGCGGGCAAGCGATGACGAGCACGGTCACGGTCCTGGCTATTGCGAAGGTGGCCCCGGAAGAACCAAATATGAGCCACAGACCGAGGGTTGGAACTGCCACCCCAACGGCAATGATCGTCAGCCAATAGGCAGCTCGGTCGGCAAGAGCTTGAAAGCGACTTCGGGACGCCTGAGCTTCCTCAACCAGCCGCATAATCTGGCTCAGGGTGGTCTCGTCGCCGGTGCGGATGATCGACACCGTCAGCGCACCCTCCCCGTTGACAGCGCCGGCGATCACCTCGTTCCCAAGCGATTTGGGCACCGGTCGGGACTCACCCGTGAGAAAGGCCTCGTTCATGCTGGAGGCCCCTTCGACGATCTCGCCGTCGGCCGGCACTTGCTTTCCGGGTCGGATCATGACCAGGTCCCCCACCACCAGAGAAGCCACCGGCACTTCCTCGATTGCATCACCGGAGCCGATGCGGAGTGCGGTGTCGGGTACCATCGCCGCGAGGTGCTCGAGTGCCCGACTCGCCGACTGGACTGAGCGCATCTCGATCCAATGCCCGAGCAACATGACATCGAGAAGAGTCGCCAGCTCCCAGTAGAAGGGCTTGCCGGACAAGCCAATCGATACGGCCAAGCTGTAGAAGTAGGCGACCGAGATGGCGATTGAGATGAGNNACCAGGCTCACCCACAGCCGATCACGGAACATCTCCGGCGAATGTCCCTCGTGCTTGTCGTGATGTCGGCCAGTGGCCGGTTCACTGTGGTGTCCCGTCGGGGCACCGGCTTCGTGCTCCATCGTCGTTGGTATTTGGCTCATGACCCCTTTATACACCTTCCAGTGGACTGGAAGGTCAAGGGGTATTATCAGGCTGATGAGAATCGGAGAAGTAGCCAACCGGACCGGATTCACGACCAAGACGATTCGGTATTACGAGGACATCGGCTTGCTACCACAACCGATGCGGCAGGCCAATGGATATCGCGATTACGGAGAGGACGCAGTCGGTCGCCTCGGGTTCATCGCGGACGCGCGCGCCGCCGGTCTAACTCTGAAAGAGATCACAACCATTCTCGAACTGCGCAGTCACGGCGAGTCGACATGCCGACATGTGCTTGGCCTGCTCGAAGACCACTTAGCCGATCTCGACCGACGCATAGCTGGGTTGCGACAGGCTCGAAACGATCTCGGCAAGTTGACCGCTCGGGCACAGAGTCTCGATCCGGCCGATTGTCGGGATCCAATTCGCTGCCAGACGATTTCAGCTTCTGACCGCCAATCCGGTTCTCGTCGCCCCGGCTTTCGAGAGCATCAACACTGAGGGCGTGCCTCATTCCAACGGAGGCAGCACCGCCAGGGCCTCGATCACCTCGGCCCCCGGGAGCTTCTCGAAGATGTGGGGATCGACCTTGATCTTCAGCGAGCGGCTGCCCCCTCCGAGGATCACCCAGTCGTGATCCATGACACGGGAATCGACCCAAATCGGTAGGCCTGGGGGCAGCGCGAGCGGCGTGACCCCGCCGATGAGCATGCCGGTGAGCTCCATGGTGAGCTCGGGAGGGGCGAAAGACAGCTTGCGCACCCCGAGCAGGCTGCGCACCTTTTTGTTCACGTCCAACTTGGTGTGGGCCAGGACTACGCAGGCCGCGTTGTGACCCTCCGGCTTCCGCGAAGCGACGACAATCGTGTTGGCCGACTGCTCGAGTGGATAGCCATAGTGTTCGCAGAATGCGGCGGTGTCGGCCAGCTCGGGATCGCAGTCGATCAGCTCGTAGGCGAGCCCGGCGCCGGCGAGATGGTCGACGACGGCTTGCTGAATATCCGACATGGTCGTAAGAGTAGAACCGCCTATGGTTGATGGCACCTGTAAGGGAGAGATCGTCACCGATCGACCAGACGTCAATCAACCGGAAATCGCCGAGTACGCGCGGCAGCACACCACCCCGCCCGATGAGTTGCAGCTGGAGCTGACGGAAGCCACCGTGAGCCGCACGGATGTCTCTTCGATGCAGATCAGCTCCGAGCAGGCCACCCTGATGACGCTGCTCACTCGAGCCCTCCAACCGGAACTGGCGATTGAAGTTGGCACCTTCACCGGTTACTCGGCCCTAGCCATTGCCCGTGGCCTGCCACCCAACGGGCGACTGATCTGTTGCGACATATCCGAGGAATGGACCGCGATCGGAAAGGAATTCTGGGAGCGAGACGGAGTGGCGGACCGGATCGAGCTGCGGATCGGGCCGGCCCTCGACACCCTGCGAGCCCTTCCCGCCGAACCGCGAGTCGGCTTGGCCTTCATCGATGCTGACAAGACCGGCTATGTCGACTACTACGAGGAGCTGGTCCCGCGCCTTCAGCCGAATGGACTGATTCTGGTCGACAACGTCTTGTGGAGCGGCGCGGTTCTGGGGCCAGATGCCACGCCGGGTTCCGATACCGCGGCCCTGCAGGAGTTCAACAGGCATGTCCTGGACGACCCGAGAACCAGTGTGGTGCTTTTGCCCCTCAGCGATGGCGTGAGTGTGATTGGTTTGGCCGGTTGAGCAGGGAATGACTTCGCCTCTGCGGCAGTTGAGATCATGAACCCAAGGAGATGACATGACCGACACCAAAACCCGCGGCCGGGTCCGCATCGAAGACGGGCACCGGTGGGTTCGGGTCTACCTGGGCGGCGAGCTGATCGCCGACACCACCCGGCCCAAACTGGTTTGGGAAAAGCCCTACTACCCCGTGTACTACTTCCCCCGAGAGGATGTGCGCATGGAGCTCCTCCAGGCCACCGATCACGAAAAGCGCTCACCGAGCCGGGGCACAGCGAGCTACTTCAACGTCAAAGGCGGCGACAAGCTGGCCGAGAACGCCGCCTACACGTACGCCGACTCGCCTCTCGAAGATTTGCACGGAATGATCGCTTTCCACTGGAGGGCTATGGATGCCTGGTTCGAGGAGGACGAGGAGGTCTTCGTCCACGCCCGGGATCCCTACACCCGCATTGATGCCCTGCCGAGCTCGCGCCACGTCGAGGTGAAAATGGGCGGCGTGACGGTTGCAGACAGCATCAAGCCCACCCTGCTCTTCGAGACCGGCCTGCCGACCCGCTACTACCTCCCTCTCACCGACGTGCGGATGGACCTACTGCGGCCGAGCGACACGGTCACCCAATGCCCCTACAAGGGCGAGGCCAACTACTTCTCGGTCGAGATCGACGGCGAGCTGCACGAGGACATCGTCTGGTACTACAAGTATCCAGTGGAGGAGAGCTCCCGCATCGCCGGCATGGTCTGCTTCTACAACGAGAAGGTCGACATCTACGTCGACGGCGAGCTACAGGCACGTCCCAAGACTGTGTTCAGCTAGCCAGGGCGATCACTATTGCCGGCTATGACCGGCTGGGACAAGTCACCGAGGGTCTCGTGGCCCAGAGTTAGGAGCCATCTTGTCCCTGCGCGGCA
>JABAHO010003374.1_pt2 | contig 17447 bp, 18 predicted proteins | sample 7062071 | NCBI WGS metagenome assembly JABAHO01 (sample SAMN14534356, study PRJNA622989) | marine sediment metagenome | biome: marine biome [ENVO:00000428]; feature: marine pelagic biome [ENVO:01000023]; material: deep marine sediment [ENVO:00002113] | place: India: Gulf of Kutch | collected...
CTATGAAACGTGTTCGAACCACGCTTCCAAAGTTGTTGCTTTTCCCTTGATTTCACTCATACCCGCGTTCATCTTTTCATAGGCTCTCCGAACTCTATCTTTGGAGAAGTCCCGTTCGCCACACATAAACTCGATTAACCCTTCCATGTCGGGTTCTTTCCAAGCAAGTTCATAGTTGTCTGTGACTTTCGGGTGGAGAAAGATTTCTCTTATTTGCTGAACGCCAACTGGAAATTCGGCTTCTTTCAGGGTCGGCAAAAGCTTTTCGAGGCTTCCATACTGCTTTATAAGTCGAAGCGCCGTTTTCGGTCCGATGCCTTTCACGCCTTGTGGGTTAAAGTCTGTTCCAACCAGAATTCCTATGTCAACTAGCTGCTCATAGGTTATGCCTAGCTTGTTTAGGGCCTTGTCAAGCTCCACAATCTCTGGAACCACCTCGATGTAGACGTTTTTTCTCGGCAGTTTTCTCCGTCCGCTGAGAGTTACATTTCGAACGAGCATAGAAGCGCCGAACAAAAGGCTGTCGTAGTCTTGACTGGCGCAGAAATCGGAGTCGCCTTTCTTAACGAGGTGTGCAGCTTGAGCTTCACCTTCAGAGGGGGCTTGAATCCATGGGATACCCAAAAGCATTAGCAGGTGTTTGGCGTCGTCCGCCATGTAGTCCTTGAGTCTTGACGTCATCTGCGCGTACATGCGCGCTTTCTCGACTCTGCCTTCTTGCAGCGCTCTCTCATATTTGACGAGCGCTTCGTCTTTAACTCGTGCTCTTCGCTTGATTTCCACCTCCTTCAGAGTCGGGGGCACCCCATCGAAAACGTAGACAACTTTGATTCCCATCTCCACAAGGTTTGAAGTTCGATAGAGCAGACCACTTAGGTGACTTGTAATTCTGCCCGTTCTATCCTTGAGCGGAGTGCCATCTGGTTGACGGATGATGGCTAAGAACTGATAGAGGGCGTTGTAGGCGTCAACAGCGATGGACTTGCCTCTGAGGCTCGGAAGATCAACCGTTGTCTTGGGAACGAGATCTCTTAGATTCACCCCCAAAGGCTTGCACCATTAGATAAAACAACGTTCCGATATTTATCATGAGCTATCTGAGGACTGTTCTGGCTGTATAAAAATATAGGCAGTTTCTGGGGGAGTCGAAGAAGCTTTCACGGTCATGCAAGAGTGCTAAAACCAATTGCGTGTTATTTCTGCCCGATCAGTTCAACTCTTCTTTTGCCTCTTGTTAGAGATGAAACGTGAATTTTGCCCTCAATTTCCATCGTCATCAACGTCTGGTTGAAAGCTCGGAATCCCACGTCGTCGTGTTTTTCCTTGATAGCGTTGAATAGCTCTATGTCTGCCATTGATCCTTTGCTTTCTAGCATCTCGATTATTATCATGTGAAGTGGATAAGGTTTCCAAGTTCTAATCGACAATATGTTTTCCTCAACTACTATGAAATCGGAGTCGTAGGTTTCTTGACTCGTCTTACGGCCTTCATAAAGCCTTTGTACCAAGCTTCCATGTCGGGCGAAATTGTTGGTCCAATTTTTTCTAAAGCTTCTTGGAAATCGGCGACTGTGACCTGTTTAGAGTTCAAATCTCGTCTCAGGGCATTTAAAGCTGCCTCTCGACAAGCAGCTTCAATATCTGCTCCGGAATAACTTCTGGTCTTGTTCGCCAATTCTGCTAGGTTAACATCTTTGACTAGAGGCATGTCTTTAGTGTAGATTTTGAATATCGCCAGCCTCGCCTTTTCGTCAGGTTCAGGCACATAGATTAGGCGATCGAATCTTCCTGGGCGCAAGACAGCTGGGTCAACGATGTCAGGACGGTTGGTTGCAGCAATAATTACAACATCCTCAAGGGTCATTATACCATCCATCTCAGTTAGCAATTGACTGATAACACGTTCAGTCACGCCGCTGTCGGCGTACCCCATTCCCCGTCGAGGAACGAGTGAGTCAAACTCGTCAAAGAAGACCACTGCTGGCGAAGCCATTCGGGCCTTTCGGAAGACTTCTCGTATGGCTTTCTCTGACTCACCGACCCATTTGGAAAAAACCTCTGGACCTTTAATGCTGACGAAGTTGGCTTCGCTTTCGGTGGCCACGGCTCGCGCTAGCAAGGTTTTTCCGCATCCTGGTGGTCCAAACAGCATGATGCCTTTTGGTGGGCGGATGCCCATTCGCTTAAAGAGTTCTGGATTCTTGAGCGGCCATTCGACTGCTTCTCGTAAATCGCCTTGAACTTCTTCTAATCCGCCTATTTCGTCCCAGTGAACTGCGGGTATTTCGATGTAGACTTCTCTCATGGCCGTGGGTGTGATCTCTCGATAGGCGTTTTGGAAATCTTCGTTGCGTGTCTCCATTTTTTCCAAGACACTTGGCGGTATCCGTTCTTCTTCTAGATTAATCTCAGGTAGATATCGCCTTAATGCTTTCATAGCTGTTTCTCTAGCGAGTGCAGCGAGGTCAGCGCCCGTATAACCATGGGTCATCTCAGACAGCTTTTTCAAGTCAACGTCTTTAGAGATCGGCATTCCCCGCGTGTGGATCTGCAGAATTTCGTATCGGCCTTGCTTGTCTGGTACACCTATCTCAACTTCTCTATCGAATCGTCCTGGCCTTCGTAGAGCAGGATCGAGCGCGCTTGGTCTATTGGTCGCGCCAATGACAATGACGTTTCCTCTTCCGCCCAGTCCGTCCATCAAGGCGAGAAGTTGAGCGACCACGCGTCTTTCAACTTCACCTGTAACTTCTTCTCGCTTGGGCGCGATAGCATCAAGCTCATCTATGAAGATTATACTTGGCGAGTTTTGCTGTGCTTGTTGAAACATCTCACGCAATCGCGCCTCAGATTCACCGTAAAACTTGCTCATGATTTCTGGACCGTTTATTGAGTGAAAATTGGCTTCCGACTCATTTGCGACGGCCCTGGCAAGCAGGGTCTTTCCGCAGCCAGGTGGGCCATGAAGTAAAACTCCCTTTGGAGGGTCGATTCCCAATCTCTGGAAGATTTCAGGATGACGTAGGGGAAGCTCAACCATCTCTCGTATTCGCTGAATCTCTTCGTGGAGTCCCCCTATGTCTTCGTAGGTGGTGCGGGGCATGCCTTTGGCTTCAGGAGTTGGCTCGTTCAAAATTTGCAGGTTCGTATCATAAGTTATGCGAACGATGCCGTGGGGTCTGGCCTTGGTTACCATGAATGGAATGGCATGGCCGAGCATCATCACAAGCGTTGTGTCCCCTTCAACAAAGGTGCGCTCCATAAGTCGGTTCTTAACAAAGTTTGTGAAATCTTGATCTACGTTAAGTCGCATGTCGACGGGCGCCAAAACCACGCTCATTGCATTTTTTACCTTGCCAGGTTTGACGGCCACGTACTCGTTTATGGCTGCTCCAGCGTTCTTGCGGGTAAATCCGTCGATTCTTATGATGTTGCGATCTTGATCTTCTGAGTAGGCCGGCCATGCAATGGCAGCTGTGGCTCTTTTTCCAGAAATCTCNNCCTCTACCCACATCGCGCTGTCGAGCGTCTCCAACTCTTAGCTGCACTTCACTCATGAGTCTTTCACTTCTCTTGCAACTATAACTGTGAATTTCTGTTCGAAAAATCTGATTTGTTTCTATTATATAAACATAAACCCTTTTCGATGGAAACTAAACTCGGCGAACCATGACCATCTGGATTTGACTGACTCCGTTAATCTTTTGAATGCCTTGCTCTATTTCCTCTAGGCCACCGGATTTCTCTTCTGGGAGCAAGACATGTGCAATCAAGGCATTAAGTCCAAATGCCACGGGTTCCTCAGCAAATTTGTAAATCGACGAGTCAACCGGCAGGGTCTTTTCTATTCTTTGTTTGAGTAGATTCAGGTCAATGTCAGTGCCTGTTGGGAAAATCTTCATCGAAACCAACACTTTTGCCATTACTTTCTCTCCTTGCTTTATGGTCCTTGGAAGCCGCACTTTGGGCAACGATATGGTCTTCCGAATTTTCGGCACCTGTTACATCGCCAGATTGTAATTTCGCCGCAGCTAGGACATGGAAACCTTGTATGTTCTGTGCTTGGCGCTATTATTTTGTGACATGAGGTGCATATTGGCATGGCTACCGTTACGCTTGCTTTTTCAGCCATCGTGACACCTTCAAAGCAGTCTCGTTATAGACACTCTGGTTTATATATACTCTGCAAGCTAGTTACTCCAGTTCACATGACCATCACACAGACGGAGCCCGAAATGTTAGAAAAGCAGAATCTAATCGAAGAGTTGGCGCTCCTATGACAATAACCGAAGTCATATTTGCCCGTGGACACATGAACGTTCAATTGACCCACAAGACAACTCTCCAGATAACGAAAGACACCTTTCTTTCTAAGCGTGGTGATTGTGTCATTGCAATTGCTGCAACCAAAGGAGCCACAGACTTAAGTCCCAAGTTTAAGGAAACAGCTCAGCACGAAAAGACCCGAATCGAAGTCGTGATTGAGATAGACAACGAAAAAGAAATCGTGACGGCTCAAGGCAGCCCTAGGTTGACGTTCTCCGATCCAGATGATTTGGTTGTGAGAAAGAGCAGCTATGTCTGCAGTCGAACCTTGGCCATACATGCTGATAAAGCAGCTGCTGAAATTTCGAAAAAACTCGTGGAGAAGCTTCAGAATCCTGACCAAACGGTCAAGATCACGTTGGTCGCAGAACTCGCTACTTGATCTCTGCGTCCACGACAACTTGCCATGTGTAGGGCGCAATTGCACGAACGGCTCTCGCTAAAAGGATTTTCTTGAGGTTTCGACTGGTTTGTCTCATTGATTGATTGAAGTGGCTCTTTGCGGTTTCCAGTGGTTTTGGAGCCTTCGCAAATTCGTAATAGTGTATAATTCCGCCTTCTTTTTGAAGGGCCCCACAGGCAATGTCGATATATTCTATGGCTTTTTCTGGCAAATTCATAATGACACGGTCTGCAGCTCCCCAAAACCTTTCTTTGATTATCTGTCTTGCGTCGCCTAGAACTGGTATGACTTTGCCTTCAACATTGTTCGCTTTAATATTCTTCTTGAGGCAGCTTATGGCATCAGGGTTTGCGTCGATGGCATATGCTCTTACCTTGGCGCAGCCTTTGGCGATTTGAATCGAGAAAGGCCCCACTCCAGCGAACATGTCCACTATGGTTTCGCCCTCTTCAACTTGAGCTGCTATTCTGCTATGCTCAAAGGATAGCCTAGGAGAGAAATAGACCTTGGCGAGGTCTACATGAAAAATGCAGCCGTGTTCTTTGTGAACCGTTTTGGTTTGATCAGCTCCAGCGACAATCGCAAACTTTCTAACACGATAAACGCCTTCGATTGCGCTTGACTTTGCCAGAACGGTTTTTACTCGTTTGTGCGCGAAGAGGATTCCTTCTCCTATTATTCGCTGATAGCTTTCAAGCTCCGGTAAAACCTTGATGATAGCTATGTCTCCGACAAAATCAATTGCGTGTGGGAGATTCGTGAGAAGATGAGAGGGCATCCTATCCTTTAGCACATCAACAAGTTTGACTCGGCGTTTGGCGCGTTTAGGGAATTCATAGAGTGATGTTTCGAATTGCAGCTGGTTCTTCTCGAGTGTTTTGATGTCTGCTTGAGTGGGCTCACTAGTCAAAGGTATGTACAAGTAGTTCTCAACTTGTTTTATCTTCAATTTTCGGTCAAGAAGATTGAGAGTCTTAACGAGAGCTATGGTCTTTTCACCGTGAACCCTCGGAACTTTCAAGCAAGATGCTTTCGTCACTGGATACCCCCTCAATACTTTCAGTCTTTAAGTGGATTTAAATTGCCCTTAATCAAAACTTTGGCTAGGTCCACGTGAAAGGCCTTTATGATTGTCTGAAATCAAAACGTTTCAACAAAGCTCACGTCTGGTATGTCATGCGAAATCGTTGTCTTCAACCGCGTGATCAGTTTCTGGCGGGCCCGAGGGGAGTTGAACCCCTGACCATCGGGTTAAGAGCTTCAGTCTCAACCTAGTCAGAGTCAGGTCAAGTCCGCCGCTCTACCTTGCTGAGCTACGGGCCCCTCTGCGTTCATATTGCACATCTAGGATGGGTCTAATAAGCTTGTCTTCAAAGGCTAGTCTAAGAGAAGTTTGACTCCAGCTGATCTGCTAGCAAAGAATGAATTAGCTATCTGTGTAGAACCGAAAGTCTAGAGGTTTCGGCTAAACCTTGCAGCTGAATCTTTTATATTGTTGTTTGGTCCAACTTATAGCTGGCAAGCAATGGACCGACCTTACTTCCGCGAAATTTTCCATCCAAAATTGAGGGACGCCATTTTCGTCGAGGGATTGCCGGGATTCGGCAATGTGGGCAAGATCGCGGCTCGTCTACTCATCAAGTCTACCGGAGCAGAGGTTTTTGCAGAGTTGTATTCGCCGTCTTTTCCAGATTATGTCATCGTAGACACGGACGGAATATGTCGCCCTCCTCGTTACGAATTCTGTGCCGCAACGATAGGACGCACTGACTTTATCATTCTGACAGGAGATGCCCAGCCTTCTCTTGAAGACCTTAAAGCGCACTACATGCTTTGTGATGAGATCCTAGGCTTCGCAGAAGAGCACGATGCCAAGTTCTTTGTAACAATGGGAGGAATGCCCACCCCCAAACCAACAGAGGAAGTGTACGTAGCAGCTACATCACCCAAGCTTGCAGCAGAAACCGTGAAAAAAGGGGCAACTCTTTACGGACGCGGAAGAATCATGGGCGCCACAGGATTGCTGCTTGGATTAGCAAAAAGCCGAGGATTGAGAGGCATCTGCCTACTCGGGGCCACAACTGGTTTGAAAGCTGACGGGAGGGCAGCTGCTTCTGTTTTCCGATTCCTTATGAAAACCTTGGGAGTCAAAGCACCCGGACACATTACACGCGAAAAAGAAGAAAGCTAAGAGTCAAGAACAGTGTCTCCTCTGGTTGGTCTAATTTTTCATGGCTAGACCCGCTTTGAGCAACGAGAAGTCATCGGAAGTGTTGTGAAGGTTTCGTTGCTATAGAAGTTCTATATCGGTTCCAGCAGTTGGTGGTTCGGTACGTTCGCAGCGAGGGCGAGGACTTTTCACTATCCGATGCAAAGACATATAAAATATGCTGCGAGAAATATTCTGTATGTGAAGAGGTGCCGACAACGTACAAGGAGAAAGAAAAGGAATCGGTGAAGAGAACCACCATCATCCTGGATGAAGAAGAGCGCAGATACATAGATACCCTCATCAAAGACGGAAAAGAACCAGGCATCAAGCCTTTGGTATCAAAAATGCTCGACATCTACCGCAGCATGATGATCTACGACTGGAGATTCCCAGGTGAATACTATTGCGGAGTGAGCAGAGTGGCCTTCGTAAACGTTGAACTCATAAACATACTGCTACAGTTCATTCCAGAACAGAAATGGCGTGACGTTGGTCAGAAACTCGGGGAAGCAGCGAGGATTTCGATGGAAGCCACGTTGAATCTAGAAGCCTCGAACCAGGAGAGTTGGCCAGACGTGTTGAAGCGACTGAGAGTGCAAGGCTTCGGAGACTTCTACGTTCGAGATAAATACCTGGTAATTAAGGCGCCTTTCGTTAACAACTACGAAGTGCTGTGCGGCTTTTTAGAAAGCCTGCTCGATATCCGCATGGAACCAAGGACGATGAATCCGCCGTTTGTTTTCGAAGTCATCACCAAAGTTTCGAGTGGCGACAAAACTAAATGAGCTTGTAGATTCCGAATATGTATTCCAATTTCATACGTGTTAAATATCATACGCTCTAACAAGTTTCGTCAAGAGGTGTAAATGTTTGTTCAAGATCGTGAGTTCAAGGAAAGGAATCTCACCCATTTTGGCCACACTTCTGTTGATAGTCATAGCCGTTGCAGCAGTCATTGTCACCTATGCATGGGTCTTGACCTTCACATCGACACAAACACAGCAAGCAGGAGCTATGCTCACTAAAGAGAACGTATCATGGACTACGGATCAGATTCAAATCGTGATAAGAAACTCAGGCACATCTGATGCACAGATTACCGCAGCCTATATTGGCACTTCTTCTGCAAACCTTACATCAGCCAACGTATCTTCGCCATCCTTACCAGCGAACATTAACTCTGGAAGCACCCTTACCGTAGTCCTAAGCCGTTCATGGTCATCGGGGACAAGATACTACTTCAAAGTAGCTACCGACAGCCCAGCGATCCTTGAATTTTCAGAGCAAGCGCCATAGGAAGCCATGTTCGCAAGACAAAGAAGTTATAGTGGATCGCTCTCTACACATTTTCTCATGCCAACATTCGCTTTCGTACAGGCTACAAAATCTTTATTTTGCCAGTCTCTATGAGAAGAAATGGTGCCTATCCATTGAATCAAATTTTCGATGGTATGAGAGTTATCCTCACTCTGTCTTTCCTTTTTTACGCGTCTTGGAGCGATTGGAAAAAGCGTGAAGTAAGCAATAAGGTGTGGGTAGTTCTTGGACCAGTAGCTCTTCTTCTCACTTCTGTTCAATATATTTTGTTTGCCCAAAATCTGTTGGTTTTCTATGGCTTGTCATGTGCAGTGATGTCTGGCTTGGCGATCATTCTTTTCTATGCGGGGGCCTTTGGCGGAGCTGACGCAAAAGCACTGATCTGCTTGTCTCTCGCTCTTCCGTACTACCCGATCTACCTTCTTTCCTCACCTCAGCCCTATTATTCACCGCTTTTCCCCATTACGGTTTTCAGCAACTCTGTTCTGTTAGCAGCATTCACGGTGGTATATGCTCTCCTTCGCAATCTCTTATGGAAGCTGAAAACGGGGAGCAAATTGTTCGAAGGTTTAGAAACGGAGTCTTTGGGACGGAAACTGCTTGCTGTGCTTACTGGCTACAAAACTCACGTCGCCAAGTTGGAAAGATATGACTATCTGTATCCGCTTGAAGACATTAGTGCAACCGGGGAAAGTCCAATTGACAGAAAATTGCTTATGATGCCCAAAGATGAAGACCGAGAGAAAATTGTTGCACGAATCTTGGATGCAGCACGAACGGGGAGAATTCCAGACAAGGTCTGGGCAACTCCAGGCTTGCCTATGCTCATTTTTATCACAGCGGGATTGATCGTCGCCTTAGTTTTTGGAGATCTCGTGTGGGCTCTTCTGTTTTTTGCCCTAGAATAAACTCGACAATTAGTTGGTCGTTCTCTCTGCAGTTCTTTAGAGGAAGCAGATGAGCTGATTCATGGGATTGCCGGTCTTTTCAAGCATGAAAGCGCTGGTGACCAATGACGTCAGCTTCTCGCCGATCATACCGGCTTCCCTTCCGAAGGCAGGTGAGGTTGTTTCGAGAAATTTGTGACAGCATAGTTCAACTTGCCGCGACAGCGCGTATGAGCTGTAATCAGCCGCTTTTGGCGATCACCTGTATGCCTCGGTGGTCTCGGACTCTCACCGTAAATGGTGAGGGAATGTTACTGTCGCATCTTATTGTGTAAACAAGTACATAATCTGGATCATAACTCGAGGTAACATTTTCTACATTAAGACCATCTACACTGAAGTTGTCGCTCTTCAAATCGAGGACAGGCATCTCATCTTCTTGTGTTACAGCTACGATGATCTCATCAGCAGACGCGGTAGCGTTGACAATCGTCAGACCTAGGAACGGTGTTGCAACGAATCTGAATCCTGCTAATTCAATAGAGGTTATGTTAAGGGCAAAGACAGTATTCGCCGTTGAGTACGAAACAGTTTCATTCCATTCAGAAGCTAGTCCTTGGGAATAATTCAAGTTTGTGCCCTCAGCTAACTCATAGGTTAAGATGACTCCATAGCCGGGATAGGCGGTTCGTAAGTCGTTTTGCCAATGATTCAGATTTTCTCCCAAGGTGGAGTTATTTCCAGATGTTGTGAAGTTGGCCAAGCTTATCTCGACGAGGCGAATCGTGTTAAACTTTATGTTTTCTACTAAGGTGATATATTCTTCCCACTGTTCGTACCTGTAGTAGGTTCCAGCGCTGTGGAGTACTGCTCCGATGGAGACGATCATAATGGCTATCATCATCACTGCGATGATGATGAACTGGCCCTTCTTGTTTCTGGCAATCCTCAAGGCGTTATCCCCTCACAAGCTGCAGGATCAAGATTCTTGGGTTGTATTCTGTCTGCTGACCCGGGAGGATGTATGATATGGAAGCTGTTGAATCTGAGGTTGCAAACACTTCAGGAGCACCGAAACGTATAGGAAAGTTTTGGTTAATTGGAGAGCTTTGCGTATGCGTTTCGTGGATTGTCAAATCGAAATACACGTCCGGTTGAAAGACAATCATCAGTGCAAGAGCAAGCTCTGGCCATTCTGTTTCGTTGTAGACGAAGCGGCTCAAGACTCCCTTTTCATCTAGTTCGTGAAAAACATTATGGCCCATTTTTTCAAGGTCGCTGCTTTCGTATTTTTGACTTAACGGGAGCACTGCAAGCATGTTAGCGAAGGTTAGGGCAGAGAAAAAGATGAAGGAAGCGAGTATGGTTTCGATGACGCGCATCTGTCCTTTGGTGTTCTTTATCTTTTTCATGTCTATTCTTTCCAGAGCTTTAATTCCGTAATGTACGTCATGTCCGAGATGACAACGTAACGTCTCAGTTCCGCCAAGCTGCTCGCTAGTGCCGGGTCGCCACCGAAACTCAGAATCTTTGAGGATCCCCAAAGTCCAAGCGGGCCGGCAATTATTACCAATCTATCTGGATTCTTGACTCTTAGCGTGAAAAGTAACAAAAGTGGATTCGTGACTTTAAGGCCTGGAAGTGATACACTCCAGGTTTCAAAGCCTTCACCTGGAGTGAATTTGATGTCGGGAGGGTTTGACTCGCTTCCATCGAATAGCTGCATCAGTTCATCATAATTGTATGAGCTTATGTCGATGACTCGCCGCTCTCCTCCTCCTTTTGAGAGAAACTCGTCTCTGACTTTCAGAGTGATTATGTCTCCGAAAGTGTAGATCTTGGCGTACTCCTGAATAGTTGGATCTGCTCGTGCCGTCACCATTGTTGAAAAGCCAGCTACCGATATTGTCAGTACTGCAACGGCATCAGTGAGGGTATAGCCCTCTGGAACGTCCACTGTTTCGCTTGCTTCAAGGTGTCCCAGTAGGTCAGTGAAATAGGTCTCTTGCGATGACACAACGGCGATAGGTTCCAGTTTCAATTTCTCCGCCGTTGCCATAATTATGCATTTGACTTGTGCATTCGGAATCGGTCTCTTGTCTTCATTACGAGTCACGTCAACGGTGAAACTGACTCGCTTCGGAGTTTCATTATCAAACATGCTGAGATTGGTGTTTACTGTAAACGGTCTAAAAATCGTGAGCTTGTATCCATAATCCTCCAGTCCAAGCAATTCTTGTGCACGAGAATAAGTTATGTACCCTGGGCTCTCTTGATCCAATCTTTGCACTTTATCTGTATCCAATACGTATAATGATGACTCCTTTGAATGAGCCAGTCCAAAAGCTTCAACGCTGCTTTCGTTGAATGGAAATACGGACCCCCAATCCGGTGGATGTCCGGTTCCCAGGAGCATGGCGTTGAATATGTTTAGCGCAGTGTTTTTAAGTTGTTGCTGATTGACATGAAGCAGGTTGACGTAGCTGATGGTCGGTACGGCCGCAACTGCAGATATGAATAATAGGCCCACTATCACGATTCCAACCATGTAATCGAACAGTTCGCCGACCATTGTCAATTCTCCTACCTATGGAATGTGCAACCAATATATTAAATATTCTGTCTTACGATACGCTGATATGTTCTACTCCTCCACTTCTAGCCACACATAGATGCCAGAATTCTCGCGAACACAGTTTGCAACCACAGGTTTCTCGCTGACCTCTACTACTGTCGTATTTCCCGGGTCCACCTTTGGCCCTGGAAGAATCAACGAATCAGCTCTGACACCTGAGCTATCCTGTAGGATAGCTTCCACATACCGAGCGTTGCCGTCCTCCTGATCATAGACGATCTCGAGATAGTATGTTGAGTCGCGAATACTTGACGGTAAATCGAGTTTCTTCGCAAGCACGACGTCAGACTTCGTGGAATTTGCTAGTAGGAAAAGATTCCCCAGTGAGCTAGATACGTAGTCGGTAACTTCCTTCAATTCCCTCTCTATCATCTCGACCGTTATGTTGTCAACGACATAAAAATAGAAAACCGGCATTGCAATAATCAGCGTAATCAACGCACTGGTGCAAATGATATGAGTGATCGTTGGTGCCGCCAACTCTTTTTGTCCTCCTATACGGTCACCTGCAACGTAGCAATAACAAAGTTGAGGGCAACCTTGTCTCCATCCAAGTCAATTGAAGTTGTGTCAAGAGGATTGCTTCCTAATCTAACGCTGATGTTGCATTGTTTCTCGGCGCCAAGAGAATAGCCATTGCCGTCGTCCCCGGCGAAAGATTCTGTCGCTACGGTAAGCGTATGCACCCTGAGATCAAACTCACCTACGTACGTTGACCAGTTCGTTATGTTAATTCTAGTGATCCATATGTCGACGTTGTTCACCCGCACCGTCTGGTTGCCTTGTGTAACGTTAACGGTGGAAGTTTTCATGGCTCGCACTCCGTAGTCTAGAACCATGTTGACCCAACCTGCGTTTTGTTCGATTGAAGCTCTCCCATAGCTTGCGGCCCCATCAGCCAAAGTACGGTTGCTTCCGAGGAAGTATGTTGAAGATCCTTCTTCAAAACTGACGTACGTTGTTTTGGTTTTGTAGCTGATGTATCCGGTGAGAACCTCGCGTGAGAGCGAAAGACTTGCGTTTTGGTATCCGGTCACATTTACCACCAAAGGCACGTTTGGTATTAGCTCTAGCTGCCCGTAGTTGACGGTGAACCGGGCTGAACGAGTAGCCTCCGGTTTCCAAGCAGCATCTCTTAGAGCGTCGTCAAAGGCCAGAATCGACTTTTTTGCAGCGTCAAATTCTGTTGCTCCTCTCTGTTGTTCCAGCGCTTGATACGTGTAACTTGACGCGACAAGGACGAGAGTGAGCGTCACAGCGGTCATGATGACTGCTGAAATCGTATACGAAACTGCACTGCCATTTCGCAACAGTTGAATCAGCGATTTTCTCAAAATGACACCAACTGGGGAACCAGGATCGAGGCTAGCAACGTGATGACGACGAGCAAGGCTGAATGCTTGAATCCCGCAGCCACAGATTCTTCGCTGATTTTCCCAGCTACTAGGCCGATCATGAAAACGTGGACGATCACCGAAACGGTAAAAGTCGACGAAAGAGATGCTAGGTCAAAGCTTCCGGTCGTTTGTCCCGCAATACTCACAGTTTTGCCGACGAATAAGAGGGTCAAGAGCGTTGTTGACACCAACATGATCGCGGCGAAGTAAGGAACGATCATGTATGGGCGAGAGTTCATTCTTTTTTCCTTTTCTACTTCTTGCGTCATGTTGTTGAATCGTGTGAGCGATTCAATCATTGCTATGGTTCCGCCGCCTACGTCGATTGCCTCAACGAGCAAGAAGATGACGAGTTGAGATAGCCAGCTTTTGGTGCGGTTCATGAAATCCGTGAAAACTTGCCTCAGAGGGATACCCCAAGATAGCTGCGTGGAAATACTCTGCAATTCTTTGCTAAACTCGCCATAATTGCGTTTGGCAAGATTTTCTATACACTTCTCAGGGGCCATCCCAGTTTTTCGGATTTCAGTCAAATCTCGAAGGAAACTTGCTATGCCTTTTTCGATTTGGTGTCTTCTTGATGAAATTCGATAGTGAACTATAGCTGACGGCACAGTAGCCACAACGAGTGCGATCGACACAGCGGTAGCTTGATCAACAAAGACTGGTATGGAAATAATCCCGAGGAAGCCGGTCAACAGCATGTATACGAAAACCCCAACAGCTGAAGACAAAGCTGCAACTTTGTAGGGTCGCCATTCATTCAGCGGGCTTTTGGGTTGCATGCCATGAGCAAGATAGATGAAGACTACTGAGAGCATAGGAGCAAAAAGGTACGTGTACATGATCATTGTGGAGTAAAGCGACATGCCTGTACTGTATATGGCCTCTACGCTGAACAGAATGTAGAAACAAAGCGACATGAGAACCATCACAATGATGAAAGACTCGAGGAGTGTTCCCAAACGTTCAGCAGCAACTTTGATCTTCAAAGAACGCGCTCTGAAAATATCATCGGTCTTTCTTTCGAGAAAGTGTCCAATGTCTCCCCCCGTAATCACAGTGGAAGCGTATCCCGATATGAAGTCGGTGTACATGTCTGACGGGTTGTTTTTGGCTGAGTTCACCAGAGCAGTTAATGGGTCGAAGCCGAAAATCTCCACATCACGCATGATTTCTCGGGCTTCATTGCGCATGGCGGGCATCAATTCAACTTTCGAGAGCCTGTTGAAACTCACATATGGTGATATACCACCGGTCGCCATGACTGTAATGTAGGCCGCAGCAAAGGGCATCTCTCTTTCGACAGCGCGAGCTCTTTCTCCAGCCTTCATTGAAGGCGTAACCATAAAGATTATCATAACAATAACTGGCGCCGGTACAAGAAAAACAAGGGGAATCCATTGAAAAATGTAGAGAAGCACAACGCCGGCCACGGTAACTGGAGTTACTAGCAGAGTAATGAAGAACATCATAGAAATGTAGGTTTCTGGGTAGATTTTCATGCCTGCTTTCTTGAGTTCATTTCTGAATTCGAAGACGTTTTGCAGGAACTTTGACGCTATATTGCCGAAGAGTCGATAGGACAACCCTTCAATATTATGAACCAACGCCAACCTTTTCCACCTTTGTTTTGTAGAACTCTTTCGGTCTTGAGTAGTATTCGGCTATAATCGCAGCAACATCCCTGTAACTTCGTATGTTGTGCTTTCGCATCCAACTCAAAACATTTTTTCGACGCCGTATCTCTTCCGTTAGCTCTTCTTCGCTCAGCTCTGAGTGCTTCGAGATGGCCGGAAGTATCACGCTCGTTTCAATAGCCGAGTTGAAGTTGTCCTTTGTTGGTTCCCACTTGAACACATTACGATAGTCTTCGAAGTCGACAATTTCGTCGATAGAAGTCAGTCGTCGATAGGCTTTCGTTTCACCAGCTTTGGTTAGGTGGACTCTGTGCACTACCGCGATAAGATTCATCAACGGAATATATGCGGGAGAAATATCCATAGGCTTCTGAGTGAGTCGTTTCACAGCGGTATCAACGCTTTCAGCGTGCATTGTGCACATGCCACCGTGACCGGTAGCCAATGCTTGGAACAGGACATATGCTTCGCTGCCTCGAATCTCGCCCACCACGAGGTAATCCGGTCGATGCCGCATGGAAGCCTTGACTAGATCGAAAAGGGCCACTTCGCCTGTGTGATTTTCACCTAGACCGTAACTTTGTCTGGAGATCAGGGAGACCCAGTTTTCATGGGACAAGTTGAGTTCTGCGGTTTCTTCGATTGTAAGGATTTTGCTTCCAGGCTTAATGAGGCAGGCAAATGCATTGAGAGCAGTAGTCTTACCTGCGCCTGTTCCACCGAGTACCATGATGGAGGCTCTGTTTTCTAGGCAAGTCCAGAAATATGCCGCAACTTCTTCGGAGAGGGTTCCAACGTTGATTAGGTCAATTATTGAGTAAGGATCCTCACGAAACTTCCTAATTGTAAATGTTGTCCCGAAAGGTGTGATTTCTCGTCTATAACAAACAGCAAGTCGGTGTTTCCCGGGTAGAGCAGCATCCACTATTGGAAAAGCTGTGCTTACGTGTTTTCCTGACATATGGACCAGTTTGACTATGAGATTATCCACATCGTCATCGGCTTTGAAAAACATGTTAGTTTCTAAGTTTTCGTATCTTCTATGCCAGACGTAGACTGGTTTGCCAACGCCGTCGCAGGATATATCTTCTATATTGGGATCTCGCATCAACGCGTCAATTGGTCCAAAGCCGACGAGGTCTCGTTCGGCATGGTAAAGGATTTTTGACCAGGAAACATCTGGGAGCCATCCTAGGGTTATTCGGTATTTGTCTACGATGTTTTTCGCTTCTTTGTCGAAGAAGTCTCTTGCGCTTTTTATCTCTTCTTTTGGAGAATGAATTTCAGCTAGCAGAATGTCCAGAATTTTGTTGTAGACTTCCCGTTCAAAAGTGTCGAGCGACAGCTCATCTAGTATGTACTTGTATTCGCCGGTTGAGGGATTTTGTGCAATCACGGCGTGTGCAAAGGGTTCATAGAGTGATTGTTTCTCAACTATCGTGAATCCTCTTGGTATGGAAAGCGGGGGTGCGGGCGGAATGGCCATTTGTTTGCGTTTCTTCCCTAGTTTCAGCTTCTTGAATGGGTTTCCGAGTTTGCCAGAGGATTTGCTCTCACGTTGTTTGTTTTGTACCATTGTTGTTCTCCTAAACAATAGTGCACACAGGTCAGTATTAAATATTACGTCTTGCTAAATACTATTTAGCATGCATGCATGCTTATGCGGCAATCGGAATACACATTCTTGAAACAATTTTCGTCTTCTAAACTTCCTGTCCGATTTTTGGCCTGGGAACATGTCTAGATCTGTTCATGATTCGAACGCAATGTGAGATCAGCGAGTTTGCGGAGATTCTCTCTGTTGTCGACTTGATCAATTTCATTTGCCTTGTGGGCAATGTGTCTTTTGTCAGGGCTTTTGGAAATAGGTTAGATGGAAGAGGTTATTTCAACTAGATGATAGATCTCTTCTTTTGGCTTCGCTTACATGCAACAAGAAAATTTTCAAAAAATGTTCAAAATAAAGGAAATGGCTAAGTTAGCTTCTTGTAGATTGGATCGTGGTTCACGGTTTTTTCCATGAAAACGCTGAGACGGTGATCATTGACTGTCATGCAGAGGACCTTCATGTCTTGGCTTTCAAGAACGACGTTGCAAGTTTTGCCGAGTTTAAATAGGCTAGCCAAGTTTTCGCTGGTTTCGAGCGTTGACGAGGATAGAACTGCGTAGTCGATTATTTTGCTGGTGTCTTTAAGGTCCACTGAAGCGGAAGTGGGGCCTCGGAGAATGTAGCCAACGATGCCTGCCCGAGTGTTGATGTTCTCCAACGTCTCTCGAAGGCGGACTCCTGCGTCTTCTTTAGTCTCGTTGTCCACGTCAATTGGTTCTTCGTCTTCAACCTGTAATGTCTTCTTTTTCTTCAGCATAACTAGATCACTCCTCCCGAGCAACTGGTTTCACGCGGACTAGCTCGCCTTTGCGGATTTCAAGCTTTTGGCATGTCTTGTCGGGTATTCTTATGAATCCTTTCCCCTCCAGTTGGCTGTCGCTGATTTTCCTTACTTTGCATTGCGCCATTTTGCCGCTGAAGGTCTCGATTTCTATCTCATCGATTTTCTTGACATCTAGGAGGGCGCTCCATCGCTTTAGAACTTCGGAATCAATCTGCACAGTGTCTGCTCGTACAAGTA
>JABAHO010002896.1_pt1 | contig 17423 bp, 23 predicted proteins | sample 7062071 | NCBI WGS metagenome assembly JABAHO01 (sample SAMN14534356, study PRJNA622989) | marine sediment metagenome | biome: marine biome [ENVO:00000428]; feature: marine pelagic biome [ENVO:01000023]; material: deep marine sediment [ENVO:00002113] | place: India: Gulf of Kutch | collected...
GGCGAGCTCGGCGAGGCCCTGGGCGACCACCGAGCGCGACGTGCCGGCAATGCCATCGGGCACGTCCTGGGCCAGCGCGGCGATGCGAATACCCGGGGCGCGCACGATCTCCCCGGCATCCGGCTGCAGCTCGCCGGCCACGAGCCGCAGCAGGGAGGTCTTGCCGGAGCCGTTTCGACCGAGCAGGCAGACGCGCTCCGGGGTGTTTATCTCCAGAGATAACCCTTCGAAAAGCAGGTCGCCGCCGAAACCGAGGTCGATATTGCGAAGGGTGATGAGCGCCATGGGTACCCGCCGGGCCGAACGGTCCGCCATCAGAGGGGACGGCGTCAGGCATGTCAAGAGGCCTTCCGAGGCCAATGGCCCTAGCGTTCAAATCAAATAATCTTTTCGCATGAGCCAATGTGCGGCCTGTGGCGCACATTGTGCTCCCCGAGAGGCCCGAACGCGGCTAAGGAACCGACCAATTTTCAATATGTTGTGGTTTTTAGCGAGTGCCGACTACAATATGTGGTGATCCAGCGAAATGGCTGGACGCTTTGTTATCGGTCAGAGGAGATCCTCACCATGGCTTTAAGCACCAGCACTGGCAACGGCGGGAGCCACAGCGCCATCGCGACCAAGCAGACGAAGGCGCAGGTTCTCGAGAGCCTTTCACACGAGACCGGCCTGCCCCGCTCGCAGATTCAGAACGTGCTCTCGGCGCTCAGCGATCTGGCCAAGCGGCACATGATGGAGAGCGGATCCGGTGAGTTCGTGGTGCCCGACGTGGGCGTGAAGATTCGCCGCGTGCACCGCAAGGCGCGCACGGCCCGCAACCCGATCACCGGTGAATCCATTGCCGTGCCCGCGAAAACGGCGGTCAAGGCCACCGTGCTGAAATCGCTGAAAGACGCGGTCAACTGATCGGTATCCGTTCCGGCCGATAGCGCACCGCCGCGCAAGGCCGGAACGCAGGCTCAGGCCACGGCTGCCGCACCGGCGCGTCCGGGTGCCGGTGCGGCAGGTATTCCTTTTACGGCGGTCGTGCTTCGACCGTNNCGGTGCGGCAGGTATCTCTATTCACGGCGGTCGTGCTTCGACCGTTGCCTGTTTTTGTCTTTCCAGGCGCCCAAGCGCCTTTCCGCCAGGGTTCCCATGCGTGGACATGATCCGCGCTCGCTTCTATCCTCGAACGCTGAAAAATAAACGCGTGCGGCCGGCCACGCAGGCGCACGTGCAATAAAAGCAGGACCGCGACCTATGAAGCCGACCATACTCAGCTGCGCCGTCACCGGCTCCCACACGACCCGTGCGCACAACCCGGCCCTTCCCGTGACGCCGGCAGAGATTGCCGAAGCCTGCATCGGCGCCGCCCGGGAGGGGGCGGCCATCTGCCACATCCACGTGCGCGATCCCGAGACCGGCGAGCCGAGCATGGCCATCGAGCACTACCGCGAGGTCGTGCGGCTGATCCGCGAGAGCGACACGGATCTGCTCATCAACCTGACGACCGGGCCCGGCGGGCGCTTCATCCCGAGCGACGACGAGCCGGCCAGAGCGGCGCCGGGAACCAAGCTCACGACCGCCGAGATCCGCACCGAGCATGTGGTGGAGCTCAAGCCCGACATCTGCAGCCTGGACCTCAACACCATGTGGTTCGGCGGCGGCGCGGTGATCAACTCGCCCCACAGCCTCAGAATCATGGCCGAGCGGATCTACGCGGCGGGCGTGAAGCCCGAGCTCGAGGTCTTCGACACGGGCGATATCCGCCTGGCTCATGCGCTCATCGCGGACGGCACGCTGCGAACGCCGGCGCTGTTCCAGATCGTGACCGGTGTCGACTACGGCATGGCGGCGACCCCGGAAACCCTTGCCTACGCGAGGTCGCTGCTGCCCGATAACTGCGAGTGGGCCGCCTTCGGAGCGAGCCGCATGGCCTTTCCCATGGTTGCTCAGGCATTTCTCCTCGGCGGGCACTGCCGCATCGGCATGGAGGACACCGTGTACCTGTCCAAGGGGGTCAAGACGCCGGACAATGCCGCGCTCGTCGCCAAGGCCGCGCGCATCATCGACGAGCTCGGCGGGCGGCTCGCGACCGTGGCCGAAACGCGCGAGCTGCTGCAGCTCGCCTAGAAGGCGCTCCCGGCGGCCCGGGAAACTCGGCCGCACCCTCTTCGCGCCGGGTGAGTCGGGTTGCCGCTCAAAGCGTCTGCCGCACCCTCTCCGCGCCCTTGAAGAGGATTTCCCGCACCGCCGTCGACGCTTTCTCGTGAAAGGCGACCGCCTCGGGATCCATGTCGCAGCACGGCACCGGCGTCGCGGTGAAATGATGGTAGCGATCGCTGCCGCGCACGAGCGCCGCGCTGTCCCACTCGCCTACGAGCTGCTTCGAGCGGGTCGGCATGTAGTGAAGCGAGACGCCGATACGCCGGTCATCGGATTGGTTGGGGCCGGAAGCGTGCGCGAGGCGCACGTTGTGAAGTGACATGTGGCCCGGCTGCAGCGCCATGTTCACGGCCGTTTCCTCGTCGACCTCGACGGCAATCTCCTGCCCGCGGGTCAGCATGTTGTCCTCATCGTAGATGTCGTCGTGGGGCAGCATCTGGCCGCGATGACTGCCGGGCAGCACGCGCATGCAGCCGCTCTGCTCGGTCGCGGGCGATAGCGCGACCCAGGCGGTCACCAGGTCGTCGCAGTCCAGCCCCCAGTACTTGAGATCCTGGTGCCATGAGACATAGCTCTGGCTGTGGGCCTCCTTGATCCAGAAAATGGTGTTCCAACAGAGGATGTCCGGGCCGATGAGATCCTCGACCGCATCCAGGATGCGGCCGTCGCGCATGAGATCGTCCAACCACTTGAAAAGCAGGTGGGACTTGCTGCGCTGGGCGCCCTGCAGCGGGTGACCCTGGGCGCTCTCGAACGCTTCGAGCTTGCCCCTGAGCCGGGCCACTTCGTCGTCTTCGAGCACCGGGACCGGAAAGGTGTATCCCTGCTCGCGGTACTGGGCGAGCGCCGCCTGCGTGAGAACCCTGGTCATGACGCCCTCCCCCGCGCGTGGTTTTCACGAGCATACCAGCCCCGCGATCCGCGACAAGCGCCGCCGATCGCGCGACTTGAGACCCGGGTCACGGCATTTTCAGGCGCGGCCTATTGCCATTTGTGCGACGCACCATATAATGCGCGGCCTTGCGTTTTCCGAGAGCGAGACATGATCGACCGTAATCTGCCGGTGAGGGTCTTCAAGAACCCCAAGCACGGCTGTTACAGCATCATGCAGCGCGGCGTCATCCGGGCGTCGGCGAAGCAGGTGCGCCTGAGCGACGTGGAGTTCCGCGTGCGCGAGACCGGGCGCCAGCGCATGCTGCGCGAGAGGCGCAGAAACGTGCACGCCTTCGCCGTCGGAAAGCTGGTGGATTTCGTCCACCCGGACGACTCACGGGACATCGCCCCCATCGCCGGCCGCGGCGCCTTCTACGATCCCTACCGCTTCTCGTCGTTCGTCGATCGCGAGACCAACGCACCAGTCACGACGGTACGGCTCGCGCACTTCGACGAGGACGGCGTCCTCTACAGCCTAGACGACGCCGCCTGAGCGACCGGCTCCGGCGCGCGCCGTCTCCACCGTCGTTTTCAAGGCTCCCCGCGCGGGGGTTAGAATGACGGTGTGCATCGTGTGCCCGGGAGGGGAAAGACCATGGCCTACACGCTCGAACAGTTTGCCAGCGACTGCCGCGAGGCTCTGAAGTCCGACGCCGGCCCTGGCGGTCGTGAGAAGGTTCGCACGTGTCTGCAACGCGCTTTGCACGACGGGGATTTCCTCGCAAGTCACCTGGGCCCGGAGGCCAGCAAGGAACGCGACATTCTCTACGAGGATCCGGAGCTCGGTTTCTGCATCTGCGCGCACGTCTACAGCGGGCCGAAGCAGGGCTTCCCCCACGACCACGGCCCCACGTGGGCGATTTACGGTCAGGCCGCGGGGCGAACGGAGATGACCGATTGGCGCATCGTCACCCCGGCCGATGGCGACCTGCCGGCGAAGGTGGAGAAGGTGCGCACCTACCAGCTCGAGCCGGGTGATGCCCATGTGTACGAGGTGGGCGACGTGCACGCGCCCTATCGTAACGGCCCGACCAAGCTCATTCGCATCGAGGGTCAGAACACCGAGAAGATCAAGCGCACCCCCATCGAGGCCGCCTGAAGGCGCCCGTCGACTAGGACTTGACCTGCAGCCCCGCGGGACGCTTCGCGATGACGGCGTCGGTCATCCAGCAGCCCATGCAGCCAGCGTCGGTCTGACGCGAGAGGTAGAACTCGTAGGCAACGACGAGCCCCTCGCCGATCAGCGTGACCCGCTGGCGGGCGCGATCTTCCACGATCTCGACAGGCGCATAGGTAATGTTCTCGTAGGCGAGCATGAGGCTGTAGGGACCCTGCTGAATCATCGTGATGAATCGCGGCAGTGGTCCGGTGCTGAGCTTGTTCTCGGGAGAGGCAAACCGGAACGCAACCTCGATACCCCGGTTCTCGGCATCGTTGTGGCGGAGCGCATTCAGCTGAATGCGCACGACCTGGGCTGGCGAAAGCTCGGGGCTCGGGAAGAGATCCGCACTGAGGTGCTCCGGTCCGCGTGCATCCTGCGCAGCCGCGACGGAAAAAAGGCCTATCGCAAGGGCTGCGGCTAACCCGATAAAGCGTGCGCCGCGCGCTGCATTGTTCACCGGTCATCTCCTCCCTTCAGGCCTTTGCTCGAGTATACACCGGGCGTGCGTGAAGGCTCCGTGAAGAGCGCGCGGGCGAATCGGCGCCATGGCCGAAGCCGAGCGCTCGGTTGGCTTTGCCGGGTTACCGGTGAAGCGTCGCTATTCGCGCTTTTCCCTGCCGAAATAGTATCCGAGCACGAGCGTCACCACGGGCAGGAGCACCGAAGAGACGATGCCGAGCAGGAACGTCGCCGCATTTTCCCACCGTTCCGGATCACATTCCGGGTCGCCCGCGCCGCACTCTTCACCGAGGAGCAGGTCGCCGACGACCAGCAGAAAAATCGATCCTATCGCGACCACGAATGCCCAGATAATCAGCCAGGCGATCCGCGACTGGTCCCTTGCCCTGCGTTTTTGGATCTCTTCATCGACCGCCAGCTCGATCTCGCGATTGTCAGCGCGAAGCTGCCTGATTTCATCGGCGATCTGGTCGAGCGGTGAGGTCATCGTTCCCTTCGTGCTCAGCGATATTTCGCGATTTCCCTTTTCGCCACCTCGGTGAGCTCGCGCGCCTCGTCGACCAGCTTTTTAGCCTCGGCTTCGAGGTTTCTCCGCTCGTCGCTGTCCTCGGGAAGCTGAACCGCCTTGAAAGCGAGCTCCTGCGCACGCTCGAGCTTTTCGCTGGATTCAAGAGTCCTTTGTCGAACCTGCTCGATCTTCATGGGTTGGCGCGCTGGCGAATCGGTACCATCCGGGATCGTCACTGAAAGCTCTGTTTGCGTCAATCGGTCGACGGCGAGCGCGTGAATGCAGCGTGCTCAGTAATCGATGCCGTTCTCGCGAAGGCATCTGCGGTGCTTTTTCAGATAGGTAATGTACTCGGGGTTGACCTTCGTGCCGAGAACCGGCGCAAATTCCGGCGCCGGACCGAGCTGCTCGGTGCATGCATCCGATACCTGCTTCTTGCGCACGATTGCGGCGGCTTCTTCCTCGCTGATTCGTTTAGGCGTCTGCTGCTGCTCGAGCCGTTCGATGCGCTCCTGAAGATGATCGAGCGCCGCCTCGAGCTCTTCGATGCGCGACTCCAGATCCCGGGGCTGCGCCATGAGCGCCGGGGCGAGCGCCACGAGAAAAACGGCAACCATTGGTGTCGCGATTCGCATGCATGGCCTCTCGTCAAACGGCACGACCTTTCGAGTGTAGCCGACCCGAAGCGTCGATTGGCGCCGCAGGGCTTCCTGCAAGCCACTCGGGCGGCCTTTAGTCACCCATGCAGCTCTTCCCGAGCGGGACCGCAGCGCCCTCTATCTGGCATTGCGGCGAACGGCTATCATCGCGCATTCTCAATTTTGACCGCTCGTGCCGGAGCGCAGACGCTCCGGCCGTCATTTTCCAAAGAACGCATACTAAGGAGCCTGTCATGAGCACCAATGACCTAGAACAGGAACTGGCCCGGCTCCGAGCCGAGATTAAAAAGCTGTCCGCGGCCCGCAAGGACTCCGCGGCGGCCGAGAAGGCCCCGGAGAAACCGCCCAAAGCGGTCGCTCCGGCTGCAGCGGCCGCTGCCGGAGCCGGCGCACCCGAGGCCGAGGAGCCTGTGCACTCTCAGCTCAATGAATTGCTGGAGCTTCTCGAGGCGGAGATCAAGGATCTGCCGACAATCACCTGCCTGATTGTTTTCTCACTCGGCATTCTCATGGGGCGCTTTCTGCGCTGAGGGCAAAGATCATGAGTGAAACGATGATAAAGCTGCGTATTCTCATGCATGCGGAATACACTCTGGCGCGCGTCAATCTGAGGCGTCTCGTCAACAAGGCGATCCTCGCGGCCATCGCTATCGGCTTGATCCTGCTCGTGGTTGTCATGCTCAACGTCGGTGCGTACGAGCTCCTGGCCAAATCCTATGGCGATGCGCGCGCAGCCTTTCTGGTCGCGGGCGGAAATGCCGTTCTCGCGGCGCTGATATTCTTCGTCGGCCGGCAGCTGAAACCCGGACCCGAGGAGAAAATGGTCCAGGAGATCCGCGAGCTGGTCCTGTCCGAGCTCTCGGCGGATGCCGAGGACATGAAGCAGAGCTTCGCCAGCATCGCCAGGGACGTGAAGGGCATTCAATCGAGCTTCTCCATCGTTGGTGGCGGCCTCGGTGCGGGACTGACGAGTCTCGCGCCTCTGATCGGCCTGCTGGTCGACATGCTAAAGAAACGCGGCAAGTAACCGGGTGACGTCGCGATTTAGCAACGATCATCGAAACCAACCAGAGGAAACATCGATGTGAGAACGCGTTTCACGCACCGTGTCAGCGAGTGCTGAATTCGCGTCTTCGATCAAAGGGACAATGCCCATGAAGCTCGGCGTAATGCTGCGGAACTGGGGTCCCGCGTCCAGCATCGAGGTCCTTGCCGAGTGCGCGCGAGCCGCGGAAGCCGCGGGGCTCGAGCAAATCTGGGTGGCCGATCACGTCGCCATACCGCCGGATGACGCCGAGGGTTCGGGCGGGCGTTACATGGAGCCGTTCGTAACGCTTTCTTATCTCGCCGCGATCACTGACAAGATCAAGCTCGGAACGGGTGTGCTGGTGCTGCCCCACCGTACAGCCTTATCGGTAGCGAAGTCGGCGGCGTCACTGCAGGAGCTATCCGGCAACCGCTTCACTCTGGGTGTGGGGGTCGGCGCAATGCAGGCGGAATACACGGTGACCGGCGTCGCGTGGGAACGCCGCGGCGCGATCGCAAACGAAAGCCTGCGTTTCATTCGCATGTGCTTCGATGCCGAGGTTGCGGAGAGCAATCGCCAGCCATTTCTGTTTCGGCCACGCCCCCCGCGCCCCGAGATTCTCGTCGGCGGACAGGGTCCGCACGCCGTGCGCCGTGTGCTTCGCTACGGTGACGGTTGGTTTGCAGCCGTCAGCGATCCCCAGTGGCTCGAGCCGCGCTCGAGCGCGCTCTCGAAGGCCGCGCGCGACGCCGGCTGCGACCAGCCATCGATCACCGTGCTGTTCGCCTGGCGTCGCCTCGAGATCGAGGAGGCCGTCGCGCGATTGCAGGCACTGAGAGAGCTCGGCACACAACAGGTGGTCCTCAGCGCTCCTTACGAGAACGCAGACGATTTCGCGAGCCAGCTGGAGCTTGTGAGGGATCGATTACTGCCGGTGCTGGCGTAACCGACCGGAATCCGTCTGTGCCGCAATCCGATGCGACGAATTCGAGCGCGAAACGAAGGCTTTCACGGCCCATCGATGTGTGACCCGGTGCCGCTCTCGTGCCGGCCGGCATGGACATGGGCGCGCATATCGACCATGTTGAATGAACGCGCCGGGGTGCAGCCGTTGCTCCGGCTGCAGGTCGCAGCTCGAGACGCCCACTACCCATGCCCAGGATCCCATCGCTGACCCGCCTGGCCCTGCTCGCAGCGTTGCTCACGCTCTCGGCCTGCAGCCGGGTGGTGGTGATTCAGAGCGCGCCCGACGAAATCCCGCCGGGCTCGGTGGAGACCCGGGCCGATAGTGCGTGGTACAGCATCGCCTTCCGGCTGAACCGGGATGGCGAGGACGAGACGGCGTGGCATCTGGATGCCCTCCTGGCCGACCAGGTCTGCGCCCCTGCCCTGTCCGGGCTCGAGCCGCAGATCAGCCTGTGGCGCTTTCACAGGCGTGCTGCCGACGATGATATCGGGCACCGCTTCAGTCTCCGGATCTACACCGATCCGGTGACCGCCGACATCGTCTATCGGCGGGTACGCGAGGCGTCGGTCGTGAAGTGGCTCGAATCGAACGACCGCATCGCCTCAGTCACCATGAACCGGTTGCACCAGCCCAAGCTTGCGCCACTCGCCCGTGCGAGCGATTCGGCATGGCCGGCCGAAATCCGAAACAGCTGGCCGTGGTTCATCATGGGCGTCAGCCAGACGTGGCTCAGCCTCATCCGGCAGGTCACGGCGGACAAGCCCCTCGACAATCCGTCGCCTGACGCGCTGCTGGATTATTACCGTACCGTCAACGATCGGGTCGGCGAGCTGTGGCGCATCCACGGGCAGCACGCCTACCTGCACCATCTGAATGCCCTGTTCGGCTACGAGCTCCTCATCATCCGCGAGACCAACCTGAAGCGTTTCTGACCGCCTGGCCTCCACAGGCGGTACACCCCGGCGGATGTTGCCGGCGCCTTCGAGCTGTCGATTCGAAGTCGACGATAGAATCTCGACTTCTATTCGACACTGCATCGTACCTGGGATACCCTCGCGCCTCCTCGCGATAACGATCGTCGAGCGTCAAACCATCATGAGCGAACCGAAAGGCGCCGAAGTGACCTCGGGATCCGGTGAGACCAGCCCAGGGGGCACGGCTGTTTGTCGAAGCTGCGGCCGGCCCATCATGCGCCGCCGGCTTCGGCGCGGTGCCGCGCAGCCGCTCCGCTACTGCTCGCGCGCGTGCCGGGCGAGGCGCAGCAACCGCACGGACCGGCAGCTCGAAGCGGCCATCGTCGCGCTTCTGGATACCCGCTCGGGGACGGCCAGCATCTGCCCGAGCGAGGCGGCGCGGCGGGTAGCCGGCGACGCAGACTGGCGCGCCCTGCTCGAGCCGTGCCGGCGCGCGGCGCGGCGTCTCGCGCACCGAGGCCAGGTGGTGATCACCCAGGGCGATCGGGTGGTGGATCCCGGCCGATTCCGCGGGCCCATCCGCATCCGGCGCAAGCGCGCCTGATGGAGTCGTCTTAACGGCCCCGGCACCCATCCGGCGAACATCGGGCACCTTTACGGGATTACGCAAAGCGCTTTACAGGCTCTTCGACCTCGCGCGCACGTATTCGATCAGATCTTCGACGGTTTCCACGTCGAACAATTTCTCATCGATGCGAAAGCCGAAACGGCTCTCCAGCTCGGTGGCGAGCTGCGCCATGCGCAACGAATCGATGCCGAGCGCATCGAGCGAATCGCTCGCGTGCACATCCCTGCCGAGCTCCTGCTGCAATGCTCTCGCGATCTCGTCTTCGACGGCGTTCTCGGCCATTTTGCCCCCATGCAACGCGAGCCGCTAACGGAAGCCGCTTCATTTGCGCTCGAGCTGTTGGCGAATCTCTTTGAGCTCTACGTGAATATTATCCAGCAGTTTTTGCTGGTTGTCGGCAAGTTTTTGCAGAAACGTCGGCAGTTCCAATAAACGCATGACCAGCACGATGGCCAACACCGCAAAGAACGCGAATGAAAAAAACGCGAGGTAATCGAAAAATGCGCCCATATACTCTCCTTCAGCGTCATCCGGACCGGCACTCGGGATGGCGGATCAGGATCTCCCCCCGGGCCGGGCGCGCTGCAGCTTCGGTCGTTCGATATCTGTTTGATTCTAGACCACGGCGCGCGGCCATTCCTTCCAGCTGAACGACTGACCGTGCGAGGCGAGCAGATAAAATCATGGAGCTTACGGGTGATGGCTGCCGAAAAAAGCATCCTGGGCGAGCCCGCCGCCTGTTCCCGAATCCAATTCCCTTCGCTGTCCATGGTAAGAACCAGATCGTTTTCCGGTGAAGCGATCAGCGATTCCCACCCCCGATGCATTCAGGGCTGATGCCTCGCTCGCCAGCTCACGAATACGGCGCACGGCGCACGGCTAGAGAGGCGCGCACGTCCCGATTTCGATGTACGGCATGCGGGCGTCTCCCTGGTCCGATTCCACGGCAAATCCATCCGCGTAAACCAACATGTACCGCATGGTTTTCCGGCTGAAATAGAATTGAGTGGTGACGTCGTCGCACTCCAAAAACATATCTTCGCCTCCGACATCGTCATCGCAGAATACTGCCGGAGCCTGTTCGCCAACCCTGGTAATCGTGCGTGGAATTCTGCCCATCACATCCGCATTCTTTTTGATGATGTATTGATTCTTGCCAACATCGATATTTGTCGCGCGCCATCGTCTTTTTTCCGTATCCATTGCGAATCCCGCCGCCTGATCCGCAGTGCACAGGTAGGAGTCAATCTGCGCATGCGAGACGGCCAGCCACGCCGAGAGTACGCCTAGGAGTAAGGCACGCATCAATACCACCGAACTGTCATTGCACGATATTTACATCGATTATCGTGCCGCCCTCCGCGAACCGCCTTGATCAACCGGAGAGAAGAAATCTGGCTTTAACGTTGTTCTCGCGCCAGCGCTTCTCCGCTCCCGCCCGCCAATGCGCGGCGACGTGCCGGCGTCAGTCCAATTGGGAGAATGGCCCGCTATTTACCAAGCGTATGGATACCGCGCGAGCTCGAGCGCGCCCACTGCTCGTTACGATCAGCGTGGCAACGCAGGCAGGCAAAATCCACCGTGAGCTTTCCAGTGGCCAAGCGCCCGTCATCGCTGAACATTGAATCGTTCGGCCCGATTGAAATCCGCATGATATGTGATTTGACGTCACCGATATATTTGCCGCGGCTCTCCGCGCTCTTGCCGGCTGGCGGCATGTGGCAGTCGATACAGCTTACGCCTGCACGCTGCTTGGCGCTGCCTTGGTAGTCCCGGGCCTGCTGTGCGTGGCATTGGCCGCACTCGACACGAATCGAGAGATCCGCGCGCTTGTGCGGCTCATGGCACGTTGCGCACGAAATCTTGCCAGCATGAGGGCCCGCAAGGTATTCGTTGTACTGCTCGTGGTGACGTATGAATCCACCGCTCGCCGGGATCGCATCGGCGCTTCCGCGCGAATGGCATTGAGCGCACGCGCCGGGCGATGTGTCGACTCGAATGTTGGTTTTCTTCGGGTTCTTGACATGAGCGAGACCTGGACCGTGACAGGCCTCACAGGTAACTCCCGGAAACGCCCACGTTCCCACGATGCCGGGAAGGCCATCCTGATGCCCTTCTTGTGAGTAGCCGGTCGTGTGGCAAGCGCCACAGTCGTACGGCTTCTTCTCGCCGGGGTGGTAATCTACCCAGCGCCCGCTCGCGAGGTTGTACTGGTTCGCGCCTGGGCGACTCCGATTCGGCCCCGTGGCCGTAATGATGAATCCCTGGGAGTCGATGTAACGTGACTTCCAGCGGTGCCCGCCGATCACGTAGCTTATGTCGTCCCAGTCGTAACCCTCGGGCAGCGGCAGACCCGCCGCGCGCGCCTCGGCAGCGGGACGCAGCTTGTGCGGGTGGCCGGAGGCGCGATAGCTGTCGTAGTAGGTGGTGTGACACTGTGCACAGGCGGCCGGCCCCGCGTAACCAAGATCGCGCGCATGGGGCGTGACCTGCTCCGACGGCAGCGGAAGGGTCTGCGCGCCGAGCGAAGCTGTGCCCGTCAAGCCGATGGCTGCCAGCGCGGCCGAAAGCCACACTCTGATTCCCTTGCCGTATCGAATGGACATCGCCTTACTCCATGTCCTGGATGCCGCTGACACGAGGTCGACGCATATCGGTTCGAGACTCACTCAGTACAATAGTAGGCGCCTCAACACAGGTTGGCCATTTTCCGGGGCGCCTGGTGGAAGAGGGATTTCGGTGCGCATTGCCTCCCGGTAGGGCGCGACGGTACAAAACCAGATGAACGTCCGCTTATAAGCGCGGCACAACACCACCGGTGGCGCGAATTAGAGATAAACTCGCCAACATGAGTGTCAGGCTCCAGTTTCTCGGCGGCGCGGGCACGGTCACGGGCTCGAAGTATCTGCTCGAAACCCCGGACTGCAGGATCCTGGTCGACTGTGGTCTGTTTCAAGGCTATAAGCCTCTGCGACTGCGCAACTGGGCTCCGTTGCCGGTCGATCCCGGGTCTATTCAGAGCGTCGTGCTCACCCACGCCCACCTGGATCACTCCGGCTACCTGCCGGTGCTGACGCGCGAGGGATTCGGGGGCCGTGTCATGTGCTCGGAGGCGACACGCTCCCTTTGCGGGATCCTGCTGCCCGACAGCGGATATCTGCAGGAACGCGACGCCGAGTTTGCCAACCGTCACGGTTTCAGCAAGCACCACCCTGCCCGTCCGCTTTACACCCGGCTGGAAGGCGAAGCGGCTCTCGACAGCTTCGACACACTGCCCTACGGCCAAGCTCGCGCTCTCGGCAAAGGGGTAAAAATGCGTCTTGATCCTGCGGGGCATATCCTTGGTTCGGCCATCGTGACTCTTCGCGTCGGTGGCCTTTCCATCGTGTTCTCCGGCGATCTGGGACGATTGACGAGTCCATTGATGCCCGCCCCGGTCATGATCGGCGAGACGGACTGGCTGGTGGTCGAATCTACGTATGGCGGCCGGCGACACTCCCGAGAGGATCCTGAAGATCTGCTTGCGGATATCGTCAAACGCACGTCCGCGCGTGGAGGTACGGTGCTGGTGCCCGCCTTCGCCGTCGGTCGCGCCCAACTCCTGCTCTATTATCTCGAAAAGCTCAAGCGCGAGGAGCGAATCCCCGATTTGCCGATTTTTCTCGATAGCCCCATGGCTATCGATGCAAGCGACATCTACTGCACCCATCGCGGCGAGCATCGGCTGACGGAAAAAGAGTGCCGCCGTGCATGCGCGGTGGCGCGCTACGTGCGCAGCGTCGAGGAATCGAAGTCACTGGATACGACGAAGGTCCCGATGGTCATTGTCTCTGCCAGCGGCATGGCGACCGGGGGGCGGGTGCTCCATCATCTCAAGCGCTTTGCCCCGGACCCGCGCAGCACCATACTTTTTTCCGGCTATCAGGCCGGTGGCACTCGCGGAGCGTCCATGCTGGCGGGGGCGGAACAAATCAAGATTCACGGAAGCCAGGTGCCGCTGCGGGCGGAAGTGAAGAGTCTCGACATGCTGTCTGCGCACGCCGATGAAGATGAAATCATGACGTGGCTGCGTCACTTTCGACGCCCGCCACGAGCGACGTTCATTACCCACGGCGAGCCGGACGCTTCCGACGCGCTGCGCCGCCGTATACAGGATGAGCTCGGCTGGTACTGTGTGATCCCCGAGCACCGCGAAGAACGCGTGCTCGAGTGAGCTGCCTGGCGAAACTCTATGCCGACTGACCGCAGTGAAACGGCTCCCCGGGAATGTCCGACGACTCCGATGCTGTCGAGCTTTTTATTGAATCCGCATTGATATAAACCGTCTCGATTCTGCCATCGAAGCCCGAATCCGGCGCGAGAGTCACCTCTGTCAGTCCCTCGCCGAAATCCTTACCCTCCTCGAACGCCTCGACCCTGTCCTTGCCTAAAATGACCACGACATTCGAAATATCCTTGCTGGAGACGATCGTCGCGCCGTCACAATTCGCCGTGAAGACGACAGTGATCTTTGCATCGCTCTTTATACCGACCGCGAGGGCGCCGTGAGCTCCAGAGAGCATCAAAAGAGCCGTCGCCAGGGCGATGAGATGTTTTCGGCAAAAGCAAAAACTGAACATGGCAACCTCCTCACGACGACGCAACCAAAATCGAAATTCGAAACGAACCCGCTTTCGATTGACAAAGGCAACGCGTCCGGACGGTCGCTGCACGTCAGGGTTCGGGATCCGCAAAACGGGAGGCTGCCAGGCCGATGATCACGACGACCATCGACGTAGGATGGGTTCCGGCAGCCCCGCTGTCTTGAGGACGAGCCCTTTAGACCGGTGGCTTTGCGTCCCCACCTTTCGGTGAGTTTGCCCTTGTCAGTTCTCTTCGTATAGACAGCGCCGGACGCCGCGTCAATGTCAGTTGAACGCTTTTAGGTTTTACGCAGCACGCCATCTCGTGCCATCCGGACTCAGTGTCTTCCCTTTTCGTCTCGACTTGCTTGGGATTCCTTGCGTTTCGACGTCGGGAAAAGCTTTCCTCGAGCTCAAAATTTTAATCTTTGCGGCTCACGCGTCATCTCCAAAATCACCGCCCCCCGCCGAAGCATGCCTGGGGCCGCTCATGTCACTGTGGCGAAGATCCGCCAACTGGGGGCCGCCCGGACGTCGGTGTCACCTCCGAGCTGACTCCCTCGTGGAAGGGGCGACTGTCCACGCCGCAGAACCCGCAAAATGGCGTNNGGGGATACGCGGATGGCCGACGACATCGAGAAAATTCCCGAGCAAACAAGGTGGGAGATGGCAACCAAGAGCTTGACCGGCGCCTACATCGCAATTTCCGATGCACTCATGCGCGCCGTCGGTCAGGACAAATTCGAAGAGTTCAATAGATCGCTCTGGTACGAAGCGGGAAAAGGAGCGAAAGACTTCGCCGACACGCTCGGAATGAAGGCCGGGAACGCCGGCGATATCGAGGGCATCATGCATCTTCTCGCAAAGGCGTCGATGGGACCCGAATTCGAATTCGAAGTCGTCGAATCCACCGAAGACAGATGCGTAGGCAGGACCACGCGGTGCCCCTGGCACAATAGGTGGAAGGAACTGGGGCTCGACTTCAACACCTGCGGCGTGGGCCATCAAAGCTGGGGCGATGGCGCTTGCGACAGCCTCAATCCGAGTTTCAGCTTCAAGCTCACAAAGAATATGGTCTGCGGCGACGCCCATTGCGAGTGGGTGGTGGAGCGGAAAAAGTAGAATCGATGACAGATTCGATACCCTTGCCACGCGATGAGCTGAGCTGCCCTTAATCTGATTGTTCGGCGCCGGGGAGGAGGCATTTACGCGCGCGGGCCTCCCCGGTCAGACTCGAGCTCGGCTCCTTCCTTTTGCGGAATTCACCTCCGACTTGGAACCGGCCTGGCGGCTGGAATCGCGCTGCCCGCGGGGGCTTTTGAAAACCTGCTCGTTGACAATTGATGGCGTCTCGCCTCCGCGGCCTTATCCCGCACCCGCTTGACTTTCAACTGTGCCGCCCTGATCTCGCCATCAGAGATCGGGCGTATCCGTCATCCGGCCACGACGAAGACTCCCGGATGAGGGGTGCCGACTCCCGAGCTCCAGTTTTTTTTGCTTTGTCGGTCTCTTTTGAGGAGGCAATGGTAATGAATAAGACCAGGCCCTTGGCGGCCCTTGCCGTATTGACGCTGATGTTGTCGCCGTTTGCGGTTGCTCAGGACGTCTCCGAAGGCACGGTTCTAAAATACGACCGCGACACGAAGACGCTGGTGTTGAAAGACAAGAGCGTGTTCCCGCTGGAAAAGATGGAGGATCCGACGCCGGTGGAGTTGAAGCCGGGCGATCATGTCGAGATCAAGTACGACTCCAATGAGGACGATGGCGTGGTCGCTATCTACAGCATCAAGGTGCTGCCAAAATAAGACGCCTTCGTCAGCGGAGGGCGGCGTGCAAAGCCGCCCTCCGCGCCCCTTCATCGACGCGAGAGCGGTACGCTTGGCGGTCAAACGGCCCTGCGTAAGTCAGCCGGCACGGCCCCCGGGCGCGGCTGACTTGTATGCCGCGACGATCGTGGCCATCATGCCTAACGAGGCATTCCCGCTCGTGTCGACGCGGGAGCGCGACCGGAACCGAGGCAGTGTCACGAACATTGATCACAATCGGCGTCGCTCTCATCGTCATCGGCCTCGCATGGCCCTGGCTCGCGCGGCTGGGGCTCGGCCGCCTGCCCGGAGACATCGTTGTCGAGAGGGATGACTTCCGCTTTTACTTCCCCATCACCTCGGCAATCCTCGTGAGCGTGTTCATCACTCTTATCCTCTGGCTGGTCAGAAAATAGAACCAAGATCACAGCGATCTCGGCCGGCAAAAGCCGCGCTTGCTCACGGCCGCTCTCAGGCTCCGCCGCGCGGGCAGCGCGACGACAACAGCCGTATCTCACACCGGCGTGCTTTCGACGCTGCCGTAACCACGGCGCAGAACAGGCTCAGGATGCGCCGCCCCGGCGCGGTAACTGCCAAAAGATCGTCTCGAGCGCTTTTCCCACCGTTTGTTCGTCACCGCCTTGCCGATACCAGCGCCTCTGGCGCACGTCGAGCAGATAGAGCTCGAATCGATAAAAATCGTCGGAATGTTGGCCGGCCAGCCGTTTCTGGTAGAAACACATGAAGACCAGATCGGCATTCAGGGCTTCGGCGGTGGCATGGACGGTCATCTCGTCGGGGCTCCTGGAGACGTAGTTGCCGGACCAATAGGAGTGCGCGGCCCCGACCGCCGGGTGTTCCATGTCCTTATCGTACGNNCGGGCGACGAAGCGGCGTATGTAGGTCTCAATCTCGGACTCCGCGACGTAGCCTGCGTTGCTCGCGTTCGCGAAGGGCAGGATGGCTACGCGCAGCGCTCGGCTCTCTGCGTACTCGCCGCCGGCTCGGCGCGTTTCCGAGGGCGGCGCCGCGGCGGCCTGCTTCGCTGCTCGTTGCTCGCGATACGGCGTGACCTCAAGCGCGGCGACCGCTTCTGCGCCCTGTGCGTGCGCGATCCGGGGAGAATTCGCGACGCTCTCGCCTGGCAGAAAGTCGGTGATGATTCGTGCGCCGAGCACGGCGACGGCACGATTGATCTCCGCGGTGACGAGGCCGCCCCCTTCGTCGGCCCAGTCGAAGTAGCTGTGGGACTCGCTGTCGTAAATCCACTCTCGCTCGAAGCTCGGCGTCTCCCGGTCACCCTCGAAGATTCGCCCCTCGACGACGACCTCCAGGCGAACGTCCGGATTCGCCTGCTGCTGGTGGTTCACTACCTCCAGCGCGACCTTGGACGCGGCGATGAGCAGCCGGGTATCGGCTCCGCCTTCGGCGTCCTGCGTGGTCCAGACGTTGGTCTCGATGGAGTAGCCGACCCGCTTCAAATTCTGCTGCGTATCGCCGGACGCCTGGGCCAGGACCATCTCAACCAGCCGGCTTTCCACATCGGCCATGAGCAGCGCATTGCGAAGCGTGAGATCTGCGCTGTTGACCT
>JABAHO010002684.1_pt1 | contig 17411 bp, 20 predicted proteins | sample 7062071 | NCBI WGS metagenome assembly JABAHO01 (sample SAMN14534356, study PRJNA622989) | marine sediment metagenome | biome: marine biome [ENVO:00000428]; feature: marine pelagic biome [ENVO:01000023]; material: deep marine sediment [ENVO:00002113] | place: India: Gulf of Kutch | collected...
GCCCTGGCTGCGGGGAACGATGTGATGCACTTCCAACCGGTAGCGGCTCCCACAGCCATCGATGGTGCACCGGCCGTCACGGTTGAGGACAAAGCGCCGCAGCTTGGGGGCCACCACCCGCGTGGTATCCCCTACCGCCAACGGTGTACCCGTTTCGGTGTCAACCAGGACTTCAACCGATCCTTCACACAGGATCCGCTCCAGCGTGTCGGGACCCACTCGGGGTCCAGCGGTGATCGCCACCCCCGCCTCCCCATTACTGGCCGCGGCGGTATCGGCGTTAACTAACACACTCACGACCGGACCAGTTACTCGCCCTGAAGGCACTGTTCCGTCTAGGAAATCCTGGGCCATTGCCACCAGGGCATCAGCCCGGAGTTGTTCCCGACTCCAAGATCTAGCGTCTCTAGGAAACTGGTCGGCTCGTTCCTCTAACGCTCGGGTCACCACTTGGTAGTCATAGCCCCTCAACTGGGCGTGAATGAAACCCACCGACTCATCCAAAGACAAGGCACTACGCAGGTAGCGTTCCTCATGAGCCTGGCGTTCATCGCGGCGGCGGATTCGCTTGGTGAGGGCTCGGAGTTTGTCGATCCCCCCAATATCACGCTCCTCGGCTGCCTCCATGGTTTCCTCATCAGCCCCGGCGGCGAACAGTCGGGCCATCGCCACCGCTCGATCAAAACTCCAGGTGCCCTCCTCCAAGCGGGCCATCCGTGGGGACTCCTCCGGACTACGAGTCGCAGTCTCCAACAACGCCCCGGCAGTCTCGGTTGACACGTCCAACCAGGCCGCCACCTCTGCCGCTCCCAAACTGGGACCGAAAAACGGGCGCCGCCGCAGCAACTCTTTGAGCAACCGCACCTGCCGAGCCCGCAAACGACTGATCTCCCGCTCATCGGAGCGAATTTCAGAGATCAAATCCGGAGAAGAAGCCACCCCCAACTCCCCATCAACCAACACATCCAACATGCTCGCAACGTAACAGTTGGGTGTGACGCATTCCCACGCCTTAGCGATGATTTGCGCGCAGGTTTCCGTTAGCCGAAGACAACGTGGGTCTTACAATTGATCCACGGTCCGCCACCCACACAAAGAAGCTCAGATCTGTGCCGGGTCGTCTACGACTCAACCAGTCGGTGCAGAGGCGGATGATCGGCACCAAGTGGTTCGGCGTCGAATTCCTCCGGTCCAGTTGGGCTCTTGCCCATCGTTACCCAACGAGTAGCCAGATACTCCCGGAGCTCCTCGCACCAGGGCGAGTCGGTGGCGACGAGAAAACGAAAGTGATGAGGCTCGTCACCAATCTCCCATGCTGACCCGCGCAGCTCGTAAACCGGGAGTCCCACATCGAGATCGGTTCTTTTGAGCAACCAGACCGCATTGGCACGGGCGGGCTTTTCATCACCGTTCTGCTCGATCAACATTGTGAAATTCTCAGTGGTGAACGCTAAGGACTTACTGACATAGGCGGTGAGGGTCGCCTTCTCCCACTCGGACAACCCGGGCCACCACACTCTCACATCCAACGTCATCTGCGGGAAGCCGTCCCGATTCTGCTCCGGCCATGGAAGAGCCTCCTCGATCTCGGAGGCGCTCGGGCTCGGCTGTCCCAAAGGCGGCCTGGGCTCCGCCCCGACAGTCACAGGCACAGCGGGATCTGCCGGTGAGTCGGATTCTGAACCGTCGAGGGCAATGTTGGGCCGGCAAATGTCACACACAGCCACCGCCATCGCCGAAACCGCTGATTGGTCCACGTAGAGGTTCATCGGTTCCCGAAACTCCGTCCGCAGCCGGCCCGCCTCTAGTGACTCGAGCACGTCGTTGATCGCCGGCTGCAGTTCTCCGCGCTGGTCCAACGCCCGCAGCGTCTCCACCGCAACTCGCAACGTATCGCCCGAAGTCAAGCCCAAGCTGTCGCCGACTTCGAGCAGCCGACGAAGTCTGGCCTGGACCGGAATCGAGCTTCGCCCAGTGCGCGTCAGTTCGGCGAAGTCCCTCATCACCTGGCTGTCCGCCGGAGCTATTTGACGATGGTGTCGAACACCCAAAACCAACCCCACGTGTCGGGCGCCTAATCTACAAGACTGCTTTTCGCGACTTTTTCACTGTGCGTGAGATCGACGAACGCGGTCCCCTCAATGTCCAGCTTCTCCCAGGGATACTCGATGCTGCACGTATACGCCGGGATAGCCGGCTAGTCAATGAGAATGGNNAGCGCCACGCCCAGGCGGCCGGAGTAATTGGCAGCACCGTCGCGGCCATTTGCTTGGCAGCAATCGGCTGGCTGCATCTGCGAGGAGAGGTGGATCGGCGCGGACTCAGCCAACTAGCGTGGGCGGCTGCCGGCGGCATCTTCGTGGGTATCGGCGCCCGCATCCTCACGGCCGGATCGATCGGCGCCAACATCGGCGGAGGCCTCGTCATCATATTCGGGAGCGCGATGCTCATCGCCTTCATCTTCGGCGCCCGCCACGCACCGCGAGACCCCTAACGCGGACAAGAGGTCTTGGGTACTCCTGGCCTTGGTTCGGCCTGCCTGTTAGCGGTTTGCGGCCTCAGGTAAATCGTCATCGCCGACGAGGCGAAGGTCCCCGTAGGCGACCGGGCGGACGCGGGACACCTCTTGCGGCCGCCGCGGCTTTTGGACCTCGTTCAACGCCACCAGGTATAGAACAAACATCCCGTCGAAGGCCAGGCTGAGCAACAAGAGCGGAACGGAGCCAGTGGCAATTGCAGCGATGAGGGTGACGAGCGCAGCTCCAATAAGACCAACCATGACGCGGCGCCGGCGAGCATTCAACCGTGCTCGAGCCAGTTCGACGGGATCAATCGCCTCCGGCCGCAACGACGCCAGTTTGGCGAGGCGACGATCAAACGATCTGGTGGAGGCGAGTGGAGCGTCGTCACGAGAATGCAGAAAGGAGGGCAACAGCAGTGCCGACCAGAGACCTCCCAGCACCACCAAGACGACTAGTAATTCCACCCGAACTTCCTCAGTCCAACGCGTTTCGCCACATTAGTCCGCGAAAAGTTCCAGTCACAACCCTTAGCGACGCCGCGCTCAGGAGTGGTGACTCGTCTCCTCATCCCGCAGCAGCGCTACGGCGTGGACGAGGGCCGGGCCCATTACCTCGAGCCAGTCTTCAACGCCGGCGGTTGATCCCGGCAGATTGATGCACAAGGTGGAACCGGCGATGCCCGCTACACCTCGCGAGAGCATCGCATTCGGATGCTTCGCCTGCGAAGCAGACCGGGCTGCCTCAATCAATCCTGGCGCGGGACGATCAATTAGCTCAGCAGTCGCCTCCGGAGTGACGTCTCTAGGTGCAAACCCGGTTCCCCCGGTCGTTACCACGAGCTCGAAATCACCAGCAACCCACTGGCGAATCGCCGACTGGATGTCCGCTTTCTCATCCGGCACTACTTGCCAATCCACTTCGAAACCCAGCCCGGCCAGAATCGCAATCGCCGTGGGCCCCGAAACGTCTTCGGCCTCGCCCCGGTTGACGCGGTCGCTGACAGTCAAAACGCCGGCCTTCATCTCACCCATTCGCCCGACCTCCCACCGGACTTGCGAAGCAACCGTAGCGGACCCATCTCCGCTCCTCGTTGCATTGACTTCACCATGTCGTAGAGCGAAAGTCCCGCTATCGAGGCTGCCATCAGCGCCTCCATCTCAACACCAGTAGGGCCGTTGGTAGAAACCCGAGAAACGATCCGAGCTCCCTCAGCCACTTGCTCGATCTCGACCGACACGGACGTCAGTGACAGGGGGTGGCACAAAGGAATGAGTTCGGAGGTGCGCTTGGCAGCCTGGATGCCGGCCACCCGCGCCACGGCCAGGGCATCGCCCTTGGGGAGTTCACCGCCAAAAAGCGCGGCTTGGGTCGCAGCGTCGAGGTGGATGACATTCTCGGCTACAGCCACTCGATCGGTGTCTGGCTTGTCCCCGACATCGACCATGTGGGCGGCGCCGGTCTCGTCCAGGTGGGGCAGATCACCCATCGCTCCTCCTGTGGACCTCAAAGATCCTCGGAAAACTCTGTCAGGAAAGCACGATAGCGAGCACCGAAGTCCGCATGAGATGCCCCCAGAATGGTGGACGCCTCCAAATAGCCCATTGGTGTGCCGCTGTCGAGCAGGTCTTTGTCGGAAACGTACCCCAGGCAGAGGTTGGCCACCCCTACTGAATGGATTGCATCGGTCAGCTGAATCTCGCCACCAACCCCTGGCTCAACCTCTTTGAGTGCGTCGAAGATCGGCGAGGTGAACAGATAGCGGCCGATTAGGCCCAGCTTGGACGGAGCCTTCTCGACACCGGGCTTCTCGATTGCACCCCGGACCTCTACCACGTTGTCCGATAGNNACGATGAACCCGTAACGAGCCAGGTAGTCGGTGCTCAGCTCCCGGAGACACACGACCGATTTGGCATTGGCTGCCGCCGCCATGGCGGGCAACACGTATGAATCGGGATATACCAAGTTGTCCACCAGAAGGCAGAAGAAGGGACGATTGCCGACCTCTACACCCGCGGTCTGGACGGCATCACCGAGACCGCGGGGCACCTCCTGGACAACAGGATGCACCTGTACCCCTTCCAGACCAGGGATGGGACCCTCTTCTTGCGAGTTGAAGTGCCGGTCGATGAGAATGCCGACCCCCGGGTCGACAACGACAAAGACTTCACGGGCGCCAGCGTGAGCCGCCTCTTCGACCACCCACTGAATTGCCGGTCGGTCAACGATCGGGAGCATCGCCTTGGGAAGGGCCCGCGTGGCCGGACGCATGCGAGTGCCGCGACCGGCGGCGGGTATGACAGCTACTTCAACATCCATGGTTTGACATCTACCTCGGCCGAGGGGTGCATCGGCTGGACCAGCGCTCCCTCAGCTTAATCGAACTCGCCCCACGCTATGGGGCGGACGGCGGCGCTCTCCGTGTTGGCCACCAACTAACCACTGGTGGCCGACAACACAACATACCTCCGACCGGCGACTGCTTGCGCGACAACGGGCGCGTGAGCTTCTGGAACGGCGATCACCGCGACCGAGCCTCCTAGCGGGTCGCTTGCGCCCATTTCCACCACGACGGCCGGCACCACCGTCGATGACTCGGTCAGAACGACCTGGGCGTTGGCGCCTGGAACGAGAGGGAACGAGACCTCGAGGGCCAGCTGCCACCAACCGGCAGGGACAGATCCCGATGCCGTAAGGTCCGATGGCGCGAGCGGCTCACCGGCCGCCAGCCGATGCGTCGCCACCTTGCCGTTGAGATCGGGGACTGGGAACAACCCATGGGGCACGTCCCGCCATACCACTTCAGGTGGGGACCCGGCATCGACCGAGGCCGCGGTAAACGGATGAGGGACCGTGTTGACCGGCCGAAACTCAAGTAGTACTGCTGCGAACAGGAGCACCCCGGCTCCCACCCAGCGGAGGATCGGCGGGCGGCCATACCAATACACGCAGAGAACGTAGGAGGCGTCGGCTGCAATGGGAAGAGGGTTGCGCGCCCGGACGAGGCAGTAATGTGTCGCCGTGCTTGATGCCGCGCTCTGGGGTCTTGTTCAGGGCCTCACCGAGTTTCTTCCGATTTCGTCGAGTGGTCACCTGGTACTCGTGCCCGAGTTCTTCGACCAAGAACCTCCTGGGCTGGCTACCACGGCCGTGCTCCACCTGGGAACACTGGCGGCGGTGGTTTGGTATTTCCGACAGGATGTCGCCTGGTTGGCAAGACCGGGCCGTGATCCGCAGGCAAAGCACATTCTCAAACTGTTGGCGGTTGGCACGGTTCCGGCGGTCATCGCCGGTCTCGCATTGGAATCCACGCTCGACGACGTCTTCGAAAGTGCATTTCGAGTTGGCTTTGCACTGATCGGAACCGGCCTGATCCTGCTGGCCTCGAGCTGGCTGGTTAGGCGCATCAAGACTCTGGATGACGCCACGCTCAACGACGCTTTGCTCGTCGGGGGAGCCCAGGCGGTTGCACTCATACCGGGGATCTCTCGGTCCGGTATAACCATCACCGCAGCGCTGGGCCGCCATTTCAGCGACTTCGAAGCAGCTCGCTTTTCATTCTTATTGAGCATCCCAGTCATCCTGGGAGGGGGCGCCAAACAGCTATTCGACCTGGCCGGGGAAGGCGGCCTGGAATGGGAGATGGCGGTTGGAGTCTTGGTGGCAGCCATTTCCGGCTATGTGGCGATCGCCGTTCTGATCCGCGTGTTGACCAGCTGGGGATTGCGACCATTCGCTTTTTACTGCTTTGTTGTTGGAGCTTTCGCAGTGGTGGCGTTGTGAGCCGTCCTCTTCACATGCGCCACAACTTCCCTGCCATCGAGGCGATCGAAGCTGCCGGCCTCAACGTTGCAAGCGTCCAAAAGGTGGCCCCGGGGATCGACTTCGAGCGCTTTCTAGTACGGGAGGCGACCGGCTGGGTGGAGAAGGTGCTGTTGCGACGCTACGCGGCCATCGCGTTTCCTCACGTCATCTACATTCACCGCCGCTGGTATCGCCGGCCGCGAGCCGATGTCGCCCGCTTGGTCGTCCACGAGCTGATTCATGTGAGCCAGTGGCGGGAAACTGGCAAGCTGCGGTTCGCCACGGTCTACGTGGTGGACTACATACGGGGACGGCTTGGGCGGCTCGGCCACACCGGCGCTTACCAGAACATCCGCTACGAAGCGCAGGCCAGGATGGCCACCGACCGGGTCTTTGCACGTTAGGAACGCGACCCTGCCAGGCTGGCGCAATGAAACGAGTAGTACTGGGCCTCGTGCTGGTGGCCGCCGCGTGCTCGGGTAGCGATCCTCTGGTTGCTTCCAAGCTCATAGCCATCCAGACCATTGAAGGCAACATTCACGTCTATGACCCGGCGACTGACGTCGAGACACCTCTCACGACGGATGCGGGAGAGTCCACTGTTTATTCGCAGGCAACCTGGTCTCCTGACGGGCAGCGGCTGGCATTCGTAGAGAACACCCTCGCCGATCAGACCGGTCAGCTCACCTCGGGCCTGGGGGTGCGGGTGGGGCTTGAAGCCCAGGCAACCCGCTCGTCTATTCACATTGTGACGATGAGTGAGGAGCTAACCGACGTTGAAGTTGCGACGCCCTTCGCCGGTTTCTATCTGCACTGGTCACCCGACGGGTCAAGAATCGCATTCCTCGGAAATGACGTAGCCACGATCGGGCTCGGGATAGTCGACGTGGCCGCCGCTACCGCCACCAAGATCGACCAGGGGGCTCCGTACTACTTCGCCTGGGCACCGGCCTCGGATCAGCTCCTTACCCACGTCGGAGATGTCAACATGTTTCTGCTGCGGCCAGGTGACGACCCGGAGCGGCTCTCGGTCGAAGCCGGAGGCTTTTCAGCACCAAGCTGGGTGGGCGACTCCCTGCTTTACGCCATCGTCGATGGTGCCGGCAATCAACTGGTGCTGGCTCGGGAGGACGAAAGCGTCATTCGGGAGATCCACAGCTACTCAACGGCCATCGCCGCCGGCCTGAGTCCCGACGGAGAAACGGTTGCCTACATCGACATCGGGCAGGGCGCGAGTCAGCTAGCCCTCGGTGCCTTGATCGTGACCGAAGCCGCCGGCAGTCAAACCGAGGTTGCGCCCGAAGTATCCGCCTTCTTCTGGAATGAGGACGGATCCCGATTGCTCTACCTGGAGCCCGATCGCCGCAACGAGACTCTCGCACTGCGATGGGGAGTCTGGGATGGTGTCACCACGACCACGTTCGACGGATTCGTTCCCTCACCCGTCCTCCTCGCCCAATATCTGCCCTTCTTCACGCAATACGACAACAGCCACTCATTCTTCGCCCCCGAGGGCGACTCCTTCGTTTTTGCCGGCGAAATCGGTGGGGTCCCCGGAATTTGGCTACAGGAGGTCGAGGCCGGAGCGAGTGCCCGCCGCCTTACCGACGGCGTGATGGCAGTTTGGGCTCCGTAGGCCGTCGGCGCGCGTCGGCCGCACTACTAATTTGGGGCCCGTGACAGCCATCAAACCGGAGGCGGCTGCGTTCGCCGAGACCGGACTCTCCAAGCGGCAAGTGCAAGAGCGCGTTCAAGCCGGCCAAATCAACGACGTGCCCGAGGGCCCTAGTCGTACCGTTCGGGAGATAGTCCGGGCCAACGTGATCACCAGGTTCAACATCCTCATCACCGGCCTGTTGGTCGTGATCCTGCTGGTTGCCCCAATCCAGGACGCATTGTTCGCCGGGGTCATGATCATCAACACCCTCATCGGTATCTATCAGGAGCTCAAAGCCAAACGAACCCTCGACCGCCTGGCATTGCTAGCAGCCCCGCGGGCTTCGGTCGTCCGGGAGGGCAAGACCCAAGAGCTCGACGTGCGCTCGCTGGTCATCCAGGATGTCCTCGAAGTCGGGCCGGGCGACCAGATTGTGGTCGACGGCCAAGTGCTCACAGCCAGCAACCTCGAAGTTGACGAGTCGCTTCTGACGGGTGAATCGGATGCGATCACGAAGGAAGTCGGCGACCAGGTGCTGTCCGGATCGTTTGTGAGCGCCGGCGGGGGCCGCTACATGGCGACCAAGGTCGGCAAAGACGCCTACGCGGTCAGGCTCGCCCAGGAGGCCAAGAAGTTCACTCTCGTCAGATCAGAGTTACGCACTGGGATCGACTTCATACTCAAGATTGTGTCGTGGTTGATCGCGCCGACGGCGGTTCTGTTGGTATGGAGTCAACTCAACGCCGAGGAAGACCTCAAGGGTGCGTTGCAGGGTGCCGTGGCGGGTACTGTGGCCATGGTCCCGCAGGGGCTGGTCTTGGTCACGAGCGTAGCCTTTGCGGTCGGCGTCATCCGCCTCGGGCGCCGCAGTGTGCTCGTCCAAGAGCTCCCCGCTCTCGAAGGCCTCGCTCGGGTCGACGTGATCTGCCTGGATAAGACCGGCACCCTCACACAAGGCAAGCTGTCGGTGGAGGACCTGGTTCCGATCAAGAACGAGAGCTACGAGGCAGCCCTGGGGGCGCTGGCCGCTTCCGATCCCCACCCCAACGCAACGCTGAGCGCCATTGCGGCAGCTCACCCCAGCCCGGAAGACTGGACGGTGATCCGGGCCATACCCTTCTCGTCGGCACGCAAGTGGAGCGCAGCTTCATTCAACGGGCACGGGACATGGGTCCTGGGAGCACCCGAGGTTGTGCTGGCCGGAACCGAGTCGGAGGTAGCGCAACAAGCGGACCGGTTGGCAGTGGGCGGAACCAGGGTGGTTCTCCTGGCACGAACCGCGGAGCCTCTCGACGTCGAGCTGTTGCCAAGCGGACTCGAGCCGGTGGCTTTCGTCCTTCTCGCCGATCAGATCAAGCCCGAGGCTCCGGACATCGTCAAGTTTTTCGCCGACCAGGATGTCGCCATCAAGGTGATCAGCGGCGACCACCCGCAAACGGTGGGAAAGATCGCCGAACTCACCGGGGTACCCGCGGGCGGCGCTCCGGTCGACGCCCGGGACCTACCAGACGACCAGACGGCCCTCTCCGAGATCATGGAACGACGCAGCGTGTTCGGGCGGGTAACGCCGCATCAGAAGCGGTCCATGGTCGAAGCCTTGCAAGCCAACGGGCACGTGGTCGCCATGACCGGGGATGGGGTCAACGACGTGCTGGCTCTGAAGGGATCGGACATCGGGATCGCCATGGGTTCGGGAAGCGGCGCGTCACGATCGGTGGCTCAGCTCGTGCTGCTCGACTCATCGTTCGGGACGGTCCCCCAAGTTGTCGCTGAGGGCCGCCGCGTCATCGCCAACATTGAGCGGGTATCCAACCTCTACGTCACTAAGACGGTCTATGCGTTCCTGCTGGCGATTGCCATCGGCGTCGCCGGTTGGGTTTTCCCCTTCCTGCCCCGGCACCTGACGCTGGTCGGCACCTTGACCATCGGCTGGCCCTCGTTCTTCCTGGCGCTCGCACCTTCAGCTCAAAGAGCGAGAACGGGTTTCATGGGTCGAGTGATCAAATTCTCACTGCCGGCCGGGTTGCTGGCCGCGGCTGCCACCTTCGCCGCCTATTCACTGGCCCGCGACCAGATAAGCGTGGATCTGGATGAAGCCCGCACGACGGCCACGTTAGTTCTGATCCTGGTGGGACTTTTCGTACTGGCCGTCATATCCCGACCCTTCAATCCGGCGAGGCGGGCTCTCGTTCTCAGCATGGGCGCCACCCTTGGCTTGATCTTCTTGCTGCCCGTAACCCGCAGCTTCTTCGCTCTGGAATTCCCGCCCATGGTGGTCTTGACTTCGGCGGTCGGGGTAGCTTCGATAACCGGCGCCTTGATGTTCGCCGCGTTGCGCGCCATCGATTGGGCTCCACTTGCCCCGCAACTTCTCCGTTCGCGGCGGGCTCGACAGATGGAGCTGAAAGTCGAGCGCAGGTTGCACGAGGTCGAGGATGGGATCGAGAACTGGCTGCAGAGAACCTGGCGCTCAGTTCGTGCCGTGTTCAGCGCCCAGGATGACGTGGACGAGGAGCCTTAGTAGCTCCACCTGGGTTCAGGGGCATGCCAGTCGGGCGAGTTGCCCCAACGGTCGACATAAACAACTTCGTGTGCGGGAGGACGAGCCGCCACCCCCCACTTGCCGAGTGGAAAACCCAGCGTGACACAGGCGGCATTACGCCAACCTTTCTCGACCGGAACATCGAGTAACTCAGCGACTTCGGCAGCCGCGAAATGGTGCAGAACGGTGGTCAGCGTCGCCCCGATGCCATGCCCACGAGCCGCCAACATCAGGTTCCAGACGGCTGGATAGATCCCCGAACCGTCGGCATCGTTGCGCGTGAAGGCCAGGATGGCGAGAGGCACCTGAGCGAAGTTGGCCGCCAACCACCCTGCCGACGATATGACTCTCAGCGTCTGATCGTCGCCCCGTTCTTCGGCCGCTTCTCTGCGGCCCGTATAGACAGTTTCATTTAGCTGGTTCCAGGCGCGACCGTACAGTTCACCGAGTTGGACCATCAGTTCTCGATCGGTCACTGCGACGAAACGCCACTGTTGGGTGTTGCCCGGCGAGGGGGCTCGGATCGCCGCATCCATGATCTGAGCGACGATGTCATCGGGTATCGGGTCGGGCTTGACCCGGCGCATCGCTCGGGTGGTGTAAAGGGCTTCGAATAGGTCCAAGGAAACTCCCTCGCTCACGAGCGCATGTGCGCTCGTGGCCAGCCTAAGAGCAAGCCGACCGTCTCACTTGCGAACGCGGCCGGCTTTGGCCAATGCCAGGTTGAGCATCTCGACGTCTTCGAACGTCACGAATGCGCCCGGATTTACTCGAGCGACGATTGCCAGAGCTTCCCGCTTTCTCTTGCGAGGGACTACCGAGAACGCGAGACGCACCGGACCGTCCCGGCCCTCGGCGTTGACGACGGTCACGGCGAAGCCGGCCGCCCGAAGTGCGGCCGCCGCCTGCGGTGACTCGAAGGGTGAGACAACTCGCAGCACTCCCTGCCCGAGCGCGAGCCACCTTTCCACGGTGCCGCCCAACATGGTGCCGGCGGCGAACCCACCGGCAAAAGCGACGACTTTGATCGGCTCATCAATGTTCGTTACCACCTGGCTCACGGCGAGGAGCCAGGTGGCCGATTCGAAGAACCCGAGCGCCCCGGCCAGGGCGCGGCGGCCCCGAAACAGATAGATGATGCGCATCGTCCCGAGCGATTGGTCCACCAACCGCGCCCCGAAGATCAGAAGCGATACAACAATCGTTTCAAGCATCTGCTGATCTCAGCTGGTGAGCTCTAGGCGGTAGCGCCGATGCGGCGCTCAAACATCTCGGCCTGGCGAAGAACAGTCTTCGGGAATTCCATGATCGCCTCTTGAATCTCCTGAGCCTGGGCGCTGATCCCGGTTATGCGTTCGATGCCCCAATCCCGAATCAGAGGAACGACCACCCGGTCGTGATGAATCCGCAGGTTGTACACGCCCGCCTTGGCCATCTCGACTGCTCTCCGCAAGAAGTTGGGCATTGCGATCCCCGGCATCTGGAACGTTTTGAGCTGGTGATAGATGGCCTCGAGCGTTGCCAACGGGGCCTCTGCCAGCATGGCCTGCACCACTCCGCGGTAGAACATGAAGTGGTGGTTCTCGTCGGCGGCAATCCGGCTCATCAACTCGTAGGCGACAGGGTCGTCAGTTAGCTTCCCGGCGTTACGGTGACTAACTCGGGTCGCCAGCTCTTGTGCGCTTGTGTAGACGAAGACGTCGATCGGGCTGGGGGCGCCGGTATTGAAGCCCTTGGTCATCGTTGCGAGCCGATCGTCCTCCAGCTCCACCGGATCGGCGTTGCGAGTGGTCAGCAGATAGCTGCGGATGGCAATGGCGTGCTGCCCCTCCTCGGCCGTCCACATGTGATTCCACTCTCTGAAGGTGTCGTTGTCACCAACATGAGACTCAATCTCAGCGTGGTAGTACGGCAGGTTGTCCTCGGTGAGCAGGTTGAGCACGAGCGAAGTACGGGCTTCAGGCGAAATCGTGCACTGCGATTCATCCCACGGTTCGTCGCGATAGTTCCGCCCCTTCTCCCAGGGAACCAACTCGTGCGCATACCAATGGTCGCGCCGAGCCTTGTGTTCGTCGATGAGCTTCCTCACGGCGGGGGTGACCGCGTCCAAGAGCTCGTAATGTTCTTCTACCGCCAAATCTGCTCCTCAGGGGTTAGACCAACCGAAACCCGACTAGTTACCCGGGGACTCTACTGCCCCGACGCCGTGACTTCTCAGTACCGCGCGGCTCCCAATGGAAGTAGCGCATAGCAATGATCGTCCCGGCAACCCCCCAGGCGAGCATGACTGCCAGGTGGGCACCAATTGCGTATTCACCTGGTCCGGCGGACCAACTGAATCCGTTTCCTGTCAGGCTGGGATTGAACGCGTCGCCAAACGCTGCGACGAAGTGCTTCAGTGGAAACAGGTCACCGATGAACTCGAGCCAGGCTGGGGGTTCTGCGTCGACTATGAAGACATCAGACAGAAACGCAATCGGTAGCAATGTGCCGTTGGCCACCGCCGGAGCTGCGTCGCCGGACGAAACCAACGCGGCAAGCATCAGCCCCAGCGCGGCAAACACCGTCGCTCCGACAAAGAAAGACAGGATCATCGCTCCCGACGTGGCGCCAATAATCTCGACATCGAACGCCATAACCCCGACACCCATCATCAGAACGGCAGAAAGCAGCGCGATCCAAACGGCCGACCCAAGCCGACCGGCGATGTAGATCCACGGCGGGAGGGGCGTGCCCCGGACCTTCTTGAGAATGCCGAGATCCCGGGCAATCGCCGTTGTAATGGCGAGGTTGGTGTATGTGGCCGACGCAGTTGCGAATACCGCCATCGCCGGCGCATAGAACTGAGCAGTCGTCACACCGAGGGTTTCGATTTCCTCATTTCCAAATATCGCAGTGAAAAGAAGCAGAAACGTCAGCGGGAAAATGAACGTGAAGAAAGCCCCCAGCGGGGTCCGCATGAAGATCCGGTTTTGATACCTGATCTGTTGGAGGACCAGCCGAAGATCTCTACTCATCGGGGTCCCCATCGGTGAGCTGCAAGTAGATGTCCTCCAGAGTGGGTCTTTCGACGGTCAGGCCCTCCAGCTCCAGTCCGCGTTCGGTGGCCCAAGCCGTGATCTCACTCAAAGCGGCAGTGGGTTGGGAGGTCTCGAGCGTCACCTGGCCCGCCTCGTATCCCGATCTGACAATCGGTGGAAGATCCGAAACCGGGATGGTTCCTGCGCTGAAACGTATGGTGGCTCGGCCCTGGGCTCTGCCACCAATGTCGTCGGGGGTCCCTTCGGCAACGATGAGGCCACCGGCGATAATCCCCACTCGATCAGCGAGGTTCTGAGCCTCGTCCATGTAGTGGGTCGTGAGCAGGATGGTCTTGCCGAGCCGACGGAGATTCTCGATCAGCCCCCAGGCTTGCCGCCGGGCGGAAGGGTCGAACCCGGTTGTCGGCTCATCCAGAAAGATCACGTCCGGGTCGCCCACTATGCCCAGGGCCAATTCGAGCCGGCGCTGTTGACCGCCGCTCAGAGTCTTCACTCGGGAACCGCGCTTCTCCTCGAGCCCCACGATCTCGATGACCTCGTCAACGGGTCGTGGGTTGGGGTAGATCGCGGCGTAAGTGTCCAATACCTCTCCCACCTCGAGCTCGGGCTCGAGCGCGGTGACTTGTAACACGATCCCGATGTGCTCCCGGAATTTGCGCCCTCCGGTTTCAGGGTCGAAGCCCACAACTTCGACGCTCCCTGCCGACCGATTTCGATGGCCCGACAGGATCTCGACGGTCGTGGTTTTCCCGGCGCCGTTGGGACCCAAAAGAGCAAAGACCTCGCCCTCGGCCACCGTCAGGTTGATCCCCCCGACCGCGGCTAGCTCGCCGTAATGCTTCTCGAGCCCGGCGACTGCGATTGCGCTCATCGGCGGGATGCTATCCCCCTCCTCTCGGCTCAACTCAAAGCCTTGGTTCCCTGCCCTGGAGCATCCTTTCGATGTTGTCGCGATGCCGGGTGACGACCAGCAGGCTCACGGCCGCCATGATCACGGCCGACCAGCCGTGGCGCGCCCAGATGGCGACTCCGGGAACAGCCAGAACCGCAATCGTCAGGGAGCCGTACGACGACACCCGGGTGAGGGCGACGATGGCTGCCCAGATAAGGGCGAGGCCCAATCCGAGCCCGGGTATGGTCCACAGCACCATGCCCCCGGCGGTAGCGACCCCTTTGCCACCTCGCAAGCGATGCCAAATTGGGAAACAATGGCCCACCACCGCCATCGCTCCGGCTGCAAAGCCGACTAGTTCACTGCCACCGACCAACTCGCCGACGGCGGCGGCGACGAAGCCCTTCCCCGTGTCGGCCAGCAAGACGAGTGCTCCGTATCGTCGTCCCAGGACCCGAGAGATATTCGACGCGCCGGGGTTGCCGCTGCCCACCGAATATATGTCAATGCCCCGGCTGCGCGCGATCAGCACACCAAAGTCGACACTGCCGAGTAGATACCCCACCAAGATCGTGAGGGCCTCAGGCATCGGTGAAGAAGCTCGAGCGGTACCTAGTTACGTAATCCACGGCGGAGATCAGGGTCACCGCCGTAGCTATGAGCATCGCCCATTCGTCGAGAAACAGCGGGCCCCACTCATCCTCCAGCCGGACGATGGCGAGCCCGATCGCCACAAACTGAATGGTCGCCTTCCACTTGCCCCACCCCGAGGGCGGCAACAGCTTGCCGTCGGCCGCGACAACTCCGCGAAGGGCCATGATGGCGATCTCTCGACCGATGATCACGAATGCGAGCCATATATTGACCCGGTCAACCACCAGCAACGCGGCGAGAGTCCCGGTCACGAGGAGCTTGTCGGCGGTTAGGTCGAGGAAAGCTCCAACGGTCGAGGTTTGGTCCCAGCGACGAGCCAGATAGCCGTCGGCATAATCGGTGAGGGCCGCGGCGGTGAAGATGGCCGCGGCAATCCCGTAATTGTGATTCACGTCGTCCTCAAGGAGGACCAGGCCCATCACGATCGGCGTAGCAACAATCCGGCTGGCGGTCAGCAGCAGAGGAAAGTTCAAGACACCCAGTCCAGGGTACGGCTCACTGCTTTCTTCCATTGCTGATATTGGGACTCTCTCACTTCGGGGTCCATTGCCGGCTCCCAAACGGTTGCTTGACCCCAGTTGGTCCGCAACTCGTCAAGGCCTGCCCACACGCCCACGGCCAGGCCGGCGGCGTAGGCGACACCCAGGGCGGTGGTCTCGCTCACCCGGGGTCGGACCACCGGCACCCCAAGGACGTCGGCCTGAAACTGCATGAGTAGTTGGTTCTCGACCATGCCGCCGTCCACTTTCATTGTCGTCACAGCTACTCCGGAATCCGTCTGCATTGCATCAAGGACCTCGCGAGTCTGCCAGGCGGTTGCTTCCAGGACGGCTCGCGCCAAATGACCTTTGTTGACATATCTGGTCAAACCGGCGATGACCCCGCGAGCGTCGGGACGCCAGTGGGGAGCAAACAGTCCCGAGAAAGCCGGAACGAAGTAAGCGCCGCCGTTGTCATCAACCGAGGCCGCTAGGGCTTCTACGTCCGCGGCAGATTCGATTAGCCCGAGGTTGTCACGCAGCCACTGGACCAGCGCGCCGGCGATCGCAACCGACCCCTCTAGCGCATAAACCGCGGGCGCCGCGCCGAGCTGGTAGCCGACTGTCGTGAGCAGACCGCTCGAGGAGGCGACCGGGGTCTCCCCTGTGTTCATCAGCATGAAGCAGCCGGTCCCATAGGTGTTTTTGACGTCTCCGGGTGCGAATGCCACCTGACCAAATAGGGCGGCCTGCTGATCACCAAGTATCCCCGCGATGGGCACCCCGCTCAAGGAGCCATCGGCTTCGCCTAACACGCCCGAGGAGGGGCGGATCTCCGGCAAGACCGCTCGCGGCACCCCCATGGCTCCGAGCAACTCGTCGTCCCAATCGAGCGTCTCAAGATTCATGAGCATGGTCCGACTCGCATTCGTCACGTCGGTGGCATGCACGGCGCCGTCGGTGAGGTGCCAGAGCGCAAACGAGTCCATAGTCCCGAACAGGACCTCCCCAGCCTCAGCTCGGGACTCAAGACCTTCGACGTTTTCCAGCAACCAGCGAATCTTGGGGCCGGAGAAGTAGGTGGCGAGCGGCAGTCCCGTCCGGTCCCGGAACCGATCTTGGCCCTCGGTACCACCAAACTCAGCCACGAGTTCGGCGGTCCGGGTGTCTTGCCAAACCAGGGCGTTGTGCACCGGTTCTCCGCTCGCCCGGTCCCACATGACGGTGGTCTCACGCTGATTAGTTATGCCTATTGCCGACAGGTCGGCAGGAGAGAGCCCGCCAGCCTTCAGAGCATCGGCCGTCACCAGATCTATCCGCTGCTGAATTTCCGCGGGTCTGTGCTCAACCCATCCCGGCTGTGGGTAGATCTGTTCGTGCTCTTCCTGGGCAGAAGCCACAATCGACCCCGATTGATCGAAGATCATGAAACGGGTGCTGGTTGTCCCCTGATCGAGCGCGCCGATGTACATGAGACGAGGCTAGTGATTGAGCGGTTCGCGAAAACCTGGTATTGCAGTAACTCGAATTCTCGCGCTGGGTGCGCATACAATCCTTCACACGCAACTGGGCAAACGATGACAACCAAGCTCTTCGTGGGCAACATACCTTGGTCGCAGACCGACGAGGACCTCAGACAACTCTTCGAGAAACACGGCACGGTCCTGACCGCGGAAGTCGTACTCGATCGCACCACCGGACGCTCCCGCGGATTTGGGTTTGTGGTGATGGGCAGCGAAGAGGAGTGCGCTCGGGCAATCCAGGCACTTGACCAAGAAGAGATCGACGGCCGGTCGATCAACGTGAGCATCGCCCACCGGCA
>JABAHO010008048.1_pt1 | contig 17378 bp, 12 predicted proteins | sample 7062071 | NCBI WGS metagenome assembly JABAHO01 (sample SAMN14534356, study PRJNA622989) | marine sediment metagenome | biome: marine biome [ENVO:00000428]; feature: marine pelagic biome [ENVO:01000023]; material: deep marine sediment [ENVO:00002113] | place: India: Gulf of Kutch | collected...
CCCGCGAGCGCGGGCGACGCCGGCGTTAATATGTCCGCCCCGGCCCCGCAGGGCATTGTCCGTGTCCGATTCGGAGATCACCACCTCGGCGCCAGCCTCACGGGCCTTACGGACGGTATCGTCGCGCGACCCTCCATCCACAACCACAACATCGGAAACGCATGCCTGCGACACCGCGGCCTCAACGGCTCTCTGAATTGTTCCGCCCTCGTTAAGTGTCGGGATAACCACCGAGATGGAGGCAGGCGGTTCCTCCCGCAGGCCGACTCGCAGGCGCCTGAGGTCAAGCACCCCCTCCCACACGAGGCAAACTAAGACGGGCCACCAGGCGGCGGCANNACACTACGACGGGCCACCAGGCGGCGGCAAACGCAGGCCAAGGGCCAGGCCCGGACTCCCAGTGCGAAACAAGTCCGCCGACATACAGTGCCGCGCATGGCGGCAGCAAAATCCATGATAACCTGGGCGCCAGCACCGCAACAGCCATACCCGGAACCGCATAGGCCAGGTCCGCATGAATCGACCATGCCAGGCCTGCTACCAGGACCGCGTTGAGCATCAGGTTAAACACCCGCCGGCGTTCACCGCAAAGGCATGCAAGCACAAGCGTCAGCGGCACGACAAGCAGGGTCCACACCTGGAAGGCACCGGAAATTTCAAGCCACCACACAAGCGGGTTGAGTCCATACAGAAGCGCCCAGCGCGGATCATGTCCCCGGCGGCGAAGCACATCGAACAACAGGGCAATCAGCGCGAGGTCCGCAGCCAGGGCAGCAATTGCCGGCGCTCCCCCGGGAACCCCTCTGGCCAGCAGGTAGGCGCATCGAACGGCAAACACACCGCCCGTAATCAGTCCCCACGCCCGGCCTCCCGCCTCCATGCGCGGAAAAACAAGAAAAGCCGCCACCATCATGCCCCACTGGCACAGGTACACGGCCGGCACTCCGGCATCGCACAGAGAGGCCCCGAGAATGGACAGCAGGGTATCGACAAATACAATGATTACGAAAGGCGCCATTGGAGAGCTTCCCGCATTCATAACCGGGGAAGGGCGAGAATCAACGCCCGTTCAACCCCCAGTCATATGGTAGGTAACGAATGCTGATTTCCTCACGCGTTGCCTCAAGGAGGATCCGGTCCTCCCGGGCCACGTAGGGCAGGATAAAATCAACAAGCGCAGCCGGGTCATTGCCACCGAAATCCGACTTGAACCACTTGAATATACTGCTGAGGCTCAACACCGTCTTCGTCCGGCCCCAAATGCTCTTCTCCCGGTCGAGTCGAAAATGCTTCGGTGACTGCAGGAACCGCTTCGCCGCATCGTCCAGTTCCTTTTGAATATTTTTTCCGGTGTATGCCCGGTTCCAGAGGTTCGGGCAGCCAATGCTGGCACAGACGATTGCGAAGTGGATCCGGGGCTCCCGAAGCTGGTCTCTCAGGATTTTATGCTCGATGTCATTCAGGCTGTATGTCGCGGAACCTGCCGTCCAGCGTTTCCGTTCCCAGCGGCCCGGGATGTCCTTAATGCTGGAAACAGGGAAATGCTCAAGTATCAGCTTCAGGGTGAATGCGTTGTAGGCATTAATCCAGTAGGCGAGCTTTCCCTCCCGCGAGAACCCGTCGGCATTGGTTGCCGCCAACACGGCCAGGTAGGCATCAAGGCGCGTCGTGCTCTCGGAGAGCGCCGCATAATCCACGTATCCACTGGCATCCACGTGGTCCTGCAACAGGGCATCCAGCGGAGCGTGGAGCGCATCTTCTGCGACCGCCCCCTGGATGGATACCAACGACAATCCCGTGATNNCCTTGGATGGATACCAACGACAATCCCGTGATCAACAGGAAGCGGGCAGCCAACTTGTTATGGTTTTGGGTCATCAGGCACCGCCTTCAACAAAACGTCCGGCCAATGGGCACCGGCAATCTAGATCAGTCATGGCCATCTTTCAACGCGACTTCGGCTGCACGGCCCGGCGCCCCTTCAGAAAGGATCGTAACGCCTCGCCGGTATGTCCGTTTGATTCAAGGATTGTTTGCAGATCTCCCTGGGCAACAATCCGGCCTCCCCCTGCCCCGCCCTCGGGCCCGAGGTCGATAATCCAGTCCGACTCGGCAATGATATCCAGGTTATGCTCGATGATAATCACGGTGTGCCCGGCATCCACCAAGCGGTGCAGTACGCGTATCAACCTGTCCACGTCGGCCATATGCAGACCGACTGTCGGCTCATCCAGGAGATAGAGGCAGCGCTGCCGCACGGCCTCGCGCGGAGAGGGGGCTTCTGCGGGACCGGCTTTCACCAACTCCGTCACCAGCTTGATTCGCTGTGCTTCTCCTCCGCTCAGCGTCGGGCTCTGCTGCCCCAGCGTCAGGTACCCCAGCCCGACATCACTGAGCAAGGCGAGGGCATGGTGAATTTTAGGATGGGCCTCGAAGTGGCCGCATGCATCATCCACGTTCATGGCCAGCACCTCTGCCACGGTTTTGCCGTTATAAATGACGTCCAGCGTTTCCAGGTTAAAGCGTCTGCCGCTGCATACATCGCAGGGCACGGTCACGTCAGGCAGGAAACTCATCTCTATTTTTTTTACGCCCTGCCCCGCACATTCCGCACAGCGCCCTTCATTCACATTGAAGGAAAACCGTCCCGGGCCATATCCCCGCAGACGCGATTCAGGCGCCTGGGCATACAGGCGGCGAATCTCATCCCAGATACCCGTGTAGGTTGCGGGGCAGGAACGAGGCGTTTTGCCGATGGGCGTCTGGTCAACTTCCATGAGCCGCCGGATTTCTCCGGCACCCTCAATCTGCCGGCATCCCGTCAGCACGCGGGCGCGTCTGCCCCTGCCGCGCCCACGGCGCTCGGAAAGTATCCCGACCAGGTTTTCATACAGAACATCGTGCACCAGGGTGCTTTTTCCGCTGCCGCTGACCCCGCTGACGCAGATCAGCCGGTTTAGCGGGAAACGTGCATTGACCTTTTTCAGGTTGTGAAGCGATGCCCCCGAGACGCGGATCCACGGCAGGGGGCCTGTCTTGGGACTGCGCAGGGGGACCCGGGGACGCGGCGGCATGACGGGGTGCTGAAGCGGATGCTTGAGAAACCGGCCGGTGACAGATTCCCGGCAGGCCTTCACGCGCGCCACGGAACCGGTGGCAACGACACGACCACCGGTGCTTCCGCCACCCGGACCGAGATCCACGAGATAGTCCGCACGGCGAATGGTATCCTCGTCATGCTCCACGACGACAACCGTATTGCCCTTGGCTTGCAATGCCGTGATGGCGTCCAGCAGCAGGCGGTTGTCCCGCGTGTGGAGTCCGATCGTCGGTTCATCGAGGATATAACAGACCCCCCTCAGGTTGGATCCAAGCTGCGCTGCGAGGCGAACTCGCCGCGATTCTCCGCCGCTCAGGGTCGGGGCCGCCCGGTCAAGGGCCAGGTACCCCAGGCCGACACGGCAAAGAAATTCAAGGCGGCCCGTCAGTTCCCGAAGAACATCCCGGGCAATCTCCTCCTCTCGTCCGCTCACCCGGAGCCGCGCAAAAACCTCCTGTGCCTCTGCGACGCTTAACGCGGTATACGCGGCAATGTTTCGTTTCTGAAACCGTACGGCAAGCGCTTCCGGCCGGAGCCGAAGTCCTCCGCAAGCCGCGCAGACGGCAGGCGCTTCCGAAACCCGCAGACAGCGGTCTGCCTCTGCACTGTCCGCTTCGGGGTCGTCCTCCTCGCGAACATGACCGGCTCCAAAGCACTCCGGGCACCAGCCCAGTTTTGAGTTGTAGGAGAACAGGCGCGGATCGAGTTCATCAAAGCTGCGGCTGCATTGCGGACAGGCACGCCGGACGGAGAACATAGAGGGGGCGGCCCGCGACTTGCCGCTGCCCGCCACAAGAAACCTGCCGGATCCGTGTGCAAGCGCTGCAGACACCGCGTCCCGCAGGCCATCAATATGCGCGGCTCCCACCTTGATTTCTGCCACCGGAAGCTCAATGTCATGGTCCTTAAAGCGGTCCAGGCGCGGCCAGGCATCCGTCGGGGTCAGTACGCCGTCTACGCGCAGACGGGCAAACCCTTTTGCAGCCGCCCATTTCGCAAGGTCGGTGTAATACCCCTTGCGGGCCACCACAAGCGGGGCCAGGAACAGGACGTTGCGGCCGTCGAATTTCTTCAGGATCGAGGCCAGGATCGAGGCTTCCGACCGCGGCTCAATAGACACCCCGCAATCCGGGCAGTACTGCGTGCCCATGCGCACAAAGAGCAGGCGCAGAAAATGGTACACCTCGGTGACCGTGGCAACCGTGCTCTTCCACCCTCCCCGGCTGGTGCGCTGCTCGATGGCGACCGTTGGCGGAATTCCGGTCAGCGCATCCACGTCCGGCCCCGAGACAGGCTGCACGAACTGGCGGGCATAGGCATTGAGCGACTCAAGGTAGCGGCGCTGGCCCTCGGCAAACAGGATATCAAAGGCAATTGTACTTTTGCCACTGCCGCTGACTCCCGTCAACACGGTCAGTTTCCCATGGGGCACGGAAACGGAAATGTTGCGCAGGTTGTGCTCGCGGGCATGATGAACGTCGATGCTGGTGCTGCGGGAAACCGGTTTGGCAGTCGTCGCGGACGCGCGGTCCGGTCCGCACGCCCCCCTTAATGCACGACCGGTATGGCCTCGTCTGCAGGCGCGTATCCTGGAAGGCGGCCCTGCCGCAACCACCCGCCCTCCGCCCTGGCCGCCTTCCGGACCAAGGTCAATGATCCAGTCCGCACAACGAATCACATCAATATTATGCTCGATAACCACCACGGAGTTCCCGGCAGTCACGAGCTTCTCAAACACGGCGAGCAGAACCCGGATATCATCAAAATGCAGGCCCGTCGTCGGCTCATCAAAAAGAAAAAGAACGCCCCTGGCCATGGTCAGTCCGCGCCGAACGCCGGCAAGGTGGCCGGCAAGTTTCAGGCGCTGTGATTCGCCTCCGCTTAGCGTAGGCAGGGGCTGCCCGATCTTCATGTAGTCCAGCCCGGTTTCCCGGAGCGGCTCCAACCCGTGCAGCACCTGAGGGGAATCCCTGAAGAAGCTGCATGCCTCCCGCACGGTCATGTCCAGCACATCCGCAATGGAATACAGACCGTTCGGTCCCGCCATTGTCACTTCAAGCACGTCGGGACGATACCGGCGGCCATCACAATCCGGGCACCGAAGATACACATCGCTCAGGAACTGCATTTCAACCCGCTCAAACCCGCTTCCCTCGCAGGCGGGACACCGCCCTTCTCCGGAATTGAAGCTGAATGTCCCCGGCTTGTAGCCCCGCTCGCGAGCCAACGGCTGCGCGGCGAACTGCTTGCGGATTGCATCAAATGCCCCAACATAGCTGGCCGGGTTGGAGCGTGCGGTTTTCCCGATTGGGGACTGGTCGACAAGAACAACATCCGCAAGCTTCTCATGCCCGGTAATCCGGTCATGCCGGCCGGGGCTTTCTGACGCCTGGCCCCTCAACTTCTGCAACCCGCGAAAACAAACATCATGCAGGAGTGTCGATTTTCCGGAACCACTGACCCCGGTGATGCAAACCAGGCGTTCAAGCGGAATGGCGACATCAACCGATTTGAGGTTATGCTCAGCCGCTCCGTGTATCGTCAGCACACTCGACGGGTTTTTGTCACGGCGGGGGGTCGTCCGGTCAACATTCAGGGCACCGCTGAGATAGCGCCCGGTAAGCGACGAGGTTTTGTTACATACCTGGGCGATGGTACCGGAGGCCACAATGTTCCCTCCGCGTTCACCGGGGCCGGGTCCCATATCGACAACCCGGTCCGCAGCCCGGATCACGTCAGGGTCATGCTCAACAACCAGAAGCGTATTCCCGGCATCCCGCAAGCGGTGCAGCACACCGATCAGTCGCTCTATGTCGCGCGGGTGGAGTCCGATGCTGGGTTCGTCGAGCACGAAAAGCGTATTGACCAGCGAAGTGCCCAGTGCTGTTGTCAGGTTGATACGCTGCACCTCACCCCCGCTCAGGGTTCGGGATTGCCGGTCCAGGCTGAGATACCCGAGTCCGACATCCACCAGGTATTTCAGACGAAAACGGATCCCCTCAACGAGCACTTCCGTTGCAGCATCCAGGGGGGCAGGCAGCACAAGTGCATCAAAGAAATCGCGGGTTTCCTCTATCGGAAGCTGCATGAGTTCATGCATATTCAGCTTCTTGTCTCCCAGCCGCCACAACAGCGACTCCGGCTTGAGGCGGGCACCTCCGCAGGCGTTGCATGGCCGGTACACGCGGTAGCGGGAAAGCAGCACGCGTACGTGCATTCGGTAACTCCTGGACTCGAGCCAGTCGAAGAACCTGCTCAGGCCGTACCATTTTCCCTCGTGCCATTCTCCTTCCCCGTGAATGACCCACTCCCGGTCTTTATCTTTCAGCCGGCTCCAGGGGACATCAACGGGAATTCCCCGCATGCGCGCCATCTGCATCATGTCCCGCTGGCATTCGCTGTAGCTTTTTGACTGCCAGACCTTCACCGCACCCTCTGCCAGCGTCCGGGAGCCGTCAGGAATGGCGAGGTCATAATCAATGCCGATCGTGCGCCCAAACCCCCGGCACTCGGCACAGGCGCCGACCGGCGAGTTGAAGGAAAAAGCGTTGGGCAGCGGATCGGCGTAATGCAGGTCGCAGTGGGGGCAGTGCAAATCGGCAGAGAAGGCATGCTGGAGATCATGCGGCTCACTGTGGGCGTAAACATAGACACGCCCCTGCCCATGCCTGAATGCCGCCTGCAGTGCCTCCACCACCCGGGCCCGCCGCGCAGGAAGGATCTCCACGCGGTCCTGGATAACGGTCACCGCGTCTTTTTTCACGGAGAGATGCCGGCGGTAGCCCTGTTTTTCGAGCTGCTCCAGCACCTCGTCTGTTGTGAAATTTTCCGGCACGGGCACGCGAAAACAAACCAGGCTCTTTTGCCCCTCGCGCCGGGACTTCAGCAGCATGCGCCAGGCCTTCTCCGGCGAATCGCGCTGCACGCGCCGCGAGCACCCGCCGCAGTACAGGTCTGCGGCCCTGGCATAGAGCAACTTGAAGTGGTCATTCAGCTCAGTCATCGTCCCAACCGTTGAACGCGATGTCCGGACGGGATTGGTCTGGTCAATGGCGATCGCCGGGGGAATGCCCAGTATGCGGTCGACCTGCGGTTTGTCCATGCGGTCGAGGAACTGCCGCGCATACGGTGAGAACGTTTCAATATAGCGCCGCTGGCCTTCGGAGTAGACGGTGTCAAAGGCAAGCGAGGATTTACCCGACCCGCTGACACCGGTCACCACCGTCATGGCATTCAGCGGGATCTTGAGCGTCAGGTCTTTCAGATTATTCTGTCGTGCGCCTTCAATGCTGATATATGCTCTGGCCAAGTCTGGTCTCCTGCTGCTATCGGTTCCCCGCCGGCACGCAGGAGCGAAAGCACATAAAGTATGGGATACGCCGCCACCCTTGGCAACGGTTCTTCCGTTCAGGAACACCAACAGGCGGCAGGCGGGCAGGCATCGTATGCAATTACAGGAACTCGGTGAAACAGCAGCAATTCGCCTTCTCTGCGAAAAACTCGGCACTGCGCCCGGGCTCGTGGTCGGTCCCGGCGACGATGCCGCAGTGGTGCGGGAGGAAGGCTGCGCCCACGACTGGGTTCTGACCTCCGACGCGCTGATCGAGGGTCGGCATTTCACGGCCGAAACCCCCGCAGAGGCCATCGGCCGCAAGGCTGTTGGCCGCACGCTGAGCGATCTGGCCTCGATGGGTGCCGAACCGGCCTGGAGCCTTATTAACCTGGTGGCGCCGCCCTCTACGGACACGGAAAAAGTAGAGGCCATCTACCGGGGCATAAGCGCCATTGCCGGGCATTTCGGACTGACGGTTGCAGGCGGAGACCTCAGCAGCGGGCCGGATTTGCAGCTGCATGTATCCGCGATAGGCCGCTGCCCGCCCGGGCAGGCCCTGACACGGGCGGGCGGGCGCGCGGGAGACCGGCTCTATGTAACTGGTGCGCTTGGCGGCAGCGGCACACAGGGCAGGCATCTTGATTTCGAGCCCCGGGTCCGGGAGGGCATCTGGCTCAGGGGCTGGGCCACGGCCGCGATTGATATCTCTGACGGCCTTGCCACAGACGCCCTGCACCTGGCAGAGGCCAGTCAAACCGGCCTTGAGATATTCGCTGACGCTCTCCCCATTCATCCGCATGTCTCCTCCGCGGGAGAAAAGGCCGTGGACCAGGCGCTTTCTGACGGTGAAGACTTCGAGCTTCTGTTCTGCATCCCGCCGGAAAAAGCCTCCGCGTTCGAAGCGGCCTGGGGGGAAGCCTTCACCACGACCTGCACAGGGATCGGCAACCTGACCGACAACCCGGGCGAATACAGGCTGGTGACAATAGACGGTACGTCCATTTCGCTCGCCCCCACGGGCTTTGATCACTTCAGGGACGGCACGTCATGATACACCTTGTCACACGATCCGAAGAGGAGACGATGCACATTGCGGCCGACATTGTGGCGGCCCTCCCCGGAAACCGGGTATTCGCCCTGCACGGCAACCTGGGAGCCGGCAAAACCTGCTTTGTTCGCGGCCTGGGCCGGGCACTTGGCATTCAGAACCCGATCACCAGCCCGACATTCACGCTGCTCAACGAATACATCGGCACACGCTCCCTCTTTCACTTCGACCTGTACAGGCTGGAGTCAGCCGAAGAGTTGTGGGCCATCGGGTTTGATGAATACCTGGAGCGACCCGGCATTGTGGCGCTTGAGTGGGCGGAGCGTGCCGGGGATGCACTGCCGGAGAGCACCATTCACTGCGTGCTCGAAACGGGGAGGGACGACAACGAAAGAACGATTTCGATCAAAAACCCGCCGCCAGATCTACAACTTCACGGCAAAGATCTGTAATCTGACTCCAGTCACCGCTCTTGACCAGGGCCGGGCTGACCATCCAGGACCCCCCGACAGCTGCCACCGCTTCCATCGAAAGATAGTCAGCGGCATTCGCTATACGAATACCGCCCGTGGGGATGTACCGAAGGCCGGTATGAGCAAAGACATCCGAAAGCGACTTGAGAAGCTTGACTCCCCCGGAAGCTTCTGCCGGGAAAAACTTCACAAAGCGACAGCCCAGCTTCAGGGCACAGCTAATTTCGGAGGGAGTGATCACCCCGGGAATTAACTCTACTCCGTTCTCCTGCGCATGCGCCACCACTGAGGCATCGATGCCCGGTGCAACTGCATAGGTAATGCCGCCCTGGATGGCGGCGTCCAGCTGGTCGCAGGAAAGAACAGTTCCGGCACCGAGCACCATTTCGGGAAAGGCCCGTCCGACGGCTGCAATGGCATCGGCCGCAACCGGAGTGCGAAAGGTGATTTCGATCACATCAAGCCCGCCGGCAAGCATGGCTTCTGCGAGGGCTTTTGCTTCATCAACGCTTGCCACGCTCGCAGCCGGTATCACGCGCCGTTTGAGAAAAGGGAAATCAGGGCTGCCGGGCATATCAGGTACGAATCGTTGATTCGCAATTCATCATCATCGCAGGCACCGGACGAACGGAGCTGTCATCATAGCGCCTGGAGTTGGGAAACATGAGGTTGACCAGGCCAATGGCCACAAGCGTGACCAGCGCACTGGCGGAAAACGCGGCGAGGGTGCGCCAAAACGAACTCTTCAACAGTTCAGCCTGGGCCGGAACGCAAAACAGAACATACCCGCCCACAGGCACACCGACTCGCATCACTTCGCGCCAGAAGCTGCTTTTGGCGGAAGGCAGCAGGTAAAGGTTGGTTGCGGCAACCAGACCGGCCAGCGCATACACGCCGATCAGGAGCGAAAGCCCCAGGGGCAGCCAGTCCGCATGCCGCATGCCCAGCAGGGAGGACGCCGTGCGCATTGCCAGCAGAAGGCTGGTCATGGCAACAAACAGCACGACAAACGTGTGGATTGCCCCGCCGGGAGAACCCAGCAGGTTATTGATTACATCAGAAAATTCTGCAAAAAGGTCTTCCATTTGGCCCGCTTTTCATCCCCGGCGTTTTCGATCTGCCTATTTCGCTGCGAAGACTACGCCCAAGCGCCATGGAGGTCAAGCGATTGACAAATTACAGGGGCTCTATATGCTCTCGGGGTTTGGAATTTATTCCTTAGCACCTGCGGGCGGTTAGCTCAGTTGGCTAGAGCACCTGCTTTACACGCAGGGGGTCACAGGTTCGAGTCCTGTACCGCCCACCATTTTCAGCCGTGTTCCGCCTGCGGCTCCTAATCCTCAAACAGGATCCGCAGAATTTTGCCCACATCATCGGCCTCGACCGGGCGCGGATTTGCACCGGTTGACCCGGAGGCCAGCGTTTCCTCGATAATGGCTGTCTCATCCTGCAGAGCATGCCCCGTAAACGGGGATGATAGGCCCAGTTGATCAAGAAGCCTGCAGGCAAGATCCAGAACGTCCTCACCCAGCGCCTCGGAGAGATAATCATACTTATCAAAGGCAGCTTCGCGGTTGAAATCAATCACGGCCGGAAGGCAAACGGCACAAACCAGGCCGTGCGCCGCCTTGTAGCGCACCCCCAGCGGATGCGCCAACCCGTGTACCAGCCCAAGGCGCGCATGTGAGAGCGCAAGCCCGGCCATGAAACTGCCCTGCAGCAGTGCCTCGGCATGCGCCCCGTGACTTCCGCTGACCACTTCAGGCAGGCTGTCCGCGATCATCACGGCGGCCTGCAGGGCCAACTGATCACTGAACCAGGTTGCACCTGTACTGACAAAGGACTCAACCGCCTGGGTGAAGGCATCCATCCCGGACGCGGCCAGCACCGGCGCAGGACAACCGGCCAGCAATTCCGGGTCGAGAAGCACTGCGCGCGCCAGGTGTGAAGGATGGCGGATGGATTTCTTTATGCCGAGAGACGAATCTGTCAGGACTGAAACCATTGTCGCTTCAGAGCCGGTACCGGCGGTTGTGGGAACAGCCACGAAAGGAACGCGGGATTCGTACAGCGGCTCGCCCCTGTGATAGTCGGCTGCAGCCAGCGGCGCATCCACCAGTCCGGCACAGGACTTGGCAAGATCCATGACGCTGCCACCCCCCACGGCTACCACACAGTCAGGTCTCGACTCGCGGGCATAGGCCAGAGCCGCCTCGACCTCATCCAGCGTCGGTTCAAACCCGGTGTAGGTCCAGGTTCGTACCTGCTCATCCGGCCCATAGGCAGACTCAATGCGATCGCGAAGCCCGGAACGTTCTGCAGACCGGCCGTGAATCAGCAGCACCCGCGCACCAAACGCCCGGGTAACGGCGGGAAGCTCGGAAATACATCCCGGCCGCAGCACCGTCCGCGGAGGAAAGAGAATCTGGTTGGGCAATATCTGCATCACTGCGGCAGGATGCGTGATCCGCGGTGACGAAACAATCGAAAACGCCGACTGGCCTCAGGGCAGGCGCACGCGCACGCGGTAAACGCCACCCGTGAAAGCGGCGTTCGTATGCGAAAGCCCTAGCAGGCCGCCCGTACCGAAACGCGCCGCCGAGACTTCCTGCCACACGGCGGCCCGGACGTCCGCGGCATACTCCAGTACATACCGCCTCCCGACAACTGAAGGGAACACGACATCAACGGCGGATCCGTTGGTGATGGCCGTAGCGCCCAGCACGCTTGACCCCTCCTGCGGCAGGGTTCCGGCCCAAAATTCCTCAAGCGCCGAATGCCCGTCGAGATCCAGGTCGGAATCCCTGTCATACACATCGACCTGGCCGCCATATGCCGTTTCCCAGTAGTCCGGCACTCCGTCGCAATCCCGGTCAGGCTGAATTCTCGCAAGCCTGCCGCGAATAAGTCCAAGACCGTTACGGCTGATGTCGACCCGCATATGGCGTCGTACCAGGGACACGGCCTGTTCTTCCGTCAGGACGATGTGTCCGTGCGCCCCGCCAGGCACCGGTACGAACGTTCCGGCCGAATCCCCCTGCAGCCCGACAAGGCTCACCACGGCATTTGTTCCGTAGGGGTGCAGAACAATCCCGTCAAGGCGGCGAGAATCCTCATCATAGCGAAACAGGCCGATACCACCGGCCGGTGTTGTCGTGCGAACCGGTTCCTGCCCGCGACCGGAAAGCAATGCGGCAAAATTATAATCGGAAACAAAGCGACCGGGCACAGTCTGCGCAGGACCCGGCTCCACCGCCAATTCAGCAAGCAGGGATTCCGCATGCACCTCGTTCACCAGGTTGGAAGACAGCGACAGGCAGGCATACGTCACCCCTTCAGCGGCGGTTTCATCAAGAATGATATCAGGAAGGGACTCATCCCCATGACCCGGATCAAGCCTGACCAGCGCCTGCGTCCCGGCTGTATGGTATATGGAGCATTGCAGGATTTGCGCGGCACAGTCGAGGCTCATCACGGCAACACCGATAGCACCCGTCTCGTTTGTAATGCCCCCCGGTTGATCGGAAAATTCAATGACATGCGTCGGAACCTCTACCGGCCGCGCCGGCTGAATCCACCCGCGCACATACTCCGGGGACAAGGCCGTCTCGGCGAGGCTCAGCCAGGCATCTCCCCGCATCAGCCCGTCGACAAAGGAGGCACACACGGATACGGCCCCAGCAAGAAGCGGCCCGCCACCAGGCAGGCGCCGATCACAGCAACCGCAGCCCGCCCCGGGAGACTGCAGGGTAAGCACCGCATTGGTCCCCGCCGTATGCATCACCGTGTAAGACAGGAGCTGCGCGCCCGGATCCAGACGAAAAATTCCCGCCCCGCCGTCAGACGTCGCCACCGGAGGCCTGGCATCTCTACCCCGCATCACACACACAAAGTGATCAGCAGCTTCAAACTGCCCCTTGATAGCGCCGGCGGGAAATTCACTGTTGTGGACGGAAGCGGACAGCAGTCCGCTTTGAAGGTCCAGCGCATCCGGCACCGCCAGAACTGCCGATCCGCGCATTGACGGAAGCGCCGTCCCGAGATTCAGCACCACGGTGCCGTTGGTTCCCGGTCCGGCGCCTCCCAGCAGAAACGCNNGCAAGGCCGCTAAAACTGTTCTCAGCCGCAGGCACCGCCAGGGCGCCGCTCATGAGCGCCGCGTAGCTGTAGTACGGCAGCGGATCGATCCCTTCGACATGCCCGGCAATGACCGCCTCTGTTTGCCCGGCAGGAACCACGGCAACCGACCTCGCGCCGCAAACAAGGGCGCTGTATTCCTGTGGAGGCAGGGGCACACTTGCACTGAATAGGCCGTTCGTGATCGCGAGCGGGACCAGCGCCTCAGGCCCCGGCCGGGACCCGTCCCACGCGCGCAGCTGCAGCACTGGCGCATCCGGCACATTGTGCAACGCCGTGACATGCAGCTGCTGCGCGGCATGAGCAACCCGAAAAACGGCGATACCGTCAAATGGCGAATCAGAGCCGGTTGGCGACCCGTCGAGGACCGCGGAAAATTCATGTTCAACACCGATTTGCCCCCGGAGGACACCCGTCCCGTTTTGCTCGACGCGCAGATAGCAACGCCCGTTGAGGAGAGCCTGGGCATTGGCATCCGAAAGGCGGTTCGTGGCAGTGATGAGCCCGGCCGAGGGCCCAAGGTCCAGCACCAACGGCCCCGTTTCCCCGGGCAATGCCGGGCCGTACAGCCTGACCCGACCGGCCTCGGCAGCAGCATTGTGATGCAGCCGAACTCCCAGGGTGTTTGCCGCCGGGTCAAAAGCAACTAATGCAATTCCGGCCGAGGCATGGCCGGAAGCAGGCAGGACCTGCTCCGGCGTCAGGACAGACGAAAACAGGACAGGCTCCACGGGGGGCGGATCACGAAACGAAATTTCCAGTTGCGGCCGAAGGGCAGGCGTTTGGGATTCCCTGCTGGCAAACCGCTTAACGGTGCCCGGGCTGGTTTCATTCCCGAGCAGGATCCAGCCATGATTCAGGGCGGGGTAATCAATCCAGGTCTGGACATCCCTTTCCAGCGCCGGCCCGGACCAGGTGTAGATGCCGTTGCTGACCACCGTCACAACGGCACTGGGCTCCGCGGTATAATCTCCCCCGGCGAGGGCCCACAGGTCCGTATCAAAAAAGGCATGATACCACGTTGCATCGCCCGCCTGGGCCGGTGCCCCCTGCCCGTTCGCGGACTGCGAGGGCCCCTCCCCCCAGTCCCTGTTCAGCGTATGCAGTGCCACCGATGCCGCATCCGACGAGGTCTTCGTCATCACAAGCCGCAGCACCGCATTGGTCACCTGCGCGCCGGGTGGAATGCGTCCGCCGGTCTCAAAGCGCATCAGGGCACGTCGAATCCGTTCCGCGCCGTTGGGCCCCAGGCGCCCGGCAAACAGGAACTCACCGGCACCGTTGGCCACACTGCCAAGCTCGGAGGTTTCATGCAGCGTGGCATCCTTCGCAGGGACCAGGGAGACCGTTCGACCGTCCGACCGCGGCGGCAGGCACAATGCGACAAGCAGGATCAGGGCAGGCCCGTATCGATCAAAAGGTAGACTCATAGCATTTCACAGACTCCTTGCGGCATCATAGCGCACTCCTGTCCCAAAAGAAATCCCTACCGGGCGGAACGGGTGACAGGCATGCAGGTGTGATCATGCCTTGTGCAGGCGCCCGCTCTGGTTCATAACTATCCCATGAATGCGTTCAAAATCGGCCATCTCGATCTGGGCAGGTTGCCTGCGGTGGTGGGAACCGTGATTAAGGCGGGATCCCTGCCCGGCCTGGCGGAAGCGCTGTCGCCGGAATCCTGTGATCTTGTCGAGTTTCGACTGGACCTGATCGGCCTGCCTCCGGAGGAGTGGCTCCCCTGCGCACAGGCCATCGAGCATAAAGGGTTCCCGGTTCTGGCCACCCTCAGGTCCGCCTTCGAAGGCGGCGCGCATGACGGGGATGCCGACAGGCAGAGCATTCTGCAGCGGGCACTGCAGGCCGTCTCCTGCATTGATATTGAAGGGCAGAGCGCCATTCGCCATGATCTGCTCGACGCCGCGGCATCCATGGGAAAGGCTGTCGTTGTTTCCCATCACAATTTCGAAAAGACACCCGGACTTTCCGAACTGCAGGAGGTGCTCGCCGATCTTGCAGACAGACCGAACGCGCTGCCCAAAATTGCGACGCATGTGAGGGATGCAGATGACCTCGGCATTCTGAAGGCCCTCCTCGCCCATGACATCGGGCGCCCAAAGTGCATTATCGGCATGGGTGACGCCGGACGCGAAACCCGCCTGGGGTTTCCGGCTCTTGGCTCGTGTTTAACCTACGGGTTTCTTGACGCCCCCGGGGCTCCCGGGCAGTTTGCCGCACCGGAACTCGTGGCGCATGTGGCGTCCTCCCTGCCGGCTTACGCTGCGGCCCGCTGAGATACCGCGCAATCGCGGGTTTCAGGAACGATGGGCAAAATCCATCGAGCGGGCGGCTTTGACTTCATCCGGCCGGCTGACGCAGGTTGTTTTCGGTGCCGCCTGGAGTGACTCGGGGTCGGATTCCGCTGCGGCCGCTATGCTGATCATCGCCTCGGCGAATGCATCAAGCGTTTCCTTGGACTCCGATTCCGGAGGCTCAATCATCATGGCCTCCTTCACAATCAGGGGAAAGTAAACCGTCGGCGGATGAAACCCGTGGTCCATTAACGCCTTGGCGATATCCATGGCATGCACCCCGTTCTCAACCTGGCGCTTGGCCGACAGGACAAATTCGTGCATGCAGGTACTTTTGATCGGAAGCTCAAATTTGTCCTTCAGAAGATTCATCAGGTAATTGGCGTTCAGCACGGCGTTTTCGCTGGCCTCGATCAGGCCCTCACGGCCGAGCTTGAGCATGTAGGCGTACGCCCGGAGACAGACTCCGAAATTCCCGTAAAACGGAGCGATATACCCGATGGATTTTTCATAGCTGTAGTTGAGCGTATACGAGTTGTCGGCACGCTTCTCGACCCGCGACACGGGCAGGAACGGCACCAGGTGTTCACGCACACCTACCGGCCCGGCTCCCGGCCCGCCTCCCCCGTGCGGAGTGGCGAATGTTTTGTGCAGGTTGACGTGCATAACATCAAAGCCGGCTTCGCCGGGGCGGAACTTTCCAAGGATGGCATTCAGGTTGGCACCGTCGTAATACACCTGAGCATCCACGCTGTGCGCTATCTCAACCACCTTGGCAACATTGCTGTTAAAAATTCCCAGCGTGTTCGGGTTTGTCAGCATAATCGCGGCCGTCTCGTCATTGACCATCCGCGCCAGTTCCTCCACATCGAGCATGCCGGTATCGGGGTGGGTCGGGATGGAGCGCGTCGTGTATCCGGCGATGGCCGCGCTGGATGGGTTGGTGCCGTGCGCTTCGTCCGGAATGAGGACTTCGCGTTTCCGGTTGCCCTTGTCGCGGTGGTAGGCGGCCACGAGCATCATTCCGGTCAACTCGCCATGCGCCCCCGCGAGAGGCTGGAGCGTAAAGGCATTCATACCCGTAATTTCGCACAGGAGTTTTTCCAGTTCGAACAGGACGGCGAGCGCTCCCTGCACAAGCATACCGCCATGCCGCAACTGCGGCAGGAAGGGATGTACCGAGGAAAAGCCGTCCATGCGCGCTACCGACTCCAGCATCTTCGGGTTGTATTTCATGGTGCAGGACCCCAGCGGGTAGAATCCTGTATCAATGCTGAAATTCTTGTGCGAAAGCCCGAGGAAGTGGCGCATGATATCCAGCTCCGTGAGCTCGCACAGGTTTGCGTCCACCTCGCGGGTGTAGCGGTCATCCAGCGCTGCCGGCTCCGGAACATCACTCACCGGAAGCGACACGCCCCGCCGCCCGGGCACCGATTTATCAAAAATTACTGCCATTGTCTTTTCCTAACGCCTCAGGATGTCTTCCAGAACTTCGGCATAGTTGCCGATTTCATACTTGGTTCGCTTTTCGGTAACCGCGATCAGCAGGTAATTGCGCATATCCTCATAGAACCGGCCCAGCGGCAGCCCCGGCGCAATGCCGCGCTCAACGAGTTCGCCGGCAAGGTCACCCGCATCCATGGGTACGCGGATGGTGAACTCATTGAACGTGGGGCTTGAGGTCATGACCTCCACGCCCGGAATCTGGCCGAAGCGCTGCTTGGCATATTCGGTCTTGGCATAGCAGAGCCTGGCCACATCCTTCAGGCCTGATTTGCCGATCAGGCTCAGGTAGGTATGCGCGCGCAGGGCACACAGGGCCTGGTTGGTGCAGATGTTCGAGGTGGCCTTGTCGCGGCGAATATGCTGTTCGCGGGCCTGCAGCGTGAGCACGAAGGCTTCGCGGCCGTCACGGTCCTCCGTGCGCCCGACCAGCCTGCCCGGCATCTTGCGAACCAGCGCCTTTGTGGTCGCCATG
>JABAHO010012997.1_pt1 | contig 17349 bp, 22 predicted proteins | sample 7062071 | NCBI WGS metagenome assembly JABAHO01 (sample SAMN14534356, study PRJNA622989) | marine sediment metagenome | biome: marine biome [ENVO:00000428]; feature: marine pelagic biome [ENVO:01000023]; material: deep marine sediment [ENVO:00002113] | place: India: Gulf of Kutch | collected...
GGATTCGGCTCGGTGACACTGGGCAACGGTTTGCTCGATCTCGAGACTTCGACGAATGTCGACCTGACATTGCGCGGCGACTTCGCGCGCATCGAGTGGGTGCTGACCGGATTCGTCAATGACGTATCGGACTACATCGCACTGGTACCGACTGGTGACGAGGACGAGTTCCCGATATTCGAGTATCGACAGACCGACGCCCGCTTCGTCGGCTTCGAAGCAGAGAGCCGTATCGAGCTGATCGATAACGATGCCGGTCACCTGCACGCCCGGCTCTTCTCGGATTTCGTATTTGCCGAACAGGGCGGCGCCGGGGATTATCTGCCGCAAATTCCGCCGCTTCGATACGGGCTCGGCTTCCACTACACGACCGGCGGCCTGTCGATGGAACTTGGCGCCATGTACCACGCCGATCAGGACAAGATCGCCACTGGCGAACTGCCAACAGACGGGTACACGCTTGTGACCGCGAAGATCGGGTACGAGACGCCGATCGACGGCCTGTACGTCTTTGTGCGCGGCACGAACCTGACAGACGACGACGCCAGGCAGCACGCGTCACCGCTCAAGGACACCGTACCGCTCGCAGGGCGGTCGCTGCATGTGGGACTTCGATACGACTTCTGATCTCAGTAGCGAAACGTGTAATTGATCTTCGCCGTCAGGTCACGCTGCCGGGAAACGAGCGAATCCGTGTTCTCCCAGTCGAGGTCGTGGGTCGAGGACGAGGAACAGGGACTGGCCGAGGCGCGGGATGAACTGCAGGCGACTGTTGATCCCGAGCCGCTCGGAGATGTTGTCGTACTGAAGTGTGGTCACCCAGCTCCAGCGAACGTTGAACGCAACGTTCGTTCTGAGTGACATGATCCGTGCGACGAAATCGCCGCCCGGCAGCTCGATATCGTTGGCCGAGTACGCAGCCTCGACCGTCAGGTGCCGACCGGGCCGCCAGTCGAGCTCGACCGTGTAGTCNNTTTCGATCGAAACGACGGGTACGAGCTTACGAAATCCGGCCGTCTCGAAGCGCAGCCGGGCCCGATTGAAATCGTATTGTCCGGCCGGGATCTCGACGCCAGGCAGGATGAAGAAAGGCGCATCGAGTATTTCTTTGCGCGAGATGAGATGTGCAGAGAACTTGTCGGTTGCCGGCCATTCGATCTCGAACGGCATCACCGTCAGCGTGCTGGACTGCAGTCGACCATCGAGATCGGTGACCTGTGACATGCCGGCGCCGTATCTGAGCGCCCTGAGCGGCCCGTCCCGGAAGCGGATCCGGTGATTCACTTCGGCTTCATACTGGCGGATGTCCGTCCGATTGACGAACCCCATCGCAGGCGAAAAATTCTTCTGGATCTCGGCGAACGAAATGTCGAGTTCCAGGCGATCATTGGGCAATGAGAACCGGCCACCCCATGCCGCGTCGTCGCCGATCAGGCCCTCTGCATCGGATTTCAGATACCAAAGACCCGCCTCGACCAGCAGCCCCTCGAGGATCTTCGCGCTGGTGAAATTGAAATCCGCGCCGAGGACGGAGTTGTCCGTCCCGTTTCGCGGATCACCGGACGTGGCGATTACGCCAAGCGTCGAATTCTCGAGCACATTGGCCTGCAGGCGGCCGACGAAGACGGACTCGGCGTCGACATCGCCAGAGGAGTCCTGTTGCACACCGAGAACGCCTACATTCCACCTGCCGATCCGGCCCGTGAGCTTGGCCCCGCCGACGAGATCGACCGGTTGGCCGGTTCCGCTCAGGCCGATGGTTCGACTGAAAAACGGACGTCCATTCTGCTGGAGGTCACCGAACTCGAAGATATCGGCGTCCTGGAGAAAGAAATCGCGCTTCTCGGGGAAAAAGAGCGAAAACCGCGTCAGATTGACCTGCCGCGTATCGACTTCCGTCGCCGAGAAATCGGTGTTGATCGTCAGCGCACCGACGAGCGAGGGCGTGAACCGATAGAAGACATCCAGCGACGGCTCCAGTTCGAATTCGCTGCGCGCCGGACCAAAACTCCGCGAGTCCCTCGCTACGAGCGACGGGATGACATCGAGGCCGATGCCTTCCTTGAGACCCTTGAACCCCCTGAGCAGACCATAGGCGTCGTTGCGTACGTTGCCGTCTCGAAATTCCCAACCGATCTGTTCCCCGGTTCGCATCACCGAGCGCGAGATCGTAAGCCCCCAGTCCTCGATCGACGGATCGAACGAAAGGGTGCGGAACGGGATCGCGATCTCCGCCGTCCAGCCGCTCGAATCGACAGCGGCATCCGCATACCAGATGCCGTCCCAGTTCATGTTGTAGCCCATGCGCCCCCACACGAGCCCGTCACGCTGCACGCCATTGGCATTCACATAGAAGATGTAACCGCGTCTGCCGCTGTCCAGGGGGTCCAGCAGGATCTGGATATGGTCGTCATCGAAAACGCCCTGCCCCTGTACGAGCTGGGTCCGGACGATAGCATCGGGGTCCTTGTCGCCGAGCCAGCCGCCGATGTACAGGTTGTCGTCATCGTACATCACGCGGATTTCTGTCGGCTGCTCCGGCGGCGCGTTCTCGACCGGCTGCATCTGGCGCATCCCGACGAGTGGGGCAGCACGCGCCCAGGCCGGCTCGTCGAGCNNTCCGTGCGAACCATGTCAGCGGTCTTGCGGTCCTGGGCCCACAAGCCGTCCAGCGGCGCCGCGGCGATCGCGGCTGACAGCAGGATCAGAGGGATTCGCATGCCCGGATGATACGGGGCCGAGACCGCTTGAGTGCACGAACGAATCCACAATCCACGGTTTGGCTGGCAGAATGCGGGTTTGTCGCAACCCGTGGCCAGCAATCGAGGCACCACCATTGNNTGAGTAACCAGAGAGCAGACGTCATCGTCGTCGGGGCCGGATCAGCCGGCATGCCGGCAGCCATTTTCGCCGCGCAGCGTGGCGCCCGCGTTATCCAGGTCGACGCAGACGAGCGCGTCGGCGGCACACTGTACTGGTCGTCCGGCCAGATGAGCGCCGCGGGCACCCGCCAGCAGTCCGAGCTCGACATCGAGGACAGCGCGGAACGCCACTACGCCGATGCACAACGGATCGCCGGCGGAACGATCGATCCTGTCATCGGGCGTCTTGCAACCGAGCACGCCGGCGCAACGATCGACTGGCTGGTCGACTGTGGCTTCGAGTTCGCCGACGGCACGCCGGCCTTCGGCGTCACCCACGAGTATTTCGACACCCGTCGCTACGTCTGGGGAGACAAACAGGCTGTATCGGTGCTCGAAGCCATCGCGCCAGTGCACGAGTCGCTGGTGGAGGCAGGAAAGATCGATCTGCGCCTCGGGACGCGGATGCGGCGATTGTTGACTGACGATGGGGGCGCCGTCACCGGCATCGAGGTCGAATCCTCGGGAGGCGCCGACGTGCTCGAGGCATCGAATGTCGTGCTGGCGTGCGGTGGCTACGCGGCCAACCCGGACCTGTGGGCCGCACTGACACCGGATCATCCACTGCACTCGACAGGCAACCCCTGCTCTCGCGGTGAAGGCATTGTCGCCGCGCAGCAAATCGGCGCCAGGATCAGCGGCAGCGAGAACTTTCTCTGCACCTTCGCCGGGTTCCGATGCGATCCGGACAATCCACTGAGTGCGTGGTTCTACATGCTGGATCCGAAGATCCGACCGCCATGGGAGATATTCGTCGACGCGAACGGGTCACGCTTCGTCAGGGAAGATCATCCGAGCATCGATGCGCTCGAACATTGCCTCGTGGACCAGCCCGACATGCGCATGCATATCGTTTTCGACGACGCCATCCGTCGCGCCGCATCCGATCTGCTCGTCGAGGATGGACCGACGCTGGACGAGCTGATCGGCCAGCATCCGGGCTTCGTCGTGGCGGAGACCATCGGCGAGGCGGCCGTGGCAGCCGGTCTGGACGCGGACGCGTTGCAACAGACAGTCGAGCGATACAATGCAGCCGTGGACGCAGGCCAGGACGCGGACTTCGCCCGCGAGCACCTCCCGGCACGCATCGAACAATCGCCGTTCTATGTCTGTGAAGCGGTCGGCGTGACCGTAGTCAGCCCGGCAGGCCTTCACGTCGATGAATCGCTCAGGGTGTTGCGACAGGACGGCACACACGTACCCAATCTCTACGCAGCCGGAGAGATCCTGGGATTCGGCCGCACGTCGGGCAATGCGTTCGTCGGTGGCATGTCGCTGACGCCGGCGCTGACGTTCGGGAGAATCCTCGGTGACGCCATACTTGAATGGTGACGTGTTGCAGGCGCGTCACTCGCCCTGCTGCTACCAGTCGAGCAATTCGCCGTTGTAGCGGACAAAGCTGCCACTCTGTTCGATCGGAAATTCGGCGATAACATCGACAAGGCCGGCCGCGCTCGCCTCGGGTGTGATTTTTGGCATGTCGGCCGTCCCTTTCGTGAAGTCCGTATCGACGTAGCCGGGCGAAAGGATCGCCACCGTGATTCCCCGATCCGAGACGTCTTTCGCGAACGTCCGCATCGCCATGTTCACGCCCGCCTTGCTCACGCGGTAGATGTATTGCCCGCCGTGCGTTCGACTGATCGATCCCAAAGCGCTCGTAATGGTCACGATCTTCTTTTCGTTGCTCGCGGCGACATGCGGCAGGAAGCTCTCGGCGATCTTCAGCGGCGCCAGGGTATTGACGCGGATGACCGCGTCGAATTCAGAATAATCGATCCCGCCGAGCGACTGCGCATCGCGCGGCCCGTGTATGCCGGCATTGTTGATCAGTATGTCTATCGGTTGACCGTCGAGCGCCTCGGACAGCGCATCGACAGATCCGAAGTCAGCGACGTCGAGCGGCTCTGTCCGAAGGCTTCCCGCATCGTCGTCCAGAGACCTGAGGTCTTCTGCTGACGCCGGGTCGCGGCACGTCGCGATAACGTCGACGCCGCGTGCCAGATACTCGCGCGTCAATGCCAGCCCGATGCCCCGGCTGGCTCCGGTAATCAATACGGTGCTCATGCGCACCGATTATAGAAACTATCAGGCGTTGGCGACGAGGCGATCCGTCGAGTCGGCGACAGATTCCACGAAGAGGGTCTGTGGCATCTGGGCGAGTTTGCGTTCGACGAGATCGAGTGACCGTGATGGCGCATCGGCGACTTCGATCAAGAGGTCCATCGTGCCGTCGATCTGGCTGGTCGAACTGAGCCGCAGCGGCACGATCCCGACCGTACAAAGAACACTGCAGACGCGCGGCAACAGTGTCGGGTCGGCATCGCCCTTCATCGACAACAGGACAGTATTCATGGAGATTCCCGGCAGCTTCGCAACGGTCACACTGTATCGCCGATCATGCAGACGATTACTGCAAAGTTTGCAGAGACTGGCAAATTTTTCGCATAATCTATGCTCTTTNNTGCTGGCGGCGCATCAATCGACTCGAGGAAGAGGGCATCATCAAAAAACGGGTAGCCCTGCTCGATCGCCGGGAACTGGGACTCAATGTCCAGATATTCGCGCACGTAAAACTGGACGCGCATGGCAAGAATGCGCTTCAAGAATTCGCGAGCGCTATCCGGAGATTTCCAGAGGTTCTGGAATGCTACGTATTGATGGGCGAAGTCGNNGAGGTCAACTCGACGATCGCCCTGTCAGCGATCAAATCGACGACCGCCCTGCCCCTCCACCTCGTGGAGACGGGCTAGGCTTACTCCTCACCCATCCCGGGCGGCGGCCACGTCAGTGACTCGTCCTTCGCGTGATAGACCTTTCCGACACACTCGGGGTTGTCCAGACACTGCATCGTCAGGATAGCGAGGTCTATCCTCGTGATGGGCGTCAAAGTAGCCGGATCCTCGGACAGCGACGCCTGACCGGTACTCGGCGTGCCGTGTGGCCATACCCTGCTGTTCCGGATAACTGTGGTATTGATACCGCTCGCGAAGAAATTTTCTTCCGCCTTTGCGTGATCGAGCATCCGGCGTTCGAGGCCGGGGACACTCTTCCAGGGCACATCCGGGTGTAGCGCCATGTTGTCACCGGCGCCGACAGCTCCGTGGTGGATGATCTGCCCGACGCCCGCTACCTTGGCGTGCTTGGCAATGCTGCTACTCGTTATGTCGTAGAACGGGATATCGGCAATCGGTGCCCGGACAGCATTGATGACTGCGCGATATTTACGCCCGGCGAACGCTTCCGCGACCTGAGAGTCGTTGAGAAGATCCCCGACGACGTAATGGACATCCAGACCCTCCAGTCGCGAACGATCAGACGATTCGCGGACGAAAACCGTCACCTCTTCGTCAGCCTCGATCAGCAACTTAACGATGTCCGATCCCATCTGACCCGTGCCACCGAGCACGAGCACCCCGTCGCTCAGGGCAGCGGGTGCACTCAGCAGCAACGCCAGCAAGCTCGTCCAGGCCGCGATTCGTGTATTAGCCATCAGATTCCTCCGCTCAGCGATTCCGATGCTAGCGCTTCCGTTGGCCGACGAAAAGCACACTGCTATCCTCGATCGATTCGTGGCCACACCCCGGAGGATCCGTCGTATGGCGGACAACGACAAAGCTGCGCTGGTGCTCGAAGCATTGCGTCCGATTCTCGGCGACCGNNGCAGCACAGCACCGACATGTCGCACTTCGAACCGGTGCTGCCAGACCTCGTGGCCTTTCCGCGCTCGACGGAAGAAGTTCGTGCGATCGTCAGGACATGCGCCGAGCTCGGATTACCCATCGTGCCTTACGGTGTTGGCACTTCAATGGAAGGCCACATCATGCCCATCAACGGCGGCATAACCGTCGATATGTCGGAAATGAATGCGGTGCTAAAGGTCAACGAGCAGGATCTCGACGTGGTCGTGCAGCCGGGCATTACGCGTGAGCAGCTAAACGACTACCTGCGGGATACGGGTCTCTTCTTCCCGATCGATCCCGGCGCTGACGCTACCATCGGCGGGATGACCGCGACGAGGGCCTCGGGCACGAACGCCGTGCGCTACGGGACGATGAGAGAGAACGTGCTGAGCCTCGAGGTCGTCCTCGCCGACGGCCGGGTCATTCAGACAGCTCGACGGGCCCGCAAATCGTCCGCCGGATACGATCTCACCCGGCTCTTCATCGGATCAGAANNTTACGGAGATCACACTGCGGCTCTACGGGCGGCCTGAGGTCATGTCCTCGGCGGTCTGCGCATTCGACTCACTCGATGGCGCGGTGAATGCCGTCATAGAGACGATACAACTGGGCGTACCGATCGCACGCATCGAACTGATGGACGAATCGTCGATCGACGTCGTCAATAAATACTCGAAGCTGGGTCTGGCGGCCCGGCCGACACTGTTCCTCGAATTCCACGGCAGCGAGGCGGGTGTCGCCGACCAGGTGGAAACCGTCTCGGCGATCTTCGGCGAGCACGGCGCTCGCGACTTCGAGTGGACGAGCACACCTGAGGAGCAGAGTCGGCTGTGGACCGCGCGACACAATGCCGCCCACGCCGTTGTAGCCTGCCACCCGGGCACGATGCAGTGGTGGACTGATGTCTGTGTGCCGATCTCGCGGTTGGCCGACTGCATACTGGAAACGCAACGCGACATCGAAGAGACAGGCCTGCCGGGCCCGATCCTTGGTCATGTCGGCGACGGCAATTTCCACGTCGGTATCTGCGCTGGTGAGGATGATGCGGACGAACGGACGAAAGCTGCGGCGCTGCACGACAGGCTCGTCGAGCGCGCACTCGCGATGGGCGGCACCTGTACCGGCGAGCACGGCATCGGTATGGGCAAGCTGGGATACCTCGAACAGGAACTGGGCGCTGGTGTCGACGTAATGCGCACGTTGAAGCAGGCTATGGACCCGGACAACATCATGAACCCGGGCAAGATACTCGAATACAGCAAAGTGGAGGCGGCATGATGCACGTGGGGGCAATGCGGTATGCGACCGTTGGCGTTAGCGACATGGGGGAAGCACTCGCGCTCTTCCGGGACGCCATGGAACTCGAACTCGAGGAACAAGGTGAGCTTTCCCGGGCACGTCTCGCCGCCTGGGGACTGGGCCCCGATGTGACGGCAAAGTTCGCTGTCCTGTCATGCCGAGGCTATCCGANNGGTGCGCGATGACCACGGATTCGGAGGTGACGATCTGGGTACGGACGTCGGGCCCAAGGCACTCGATTTCTATGTCGACGATCCGATAACCGACAGTGTCGAGAGGATCGAGTCATGCGGATATAAATTCCGTTCGCCGCCGGTGAAACATCAGATCGGCGATTCGATCAGCGAAGAGTGCCTCTTTTCAGGACCGGACGGGCTGCCGGTCCTGATCATGGTGGGCCACAGTCACCCACCGCATTCGCTGCGGCCCGGATCCCCCGATGGTCCGTTCAGCGAGATCCCGACGATCTCTGTCGTCGCAGGTGATCTCGACGCCACGCGGGCGTTCTACCGCGATGCGCTCGGCCTCACGGCGGTGACCGACGACGAAACGCCGGATGAGTACCGGGACCTCGTCGACGATCTGACGGGCGTCCCGCACGGCACGCGGATTCACTTCCTTATGTTTGTCGACGAAGGCGAAGCGAGCGGCAAAATATTGCTGGTGCACTTTTTCGACCAGACGACCAAACGGCTGGATGGTCGGATGCGGCCGGGCCGACTCGGCTTTTCGTTGCTGACACACGACTGCAGCGATCTCGAGGAACTAAGTCGCCGCGTCAGCGAAGTGGGCGCGAATATCGTAAAGGCCCCAATAGAAGCCGACGGCGAACGCATCATGCTGGTCGAGGGACCGAACTGCGAACTGTTCGAGTTCGTCGAGCGCTGAAGATGCGGCGCCGACGCAAAAGCACGGCTAAGATATCTAACGACACTCCCAGGTTGAATTCCGGGTAACCAAATTTCGCACGAGCTATTCAGATGATAGACAAGATGACTCGTCAGCCCTGGCAGGGCCTTATCTGCCTTGCCGTCGTACTCTTCGGGCTCGCCCTCGGGCACGCGTTGCTCGTTACGCAAAGACTCTTTACCGGGGGCTTCTCGGTAACGGACTCGGTCGTGTCGGCCGTAATCGGCATCGCCGGCATCGTCATCGTGTGGACCGGCCTGAAGATGCCGGAGTTCAGGGCAACTGTGCATGGCTACATCGGAGGCAACTTGATCTGGGTCGGCATTTTCGAGTGGACCTGGGAGTATTTCGGTCACTTTCTCGGCGTGGAACCTGTCTACGACGACGGCATGATGATCCTGGCGCCGGGTCTGCTGATGATCCAGAGCACAGCGCTCCTTGTTGTCGTCATGCTCATCTTTCTCGGCGCCAACAAAGATACGCGCTGCCGGATGTTCATGTGGTTTCATCGCAATCTAAAAATCCGTCCGGGACGGATGACAGCAGGTTACAAGCGCCAGCATTCTCGAACGGCCGCGATGGAAACCGTGTTTCTCATCTGGTTCATTTATCAGTGTGCCATCTATATCAACGACCCAAGGTTGATCGGCTACGACTCGATTACCGCGATGGTGCTCACGGTCGGTTTCGTCGTATGGGGCATCTACCTCGCGCGAAAACTGACCCAGGTCAACGGCCTCGGCTCTACCTTCCGATATGCCATTGCAACCGGGAGCATCCTCTGGCTGCCCATCGAGGCTTTTTCAAGATGGGGACTCTATCCTGAAATCTGGATCAAGCCGGCCGAGNNGGGCGGGCTAAGGTCTCCGATCCAGCTGCCCTGAATCGCATCGGACCAGAGGAGATCAGCCAGCGCAAAAGGCGTTGAGTTTGTTGCCGTCCCGATCTCTGAAATAGGCGGCGTAGAAGCCCTCCATGCGTTCGCCCGGTGGCCCCTCGTCCGTGCCACCCATCTCGAGCGCTTTGGCGTAGATCGAATCGACCTTGTCCCGGCTATCCACGACCAGTGCCACCATCATGCCATTCCCAACCGTCGCCGGGTTACCGTCGTACGGCGTGGTCACGGATAACCCCGGCTGGTCCGGCGCAACGGACCATGCAATGAAGTTGCCCTCGAACTCCATGAATCTTTTGGCGCCGATCACGTCCAGGACTGCATCGTAGAACTCCGCCGCACTTGCGATGTCGTTCGAACCCAGGGTGACGTATCCGATCATTTCTCTCCTCCGGTCCTGCGTCGATCGCAACAGGAGGCAAAGCATAACAGGCACTTCCGCCACGCCGTTTCCTCAAGCCTATTCACAACGCGTAGCGAAACAGAGCAACGAGCAGGTTTTTATCGACGCGACCCGCATGTATGCTCCGCATTCGACTGATAATGCTGGTGCGGCCCCGCATGGGAGAAGCGACTGATTCAACTGGCTGGGACGAACGCGCCTGGATCGCGCTGATCCTCAGATCCGGCATCGCCTGCCTCTTCGGCATCGCTGGCCTCAACAAGATCATCGATGGACCGGGCACTTTCGTCGAATACGCCCGGGACTATCTTCAGGGATCATGGATGCCGACTCCTCTGGTCGAGGCATACCCGTGGGTCATGCCGTTCGCGCAACTCGCCATTGCGATCTGGCTGGTGTCGGGCTACCGATTGCGCGTCGCATGGATCACCGTTTCGTTCTACACGTTGACGATCGCGGTCGGCTCCGAAATTGCCGGTCGATACGGCGCCGGCGCCAACGCTTATCTCTTCCTCGGCCTGTGCTGCACCGGGCTCTGGTTCAGCCGATCGGACAGGTTACGTCCCCCAGCACGTATCGGATAATCTCGTACTGAACGACACGACACCTGCCATGGAAATCTTCAAGGATTTCACGATCGAGTCCGCGCACCGGCTGCCGAACGTTCCGGAAGGCCACAAATGCGCCCGGCTTCACGGACACTCGTTCCGCATCAGAATTTATGTAACGGGCCCTGTCGACAGACACACTGGCTGGGTCATGGACTTCGCCGACATCACGGATGCCTTCGGGCCGCTGTTCGCCCAGCTGGATCACAACTACCTCAACGATATCGAAGGACTCGAGAATCCGACGAGCGAAGTGCTCGCCAAGTGGATCTGGTCCAAAATGAGAGTGAGGCTGCCCCAACTCTCGTGCGTAACGGTGTTCGAAACCTGCACATCGGGCTGCGTGTACCGCGGCGAAGACGATTGAGCGACGAAAGATTCATGGGAGCGGCGCTCGATTCCGCGCGCCGCGCTTTCGCATCCGGGTATCCCCGATCGACGCAAATCGGTCACCGCTTTCGCCAGGCTATGGCGTCGCTGCATCGAGTCAGGCCAGACTGCAGCCGAGCGTGTGCAAGAAGTACGTTACGAGTCGCTGGTGGCCGAACCGGAAGCAGAATTATCGGCAATCATGCGCGCCCTCGATCTCGATGCTGATATCGCCAACCAGATCGCTGCTGCCCGGCGCTCGCCCCTGATCTCGGGCGTCCCACACTTCGCGCGGCTGACACGAGAAATCGACGCAACGACCGTCGGCGCCTGGCGGGGCTCGCTGAGTCAGGCCGACATTGAGATCTTCCAGCGCATCGCGGGACGAACGCTGCGCGAACTGGGCTATTCGAGCGCCTGAGTGTTCGTCTGCCGCCGCTGCGGAATGATCGCCGTAATGACGAACAGGGCTATGAACGCCCCCAGCAGCAGCAACATGGGGCCCGAGTAGCGCCAGGGCTCGAGCCAGATCTCGTCGTACCAGCCGTACTTCGGGAAGACCTCGCCCAATGGAATCCACAGTATGGCCTTGGTGGGAATCGCGTATCGAATGCCGGCCATCACCCGAGTGAATTTCATGAGGCGCCAGGCGAGGTAGAGGCCCCACGCGAAGAGCGCCGCGACGATCCCGTAGCCGAAGAGTGACTCATAGCCGACATAGCGTGGATCGGCCAGAAAGAGCGAAGCCGAGTAAAAGAACCAGGTGACGAAGACGGTCTCTATGAACGTGATCAGACAAACATTGCGGGTCGGCGAGTCGGTCGCCCGATCGATACCGAGCCTCAACCCGCGTTGGAGCCAGAGGAATGCGCTGCAGCGCGTACCGCTCCTTAGAACGAAATAGAGCAAGGTCACCACGCAGATGCCGATCGATCCCTGAATGTAGAGCAGGTTGTGTGGCCAAGGCCGACCGGGCACGAGTTCGGGCATCGGCAGGCCGAGCGATATGCCGTTGAAACGGAAAGCGTAACTGGCCCAGCCGGTCCAAAGCAGCAGACCCGACACGAAACCGATGAGTGTGCCGGAGACCTCGCGATTGAGGCGCACACCGATGAGCAGCAACAGCAGACCCGCAACCCCGAGCGGGAAATAGGCTTCGAAGCTGCGTTCAGGTCCGAACAGGTTGAGGGCGAATACCGACAGGCTGTGCGTGAGCGGCAATGCGAGTGCCACGACGACGAGCGCGACGATTCCGATATGAGGCGGCCGGTGAAAGCGCATCATCGCTCTTGCGATTGCGCCCAACATGTGAACCGACGCCNNTTGAGCGTCAGAAGCGGGATCCTGGATCGGCCGATCAGATGGGACGTCAGACCGCCCAGTATCATCTCGGTGATCCGTGTCCTGACCACTGCGCCCATGACGAACAGGTTGCTCCCCTCCGACTTCAGCGTGTCGTGGATCTCTCGCTCGGCATGGCGACCGCGGGTTCGCACCAGTCGCGGACGAATGCCGTGAAACGCGAGGTACCGACGTATCTCCGAAGCCTTCGGGCCCCCGCCACCTTCCCGACCCGCCGTGACGACGAGTACGTCTTCGGCATGCCGGATGACGGGCAAGGCCGCTGCGAGTGCGCGACTCGCAGTCGGGCTCTGATCCCAGCCGATCGCAACCCTCGTGCCGACCGGACCTCCGAATTTCTGCGGCATGACGAGGACGGGCCGCGCCGATCCCATGATCGACGCCATCAGGAAAACCTTCGCCAGGCGACCACCCTTCGCGGCGGGGCGGGACACGACGACCATGTCCGACAGGGGACCGATGATGGGCATCAGGCGGTCGGGCGAACCTACCCGCTCTCGCCAGACACCGACCGGTTCACCGCTCCTCGAGGCGGATTTGGCGAGACGGTAACCATGGGCATCGAGCAGACGGGCAAACAGCGCCCTGGCAGCCTCGCCGCCCTTGGCGTGATCAGCATCCCTGGTGGCAGCGTGCCAGTCCGCCTGGCTGGCCATCCATGGCGCGATACCGGGCGGAAGCGATACCGCAGAATCCCTGTGCGGCCGGATGNNGCGTCGAGGCGCCCTGCGATCGATAACGCAGCTTCAAGGGCAGTCGCGCATTCAGGTCGGTCTGCGACCGGCACCATGATGACCTTCATCGATTGTTCGTCCTTGGATTACAGTGACTTTGCGTCAAAAGTTGCATAAATTATAACGGCGCGATCATCGCGCCATCAAAAACAAGAAAATCGCAGGGGAATTCCATGCTCAACGAATTCAAGGAATTCGCCATGCGCGGCAACGTCGTGGACATGGCCGTCGGTATCATCATCGGCGCCGCGTTCGGCAAGATCGTCAGCTCGTTCGTCAACGACGTCATCATGCCGCCGATCGGCCTGCTGATGGGCAACGTCGACTTCAGCAACCTGTTCATCAACCTCGGCGACACTGCACACGCCACTCTCGCGGCCGCAGAAGAAGCCGGTGCGCCGATCATCAAGTACGGCGTGTTCATCAACACGGTGCTCGACTTCGTCATCGTCGCATTCGCCATCTTCATGGTGATCCGAGCGATGAACAAGCTCAAGAAGGAAGAAGAAGAGAAACCGGCTGCACCGCCGGCGCCGTCGAAGGAAGAGGTCCTTCTGACCGAGATCCGCGACGCGCTCGTCAACAGGCCCTGAATCACCCTGTGTCTGTCGAATACGCCTGCCGGCGCGGCCCTGGCCGCGCCGGCAGGCACGCTACAGCGACTCGAAGACGCGATCGATCGCGCGATCGATCTCCGCGCGATGTGTACGGTGAACCACGATCGCGAACCGTAACCAGACGATCCCGTCGATCGTCGTCGACGACACGAACGCGTCACCGCTGTCCCGGAGCTGACCGACGAGTCGGTCCGCGACCTCGTTTCCGCCCTGCTCCGGACGGAAGAGAACGACAGACAGGCCCGGCTCGGGTCCGACGACGATACCAGGTCTCTCCCGAAGCCTCGACCACGCATACCTCGCGAGCAGTAACTTTTCTTCGAGCGCCGCCCGAAAGGGTGCTATCCCGGCGAGCTTGAGCGTGAACCAGATCCGCATGCCGCGAAATGGCTTGGTGAGCTCAACCGAGTAGCGGGATGCAGAGCGTGCGCCGTGTTCCCCGTGTGCGTCCGCGAGATAATTCGCCTGGTACTCGAATGCTCTCAGAAGATCCGATCCGCGCCTGACAAGGACCGCGCCCGACCCGTATGGCATGAACATCGTCTTGTGCGGATCGAGCGCTACCGAGTCGGCGCGGGACAAACCCCGAAGCCGCGCACGGCCCTCGTCGCACAGCACGAAGAATCCACCGTAGGCCGCATCGACATGCAACCAGACTGACTCCCGAGCGGCGAGGTCTGCGATGCTGTCCAGAGGGTCGATCGAACCCGAATCCGTGCTCCCGGCTGTCGCGACGACCGGCGATTCGCAGCGCCTTGACGACCGAGTGGTGCGCATGGCGACTGCAATATACGACCGCGCCGGCATAGTCGGGGCTGGCTAGGCCAGCTGCTTCGCGCGCGACAACGACTGCCGTCAGATTCGCGATGCTGCCACCGGAAGTCAGGTCACCCGCGCTCTCTCGCGGAAAACCGATCAGCTGCGACAACCAGTCGACGACGGCCTGCTCTACCGCTGCCGAGCCTGGCGACACCGCCTCCACTGACACGTATTTGTTGACGATATCGGACAGGAAGTCGGCGAGCGCCGCATGGTAGAGCCCGCCCCCCGGGATGTAACCCAGATGCCGGCCGGATGCTGTCGTAACGCCGCTACCGGCGACGATCTCTCTAAAAATCCGCATCACATCATCGAGTGCCACACCCTCTTCCGTCATGGCAAGAGGACCTGAGCCCGCCTCGGGCGGCGTCACGACCTGCCATGCCGGCATGTCGTCGAGTTCATCTAGATAGGCGTCTGCAAACCTTACGATCGTGTCCGACATGCGCCTGCGCGCTTTGGGGCCGGGGTCGAGCTTGCGTACCTCAGGCTCGAGCTGACTGAGCCGCTCGATGAGCTTGCTTTGACTCACGAATCGTCCATACGCGATCATCGGCTGAATGCTCTGGATATTGCCCCATTGACTGTCGAAATACGAAGCAAATTACCCGACGTCGGCACGACGATTTTCACGGTCATGTCGCAGCTTGCGGCCGATAGCAACGCGATCGACCTGTCGCAGGGATACCCGGATTTCGACGTGCCCGAAATGCTGGCCGACGCCGTGACGGCGCACATCAGGGCCGGACGTAACCAGTACGCGCCGATGGCGGGCGTACCGGTGCTCCGGGAACGAATCTCCGACAAGGTCCTCCGGCATTACGGATGGCGACCTGACATCGATACCGAAATCACCGTGACCGCCGGCGCAACGCAGGCGCTCTACTGCGCGATCGCGGCATTCGTGCATCCGGGCGACGAGGTCATCCTGCTGGACCCGTCCTACGACGCTTATGAACCCGATGTAAGACTCGCCGGCGGCACGGCCGTCCGGCTACCGTTGCGCGGTGACGACTTCCACGTCGACTGGAATGAAGTCGCTGACGCCGTATCCCCGCGCACGCGGATGATCGTGCTCAATTCACCGCACAACCCGACCGGCGCTGTGCTGATGAGTGACGATCTCGACGCACTCCATGACATCGTCGATAACACCAATATCGTCATCGTCAGCGACGAGGTGTACGAACATATCCTGTTCGACGGATTGCAGCACGAAAGTCTCTTGCGGGACGACAGGCTCCGTCCGAGGAGCCTGGTGGTCTCGTCTTTCGGCAAGACCTATCACGCGACCGGGTGGAAGATCGGTTACTGCGTGGCGCCCGCGGATCTGATGCACGAGATGCGCGGGATTCACCAATGGGTCGACTTCGCGGTCGTCACCCCCATACAGCACGCGCTCGCTGACTTCATGTTGGCCTGCCCCGAGCACGAGGCAGAACTATCCCGGTTCTACCAGGCCAAGCGCGACTCGTTCCTGTCGCTGATGTCCGATTCGCGATTCGAATTCGTGCCGGCGAGNNTGCCCGCTGGCTGACGACGGACGCGGGAGTTTCAGCGATTCCGGTGTCGGTTTTCTCCGAGAGTCCAACCGATCAGCGCGTGGTCCGGTTTTGCTTCGCCAAGCACGAATCGACACTCGCGGCTGCAGCGGAACGACTATGCAGGATCTGACGGTTACGCTGGTGCAGGCCCACCTGGCCTGGCATGACGCTGACGCTAATCGGAATAGGCTGGCTGAATCCATCGGCGAGAGCGCGGAAAACGCGGACCTCGTCGTTCTGCCCGAGATGTTTTCCAGCGGCTTCACGATGGCAGCACCGGAAGTCGCAGAAACGATCGATGGCCCGAGCGTTCGCTGGATGAGCGGCCTCGCGCGTTCGAGCGACGCCGTCGTCACCGGCAGCCTTGTCATCGTCGAGGACGGACGATACTTCAACAGATTGATCTGGGCATCTCCGAACGGCGAAATNNAATCCTCCACTACGACAAGCGACACCTTTTTCGTATGGCCGGTGAGCACGACCACTATCACCCGGGATCAGACCGGCTGGTCGCCAGCGTCGCCGGGTGGCGTGTCTGTCCACTGATCTGCTACGACCTCAGGTTCCCGGTATGGAGCCGTGGCGTAGACGAGTTCGAGTTGCTGCTCTACGTCGCCAACTGGCCGGCGCCAAGGCGCTCCGCGTGGCGCACCCTGCTGCCGGCCCGCGCGGTCGAAAACCTCTGCTATGCGGCCGGAGTCAACAGGATCGGCGCCGATGAAAATGGCGTGACCTACGCGGGAGATTCTGCAGTCTACGATTACCTCGGCCACACCGTGGCGGCACTCGGCGACGACGATGCGACACTGACCGTTCGACTCGATGGCGCCGCGCTGGTGCGCTACCGCGACAAGTTCCCGGCCTGGCGGGACGCTGACGCATTCAGTATCCAACCGTGACCGGCGACTCGCAAGGCAGGACTGACGACAGTGGTGCCGGGCTGCTGAGTCGACTGCGCGCCAGCATCGACGATGCCACGAGGCAATCCGATCGCAGCAAGGGCTTTTTGCAATCCAGGGTCTACCGCCCGTTGTCGATTTATCTCGCCGCCCCGTTCATCCGGCTCGGCGTATCGGCAAACCAGGTCACCCTGCTCCGGCTTTGCATGGCTGCCATCGCGTTGTGCCTCTTCGTCGTCGGTGGCCATACCCTCGTCATCATCGCGAGCCTACTCCTCCTGTGCAACACA
>JABAHO010000372.1_pt3 | contig 17346 bp, 15 predicted proteins | sample 7062071 | NCBI WGS metagenome assembly JABAHO01 (sample SAMN14534356, study PRJNA622989) | marine sediment metagenome | biome: marine biome [ENVO:00000428]; feature: marine pelagic biome [ENVO:01000023]; material: deep marine sediment [ENVO:00002113] | place: India: Gulf of Kutch | collected...
GGGGAATCCGCTTTGATCATGCCCGGCTGGATGAAGAAACAGCGGCCCGGGTTGCAAGGACCTGCAAAAAGGTTTACCGGGTCATGCAGGTCCGCGATTACGGGCGTATCGATTTGCGGCTGGCCCCCGATGGCCGGGTGGTCATTATAGAAGTGAACCCCAATCCGGATATTGCCTTTGGCGAGGAAGTTGCCGAAGCAGCCGGACAGATTGGGCTTGGTTACAACCGGCTGATCGAGCGAATTGTTTCTTCCGCCCTCAGGCGACGCAGCTGAGCCTCAGCCCGCTTCCGCCGGTACAGGAAAAAGCCCCGATTCCGCATGGCGAAACCGGGGCTCAAAATCGCGGTCGCTTCCGCGAGCACGGTGTTATACGGCTTCCTTGGAAGCGCCACGTAAACAGATAGACATGGACCACCTCCTCTCTTGGGGTTAACACAAAACGGGAGGCGTCCCCATATAAGACGTCATCCCGTACACCTTCGGGAAGTATGCACGAAACGGCACGAACTGGCAATGCCTTTGCCGTGCTAACAGAGCAGCTGGCATGGATTTTCCGGTTTCGCAGGAAATATCGTCTTGATCCCCAAAATCGGTATATGATGTCGTGCTGCGCGAGCCCGCCATTAAAGGCGTCCTGGCAGAACAACGATATCCGGAAAGCAGACAATGAGCATGAAAGCAGGAATCGCCGGAGCCGGCCTGATGGGGAGGCTTATGGCTGTTGCCCTCGCAAAAAGAGGGTGGACGGTTTCTCTTTATGACGCAGGAGATGCCGCAGGAGGCGCCAGCTGTTCATGGGTCGGCGCCGGTATGCTGGCACCCTCCTGCGAGCTGGAGTCGGCAGAGGCCGATATTGCCCGGCTTGGAGACAGGTCCCTCGACCTGTGGCCGGAGCTCCTCGAATCGCTTGAGGGTGATGTGTCCGTTGATCTGAACGGAAGCCTTGTGGTTGCCCACCCAACTGATCGCGAGGAGCTTGGCCGTCTCGAACACCGTGTAATCAGCGAGCGCGGAACCCGTGATGCTCTTCGCCGCATGGGGCCGGATGGCATCGCCGAACTGGAACCGGCTCTTGCGGGCCGTTTTTCGGAAGGGCTGTTTTTTGCGCGGGAGGGACACATTGACAACCGCAGGCTTTTGGGGGCGCTGGGAAAAACGCTTGATGCCCTGAAGGTGAACCGCGAAACGGGCCAATGTGTTGACCGGGTAACCTGCGGGTGCATTGCCGTCGGGAACGCGGAGCACCGGTTTGACCTGGCGGTGGACTGTCGCGGCCTGGGGGCCAGGCCGGACCTGCCGGAGCTTCGCGGAGTCCGGGGAGAATTGATTTATGTGCAGGCTCCGGATGTCAGCCTTTCGCGACCGGTTCGAATCATGCACCCCCGCTACCCGCTTTATATCGTGCCGCGTGCGGACCATGTTTTCGTGATAGGGGCAACGGCCATTGAAAGCGATCACAGGGGCCCGATTACCGTTCGCTCTGCACTTGAGTTGCTCACGGCCGCCTACGCGGTGCATCCGGGTTTTGCAGAAGGGAGCCTGCTCGAAACCCTGACACAATGCCGCCCCGCATTTCCGGACAACCGGCCCCGCATTTATACCGGACCGAAAATTCTGAGGATCAACGGACTCTACCGGCATGGCTTCCTTTTGGCGCCGAGTTTGCTGGAAATTGCCCTCGAAATCATTGAATCTTCCCGTGTACCCGAAACCGCGGCACACCTGGTGATAGAGGAACCTGCATGAAACTCAGAATAAACGGTGAGGTTACCGAGGCAGAAGAGGGAGCCTCTGTCTCTGACCTGCTGGAAAAGCTTGGCCATACGCCCGGCTCAGTCGTCGTGGCGATCAACGAACAGTTCATCCCCCGTCCCCGCCACCCGGATACGCAACTCCAGGCCAACGACCGCATTGAAATCCTTGCACCCATGCAGGGGGGCTGAGATGCCCGCCGAAGTCACAAGAGAACCATGCCCGCTCGATACAAAAACCGCTCAGCCTGATACCTGGACGCTTGGCCCCCACAGCCTGCACTCACGCCTTCTGATCGGTTCTGCACTTTACCCCTCACCCGATATCATGCGCGATTCCATCCAGGCCTCCGGTGCGGATGTCGTGACCGTGTCGTTGAGGCGGCAGTCTCCGTCCGCCCGGGGGGGCGAACGGTTCTGGTCCCTCATTCAGGAAACGGGTTTACATGTCCTTCCAAACACGGCCGGTTGCCGAACCGCGGAAGAGGCTGTGACAACCGCTCACATGGCACGGGAAATGTTTGGGGAATCCTGGATAAAACTCGAGGTAATAGGGGATGATTACACCCTGCAGCCGGATACCCGGTGCCTTGTCGAAGCCGCGCGCATTCTTGTGGCAGATGGTTTTCATGTGCTGCCGTATACCACGGACGATCTTGTGGTGGCCCACGAGCTGGTAGAGGTTGGCTGTTGTGCGGTGATGCCGTGGGCTGCTCCCATAGGTTCGGGCCGGGGGGTGATCAGCCCCTTTGCCCTGGAGACCCTTCGCAAAAGGCTCCCCGATACGATTCTGATAGTCGATGCGGGCCTGCGGTCACCTTCGGATGCGGCACGGGTCATGGAAATGGGGTTTGACGCTGTCCTGGTCAATAGTGCCATTGCCCTTGCGGGCGACCCGGTTGCTATGGGCAAAGCGTTTGCCGAAGCTGTTCGAGCCGGGAAGGCCTGCCATTCTGCCGGCATGATGCCAAGACGAGACCTGGCATCTCCGAGTACGCCCACCCTCGGCACCCCGTTCTGGCACACGGCAGAAAATGAATGAAGGTGCCGCCATGAGCGATGCAACGTCCCTCACGCAAGCCCTGGGCCAATGGCAGGACAGACTGGGCCCCGAAAATGTACTTCATGAGCCGGGGCAGCTGGCAGCCTATTGTGAGAATACGACCTCTCTTCAGCGCGAGGTCCCCGCAGTGCTCCTGCCGCAGTCGGTTGAGGAGGTGCAGCTCATTGTCCAGGTTGCCAACGACTCGCGCATACCTCTTTATCCCGTCAGCCGCGGCAAAAACTGGGGCATGGGTTCTCGCCTGCCCGTAAGCAACGGTTGTGTCATTATCGATATGTCGCGAATGAACCGTATTCGCCACATAGACCGCGAGCATTTAGTGGCTGTCGTAGAACCCGGCGTGACGCAGGGGCAATTGCATGATTTCCTGGTATCAGAGGGCATACCGGCCGTGTTCAATGTAACGGGATCAGGACGGGAAACCAGCCTGCTTGGCAATGCCATTGAAAGGGGGGTGGGGTATTTTTCATCCCGGGCTGACAACCTCTCCGGGCTGGAGGTGGTTCTCGGAACCGGCGAATGCATAAAAACCGGCTTCGGGCATTTTGCGGGCGCGAAAACGACGCATCTTTACCCGTACGGCCTGGGCGCAGGCCTGGACGGGCTGTTTCTGCAATCTAATTTCGGCATTATCACCTCAGCCGGAGTATCCCTGATTCCGCGTCCGCAGGCCCACATGGCGATGCTCGCCAAAATTGGGGACCCGGCGCGGTTTGAGTCTTTTGTCCAGGCGCTTGTGTCGCTGCGCAAGGCCGGCGTGTTGCAGACAGCCGTGCATATCGGAAACCGCGCCCGAACACTTTCCACGCTTGGTCCGCTTGTCGCCGCGGGGCTCGGCCCCGGTCCCGAGGCTCGCAGGCAGGCAGCCGCCCTGATGGAACAGGAGGGGTTTGGACCGTGGAGTGCTGTCGCGGGGGTTATGGGCTCCAAGGCGGCGCTTGCCGTCTGTCGCAAAGAGGTGCGCAACGCCCTGCGCGGCCTTGCAAAAGTCGCCTTCCTAAACGATGCAAAATTGGCCGTGCTTTCACGGGTTGCGCGGAGTTGTGCGTTCGTTCCCGCCATGCGCCGTAAAGCCCTGATGGCCGAAGCCATGCGCCCGCTTTACGGCCTTTCAAAGGGCGTCCCTACGGATGCGGCACTGCAGAGCGTGTACTGGGCTGCCGGGCAGGATCCGCCCGCGCAGGCTCCCGATCCGGACCGGGGCGGTGCAGGCCTGATTTATTTTTTGCCGGTTATCCCGATGAGCGGGCGCGATGCGGCAGCCTCGGCGGAAACAGTCGAGCGCATCTTTGCCGCGCATGGATTCACGCCGTATATCACCTACAACATGATTAACGAAAAATCTCTCGAAGGTGTGATCAATGTGGCCTTCGATCGCAGCGATGCAGCCAGCTGTGCGCGTGCCTACCAGTGCATCGATGCACTGAGAACACACTGCGTGGATCAGGGCCTGTACCCCTATCGCCTTGGCATACATGAAATGCAGCACTTCGTTTCCGAGGATGACCCGTTCTGGTGCAAGGTGCGCGACATGAAGCAGGTGTTTGATCCCAATCACATTATTGCGCCCGGCCGCTACAACCTGGTGTGAGGTGCCAAGCGTACCAAACAACCCGGTCGCCGGCCCTCCCAGGGGCCGGCTCGCGCCAAGCCCGACAGGGGCTCTTCATCTCGGCAATGCCCGATCATTCCTCATGGCCTGGCTCTCGGTGCGCTCTCGTGGAGGAACCATCGTATTTCGCATGGAGGACCTGGATCACCCCAAGGTAAAACCCGATGCCGCCGAACAGGCGGCACAGGACCTGCGCTGGCTCGGGCTTGACTGGGACGAGGGCCCGGACAACCCGGGAGCCTGCGGGCCGTACGTGCAGTCTCTGCGGGTGCCCCTCTATGCGCAGGCCCTGGAGCAGTTGAAACGCCTCTCCTGCGTGTATCCATGCATATGTTCAAGGCGGGATGTAGAGTCGGCCCAGGCCGCCCCGCAGGAGGGGGATGACGCCCAGTTTTATCCGGGAACCTGTCGGGGGCGTTTCAAGAGCTTTGAGGAAGCTGCCCGCAGCCTGGAGGAGGGACGCCTTCCTGCATGGCGATTCGCGGCTCCCGGTGAGGAAACCGCCTTCAATGACGGCTTTAGTGGCCCACAGCATGCACAGGTGTCTTCCTTGAGCGGTGATTTTGTTCTGGCCCGTCATGCGCAGGGTGCGGGGTACATGCTGGCGGTGGTGGTGGATGATGCGGCGATGGGAATCACCGAGGTCCTGCGAGGTGATGACCTGCTTCCGGCGACGCATCGCCAGATGCTGATCGCGTCTGCACTGGGGCTCCCGTCTCCGTCTTATATCCATGTGCCGCTGGTCGTGGGGCCGGATGGACGCCGGCTGGCCAAGCGGCATGGCGACACGCGAATTTCAGCGTTGCGCGCAGCTGGAATTCCAGCCGAAAAGATCGTGGCCTGGCTTGCCCACAGCTGCGGGTGGGCCCTGGAGCGTGAGCATATCACGCCCACGGAATTAATACCGCTCTTCACGCTCGATACCGTTCCGAAAAAACCCGTGGTGTTCTCCCCGGATTCCGGACCGGTTATGGATTAGGCGGCAGGAAACATGAGGACAAGCGCGCGTTGACGTATCCGGGTTCTGTTGTTGTGGCCCTTCAGTCGGGTTTATTGCGGAGCAACAACGAACATCAGGTCCCCGGCATTCACAACCTGCCCGGATGTGGCCACGATTCGCACAACGCGGTACTTTTGCGAATTCGGATAGAGTGGGGCTCCATCCGCGTTGAAGTCTTCCAGGGCCAGTGTCGTAAAGAGCTTCATGGCCTCCAGGAGGCACATGGGCGTGTCACTGTTTATGATATCCCCGACGCTGACCATGTCCGGATCAGAGGGTGAGGGTGTGATGTAAAATACGCCGGTGGAGGGGGCTACCACTTTCAGCTCATTTGTACCTTCGATGCGAATGCTGTCGGAGGTGGGTACTCCGCCTGCCGATGTCGCGGTCGCCGCGGTTTCCTGCGCAATCGCGTCAATGTCACATCGCTTGAAGAAATTGGGCAGGTATCGGGTATCATAATCACCGTTGCGGAAAATCTCGTCGGCAAGAATTCGCTTTAGCAGGGGAATATTGGTGGCAACGCCGCGAATCACGACACGATCAAGATATTCAATCAGCTTGTCTGCGGTGTCATTGCGATCTGACCCGGTGCAGATCACCTGTGCAATCATGTTGTCGTAAAATGGCGAAATGGTTTTGCCCGAGGCGACCGAGCACAAAAGGTCGATGCTGTCCGACGGGGGAAAGACACATTCTTCAACCAGCCCGGGTGAGGGCCGCAGCGTGACGCTTTTGTCATCCTGCACGAGTACGGATTCGGCATTCACGCGTACTTCAATGGCATATCCCTCGGGATGTGCCTGTATCGATTCAATTGATTTCCCTGAAGCGATGTCAAACTGGGCTTTGACAATATCGATATGGGTTACNNTAGACGCAGTTGTCGGCCACATCGTAAATGAACTCAACGGTTCCGGCGCCCTCATAATCGCACGCATCCGCGATAGCTGCAGCATAGTTATAGAGGTCCTGCTCAAGCGCGCCCGGCAGCAGGGTCGATCCGGACTCCTCAATGATTTTCTGGTTGTTGCGCTGCACGCTGCAGTCTCGCAGGCCCAGGATGCGTGTGTTTCCGTGGCGATCCCGGAGGACCTGGATCTCAACATGGCGCATGGAGGTGATAAATTTTTCCAGGTAAACATCGTTGTTGCCGAAGGCGCTTTTGGCTTCCGCGCGAATTTCCTTAAACGCTTCCGCAAAGAGCTCAGGCTCCTCCACAACGCGGATGCCTTTGCCGCCGCCGCCGTGTACCGCCTTGATCAGGACCGGGTATCCAATATCGGCAGCCAGCCGTTTGGCAGCCGTAACGGTGGTTACAATGCCGCGGCTGCCCGGCACAACGGGCACCTTGAGCTTCAGGGCCGTATTGATCGCGTTGGACTTGTTGCCCATCAGCTCCATGCTTTGCACCTTGGGGCCGACAAAGTTCAGCCCGTGATGGGCAACCAGTTCGGCGAAATCGGGGTTTTCGGAGAGGAACCCGATTCCCGGGTGTACCGCATCGACCTGCTCCTGCTCGGCCACCCGAATAATGCTCAGAGCGTTCAGGTAGCTTTCATCGGCCGTGTTGCCGCCGATACAGACCAATGTGTCATTATCGCCCAGCAGGTCTGCGACAGCAGAATCGGCATCGGCGTCGGATTGGGCCAGCACGGCCTGCACACCGTGCTCCTGGCACTTGCGCACGAGCTTGGCAGCGGGGCATCCGCGGGCATGAATAAGCAGGCGGCGGACGGGCTGGCTGCGGATTTCGGCCGGAGCGGCGGCTTCCTCCACTTCCGTCGACTCTGCCTCGCTGAAAAGCCTGCCTTCAAGAATTCGCATGACGACATCCTCGACCGATTCAGAAGCCAGCGGAATGCGCGGGTCAATGGCGGTAAGCTCGGCATCAAGGTTTTCCCAGAATGGATGCGAGACCAGTCCGTGCATGGCGCCGTCGACTTCCGACAGGTAGTTCGAAAGGGTGGAGGTTGACGGCAGATAGGATGGGACGACGATCTGGCCCGCAAAGGGCATGTTGGTCCCCGAAAAGTAATAATTCAGCACAAGCGGATGGGTAACAAAACTTGCCTGGGCGCCGCCGGTGCAGTCACCGAAGCCGAAACAGATCACCGGCAGGTTCTGGTCGCGAACAAACCGGGTGAGGCGGTCGTTGACGATGGGCATTGAGAACAACGATCCGGCGCCCTCCTTGGTCTGCATTCCCCCCGACGAAATAAAGCAAACCACCGGGATGCGGCGCAGCATGCATTCGCACAGGAGATGGCAGAACTTTTCGGCGCTGGCCATGTCAAATGCCCCGGCCTGGAATCCAATGTTGGAAATGGCAACGCCGACGCGGGGATTCTGCCCGTCTGCCCCCTTAAACCGGCCGATCCCGGTAATAAGGCCGCAGGGCGTTATGTCCTTGGAGAGTGCGGTTTCAATCGAGAGACGAAAACCCGGAAAATTCACCGGGTCGGCGCTCATCAGGCGCCTGTTCAATTCCTGGAACTCGTCAAAATAGCGCTCAATAATTCGTTCGGGCGAAATTCGGTTGGTGCGCTTTTCACGCGCGAGCAGGTCCTGGATCAGCAGGTCACGGTACGCAATGGCCAGGCGGTTCCAGAAGTCCTTGATTCCGATGTTACGGGGCTGAATGCGCGCATCGTAGGGCTTGTTTTCAAATCGAGCCCGGTAATACCGCGGCAGCAGTTGCTCGCAGAAGAAAGTCGCAACCGCGAAAAGCGTTTCGGACAGGCGCGGATAGGCCTGCTTTTTCCAGTTTTCAACCGCCTTGAGAGACGCCGCATGCCCCGGAAAATCCATGAACCGTCGCCCGAACCAGCGAAACTGCCGGCGCAAACGCATCTGGTTTTTGCGGGCCTGGTCTTCAGGAACTCCCAGCTGTTTGACGAGTCGGGCCGTAACCTCGCCAAGCGCTTCGCCAACCAGCCGGCGTACTGATGCCTCGGAAATCGTATTGGACTGATGCGCCTCGTGCGCAACTTCGCTCAGGTGCTCAATCAGGAAATTGTAACCCTGGTCGAAAACGAGCATGTTTTCACATTCCTCGATGAAGGCTTCCCGCAGCCCCTCCTGGCGCATGACGCCCAGAATGGTGAGATCAGAGTCGTCCTTTGGCGCCTGCACGTCCGCTTCATTCGTTAAATAACGGTGAAGGGAGAGGAAGTTTCCGGGCGCCTCGTTTTTCCAGAGATTGTACAGAAAGAAGGTATACTCGAGGCACAGTCGGCTACGGGCGGTTTCAAACTGGCTTTCCGGCGTTCCGAAAACGAGGCGCCGGAGACGGCCCGGTTGAGTGGTGCGGGAGCGCTGGCGGGACTGATAGTGACGCCATGCACGCTGAAGTTTGTCGTCGTATCGCAGCTCGAGCGGGTTTTGCAACCAGGCCTCAAAGGCCTTGGCCCGGGCATCATCGGCGCGCTTTTTCAGATCGCCTTTTGGTATTTCCTGCTCGCTCAGGCGGCCGTAACTGTCAATCGAGATGGAGCGGATCCGTTTGCGCATAGATAGGTAGCGCAAATAACGGTACGTGATGCCAAATACATTAAGGTGGCAGGTGGGGTTGTCGGCAATCGAAAGGGGCCCCGCATCCTGGATTTGCTTCAAGTTATCTGCCGGCTTAAGGTAGCGCTCCATGCTGCGCCGATAATGCTCCAGCACCAGCGGGGTTTTCGCAACAAATTGCTCCGCATTGCGTTCAACCAGGAGAATACTCGACAGGATCGCGGAACGAAGGTTCTGCAGCTTGTGACGCTCTCCGGGCACATAATCGATGATGCCGTCAATGTAGCCCTGGTCGTAAAGTTCGTAAGCGGAGACCCCGACATACTTGGCACATTCCTGCCAGGACAGGTCGTACTTGCGCACAATACTGGCCAGCCCGGGGGGTTGAATCGTATTGAACACACCATCCCGAACCGATAGCAGCATGTTGGCCGTGGCCAGGGGTATAGCGCCGCCGGAATACCCGTAGCCGAGAATGATGCCGATACAGGGGACATCCACCTGGGACATTTCGGCAATCAGGCGCGAAATCGAGTGGGCCTGGTTCTGCGCATTGGCCTCGGCGCCGGCATCGGCGCCGGGGGTATCAATAAACGTTACAATTGGAATCTTAAGCTTGGCAAAGTCACGAATCGCTTCGGCTGCCAGATGGTGGTGTTCAGGCATCCAGACGCCGTTTTTTGCGCCACGGTTTTGTACAATGAACCCTATCCGACGGGACTGGCCGTCATGCTCAAGAACCATCTCCGCCCAGTAGAGGGGGCCATGATCGGCCTGTTGGAGAATTTTTCCCTTCAGCCGTCGAATCAGCGTTTTACCGTCGATGCGGGCCTTGTCCTCGGAGGGGAGTACCGTTTCCGCAATGTAGGCATCAACCTCGAGCTGGCCCAGCTCTGTCAGGCGCTTCCGCACGTCCGGCATCCTGACAAGACCATCTATTTGTGACGCCGGGTCCTGGCGCCTGGGAAACAGAGAAAAATCACGTGCGACCTGTTCAGCCTGAAGAAAGAGCGCATCGGCCTGAGTCTGTTTAATAGTCATATGCGTTTCGGAATTGATGCCGCGGCAGGCGGCATTGTGTTGTTGGACTTACGAGACATCACCCCGCATCATGCCTTCAGGATGCGCCGTATTCAAGCCACAAACGCCCAATATCCCCGTTGCTTTGCCGGTCCCGTTATGCTCTCCCGGGTAATCGGGGTTTGACATGTCGGAACCTATCGAGGTATCACAATAAACATGGCAAATCAGGGGGGAGCCAAATTGGCGGATAAGGATGCGCTGGCGGCTACGGCCGCTGCGCTTAGGGTGCTTGCACATCCCGACCGGCTGCAACTGGTAATGATCATCAGGCAGGGCCGGTTTTGTGTGGGAGATCTTGCAGATACCTGCGGAATTCGTGCGAGCGCAACGAGCGAGCATTTGCGCCTCATGGAGACAAGCGGGCTTCTCAAGAAGGAGCGTGAAGGCCAGAAGATTTATTATTCTGCCTCGCACCCTTTGATAACCGGAGCCGTAGACGTAATTCTGTCTTCGTTTGAGGGAATAACGGGGCTCCGCCAATGAAACCTTGATTTGTTTCGTGTTTGCCGTTCAGGGAAGCGGCTGCCTGTCACACGGGGAATAAGCAAATTTGTGCGGACCCGTGAGGCAAAATCACAGCCGTGTTTGACAGGCATCACGATGTGGTGGAGTTTTGCGGGTCCGCTTTTACGCGCCGAAACTTTTCGGTCCCCTTATCTGACCGTGGCTCTTGAGTTGAATCCCTTTCCGTGGTAATGCCTGCGCATCATGTCCAGGGCTCAGACAGTGCCAGAGGAGCGACTTCTTGTTGCCGACGGGATTGCCAAACATTTTGGCGGTATCCATGCGCTGGATGATGCCCGGTTTGAATTGATGCCCGGCGAAATTCATGCCCTTATGGGTGAAAACGGGGCGGGAAAATCCACTTTGGGCAAAATCCTGGCAGGCGTCCTGCAGCCGGACTGCGGCACCATGTTGCTCGAGGGATGTCCGTTTGAACCTTCGAATCCCCTCGCCGCACAGGCTGCGGGTATTGCCATGATTTTTCAGGAGCTGGACCTGTTTCCGGCTTTAAGCATTGCCGAAAACATCGCGATCGGCAACCGCGCCTGTTCGACCGGCGGTTGGGTCAGGCATGGAAAGCTCGACGAATTTTGCCGCCCCTTTCTTGAACAGGTTGGGCTGCAAAAGCCCGCCGGCTGTGCGGTCGGCGACCTGTCGATCGGCCACCAGCAACTGGTGGCGGTGGCACGGGCGCTGAGCATGAACGCACGCATATTGGTGATGGATGAATCCACAAGTGCCCTGACGGAGGATGCAGCAGAGAACCTGTTTGTGCTGATGCGCGCGCTCCGGGACCGCGGGGTTTCAATTATTTACGTCAGCCACAAACTGGATGAAATTTTCCATGTCTGTGACCGGGTCACGGTACTGCGCGACGGGCGGTTTGTCGGCACCCGAATGGTTGCCGACACCAGCCGCGAAGAACTGGTAAGCCTGATGGTCGGGCGCGGACTGGACCAAAAGCTGCGCAATCGAAGCCATGCCGGGGCGCAGCCGCTCCTGGAGCTGCAGCAGATAGGCACTCGCAGCCTGTCAAACGCCTCCTTCACATTGCACCGTGGCGAGGTCCTCGGCTTTGCCGGTCTCGTTGGCGCGGGCCGGAGCGGAATTGGCCGCGCCCTGTTTGGCGTTGACCGTGTCACTACCGGTGCCTGCCTGCTGCATGGAGAACCCTATGAACCGCGCAGTCCCCGGAATGCGATGTGCCGATCTGTCGGTTTCGTTCCGGAAGACCGAAAGGGGATGGGTTTAATGATGCAGATGGGCGTCCGCGAAAACATGACCATCACCACCCTGTTCAGGGCACAACGCTTCGGTGTGATACGGGGAAATCATGAAAGAACGCGCTTCGGGACCTTCGCAGAAAAAACACGCCTCAAAGCTGCGCCTCCCGGTCTCCCCGTTGCCACGCTCAGCGGAGGCAACCAGCAGAAAGTACTGCTTGCGCGCTGGCTGATGCTGGATCCGGAGATTCTCTTTCTGGACGACCCGACCCGCGGGGTGGATGTTGGCGCAAAGGAGGACATCTACGGGTTGATAGAGGCGCTTGCAGCAGCCGGAAAAGGTGTGATGATGGTAAGCTCCGAACTGCCCGAGTTGCTGCGGTGCTGCGACCGAATTGTCGTGATGAACGCGGGGCGCATGGCTGCAACCCTGCGTGCCGATGAAACGACCCAGGAGGAAATCATGCATTTTGCGGCAGGTGGATCGCAGCCTTTGGGAGCCAATCCATGAAGCTGTGTGCCCGATACAAGGAGTGGCTGATTCTTTTTGCAATGATCGGGCTGGGGGCGCTGATGACGGGAGGTGTGTTTCTGCAGCCCGGAAACCTCACAGACCTGCTGCGTTCGAATGCGCCGGTTGCCATCATGGCGATGGCGATGACCTTTGTAATCCTCACTGCCGGTATAGATCTGAGCGTGGGAAGCATCCTGGCGCTAAGTTCCGTAAGTACGGCGCTTTTGCTGGTGCGCTGGGACCCGGCCCTGCCCGCGGGGCTGCACATGCTCATCGTGGTTCTCGCGGCGATGCTTATCGGCGGCCTGGCCGGGCTCCTGCAGGGCGGGTTGATTGCGGCAATGGGTATCCAGCCCTTCATTATTACCCTGGCGGGCATGATCGGGTTCAGGGGGCTCGCCAGGCTGCTGTCGGAGAACAACCGCATAGGCCTGGGGGTGGACCAGGCATCGGTTGCATGGCAATTTGGCGAACTGTTTTCGGGGAAACCCGGCATGATCGGGTTGTTGCTTTTTGTGACCCTTGCCTTCTTCATCACGCTCCGCTTTACCGTTTTCGGCCGATATGTCAGGGCTGTCGGTGATAATGCCATGGCCGCGAGATATGCCGGCCTTCCCGTCAGGCGGGTGCAGATCGCGGTTTATTCCCTGAGCGGGATGATGGCCGGACTGGCCGGGCTGCTCATGTGTGCCCGGACACGCACGGGCGACGCCAACATCGGCGTTGCCTACGAGCTGGATGCGATTGCCATGGTAGTCATTGGCGGAACCAGCCTCGCGGGCGGCAGGGGCAATATTGCCGGAACCGTGCTTGGTGTCTTGATCATGGGCTGCGTGATCAATATCCTAGGGTTGAAAAATGTAGACCCCAACCTGCAATACATCCTGAAGGCCGTGATCATTGTACTGGCGGTAGCCCTCCAGCGCCGCCGCCCGGGAGATTGACGTCAGAACCGGCAACGCGTTGCCGCGAAAAGGAGACCGAGCATGAAATATGCAGCATTACTAAGCGCATTCCTGTGCATAGGCCTGCTGACGGGTTGCGGAGGCGGCTCGCAGGACAGGGATAAAAAAGCATCCCGTTTCACGATCATTTTCAGCCAATGCAACAATGCCGAACCATACCGGGCCGCACAGAATGCCCGCCTGCAAGAACTGTGTGCAGAGCACATGGATATTGAGCTGGTGATCATGGACGGCCAGGCCGATGCGAACCGGCAGATCTCCCAAATCGAAATCGCTATTCGTCAAAAACCTGCGCTCCTGATTGTGGCTCCTCTGGAGCGCGAGCCCCTCAGCGCGGTGATGGGGGATGCCGTCAGCGCGGGCATCCCGGTCATCTGCCTGGAACGAGACATCGTTGAGCCGAATTACACCACATGGATCCGCTGCGACAACCGGGCCATCGGGCGCATGGCCGGCGAGTGGATTGTGGAATACCTGACCCAAAAGAACGGAGCCCCCAAGGGGAGGATCGTGGAACTCCAGGGAAGCCAGGGCGTTGAGGGGGCCATCAACCGGCACGCCGGGGCCCATGATATTCTGAAGCAGCACCCCGAGATTCAGGTGGTACATGATGCCGTGGCCAACTGGTTTCAACCCGAGGCCATGGACCGCATGACCGAAGCACTGAACGCAAACCCCGCGGGAACGATTGACCTCGTTTATGCACACAACGACCCCATGGCTTACGGAGCCTACCTTGCCGCGCGCGAAAAGGGCCGGGAGGGAGAAATAGCCTTCGTGGGAGTCGACGGGCTTCAGTCAGAGGGGGCGCAGTATGTTAAAGACGGTATTCTCGGGGCCACCTTTGCCTATCCGCTTTGTGTCGACAAGGCGCTTGAGGTCGGCCTGCGCATACTGAAGGAGCCGGGGTTTGTGCCCGAGAAAAGCTACACGATGCCCTCGTACGCCGTGTTGAAGCAGGGGGAATAGCTGCCCCCGCAGCCGCGCCGGGCTCCTGTGCGGGGATCCGGGCGGTTCGGAGGCGGAAAAAGCCGCACAAAGGGAGCCGGCCGTCATGCGAATATCCAGGGATGCGATTGGCGCCCGGATGTCGCGGATCTGGTTTGGCATGGCCCGCCGCACCAGAACCCACCTGTACCTCCCTGACCGTTTATGCAATGCGCGCCTTCGCTCGCCAATCCTGCTTTGCAGTCTTCCGCGCGCGGGTTCGACATGGCTTGCTAAATTACTCACCGCGGAAGCATCGGTTTATTACGTCCATGAACCCTACAATCCGGATTACTGTTCGGTTTGCAGCGAGTGGGATCCCTGCCGGGGCCCTGCCTTTTCAAGCGATGAAACCAGCCGCCTGACCCGCTCCCTGAGCCGGGGCGCTTTTTTCCATGTGGTCTCCCTGCGGTATCAGCCCCCCTGGCGGTACTGGTCTTCGCGGCTTTGCGTGATCAAAGATGTGCATGTTCTCTTTTCGTTGGAGCACCTCATGCAGTATGAGTTTCGGCCGCTGCTATTGGTTCGTCATCCCTGTGCCTTTGCCGAAAGCCATGCCCGCAGGGAGTTGATGCCGAACCTGGAAAGAAACCTCGCGCAGATGAAAGCGGCGAGCGGTACGTCTCCCGTTCTGCGGGGCATTCTGGACGATATTAATGGGCCAACGGAAGGCCTGGAGCCGCTGGAGGCCATGGGCTTGTACTGGTCGCTGGCCTACACCTATGCCTTGCGGACCCTTTCGGGCCATGACGCTGAAATGGTTCGATACGAAGACCTGGCTGATGATCCGCATACACAACTGGGCAAGCTCGCGAAGGCTCTGGGAATTCCGCAGGGCCGCCGCACTATGCGGGCACTTGCGCGAACAACAGGTTCCGGAAATGCATCCTACACGCGCCGGGATTCAGCCTCCGTGCGGGATGCCTGGCGAGGACAGCTCAGCCCGGATGAAGTCCAGTCCGTTATGCGTGGCGTCACGATGCTTAACAACGGTGCGGTTGAAACGTTCTACCCTGAAACCGGAGAGGTAACTTGAGAGGACACGGTGCGGTCGTCTTCCCGCAACCTGTAAGGGCGACCTCCCTGATTCGATTTACTGGCAAGCAGAGCTGAAAATGAGCGACCTTACTACATTTAACCTGGAAGAGCCCGTGCCGGTGTTCCCGCTCAACGGAACCGTGCTGCTCCCCTATGGATTGCTGCCTCTGCACATATTTGAGCCCCGTTACCGCCGAATGGTGGATGACGCCCTCGACCGCACCGGCTTAGTCGCCATGGGGCGTTTCAAGGGCGAGGTGAGTCAGGAGGACTACCTTGAGGGAGCACCNNTCACCCCATCGTCGGCCTTGGATACCTGAACGGGTACAGGCAGCTTGAAGATGGAAGGTATATCATCGTACTCCAGGGGCTCGTGAGGGCCAAAATAATTCAGGAGGCGGAAGCCCGGGAATACCGGCGGGTATTGCTTGAACCGCTGGATAATATCCCGGGTGACGCCGATTTCCTTGGCCACAGCCGGGAACGCCTGGTGGCGCTGGTAAACAGGACAGGGCTTGTCGAAGGTGAAGAGCGGGGCACCATTCTCACGAGAGTGAAAGAAGACCCGATGGAGCGGGTCGTAGATGAGCTGGCTGCCGCAGTGATCAAAGACCCTGAAACGCTGGAGTTCCTGCTCGAGGAAGTCTGCGTGGAGGCGCGTGTCCGGCGGGTAATTGACTACCTCGAAACCTTTCAGGCCGCAGGGTCTGCCTAGGAGTCGATCTTAGAGCCGATCACGCCTTTTTGCGCTCCCGGCGATTGAGCCCAATTCTCAATTTGCTGCTGCTGTTTACGCCATTCTGAAGGGGAAAGGGTGAAGCGCTTGCGAAAAATTCGTTGCAGGCGAAGCGCGGTGCCCAGGCCGGATTCATGCGCAACCCGCTTGATTGGGTAGTGGGTGCGGCTCAGCAGGTTGCAGGCCTTCTTAATGCGAAGATCTTCCAGAAGCTTTCCGGGAGACGTATGAAGCTCGTCCCTGACGATGTAGGTCAGTTGGCGCCGGGTCAGACCTCCCGCCTCGCATACCTGCTGGAGGCTGATGGGGGATACAAAGTTATCGAGCATGAAGTGCAGCGCTTTTTGTCCGGCCGGGTTCTGTGCTGCAAGCGTATGGGTGCTTTGTCGTTCCTCGATTCCGGAGTGCCGAATTACAAGATGGCGCGAGGGCGGCGGGGCCCCCGCGAGGATCTCGTCGAGCATGGCAGCTGCGTTATATCCGATTTTTTCAAAATCGATGCGAAAACTGGAGAGCGGGACCGCGGAGCACTCACAGGCAAGCTCCATGTTGCCAACGCCCAGGATGCTGACATCGGCAGGAATGTCGATGTCGCATTCCTTGCAGGCATCCACGACCCTCACGGCCATGGTATCGTCAATGCAGAAAACAGCGAGGGGTTTGGGGAGGCTTCTGAGTTGATGCTTAAGCCACTGTTTCTCCTTTTCCCAATCCCCGCTCTTCGGACGATATTTTCGTTTTAATGCCAGGGTTGTCGTGCTTGCTCCCTGCGCCGCCGCCTGCTCTGCAAAGCCGTTGTGCCGGGCTACCGATGTCTCCGTGCCGAGGTCGGTGGAGTAGCAGGCCAGGTTTCTAAAGCCAAGCCCGAGAAAAAAATCAGCGGCGGCTTTGCCAATGCCTGCGTTATCCAGCGCCACCCCGGGGGACATGTTGCTCCCTGCGGCCGTTACATGAACGACCGGGACATGTAGAGATTCGAGAAAAGGCATGGCTGACTTGCCGGCCATTGCAATACAGCCGTCACCTCTCCACCGGGCGGGAAGCTGATGGGTGTAGACATAGTCGAGGGCAAGATGCCATCCGGCCTGTTTGACGTAACTCGCAACGCCCTGGTAAAACCTCGGGTCTGCCCACTCCGCAAGCAGCAGAATAGATTTTTGGTGTTTTGCCTGCATGAATCGCTCTCCACGCGCCTTTCCCAATATGATGCATATGGAGCCCCGGTGAATCAAGCGCGGTATACAAAAGGACCATTATGGTGGCCGATGTTATCAGCTCGCAGCAGAAAACCCGGCAGAGCTTGAGTGAAGCTAGCCAGTGAGCATATGCGGCCGAACAAGGTTTGAAGAACGGGG
>JABAHO010007028.1_pt2 | contig 17340 bp, 14 predicted proteins | sample 7062071 | NCBI WGS metagenome assembly JABAHO01 (sample SAMN14534356, study PRJNA622989) | marine sediment metagenome | biome: marine biome [ENVO:00000428]; feature: marine pelagic biome [ENVO:01000023]; material: deep marine sediment [ENVO:00002113] | place: India: Gulf of Kutch | collected...
GCGTCCGATGGGGTGCCCGGCCCAGAGAATCCCGCCCAGCATCTCATGTACGAGGTGACGGGGCTGGTCCTGGTACATCATGATCTCCTCCATGATCACGCTGCGTTCTTTTTCTATTTCTTCCCGGGCCATTACGGATCCCTGGAACATGTCGGCCAACACGGTAAGCGCCGGGCGAAGCTGGCGCTGCCCCACCCGCACATAATAGCAGGTACATTCCTCGGACGTGAATGCGTTCAGGTATCCGCCCCGGCCTTCAATCGCCATGGAGATATCCCGGGCCGATCGGCGGCGGGTGCCCTTGAACATGAGGTGTTCAACAAAGTGGCTGATCCCGCTGATTGCCTCGCCCTCATACCGCGAACCGACCGAGGACCAGATACCTGCAGCCACGCTTCGCACATGGGGCAAATGGGAACTGACGACACGAATGCCGTTGGCGAGGCGCGTGGTCTGCACCTGCATAAGAGGAGACGCCTGGCTGGATCGTGAGGAAGGCATCGCGATTACCCGGCGGCGGCGATGAGGGAGGAAAGCGTAACTTTCCCCTCGTAAAGTGCCTTGCCGACGATGACACCATTCAGGTTGGCATGTCCGGTGGCCGCAAGCGCATGCACGTCATCATTGGCGCCGACTCCACCCGAGGCCACCACGTCGGCCGAAACCGCATTACACATCTGCGAGATCGCTGAAATGTTTACGCCGGTCAGCATCCCATCCCGGGAGGTATCCGTGTAAATCAGCGTTGAAACGCCGATAGCATCGAGTTGTTGCGCCAGTTCGAGCGCATCGACATCGGTGGTTTCAACCCAGCCACGAACCTGGACTCTTCCATCGCGGGCATCAATACCCACGGCAATTTTTTCCTGGCAGATTTCAACCAGGCGCGCGAGAGCGTTCACGTCACTCAATGCACGTGTGCCAATCACGGCCCGCGAAACTCCGGCATCGATAAGCTGCATGACGTGGTCATCCTCGCGCAACCCGCCGCCGACCTGCACGGGAATATTTACCGCAGACACGATATCCCGAATTACCCCGGTATGTACCGGTTCGCCTTTGAATGCCCCGTCCAGATCAACCACATGCAGCCACTCGGCGCCTGCATCCACCCAACGCCGGGCGGTTTCCACCGGGCTCTCGGAGTAAACCGTGACATCCGATTCCCGTCCCATCTGGAGGCGGACGCACTGGCCGCCCTTGAGGTCAATTGCAGGGTAAATAATCATGATCTAAATGGTTCCTTTGCTGGAGGGGATGCCATGGTCACGCGCATCGCGCTCACAGGCCATGCGCATTGCCCGCGCCAGGCCCTTGAAAACGGACTCATAGGCATGATGCGCTTCCGTGCCCAGCAACTGGGCAATGTGCAGATTCATGCGTGCCTGCACGGTGAACGCCTGGAAAAAATCGTCAAAAAGGCTCAGCTCAAAATCGAGAAGTTTCTTTTTGCGACAGACCATATCCTTTACGAGATAGGGACGTCCGCCCATGTCCACGACTACGCGGCTGAGGGTTTCATCCATCGGAAGATAGGCCCACCCGTAACGCACAATACCCTTACGGTCTCCAAGCGCCTTGTCCAGCGCCTCACCCAGCACAAGCCCGAGGTCCTCGACCGTATGGTGATAGTCTACATCGAGGTCTCCCGTGGCTTTGACCGTAAGATCAATCAGGGAGTGACGCGAAAACAGTTCCAGCATGTGGTCCATGAACGCGATTCCCGTCGAAACGGAATAGGCACCCGTACCGTCAAGATTCACTTCCACGGCAATATCCGTTTCCCGGGTTTTACGGTGCACTTTCCCTTTGCGAGGTTTCATATCCAATTCTCCCGATCTTCCCTTTTCCGCTATCAACTTTCCGACTGCACCGGTAATGATCTGATCTCTCCGATCAACCGGTCAATTTCTTCATCTGTCCCGATCGTGATTCGCACATACGCATCGACCCGCGGGCCGGCGAAATAGCGGATCAATATACCTTTTTCGCGCAAAGCTTCAAACAGATCCTTTGCCGGCATGACCGGCGGGCGCACAAAAAGGAAATTGGCCTGTGAAGGCAGCACCTCGAAGTCCAGCGTCTCCAGTTCTGCGCGGAGGCGCTCACGCGTCGCGCAGATGCGTGCGACATTCTGCTGCATCGTCCCGGGGTCCCGAAGGGCAGCCTCGGCGACCCGCTGCGTAAGGCCGTTGACGTTGTACGAATCCTTGATCGTGAACAGCGCCCCGATCAGCTCCGCGGCCCCAACCGCATAGCCGAGGCGGATTCCCGCCAGCGAATAGGATTTCGAAAGGGTCCGCACAACGATCACGTTGTCGAACTCCCTGGCGAGTGACATACAGTCACGGTCGGAAAATTCTGCATAGGCTTCGTCAATGATCACCACCCCTGCAAAGGAGGTACAGAAGTCACGCACAACGGCGGGATCGAACAGCATCCCGGTGGGTGCATTGGGATTGGCCAGGAAAAAGAGACTGCAGCCGCCGGTTTCAGGAGAGGTCCACGTGAACCCTTCGCCCAACTCAGTGGCCACACACCGCACATCTCGAATATCGGCAAGCACNNAATAGGATGGAGAGAAATGTCCTACAAAGGAGTCGTTTTCAAGAAAGGCACGGGTACACAGTGCGAGGATCTCGTCAGATCCGTTACCCACGAAGACCTGGTCTATGCCGACACCGAAACGCTCTGAAAGGATTCCGCGAATTCCAACTGATGCCGGGTCGGGGTATCGGCGCAGGTCAGCAGGTTCACAATTCTGCAGGCAGGCACCTACACCCGGTGATGGGGGATAAGGGTTTTCATTCGTATTCAGCTTAATAATGTTTCCGCCGGATGGCTGCTCACCGGGAACGTAGGGCGTCATCCTTGTCACCGAGGCGCGGACGAATCTGTTTTCAGGGCTCATACCGCCGTGACCGTTATCTAGGGCTATTTTTTTCGAACCGTGCCGCAACTGCACGCCCGTGCGCCTGCAGCCCCTCCATCTCGGCGAACATTTCAATCACGGAGCGCTGGGATTCCAGATCTCTGCGTGTTAATTCCAGCACGCTGCTCCTGCGCCTGAAGTCATCCACACTCAGGCCTGAGAACTTGGCGGCAGCGCCGCCGGTGGGCAGGACATGGCTTGGACCGGCGGCATAATCACCGGCGGGTTCGGTGGACCAGGGGCCGAGAAAAACGGCCCCGGCAGCCCGCACCTTCGGCAAAAGGCTGCGCGGGTTTTTCACCATGATCTCAAAGTGCTCAGGAGCAAACCTGTTGCACAGTTCCATGCCGGTATCCAGGTCGGGCACCACTGCCAGAAGGCAGCCCCTGCCCAGCACGCGCAGTATCGCATCCCTGCGCGGCAGCATAGACGCCTGGCGCAGAAGCTCATTTTCAACGGATTCGGCAAGCCGGCGGGATGTGGTAACCAGAAGAATTTTTTCTTCACCGGTGCCATGTTCCGCCTGCGAAAGCAGGTCCGCAGCCACGAGGCGGGCCCTGGCCGATGCATCCGCCAGCACAGCCAGCTCGCTTGGACCGGCGACCTGGTCGAGAGACACCTGGCCGTAAACCAGTTTTTTCGCTGCAGTCACATACGGACCGCCGGGACCGACGATCTTCTGGACGGCAGCAATCCTGCGGGTTCCGTATGCCATGGCACCGATGGACTGGATGCCGCCCACCCGGTAAACCTCGGTCGCCCCGGTGACCGCTGCAGCATGCAGGATAACAGGATCAACCTGTTTATCCTTACCGGCAGGCGTGCAAACAACTATTTCGCGGACACCGGCCACGCGGGCAAGGGTGACGGTCATTACCACGGTTGAGGAAAGGGGAGCCTCTCCGCCGGGCACATATACCCCCACCCTGTCGAACGGGGTGAAGCGTTCTCCCAGGCGCCCGCCATGTTCCGTGCGGATTTCCCAGTTTTTGCGAAGCCCGGCACGCGCAAACTTTTTGACGTTGCGATGTGCTTCGCGCACAGCGCGCCGCTGCGCGGGCGTGAGGCACCGGCCCGCAGCAATCAANNTCTCCCCGGGCGCGAACGTCATCCAGGATACGGCGAGCCGCTTTTTCAGCCTCAGGATCGATGCTGGGGCGCTTCAGGAAAGCCTCCACACGCCGATCCCCGGACTCCACATTCCAGTCTACAATTGAAATTTTCATTTTTTATTCCTTCCGCCGCAATCAGTCGCGACCCCTGAAAACGACAAGCCGCCCGCTGCATCCCCCGCGCACCGGATCGGCTGTGCCCTGCCGGCACATTTGCACCAGCCAGCGGTCAAGATCGCTGTTCTCCGTGCTCTCCAGTACAAACACCTCGCTCGGTCTGCCGTTGTCATCGCACCGTACTGCCAGGGTTGCTTGCCAGGCCTGGTCCCCAAGTTCAATCGGTGCAGAAACCGGATCCTTAACACGAAAGCCGCATTTATGCAGTGCTCCAAGCGCCTGCATCCGAACGCGCATGCCGCCGGACTGCACAACCGGGGCAAAGGCCGGCCTGTGCGATAACACCGGCGTATACGCAACGCCGGCCCCGTTATCCGCGATTCCAAGACCCGGCAGCGCAGGTGGCCCCGGCTGCAGCGCCTCGGAAGCAGACAGGTTTATCTCGTGCCGGTTATCGGGTGTCAACTCATAGTAATAAGATGCCACGTTTTCACGCATTTCAGGGGCGCGAGTCCTTGCGTACTGGAGGAACAGCAGGGGCTCGCGAATAAGCGACTGCGGAATTCCGGATATCCGCGCATAGCGCACGGAGGCCTCTAGACCCTCCATTCCCGATCCCGCGTTCGGTCGGGGTGCAAGCGAAGCCCTCCAGGGCCACAGGGCGAGTACAGCCAGCCACAGCAAACAGATGACAACCGCCGCATAATCCATACGGGGCTTTCGAGCGCGGGTGCTTCCTGGGGCATGCGCAGGCATTACCACCCCTGGTCCGGCGTATCCCGGCGTGTGGCGACATTCAGGCGCGTAATGCCCGCCCCACGGACACGGTCGGATATTTCTGCGACCGTCCCGTGAGAAACAGCGTTATCGACAAACAAAATCAAAGCGGTTTCGCCCAGCGCGGAACTTCGTTTTGTCACGGCCGCGTAGAACCGCGTCATCTCGTCCGCCTGCTCGACATGATACAGTTCATCGTCGAAAACAAGAACTTCCTCGCGTCCCCCATCCCGGGTGCGCTCAACTGTGAACAGCACGGCGGACAATTCACTGCGAAGCCCCTCGCGCATCGTGGCCGCAGGCAGATCAACCACAACGCCTGGAGTTATCGTGAACTTGCCCTCCAGCAGGATGAGCAAACCGAGCACAACAAGGAGGTCGAACCAGGGTGCAAGGCTGATCAGCCCCTGGCCGATTCGGCTTTTGGGAAAATAGCGGGTCCTGAGACCACTGACCAAAGCTCGGCTAGCCATCCTGACCCTCCGTCGCAGGAGCATCCCTGCGCGAACCCGATTTGATAAAAGCGATAATTTCCGATGCGGCCCGGTCCATATCGAGCACGATCCGGTCAATGCGAACGACCAGATGGTTAAAGGCCGCGTAGGAGGGAATAGCAACCATCAAACCGGCAGCGGTAGTCGAGAGCGCACCGCGCAGGCCGCTGAGGACATCCATGGACTGCAGCATCGGAGCCTGACTTTCCATCACGATCACGGAATCCAGCAGGCCGAGAATAGTTCCGAGCAAGCCCATTAGCGGCGCAATCTGTGCCACCGTTGCCACCACCACGAGCCGTCTTTCCATGCGGGATATTTCAGCTGCGCTCGCATCCGCCGCCCGTGCCCGCAGGGTTGCCGTGTCTTCGTCCCGGTGGAGAATGACAGACTTGACCACATAGGAAACCGGGCCCGGCGTTTCATCACAAATCGCGATGGCTTCGGTTATGTTGTCCCTGGCGACGATATTGAACATGCCCTTTACGAAATCATCAGATCGAATTCGGGCACGGTGCAGGTGAAGTGAACGTTCGATGAACACAATCAGGGCAAGCAACCCGCTGCCCACGATCACCCACATCACGGGTGTAACCGAGCGAATAAATTCAATATCCATACTATCTCCAGTTCACGGCGCCTCTTCCGGGAAGAGACGGCCTCAATAAAATTCCCACCAGTGCTCCGCCTTGATCGCCCTGATTCTATCCTGCACCACAGATTCCGCAGGAACGCCGACACCAATCACACGATCCAGGATGCTGACCGCCTTACGCCATTCTTCCCGGGATTCCAGGATCGCGGCAGCTTCACGGGCCGCGCGCCAGAACCACATTCTCGCCGATTCACTCACGGCAGTGCCTTTGGCATGCTCCGCGAGAAAAGCAACAATCACGTTTTCATAATACTGCTTAACGGCCGCATCGGGCTGTTCGAGTTTTTCAAGACAACGCCCACTCTTGTATTCTGCGTGCAGCACAAGATCAAGGCGCCCGGGATCCGCTTCTGCGGCCGAGCGGTACGAAGCCCTGGCGGTTTCATACCGCCCGCCACCGTCTGCACCAAGCATGAACTGGCAGTCCCCCAGCCGCAACCAGGTATCTCCCGCGATATCGTGTTCGGGAAACCGGTTGAGGAGGTCCTGGAATACAAGGATGGCCTCGTCAAACTTGGCAAGTTCAACCAGGGCATTACCCTGTTCAAACCGGGCTTCCGGCAGCCACGGGCTTTCGGGGTGCGCCTTGACGAGCTCGCCGAAAATTTCAATCGCGCGAATAAATTCTTTTTGCCTGTAGGCCGCCCGCCCAGCCCAGAGAAGCGCATGGGCGGCCTCGTCGTTTTGATCATATTTTTTGGCATAATCCAGGAAGCGTGCTTCGGCTTCCGAAAACCGCCCGGCATTAAAATCGTAATTCCCCAACCAGAAAAGGGCCTTGGCCGCATACACAGAATTTGTGTGTGTGGATACGAACGATTCCTGGATTTCCGTGGCGGCGGCCTCATCGCCGAGCCAATAGTGGCAGAGTGCACTCAGGTACCGCACTCGGTGTCCGCTTCCGCCTTCCGAATTCATGACGGCCTTGAAGTCCTCCAACGCAGCATCAAAGCGACCAAGTTCATACACCACGGTGCCGCGACCGGTGAGAACCCGCACCCTCTCGCTTTGATCCAGGTCACGCGCCAGGCACTCCGAGTAAACCTCGACGGCGGCAGCGAGCTCCCCCTGCTTCCATTTCAACTCCGCAACACGGATCAGGGACTCAAGACTGATCCGGGGATTAACAGAATTTGTGGAGATCAGGCGGAATGCCGACTCGGCTTCTGCGATTTCACCCAGCTCAAAAAGACTCTCGGCCCGTTCAAAGGCGGCATCATCAGCCAGGCCCGAATCGGCATGGTCGGCGACAAGGGCATCAAAGGCTTCCACGGCCTGTTGAAACTGCCCATTACGATTGAAGGCCCGTCCTGCAAGCAGCAGACATTCCGCCTGCCGCGACGGATCCCCAAGGCCGACCTGGGCCTTCATGAACGCATCGGCAGCTTCTGAATACCGCCCGAGACGCAAAAATTCGCGTGCCTTGCCGACGCGAGCCTCTGCGAGGCCGGTGGTGTTGGTAAAGGTTTCCAGGTAAAACTGGTATTCTTTCAGCGACTGCTCGGACTGCCCCCTGCCTGCAAGAACCTGGGCAATCAGCAACTGGGTTCGGTCCGCAGCAGGAGCCATGGGAGCCTCGTTGACGACTTCGCGCAGCATTCGTATGCCACGCTTCCATTCGTCCCCCTCCACCATGACGGTCCCGATCAACCGCTTTCCCTTGCGCTTGACCTCACTCCCGCTCGCCGTTCGAATGCCATCCTCAAAGAAACCGATGGATCCCGCCCGGTCATTCAGCGCGAGATGCGCGCCTCCCAGGGTAAACAGGGCCTCTGCCCGCAAATTGGGTGACGCAGATTCGCTCATGGAAACCGTGATCAGCACGTTCGTGGCCTCGGCATATTGCCCTTGCAGCGTTAGGGCGCGGCCAAGCCAATAGCGCGCATCATCGATCACGGCGGTATCCGCGTTCATTCCGATCAACCGCGTCAGGACATCGGTAGCCGTCGCATAATTTTTTTCTGCGAGTAAAACCTCTGCCAGGTCCAACAGGTTGCGCGGAGACTCGGGAGAATCCGGGTACCGTTCATCAAAGGTGCGGAAAAGCAGGGCAGCACCCGCCCTGTCGCCGCTCCTCAGGCGGCATTGCGCCAGAAGTCGCAATGCCTGCGGCGCGAGTGGTGAGTCGGCAAAAGCCTTATCCGGATCACCCAGAACCGCAATGGCACGGACGTGATCCCCCAACCGGTGATGCGCAAAAGCGGTCCAGAACGCCACCGTGCCGGGCGGTCCCGCCGCAAGATAGTCCGGCGGCGCAGCCAGAAGGGAAAGAATTTCGGAAAACTTATCCTGCCGCGCCATGGACTGCAGCAGAATCGACACGGCTTCGCTACGGTCGGCTGCGGAGGATGCCGCGCCTGCCCCTGTCTCAAGGTAGGTGCGCATCCCGGATTCAGCCGATTCGTAAAACTCGTCTTCAAAAGCCGCCTTGGCGGAAACAAACGAGGACGTTGCCTGGTTTGCCGAGGCGCTTGGAACCACTGCCAACACCCCTGCGACCGAGACTAGCAGCAGGCACTTCAACAGGTGCGGCAACACGGCCGGCCGCAGGGCTGCAACCGGCTGGGTACCGGGTGGATTGAGAAGGGGTTCGGTCATCAAGAATCCTTTAAAAGTCCGCGGAGATGGCGCCCGGTGTATGATGCATCGCATTGTGCAACCGTTTCCGGGGTTCCCGCCACTACGATTCGCCCGCCGCCGTCTCCTCCTTCGGGCCCCAGGTCGATCAGGTAGTCCGCTTCACATATAACATCCATATTGTGTTCTATCATCAGCACACTGTTACCGGCATCCCGCAAGCGCCGTAAAACGCCGAGTAATCGTTGTACATCAGCAAAATGCAGTCCCGTAGTCGGTTCGTCCAGAAGATACAGCGTATGCCCCCGGGCCGCTTTGCCCAGCTCTGCAGAAAGCTTCACCCTCTGGGCCTCTCCCCCGGAGAGCGTGGTAGCCGACTGCCCCAGGGTCAGGTACCCCAGCCCGACCTCGGAAAGCGCACGCAATTTTCGCAATATTACCGGAATGTTCTGAAAAAAGGTACAGGCCTCATCCACGGTCAGTTCCAGGACATCCGCAATGGAGTGCCCCTGGTAAAGAACGGTCAGGGTTTCGGCATTATAGCGCTTTCCCCTGCAGGCCTCACAGGTAACGTAGACATCCGGCAGAAAGTGCATCTCTAGCCTGAGAATTCCATCACCCTTGCAGGATTCGCAGCGACCGCCCTTAACATTAAAACTGTAGCGGCCTGGGCCGAACCCGCGCACTTTTGATGCGGGAAGCGCTGCAAACAGATTCCGGATGGCGGTAAAGGCCCCGGTATAGGTAGCCGGATTGCTGCGGGGTGTGCGCCCGACCGGGGACTGGTCAATCACCACGGCGCTATTGAGCCTGTCCAGCCCCGTTATCCGCTCATGCGCGCCCGGGCGCTCAGGGGAACCATGGAACTTTCGGAAAAGCGCCTTACGAAGGATATCATCCACGAGGGTACTTTTTCCGCTCCCGGAAACACCGGTGACACAAACGAGCTGCCCGAGCGGGATGTCAACCGTCACATTTTTGAGGTTGTGTTCGCTGGCGCCGATTACAGAAATCTTACCCCCGCCGGAACCGATGTCGAAACGCGTCCGTTCCCGCTTTGCATTGCGAAGATACCGGCCGGTAAGCGATCGGGCGGAGGCGATAACATCATCGAGACTGCCTTCCGCCAGGACTTCTCCGCCATGAACGCCGGCACCGGGCCCCAGGTCAATCACGTGATCAGCAGCGCGAATCATCTGTTCGTCATGTTCAACCACGACCACCGTGTTCCCGAGGTCCCTGAGTGCTTCCAGCATTTGAATCAGGCGCAGATTATCACGCACATGCAACCCGATGGTGGGCTCATCAAGTACATACAACACTCCGGACAGGCCCGAACCAATCTGTGTTGCCAACCGGATGCGTTGCAACTCTCCGCCCGAGAGGGTGCCAACCGGGCGGTCAAGCGTCAGGTAATCCAGCCCGACTTCCCGCATAAAATGCAGGCGTTTCTTGATCTCGGCAACCACTTCACCGGCGATTTCACGCTCTGTCTTCTTCAACCTCAGCGAGTCAAAAAATCCGTATGCCTCCTCGATGGTCATGGCACACACATCAACAATCGACTTTTTCCTGATCGTGCAGGAGCGGATGTGGGGTTTCAGGCGCGTCCCGCTGCAACCGGTGCACAACTCGCGGGCCATATACGCCTCGAGTCTCCTTCGCACCGCTTCGCTGTCGGTGGTGCGGTATCGGCGATCGAGATTGGGAAGTATCCCTTCAAAGGGCTTTTGATGTTTTTTGTGCGCGCGCCCGCGCCAGTACCCGAATTCCAACGCCTCGTCCCCGGACCCGTTAAGAAGAATCTGCTGTAGAGATTCAGGAAGAGAATTCCACGGGGTTTTCAGGTCGAAGTCATAATGCGCGGACACGCCCCGCAACTGGCGGTTATAATACATGATCAACCGGCGCCCCCCCTGCCGCCACGGCCGCACGGCGCCTTTATCGATCGACAGCTCCGGATCAGGGATCACAAGATCGGGGTCCAGCACGAGTTCCGTTCCCAGCCCTGAGCAGCGTTCACAGGCTCCNNTTCTCGGAGTAACGGCCGATAACCCATTTCCCCTTCTTATCTTCATGCAGCGTCACCATGCTGCCGCCGCCGTGCAGCAGCGCAAGCTCGACCGAATCCGTCAACCGGGAGCCTACACGCGAGGTGATGATGAGCCGGTCCACCACGATTTCAATATCGTAGGACTTGCGGGCGGATAGAGCCGGCAAATCGTCGAGCTCGTAGAGTTCACCGTTCACACGCAGGCGCAGAAAGCCCTGCTTCCGCGCAAATTCAACGACTTCCTCATGCTTGCCGCGCCGGTTCCGCACCACGGGGGCGAGGAGAACAACCCGCGTACGCGCAGGCAGCGCCGTCAGGGAATCAACAATCTGCTCGGCGGTTTGCGCCGTGACAGCCCCCCCGCACTTCGGGCAGTGAGGCTGGCCAAGGTTGGCATAGAGTATCCGCAGGTAGTCATGCACCTCCGTAGAGGTTGCCACTACCGAGCGCGGGTTCGAAGAGAAGCCCCGCTGCTCGATTGCAATTGCAGGAGAAAGCCCCTCGATATGGTCGACATCCGGCTTCTGCATCTGGTCAAGGAACTGGCGGGCATAGGCCGAAAGGCTTTCGACATATCGACGCTGGCCTTCGGCATAAAGGGTATCAAAGGCAAGCGAGGATTTCCCCGATCCGCTGAGTCCGGTCACAACCGTAAGCTGGTTTCGCGGAAGCGAGACCGTGACGTTCTTCAGGTTATGCTCCCTGGCCCCCTCAACAATGATGGCGTTCTTGCTCACAGCACTCTGCCGACCTGAAAAAGCGTGTACAGAGGCCGCAACCCCGCCACGAGAGACACATCCATGTGTCCTTACCGCACCTTGACGAGATGAAAATTCCGTTTCCCGGACCGCAGGACGAGCACCTGGCCGTCGATGATATCGGCATCATTAATGATGCGCTCAACCGACTCTACACGCTGGTTATTGATGTATAATCCACCGCTCTGGATCAGCCTTCGGGCTGCGCCTTTACTCGCAGCGACTTTTGTTTCCGCCACGATATCCACCAGCGGCTTTTGATTGACCTCTGCCATTGGCATTGCCGTAGAAGGCACGTCCGCAAACACACCGAGAAGCATGTTGGCGTCCAGGCCGGCCATGCTTTCACCGAAAAGTACACTGCTGGCAGCCTGCGCTTTTTGCAGTCCCTCGTCCCCGTGCACGGCGCGAGTCACTTCTTCTGCAAGTCTGCGGTGTGCCTCCCGCTTTTCCGGGGCATCTCGCAGGGCATTTTCCAGCGCTTCGACTTCATCCAGGGCCACTTCCGTGAAAACGCGTAGATACCGGGTGATATCGGCATCGTCGCTTCGCAGGAAAAACTGGTAAAAGTCGTATTCAGAGGTTTTGTCTGCGTTGAGGTAGACGGCATTACCCTCCGACTTTCCGAATTTTTGCCCCTGGCTGTCGCAAATAAGCGGAATGGTCAGGCCGTAGGCCTCGGCGCCCCGCTGCCGTCGGACGAGGTCGATTCCGGCCGTTATGTTGCCCCACTGGTCTGAACCGCCCACCTGCAGAACGCATCCCTCACGGTCAAACAGTTCCAGGAAGTCGTAGGCCTGAAGCAACTGGTAGCTGAACTCGGTATAGCTCATACCCGACTCTCCGGCGAGGCGCCGCTGGACACTCTCCCGTCCAAGCATCGCCCCCATGCGGAAATGGCGCCCTACATCCCGCAGAAATTCGATGTAGCCAAAGTTTCTAAGCCAGTCGCTGTTATCAAGCAGCTTTGCCGGGGCGACCGGATCGTCAAAATCAAGGAAACGGGCAAGGTTCTCGCGAATACCTTCAACGTTCGAACGAATAGTGGCATCATCCAGAAGATTTCGTTCCGTATCTTTCCCGGAAGGGTCGCCGATCATGCCCGTGGCACCGCCGACCAGCGCAATAACTCTGTGACCGCATTTCTGGAAATGGCGCAGGGCCATGATGGTCACGTAGTTGCCGGCCTGGAGGCTCGAACTGGTTGGATCAAAGCCCGCGTACACGGTGAGCGGCTTTTCAACCAGCTTTTCGAGGTCCGGGCTGGTCACGTCTTCAAAAAGACCGCGGCTCTTCAGAATTTCAATTACATTCATCGCCTGCGACTTCTCCAATTGTGCATGCGCACCGGATATTCAACCCGGGAATTGCTCCTGTTTATGAAAAAGGCGCACTCGTTACAAGTGCGCCTTTTCTGCATCGCTTTGCAGTAGCCGGTCCTAAGCCGGAACTACGAATCGCTGCCGGAGGATCCCTGTCCGGGACGCCATTCTTCGCCGGCGAGACCGCCGAGCGCTTCATCAAAGGCACCGGCGAGGTCCACCATGTCCTCTCCAGGCTTCAAGCCTTCGAGCAACTCTTCTTTCTGTGCCTCGAACTCATCATCCGGGATTCCGGCCGCTTTGACGCTCAGGCCGATCCGGCGCTCACTCCGGTCAATACGCAGGATACGGGCTTCAATTTCATCCCCTACGTTGAGAAGATCCCGAACCTTGTCGACATGGTCGTCACTGATCTGGGAAATGTGAACCAATCCGTCCACACCCTCCTCCACTTCGACAAACGCGCCAAAGGACGCCACCTTGGTGACATTGCCTTTAACAATCTGCCCGACAGAGTAACGCGACAGGATGCTGCTCCAGGGATCTTCCTGGGCCTGCTTCAGGCCAAGACCTATCCGGTTGTTGCTCGGGTCGACCTCAAGCACCACCGCTTCAACTTCCTGGTCTTTCTCAAGAAGTTCGGAAGGATGGTTGATCTTACGTGTCCAGGACATATCCGAAATGTGGATCATACCGTCGATGCCGTCCTCCAGTTCGATGAAGGCACCGTAAGAGGTGAAGTTCTGCACATTGCCCCGCACGCGGGATCCAACAGGGTATCGGTCCTGGACCGTATCCCAAGGGTTGTCTTCCGTCTGGCGGATGCCAAGGGCAATTTTCTGACCGTCTCGGTTGATATTGAGAACCACGACATCCACTTCCTGGCCGAGCTCGAGAACATCGGCTGCACGTGCAATGCGCTTGGTCCAGGACAATTCGGAGACGTGGACGAGACCCTCAACGCCTTTTTCAAGCTCAACAAAGGCACCGTAGGGAACCAGGTTTACCACCTTACCGCGCAGGCGGCTGCCCTGCGGGTAGCGGGATTCAATCTCGTCCCAGGGATTCGGCGTCGCCTGCTTGAGACCAAGTGAAACGCGTTCCCGCTCATGATCGACTTCGAGGATAACCACTTCCAGGGTATCTCCAACCGAGACCATTTCCGAAGGATGCTTGATTCGGCCCCAGCTCATGTCCGTGATATGGAGCAGGCCGTCCAGTCCGTCGAGGTCGACAAACACACCGAAGTCCGTGATGTTCTTCACCTTACCGCTGCGCTTCTGGCCCACCTCAATGGTGGCCATGAGCTCGCGCTTCTTGTGCTGCAGGCGCTCTTCCATGAGCTCCCGGCGGGAAACAATGATGTTTTTGCGGTCAGGGCTCATCTTGATGATTTTGAACTCAAGCTTTTCGCCCAGGTGCCCGTCAGGGTTTCTCACAGGACTGACATCAATCTGGGATCCGGGAAGGAAGGCCTCAATGCCATCGAGATCCACGATGAGCCCACCCCTCACGCGGCTCTTGACGGTGCCTTCCGCGATGCTGCCCTGCTCGTACTTGGAGGTCACACGCTCCCAGCAGATCTGTTCATCTGCTTTTTCTTTGCTGAGGATCACCATGCCGCTCTCGTCTTCGATTTCGTCGAGCAGCACTGAAAGCTGGTCACCCGATTTGACGGCGGAGATATCGGAAAACTCGTTCGCAGGGATCACACCCTCGGATTTGTACCCGATGTCGACGAGTACTTCATTCCCGCGAATTTCCAGAACAGTTCCTGATACGATCGACCCTTCCTTAAAGTCCTTGAGGGTCTCGTCGTACATTTTTTCAAGTTCAGCCTGTTGGTCACCGCTGAACTCGGAGAGGTCGAAGTCGATATGTTTTTTGGTTGTGGGTTCTTCTTGCATGGCGTGTTTTTAGGGGTTAAAGGCTCTTCCGAGCCCCGCACAGCACACCGTATGCCGTGCTCATGTGAGTATTTGAAAAACGGGCTTTATAGCCCAGCGATGCCCCCGTAGCAAGAGGTTTATCCGACTTTCCGGCACCTTTTTTCAGGGGAATTCCTTACCATACCCGCAAAGGCATCCCGAATCAGGTCCGCTCAGGTAACCGAATCGGCGAATTTTCTTTTAAAATCGGAAAGTTTTGGCGCTACCACGAGCTGGCAGTAGGGGTTNNTTCGAAATAATGTTGGTGATACCCCTCTGCCGCAAAAAACTTGTTAGCCGCAACCACCTCGGTAACAACGGGTTCCGAATATGCACCGCCGGCGTCTATTTCAGAAATTATCTGCTGCGCCAGCTCCCTCTGGGCCTCAGAATGGAAAAAAACCGCACTCCTGTACTGCGTGCCGACGTCGGCTCCCTGGCGGTTTAATTGTGTCGGATCGTGAAGAGAAAAAAACATTTTCAGGATTTCGCTCACATTGATGCGGGCGGGATCAAACGTGACCTGCACAACCTCCGCATGGCCTGTTTCTCCCGAACAAACCTCTCGATAGCCCGGATTATCCGTTTTCCCGCCCATGTAACCGGAAACAGCTGCTTCAACCCCCTCGACGGAATGAAAGGCCGCCTCGAGGCACCAAAAACATCCGCCAGCCAGGGTAATGACTTCACTCATAATTCGGGACCTCTTCCTCTCCATGCCGTTCCGGATATCAGCCTCCGGCATAAATTTTTCTGACTTCATCCGCAATCAGCGCAATCCCCTCTTCCACCACGGTATCATCCTGCGCAAATGTCACACGGATGCACTCATCACCATGCTTCCAGTACTCGTCAAGCCCTACGCAGAAATGGTGCCCCGGAACAACCAGCACCCCGCGCGCCTTGAGTCGATTGTAAAGGTCCCGGCTCGTTACCGGCAGGCCTTTAAGCCAGAGCCACAGAAACAGCGCACCGCCCGGTTGATGAATCGCATAGGGCAGGCCCTCCAGCAGAGTGCGCAACATCGCCAGTGCCCGCTGGGCCTTTGCCTTATAAAAAGGCCTGATAATATCATGACTGAGGCGGATGATCTCACCGCTGCGGACGAGTTCGTATGTCAACGCAGCCCCCATGCTGCCCGGAGCAAGACTGAAAACCGCGGTCATGCGCGAGACCATCCGGATAATGTCCGGATGCGCAATCACAATTCCGGTACGAAGTCCGGGCAACCCGAATTTTGACAGGCTCAGGCATACCACCATGCCGGGGTCCCATACGGCCCGGGCCGGCTCAAACACAATATTCGGAAACGGCATCCCGTATGCGCTGTCCACAACCAGGGGTATGCCGGATGTGTCCGCCAGCTCTCGCAAGATTTGCATCTCGTCATCTGAAACCATGTTTCCCGAAGGATTTGTCGGACGTGAAATGCACATGGCCCCGGTATCCCGGGAAACAGAGAGCCGCTCAAAATCGACGTGATACTTAAAAAGGTCGTCCTCCGGGTATGCAATTTTCGGCAAAACCGCCCGGAAAATGTCGGATGTGAGTCCCACGTGGGAATAACCGATGTATTCCGGACTCAGTGGCAGCAGGATTCTTTTTTCCTGCCCGCCGGGAAAGCGGCCGGAGAACAAATTAAACAGCATGAAAAAACTGTTCTGGCTCCCATTGGTCAGCGCAATGTTTTCGGGACCGATGTCCCAGCCGGTATCCCGCCTGAGCAGGTCCGACAGTGCCTCTATGAACCGGGACGCGCCCTGAGGGCCGTCGTAGTTACCCACCACATCTTCAAACCGGCCTTTGTCTTCGAGCAGGGCGGCCATTCGTTCACGAAAGCAGGCCTGCACGGCGGGAATGTGAGCAGGGTTTCCCCCGCCAAGCATTCGCATGGACCGGTCACCTGAGAGCGCGGCACCGAGATCGTCCATCAGCTCGTTGATGCCGATGGAACCTGAAAAACGTGATCCAAATTCAGAAAAGTTCATCTTATGCTTCCGCCCGCAACCCATACCTCTCCCGCATGCCCGTGCGGCGACCTACAACTCGAGCCGCAGCCTGAGGAACGCAGGGGACAGGACGTCTACCCGGTTGGTGACGAGCTCGATCTCATCATCCAGGATACCGGTCCCGGTTTCCCTGATGCCATTGGTCGACCAGGACTGGACCTGCAGGTCGTTGCAGCCCTCGGGCACGTATTTAAGGCCCCGCTGCGCGGCATCCCGCCTCCTGCGATAGATATACTCGGAAGCCTGGCCCGGTCCGAGTTTTATCTCCGGCAGCTTACCGGCTTCGTTTCCGTCGACGGGGTTCAGCCCGAGCGCATACTCACTGAGATTATTAAACCCGCCGTCATGATCCGGGTCGGACATCGCATCGGCTGCCGACGGCTCCTGCATGAAGGAAAAGAGTTTTTCTCCTCCGTCCAGCGTCAGCGAAATATTGCGGATGCTCAGCAGAGGCGCGACGGACTCGCCGATGCGCCGGGCAAATCCCAGCACAAGGTAATCATAGTCGGAGACGGCATTCGGGGCACCCTCGAAAGCCGTCAAATCAAAGGTATTGCTGTAGGTCTGCAGCACGGCGGGCCCCTGCAGGATAGACGCGGCATCAAA
>JABAHO010000517.1_pt1 | contig 17332 bp, 14 predicted proteins | sample 7062071 | NCBI WGS metagenome assembly JABAHO01 (sample SAMN14534356, study PRJNA622989) | marine sediment metagenome | biome: marine biome [ENVO:00000428]; feature: marine pelagic biome [ENVO:01000023]; material: deep marine sediment [ENVO:00002113] | place: India: Gulf of Kutch | collected...
GGCCTCGAGGATCGCGAAGTCGGCGACCGCTCCCGGCGTGACCACCCCCTTGTCTTCCGCCTCCAGAGCGAGGGCGCCGCCCCGGGTGGCCGACCACATAGCTTCTTCCGGGCTCAAACCAGCCTCGAGGGAGGCCATCGCCACAACCAGCTGCATGTTCTCCACATAGGAGGTTCCGGGGTTGCAGTCGGTCGCGATCGCCACCGGTACACCGGCATCCCACAATTGGCGCGCCGGCGGCGGCGGCAACCCGAGAGACAGTGACACGGTAGGCAGGAGTACGGCAACCGTTCCTGCCGCTGCCAGGGCGGCAATATCGTCGGTTGTGATGTTGTCCAGATGATCGGCAGTGACCGTTCGCAGCTCCGCCGCTAGAGCGGCGCCACCGGAGTGACCGAGCTGGTTGGCATGGATCCGAGCTCGCAATCCGAGCTTGCCTGCCGCCTCGAGAATCGCTCTGGTCTCCTCAACGGTGAACGCGCCGTCATCGCAAAAAACATCGCAGTACTTGGCGAGAGGCCTGGCCGCCGGAAGCATCTCGTCGATGATGAGCCGAACGTACCCGGCCCTATCGCCGTCGAATTCCTTGGGGATCACATGGGCTCCCAGGAAAGTCGGGACAACATCGATCGCCAACTCGTCGTCGATGGCGGCGGCTACCTCGAGCTGCCGAGTTTCGGTCTCGGTCTCCAGCCCATAGCCGGATTTGATTTCCACGGTGGTGGTGCCGTACCCCAGCATGCGCTGGGCGCGTTGAACGGCCATGTCGAGCAAGCGCATTGCGTCGGTGCCTCTGGTTGCCTCGACCGTGTTGTGAATCCCACCGCCCGCCGCCAAGATCTCTTCGTAGGTTTCGCCACGTAAGCGCCTGGCGAACTCGTCTGCCCGGCTACCGGCGAAGACAAGATGGGTGTGAGCGTCGACAAACCCGGGCAAGGCGGCTCGGCCGGCGCAGTCGAGCTCGGCAAGCTCTCGGAACTCTCGCAAGAGCTCTTGTTCGGGCCCAACCCATGCCACCTTCCCGCCCTTGATGGCAACCGCGGCGTCGTCGATCAGGCCGAGCAAGCCTTCTCGTTGAGGATCGTTGGTGACCAGCTGGCCAATCCCGGTGAGAACCAGATCGCTCACAGGGTCACGATTCGGTCATCGGGATGCGGACCCCCCGCACGTCGGCCACTTCCAATGCGCGTGGATAGCCGGCATCGGCGTGACGCATTACTCCAGTACCCGGGTCGTTGGTCAAGACGAGCTCGACGCGGTGGGCCGACTCGTCGGTTCCTTCAGCTACTACCTGGGCCCCCGAGTGGATCGATTTTCCGATCCCGACTCCGCCACCGTGGTGGACGGCCACCCAGGCGGCCCCGGAAGCGGTATTGAGCAAGGCATTCAGGATCGGCCAATCAGCGATGGCATCGGAGCCGTCCTGCATCGCCTCAGTTTCCCGATAAGGCGATGCCACCGATCCCGAGTCGAGGTGATCCCGTCCGATAACGATCGGGGCTTGAATCTGGCCGCTCCGGACTAGCTCATTGAAGGCCAGGCCTGCTTGGTGCCGCTCACCGAAACCGAGCCAACAGATGCGGGACGGTAGTCCCTGGAATTCGACCCGGTCCTGGGCCATATCCAACCAGCGGATGAGACTCTGGTTTTCGGGGAACAGCTCGCGCAGTGCTTGGTCGGTGGCGTGAATGTCGGCCGGGTCACCGGATAGAGCCACCCATCGGAAGGGCCCCATGCCCTCGCAGAAGAGGTCGCGTATGTAGGCGGGTACGAAACCCGGATACGAAAACGCGTCGCCGTAACCGCCGGCCAGGGCCTCTCCCCGCAGGTTGTTCCCGTAGTCGAAGACCTCGGCGCCGGCACTCTGGAAGCCGACCATGGACTCGCACTGCACCGCCATCGACTCGCGGGCGGCTTTGATGTATGCGGTGGGATCGGTGCTTCGAAAGTCGGCCGCACCGGCCGGGTCATAACCGGTTGGCACATAGCCATTGAGCGGATCATGTGCCGAGGTCTGATCGGTGACGATGTCGATTTCCAACCCACGGCGGAGGATCTCCGGGAAGATCTCGGCGGCGTTGCCAACCACCCCGACCGATAGGGCCTCGCCGGCTGCTTTGGCTGCCAGTGCTCGTTCGAGCGCCTCGTCCAACGAGTCGGCCAACTCGTCGAGATAGCGGGTTTCCAGGCGACGTTGAATCCGGGCCGGGTCGACGTCGACGCAGAGGGCCACGCCTTCATTCATGGTTATGGCGAGCGGCTGGGCTCCTCCCATGCCTCCCAACCCACCGGTGAGGGTGATGGTCCCTTTGAGGCTTCCGCCGAATCTCTGGTCGGCAAGTGCGGCAAAGGTCTGATAAGTGCCCTGGAGGATTCCTTGCGTCCCAATGTAGATCCACGAGCCCGCTGTCATCTGCCCATACATGATGAGGCCGGCTTCCTCGAGCTCCCAGAAGCTTTCCCAGTTGGCCCAGTCCGGTACCAGCAGGCTGTTTGCGATCAGCACCCGGGGAGCCATGTCATGGGTCCGGAAGACCCCGACCGGCTTACCCGACTGGACGAGCATTGTCTCGTCATCGGCCAGGTGCTCGAGCGTGCGAACTATCGCATCGAATGCCTCCCAGGAGCGGGCCGCCTTTCCGCGACCGCCGTAAACCACCAGTTCGTCTGGGTCTTCGGCGACCTCAGGGTCGAGGTTGTTCATGAGGCAACGCAGGGCGGCTTCCTGCCGCCACCCGAGCGTGGTCAATTCGTTTCCGCGCGGGGCCTGCACTCGGCGGTGCACTACTGCAGACCTCCGGCGGCCTTCACCAGGCTGCCCTCGGCGATCAGCTCGGCGATCGCCTCGATGTCTCCCGCGATGGGTCGGTCTTCATCGAGTGTGGGGACGACCTGTCTTATCGCCTTGTGAACCTCTACTAGCGGAGGAGAGGTTTGGAGCGGCTGGCGGTAGTCCAGGCTCTGGGCGGCGCACATCAGCTCAATCGCCAGCACGCGTCGCGTGTTGAGTAAGACGTCGCCCAGTTTGCGGCCTGCACCCCACCCCATGGAAACGTGATCCTCCTGACTGCCGGAGGTGGGGATGCTCTCGACGGATGCCGGGTGGGACAAAACCCGATTTTCGGCAACCAACGCGGCTGCCGTGTATTGAGAGAGCATCAGGCCGCTGTTGACTCCCGGGCGGGGCGACAGGAAGGCAGGCAGTCCCGCCGAGTGGTCGGGGTCGAGCATGCGGTCGATGCGGCGCTCGGCAATGCTGGCCAGTTCCGTGATAGCGATAGCCATTGTGTCCAACGCCAAGGCCAGCGGCTGTCCATGGAAGTTACCGGCCGAAATGAGCTCTCCCGAGTCCGGGAACACGATCGGGTTATCAACCACCGAGCCCAACTCCCGCTCGAAAGTGGCGCCGGCATACTCCATGGCATCTCGACACGCCCCGTGCACCTGAGGTGCGCACCGCAGGCTGTACGCGTCCTGAACGGCATGTTCGAAGTCGTCGATATGGCTGGCTCCAATCCCGGACCCTTCCAATAACCCGGCGATGTTGGCGGCACTCGTTATCTGGCCCGGGTGAGGTCGCAGCGCGTGCACCTCGGGTCGGAAGGGCCGGGCACTTCCCATCAGGGCTTCGATGGACATGGCGCAGGCAAGATCGGCAGCTTGCAACAGCCGGGTGGCGCGATGCAGGCCGATCACCCCGAACGCCAACATGCCTTCCGTTCCGTTGAGCAGGCTGAGGCCTTCCTTAGGCTGGAGAGTCACGGGCTCTATACCGGCGGCGGCCAAGACCGGGGCTGCCGGGACTGCGTTTCCATCGACTATCAACTCACCTTCGCCGATCAGGGGAAGAGCCATATGGGCGAAGGCGGCCAGGTCGCCCGATGCACCCACCGAGCCTTGTTGCGGGATTGCCGGAATCAGGCCGGCGTTGAGCATTTCAACCAGGCGCTCCACGATCAGCGCTCGGGCTCCCGAATGGCCCTGGCTCAGTGTCCGGGCGCGCAAGAGCACGATGGCGCGCACGATTTCATTCGGCAAAGGCTTACCCACTCCGCCGGCGTGGCTGCGCAGGAGGGCTACCTGTAGGTCAGCCGCTTCGGAGTCGTCGATCCGCGTTGAGGCCAAAGCACCGAAACCGGTGTTGACGCCATAGATGGTGCGGTTTTCGGCCGTAGCCTGCTCGACCACCGCCCGGGCGGCCGCCATCCGCTCCGGAACGGTCTTGTCGATGGACACTTCGGCTCCGTGGGCGACGGAGATGACTTCGTCGAAAGTCAGTGGCCCCCCATCGATGACTACCGGCATGAGCGGCGATCCCTTCTCACGGGCTTCAGGCTAGAGGCTCGCTTCGATCGAGTCAGCGGGGCGAGGGCTGGCCCCACCAAGATGCACGGCCAAGGAGGTAACGTCATCACACCCGTGAAGGCGTCCTATTGCCAGAAAACATAGCCGCCCAGGCAGGCTCGGCCATGGTGTGGCGAGCGACCCAGCTGCTCGCTGTAAAGGCTCTCTCTGTCGGTCGGCTGCTGGTGCTGGCCATCATCCTCGACCCGGAGGACTGGGGCCTGGTTGCCATCGCTGCGGTCACCGTCGAGCTCATGGTGGCCTTCACCGATGTTGGATTGAACGATGCCATCGTTCAGCGCGACCGGGTCGAGGAGAAGCATTACCACACGGCCTGGACGGTCGGATTGATCCGGGGAGCGGCAGTTGCGATCGTCGTTATCGCCCTGGCCCCGCTGATCGCCGATCTCTTCAAGGCACCCGACGCAGTGCCGGTGATTCAGGTGTTGGCGCTGCGCCCGCTCGTCGATGCCCTGGCCAGTGCCAGGGTCATGGAGCTGAACCGCAACCTGGAGTTCCGTCCGCTCACCCTCATCAAGGTGCCGGCCGCCCTCGTCGAGACCTTCGGGATCTTCGCCGTTCTGGCCCTTCCGGCGTTCATCGTCGAGTCACTGTTTTCCATCGGTCTAGCGAGCACGCTCGGGGTATGGGCGTTGGTGATCGGGGCGATGGCCGGCTCCCTATCGGGCGTAATGCTCAGTTACCGGCTGGCTCCCTATCGTCCGCGATTGCGGCTGGCCGGCTTCCAAGATCTGTTCTCCTTCGGTAAATGGGTTTTTGCGACCAGAGTGCTCCGCAATACAGGGCAGTTTGGTCTGCGAGCCGTTGTGTCCCGCTTCCTCGGTTCAGAGGACCTGGGCCGGTTCTATCTGGCGCAGAAGGTGACGGTTCTTCCCAACGACCTGATCTCTGAGGTAGTGCGCGGTGTGGCCTTTCCGGTGGTCTCGCGCGTACAGGAGAGCCGCAGTAAGACCTCTCGTGTTTTCAAGATCACCCTTACCGCGATGCTCGCCATGCTGGTCCCGGTGTACGCAACGTTGTTCGTCTTGGCCGGCCCCATAGTCGACTTGGCTTTACCGAGCTCCTACGCCGGCTTGGCCACAGTTATCCAGATTCTCGCCCTCGACGGCATCATCGACCTCTTGACCGACGCATTGAAGCCCTTGCTGCGTGGCCAGGGCCGGCCCCGGACCGATTTCTTCTTCACTGCAACCCGCACCGGTCTGCTCCTTGTGCTGGCAGTGATCCTGACCGACGCCTTCGGTCTCAACGGAGCGGCTTGGGCATGGCTGGCGGCAGAGGCGACCATCGGAGTACTGGCGATATTCATCGCCCGCTCCGTGTTGAAGCGTCCTTTCGAGGGCCTGCGTCCGGTGATCACTGTGATTTTCTTCTCCGGGATTGCCGGTGCATTGGCCGGATGGTCCTTGAGCGAAGCGATCGGCGGGCTGCCGGGGCTGGCAGTCGGTGCGCTGGTGGGTGTCGGGGGCGGCCTGGCACTTCTGCTGGTGCTGGATCGACGCTACGACTTCGGACTCCTGACCAACTTCGGCAAGGCTTTCCCGGGCGTGGCGCGACGGATTGGGATCTAGCTAACTGCCGGCTCGTCGAGGCCGTCACGGATGATTTGCTCACCGGCGATGGCTTCGAATGGTTTCCGGTCCTTGCGCCATTCAATAGCAGCTGCGATCTGCTCATCCGACCCGCGCCTCGTCAACAGTTCCCGAACCTGGTCGATCCGCCGACCGGTGGTCGGACCGAAACGTCGTGCAAACCCACCCATCCAGTAGGTCAACTCATCGGTGAGGGGCGGCGCGAACGAAACGTTGTCCCAATCGATCAACCACAGCATGCCGTCGGATGCTCGACGCAAATTGATGGAGAGGAAGTCGGTGTGAGCGGGCACATAGCTTGCGGGTGTTCCCTCCGGCCGGTCAAGCACGGCCAACCGATCCTGGAGTTCATCGATGATTTCGTGCACTACCGCCGGATCGAGCTTCGGCTGGCGATGGCCGCCCGTCGGCAGGTTCTCATGGATCTGGTACGCCAGGTCATCGAAACGCCCGTGGTGGAGCAGACGTGGAATCTTGAAGAGTTCGGGTGGATTCCTCGTCAGTTCCTCCTGGGCGGCAACCGAAAGCTGGCTGGGCTCGTCCCGCACCAGATGCTTGGAAAACGCCAGGACCTTTCCATCCGAATCGAAAAGGAGGGCAGTAACCCGTTGGGCGTAGTCCGGCACGCCGGGCAACCGAAATGCCGTCTCAGCCACCGGTCCCACCACGGGCTCGGCCACTTCTCGCAACCAGCGCTGCCACCAGATCGGCACCGGCGGGTAATAGCGCAGCCGAAAGGGGAACTCGATCCCAAGTTTGAGCAGGGCCCGTCCCGCCGCCAGGGCAAATCTTTGATGGAGGAAGGTGGCATCGTAAAGCGCCATTCCCCGCAGTGCGACTTGGCGATTACCGGCCGGCAGCGTCAGGTAGTGGCGGCGAGGCGGAAAGCCGATGTACGGATCGGTCATAGATGAGCGGCTACTCGGACGCCATGCCCCGCAGCACGTGATGCAGGATGCCACCGTTTCGGTAGTACTCGACCTCAACCGGCGTGTCGACCCGACACGTGGTTTTGACCTCGATGACGGTCCCGTCCGGTTTGGCCGCCTGGACCAGCACGGCTTGTCGAGGTTGGAGGTCGTCGTCGATCTCGATATCGAAAGTTTCGGTGCCGTCTAGGCCGTACGTTTCTGCGCTTTCACCCGGTTGGAACGTCAGGGGAAGGACTCCGAATCCGATCAGATTGACCCGATGGATGCGCTCCAGGCTTTGGGCAATGACGGCTTTAACGCCCAACTCGAAGGTTCCCTTGGCGGCCCAATCGCGGGAGCTGCCCATTCCGTAGTCCTTGCCGGCCAGGACGACTAGCGGGACACCCGCCTCCTTGTAACTGAGGCTGGCCTCGTAGATCGTTTTTACCTGGCCGTCGGTGAAGTCGGTGGTGTAGCCGCCCTCGGTGCCGGGGGCGAGTTGGTTGCGGACCCGGATGTTGGCGAAGGTTCCTCGCGTCATGACCCGATCGTTGCCTCTCCTCGATCCATAGCTGTTGAACATGGCGCGCTCGACTCCATGCTCGATGAGCCACTGGCCCGCCGGCGATGTCTCGGGAATCGTTCCGGCCGGAGATATGTGGTCGGTTGTGACCGAGTCGCCCACTTTGACCAGCGCCCGCGCCCCCACGATTGGCTCGATCGGTGAAACGTCAGGCGTGAGCCCCTCGAAGAACGGGGGTTCCTGCACGTACGTGCTGTCGTCGTCCCAGTCGTAGAGCGCCCCACCCGAGGTTTCAATCGCTTGCCATTCGTCGGACCCTTCGAACACGTGGCTGTACTGCTCTACGAACTGGTTCTTCTGCACCGTGGAGGCCACGATCTCGTCGATCTCGGACTGGGAAGGCCATATGTCACTTAAATAAACCGGCTCTCCATCCGGGTCTGTGCCCAGAGGCTCGGTGGTCAGGTCGATGTTGACCGTCCCAGCCAGCGCATAAGCGACAACCAGCGGTGGCGAGGCCAAATAGTTGGCCCGCACGTCGGGCGAGATCCGTCCTTCGAAATTGCGGTTGCCCGACAGCACTGAGGCAGCTACTAAATCGTGCTGGTGGATCGCCTTGCTTATCTCCTCCGGCAGCGGCCCGCTGTTTCCGATGCAGGTGGTGCACCCGTAGCCGACCAAATAGAAGCCGGCGGCCTCCAGGTCGCCCGTCAGCTCGGACTTGTCCAGGTACTCGGTGACAACCTTCGACCCGGGGGCAAATGAGGTTTTGACCCAGGGCTGGCGCGTAAGTCCCCGCGCTCGGGCCTTGCGGGCAACGAGCCCAGCGCCGACCATGACGTCCGGATTGGAGGTATTGGTACAGCTGGTGATGGCGGCGATGACGACATGGCCGTGGTCGAGTTCGAAAGTCTGTCCGTCGTACGACACTTCGACGCCGTTGTCGTCCGTCTCCTCGGGAACCACCGGACCACCCTCGTCTTCCCATTCGATCACCGAGCCCGGACCGCCGGCACCCGACTTCCCGAAGGTGTCGACCAGGTCTTGAGTCCACTGGTCCTTCATTCCCGACAGGTCGATCCGGTCCTGGGGGCGCTTGGGGCCGGCCAACGAAGGCTGAATGGTGCCTAGATCCAGCTCCAGGTTGGAGCTGTAGCTGATATCGCGGTCATCGTTGCGCCACATTCCCTGCGCGCGGTAGTACTGCTCGACCGCTTCGACGAGCTCGGGACTGCGGCCGGTCAGCTCCAGGTAGCGAGTGGTCTGTTCGTCAACCGGGAAGAATCCAACCGTGGCGCCGTATTCAGGCGACATGTTGGCGATGGTGGCCCGATTGGCGAGCGGCATAGTGGCGAGGCCGGGGCCGTGGAACTCGACGAACTTGCCGACAACACCATGCTCGCGAAGCATCTGCGTGACTCGCAGCACCATATCGGTTGCGGTGGTGCCATCGGGGAGCGCTCCGGTGAGCCGGAAGCCGACCACCTCGGGGATGAGCATGTAGATCGGCTGGCCGACCATGACCGCCTCGGCTTCGATGCCGCCGACTCCCCAGCCGAGGACGCCGATCCCGTTGATCATGGTGGTGTGGCTGTCCGTCCCTACCAGGCTGTCGGGATATAGGTCGGTTCCGTTATCCCACACCACCTTGGCTAGGTATTCGAGGTTCACCTGATGAACGATGCCGGTGGCAGGAGGGACCACCCGGAAGTTGTCAAAGGCCGACTGGCCCCACTTGAGGAACTCGTACCGCTCGCGGTTGCGGTCGAACTCCTTCTCGGAGTTGATCGACAACGCCATTCCGGAGTTGAAGGCGTCGACCTGTACCGAATGATCGATCACCAGATCGCACTGAACTTTGGGATTCACCTTGAGGGCCGACGCCTCGTCTCCGGTCATGCGAACGATGGCCGAGCGCATTGCCGCCAGGTCGACTACCGCCGGCACGCCCGTGAAATCTTGAAGCACCACCCGTCCCGGAGTGAACGCGATCTCGGTTTCTTGCACGCTGGTGGCGTCGTAGGAGGCCAAAGCCTTGACATCCGCGTCGGTCACCACGTGCCCGTCGTGGTGTCGGAGGACGGCCTCGAGCAAGACCTTGATCGTGTAGGGAAGTGAGTCGACGTCGGCGATACCTTCGAGGGAATCCAGCCGGTAGATGGTCCGGTCGCCGAGGGGAGTGGCAAGGGTGGATCGAGCGCCGAAGGGGTCGTGGCTCATGGATCCTCCTGCTGGCTGTGGGCTCAAAGCCTACCGGCCGGCAGTTTTTCCCCGTTGACACCGGTACGCTCGTCAGAGTGAAAGTGGAGATCCGTGTCGCCACCGGGGAGGACGCGTCACAAATCGCGGCGATCTACCGGCCGGCCGTCGAGGACGGCGCAGTGTCCCTCGAGACGGAGGCACCCGACGAGGCCGAGGTCGCCCGTCGGATCGAGGAAACTCTGGTCGACTACCCATGGCTCGTGGCCGAGCGCGGCCACGAGATCATCAGCTACGTGTATGCCCGGCGCCTGCGGCCTCGGCCCGCTTACGACTGGGATGTCGAGGCCACCGTCTTCGTGAAGTCTGGCCACCGCAGTGAGGGTGTGGGCCGGGCGATTTACACGGCCTTGCTCGACATTCTCCTCGCTCAAGGCATTGTGAATGTGGCGGCCGTGATCACCGTCCCCAACGCGCCCAGTGTCAGGTTTCACGAGGCGATGGGTTTCAAGAAGGCAGGGGCTTTTCCGGCCGCTGGTTTCAAGCTAGATGCCTGGCATGACATCGAGATCTGGTGGGCTCAACTGGGAGATCTCCCGGATGCTCCCCAACGGCCGATTCCCTTCAGTAAGTTTCGCGATCTGCCGACTTGCACCGAGATCCTCGAGCGGGCGACTCGCTCTCTCGAGAATTAGTCGTAACTCTGGGTCCCGACCCGGTACTGCACGGCATTGCCTGTTTTGCCCACGGCTTCGATCACCTCGGCGATTCGCAAGCAGTACGTCATCTGCTGGGCGATCCGGCGAGGCCGGCCCAAATCGGCGGCAAGGTCGGCCGTCGTGAACGGAGTCGGCAAGCCCGGAGGCAGCAGAGCGGCCAGGTCATTGGCGCTGCTGATGAGCCCTGTCTCCAGCACCTCGAGCAGTCGACGTTCCTCCACCGACCAACCTTGGCGGCGCCAGGAGCGGCCCGGGGAATGACGCCGATACTCCTCCTCGGCGGTCAGGATCACGTCGATGCTCAGGTGAGGATGAGCTAGGAGGTCGGGGATACTCACCAGCTCGGAGAAGACATCGACCAGCTTTCCGTGTTTCGGCGAGAGCCTTCTGTCCAGAACCGAGCCGTCGGCGTCGACTTTCACAATCCACTTGTTGGCCGGGATCGGGTGAACGATCCGCACCCGGTGGCCGCCCTCGAGCAATTCCGTGAGTTTGCGCTTCAGTGCCGAGAAGCCGCGGGTCTGTACTTCGATCAGGAGGTCGGCTCGCATGAGGTCGATCACAAACCCGTCGACCGGAACCTCGGTTTTATCACCCGGTCGGGCATACCACTGCTTGAGCGACGCATGAAGCGGCTTCTCCCGCAGAGTGCCGATGTGAGGTGCTGAATTCATCAGCACGATCCTAGAAAAGGCCCTCTGAGAGTTGTGGCGACGAGCGTTAGTGTTTAGCCCGCGATTTCGGAGCAGTGCAACACTGCCGGGTCGCTGTCGCTAACCGTTTCACCTGTATCAGCTGACTGGGCGTCCACAGTGGCAGTATTGACGAGGAAACCCTCAACCTGGCAGGCGGTCGTCCAGTCGGTGGAGAAGACTGCCCTTTCTCCCGGGTCCAGATCCACGATCGCATGGTCCACGAGGCCGATCAGCGGATCGTTGATCTTCACGTTGACGAGAGCAACGGTGCCCTCATTGATGACGGTGAAGCGGTAGTAGCCGCCAAATCCCAGGTCTTGGTCGAGCGCGGTTGCTTCGTCGTTGGCGTCGAAGAAGTTGTTCCCATTTACGCTCACTTCCTTGATGAGTCTCACTGCCGGCGTGCCGGTCGGTCCACCGTCCACCAGTCCACAATTCTCGTCAAAGGTGAATCCATCCATGTTCGGGACCTCGCCGAGCGGGTACCCATCTTCATGGTGAGCCACATGACGTTGTGCTGCCTTTTCCGGAATCGAGAGCAATTTGTAGGTGGCGTTGTCTTCGTCGAGGTGACAGATCTCAACTTTGGGCTGTTTGGCAAACGCCGTCGCAGGGAACAGGACTGTTCCCATGACCATCGCTGCTACTGTCGCAGTCAATATCCGTCGCCGCATTCGTAACTCCTTATGCCTTTGCGTCTTGGCTGAACGGGTTGAGCATCGGCTTGTGCTCAAATTCCTAGAGAGGGTTATCTGCGACACTCCTTGGACTAGTCACACCCTCCATCGACAGGCTCGTATCCGACGCCTCACTACACTTCGAGCTCGACTACCCAAGGAAGTCCATGATCGACCGCGCAGCTCTGCAGGCCGCCATTGGCCAGGTTCAAGACCCAGAGATCCATAAGTCTCTGGAAGAGCTCAACATGTTGCGAGACCTCGAGGTCGGGGAGGACGGCTCGGTTCGGGTTCTGGTCGCCTTGACGGTGCCCGGGTGCCCCCTCAAGGACAAGCTCGAGGGAGATGTCACCCGAGCTGCCCAGACGGTCGAGGGCGTCGGGGCGGTTACGGTCGAGTTCACCGTGATGACCGATGAAGAACGGTCCCAGCTATCCGCCAGGTTGGGAGGTGGCGCCGACCGGCAAGTAACCATCGACCCGGCGACTCGGGTCTTGGCGATCGCCAGTGGGAAAGGTGGCGTTGGCAAGTCATCGGTAACCGCCAACCTGGGCGTCTCTCTGGCAGACGCCGGCAAGACGGTGGGTGTGATCGACGCTGATGTTTGGGGATTCTCAATCCCCAAGATGCTCGGGATTGATCGGCCGCCGACCGTTGTGGATCACCTCATCATGCCGCCGGAGGCTCACGGGGTGCGGGCCATATCGATGGACTACTTCGTTCAGCCCGACCAGGCCGTCATCTGGCGGGGCCCCATGTTGCACAAAGCCCTCGAGCAGTTCCTGGTCGACGCCTACTGGGGAGACATCGATTATCTGCTGATCGACATGCCCCCCGGCACCGGCGACATTGCTATCTCCATGAGTCAGTTCCTGCCCAGGTCCCAGGGGATCATCGTCACCACCCCGCAGCCGACGGCCCAACGGGTTGCTAAACGAGCCGGCCTGATGGCGGAGAAAGTCAACCAGGACATTCTCGGTGTGGTCGAGAACATGTCTTGGTTCACGGGCGACGACGGCACTCGTTATGAGTTGTTTGGAGCCGGCGGCGGGCAGTTGCTGGCCGACGAGCTGAACGTCCCTTTTCTCGGCCAGATCCCGCTGGTCACAGCGATGCGCGAGGGCGCCGACCAGGGCATGCCGGTGGCGGCAGCTGCCCCCCACTCTGAGGCCGCGGAAGCCTTTCGAGAGTTGGCTAAGCGGGTAGATGAGCTCAAGCCGCGGACCCGCGCTCACCCCGAGTTGATTATCAAGTAGGAGGCAGCATGCGAGTTCGGATTGGATTTTCCGGGGCGGACGGAGGAATCGACATCGAGATGGAGGACTCTGAGTCCTTCGTCAAAGATCTTGACGCCGCCCTGGAAGCCGGCAAGGCGATGATATGGGCCGACCACATTGACGGCAGCAGTTACGGGATTGCGGTCGGCAACGTCAATTATGTTCACCTGGAAGGTGATAAAGAGCGCCTGGTCGGGTTCGCGTAGCCGCAACCAAAGGGTGCTTTGGCATGAACCTCGGCACGAGTTGATGACACCCGCCAAAGCCCAGGAGTACGGGTAGCGACCGCTGACCAGCTAAACGGGAGTTGCGCCCTGAGCGAGCTTGAGGCGAGTCCACACGTTCATGTTGATGACTATCGCCGCCAACTCGGCGATCTGGCTTTCCTTGAAGTGCTTGGCCAACTCTTGATGATATGACTCGAATCGATGCGCCACGTCGGTGTCGGCGACGCGCGTGAGCGCCTCGGCATAGGCCAGGGCGGCCTGTTCGGCGGGATTGAATAGGTCGGTCTCCCACCAGGCCGTGAGCGTGTCGATCTTGGCCCGGAGAATCCCCAGTTTGCGGGCGGCCTCGTAGTGCAGGTTCATGCAATATGTGCAGTTGTTGATCTGCGAGACCCGTAGCCGCAGGAGCTGGGATAGCTCTGGCTCGATTCCCAGTTCGGCCGTATAACCGAAAGCAGTGGCGAACTGTGAAGCAATGCTGGCGAGAGGTCCGTCTGGATCGATCTCGAAGCGGCGATTCTCAATTGAAACTGTCTCGTCCATTCCTACCACGCACCTGGCCTGTGTGCGACCCTAGCAATCAGGTCAATCGCAACAAGCCAACGATCACCCCGTCGGCCACAGCCTCCCACGAGGCCTCGATAATGTTCTCGTGGACCCCGATGGTTCCCCACGCCTCCCTACCGTCGCTCATCTCCAGCAGNNCGATGGTTCCCCACGCTTCTTTCCCGTCGCTCATCTCCAGCAGCACCCGTGTGACGGCGGCCGTACCGGCGGCCGGGTCGAGCACTCGCACCCGATAGTCGGTGAGCCGCAAATGTTCCACTTCCGGGTATATGGGAGTCAAGGCCTGGCGGAGAGCTCGGTCGAGAGCGTTGACGGGACCGTCCCCTTCAGCTGTGGCGACCACTCGCTCGCCTTTGATGTGGACCTTGAGGGTGGCTTCGGCCACCACTTCGCCATCGGCCCGGCGCTCCGTGAAGACCCGAAATGACTCGAGCTCGAAGAAGGGTTGCTCCCATCCGGTGGCTTCGCGCACCAACAGGTCGAAGGTGCCATCGGCGGCCTCGATCTGGTACCCCTTTGCTTCCAGGTCCTTCACCCGGTTGAGGATCGCAGTGGCGGTTTCGTCATCGAGCTCCACCCCTTGCTCACGGGCTTTGCCCAGGACGGTCGACCGGCCGGCCATCTCAGAAACGACCATACGCGTGGTGTTGCCGACTTCGGCCGGAGTCACGTGCTCGTAAGCGTCGGATCGGCGGGCCAGAGCCGAGGTGTGTAGCCCGGCTTTGTGTGCGAACGCCGACGTGCCCACATAAGGGTGGTGTGGATCCACCGTGATGTTGACCTGGTCGGCAATCAGGTGGGAGATGGTGGTCAGCCGCGTGAGCCGCTCCTTGGGGATGGCTTCGATGCCGAGCTTGAGAACCAGGTCCGGAAGGACCGCACAAAGGTCTGCGTTACCGGTTCGTTCGCCGTACCCATTGATGCACCCCTGCACCTGCACGACTCCCGCTTGCACTGCGGCCAGGGTGTTGGCTACTGCACATCCCGAGTCGTTGTGGGTGTGAATGCCGAGCGAGGCCTCGGGCATCGTTTTTGCCGTATTGGCCACCGCCGGACCGATGGTCGATGGCAACCCGCCGCCGTTGGTGTCGCACAGGATCACCCTCTCCGCACCGGCTTCGTGAGCCGCCCTGACGACCTCTAAGGCGTATTCGGGATTGTTGTGGAAACCGTCGAAGAAGTGCTCGGCGTCTACGAAGACCCGCTTGCCTTCGCTTTTGAGGAACCGAACCGTATCGGCCACCATGGCGACGCCTTCCTCGAGACTCGTTCGTAACGCTTCGGTCACGTGGTAATCCCAGGACTTGCCGACGATGCAGATCACTTCAGTATTGGCCTCCAGAAGGGCTTGGAGCTGTGGGTCGGATGCCGCATCGCTGTCGGCCCGGCGAGTGGAGCCGAACGCGACCAGCGTCGCCGTCCCCAGGTCGAGCTCCTTCTCGGCCCGCTGGAAAAAGTCGGTGTCTTTGGGCAGCGCCCCGGGCCAGCCGCCCTCGATGTAGTGAACGCCCAGCTCGTCGAGAAGGGTGGCGATGCGCAGTTTCTCCTCCACGGAGAGGCTGATTCCTTCCCGCTGGGCACCGTCGCGCAGGGTTGTGTCGTAGATCTCGACCATCCCTCCTCCTTTCAACGAAAAACCCTCCGGTCTTCCGGAGGGCAGGTGCGCGCACACGTCTGGTGACGTATGCGCTACTGAATGATGATCAGGGTGTTTCTCACCCGACCAGTTTCGTGTACTCCGCCCGGCTCGTCAAACGCTTCAAGTCACGCCCGTTCGTTTGTCTTCCACCAGGGTGTGGACCCCCTCATCCACTAACGCAGCCAGCCGTTCGATGGCCTCAGCCGATTGATGGAACGAGGTGTAGAGCGGGGCGAGGCCAAGGCGGATCACGTTGGGGGCTCGGAAATCGGGGATTACCTTGCGCTGAATCATGGCCCGGCTGATTCGGAAGGCGTCGGGGTGAGTGACGCTGACGTGGCTTCCCCGTTGGGACGGGTCCCGGGGCGTCGCCAGCTCGAAGCCGCGGGATGCCAGGTGATCGTCGAACAACTCAACGAGAAATGATGTGAGGGCCATGCTCTTGTCCCGAATGGCGGCAATGCCGGCCTCGCGAGTGATTTCGATCCCCACACTGGCGGCGATCAACGACAGGATTGGGGGAGTGCCGACGCCAAAGCGAGCGATGTCTGCCGCCGGCCGGTAATCACGATCGAATGCAAACATATCCTCGTGGCCAAACCAACCCTGGATGGGCTGGACCAGTTCGCTCTGAAGCTGGGGAGCGACGTACAGAAAGGCAGGCGCTCCAGGACCGCCATTGAGGTACTTGTACGTACAACCGACCGCCAGGTCCGCTGCGGCGCCGGACAGATCGATCGGCACGACTCCCACTGAGTGACTCAGGTCCCATAGGACCAGTGCCCCGGCGGAGTGGGCCAGCTGAGTGATCTTGGGAAGATCGGCCAGTGCGCCCGACCTGAAGTCGACATGGGACAGGCTTACCAGTCCGACGGCATCGTCGAGGCCCTCGTCGACGCTCGCGGCGGTCACGCCTTCGATCGGATCATCCTCAACGACCCGCAACGAGCCACCGCGGGATTCCGCCAGGCTGCTGAGCACATAGAGGTCGGACGGAAAGTTCCCCCCATGAGTGAGAATGTCGGTGCGTCCGGGCCGTGCTTGCATCGCTGCGGCCGCCAGTTTGTACAAGTTGACAGTCGTCTGGTCGGTGACGATCACCGCACCGGGGTCGGCGCCGATCAGAGGCGTTAGTTGACGCCCTACCTGGCGGGGAAGGTCGATCCAATCGTGCCAAACCCCGACCAGCTCTTCCCCCCAGCGTCGCATTGCCTCTGCGACCGCCGTTGCGGCGGCCCGGGGTTGGCGCCCAAGGGAATTGCCGTCCAAATAGAGCACGGCTTCGTCGGCATTGACAAAGCGCTCGGCGAACCCCTGGAGCGGGTCGCCCTGGTCGAGTTCGATCACACGGTCAAGGTCCATCACGCGCCCACGCTAACCAAGGTGAGGCCGGAGTCCGGACGCGAAAAACGGCTTCCCGTGCGAGGAAGCCGTTTCGCTCGTCTCCGGATTAGTCCGTGACGTCAACCTTAACTTTCCGGGGCAGTACCTCGGGAGTCTTGGGAATGGTCACGGTCAAGATTCCATCCTTCGACGTCGCCGAGATCTCGTCGACGTCCACTCCGTCAGGCAGCCTTACGGTCCGCTTGAAACTTCCTTCGAAGAGTTCCTTGCGCCGGTAGCCCTCCTCCTTGACCTCGTCCTCGAAGTGGCGGGAGCCACTAATGGACAGGACATCGCCTTCTACGGTGATGTCGAGAGAATCGGCATCGATCCCGGGTGCCTCGACTCGAACGGTGATTGTGGCTTCACCGTCGACGACGTCGATGCTCGGTACCCAGCGGTCTCGCTGCCAACCGGGTGCGAATTCCCCGAAAAGACGGTCAAAGTCGCGGGCAAGCCGGAATGGCTCATAGCGTACAAGCCTCATTTGGTTTTACCTCCTATAGGACTTTCATCAACAAGTAACAACATATAATCTGAGTCTATTCCACTCAGATT
>JABAHO010007575.1_pt1 | contig 17263 bp, 24 predicted proteins | sample 7062071 | NCBI WGS metagenome assembly JABAHO01 (sample SAMN14534356, study PRJNA622989) | marine sediment metagenome | biome: marine biome [ENVO:00000428]; feature: marine pelagic biome [ENVO:01000023]; material: deep marine sediment [ENVO:00002113] | place: India: Gulf of Kutch | collected...
ATTTATCAGTCCCACCCTCCTTCACTAATTCTAGCTAAACTAGCTATTATCGGCAAATAGTGAAGTAACTGGTAGGCGGTAAAGGAAGAGGAGACCTATTTTCTCTAGCCTCTGCTTGCTCTACTTGACATATAGAGGTGAGATGCCTTAGTTTAATAGTGGAGAAGAAAATGCAGAGTAGGTATGAAAGGGAAGCATACCAGTTTCTAGCCGTCTATCGCTTCTTGGCTTACGCCTTGGCGGTAATGTTCACGCAGGTTCCGCTGTCACCACTAACTGTACCGGTAATGCCTTCCATTGAACTCTATATAATCCTGATGAGCATACTCGGTGTCTATACCCTCTTGAGAGTCTTCTCCCCTCTCCGCTGGCGGGAGAGGAGTCTGATGACCTATCTGATTCTGATAGGCGATTTTCTGCTTTGCATCCTGCTGGTTATCTTCACTAATGGACTGAACAGCCCCTTCCTGCTCTATTCCCTTACCCCTATTATGACTGCAGCCCTTCTCTTTGAGGAAAAGGTTGCCCTTTCCCTGGCAGCTACTGCCTCTATCTCCCTCTCCGCTGCTCACCTCGCCCTGAGCCAGTTCACTGAGAGGTTTGCCTCGATTATGCAGGGATACAATCTCACCCTGCTGATAATCTATACCCTTTTCTGCTTTGTCACTGCCACCGTGCCTTACCGCATTAATCTGAATATCCGTCGGCGCATAGAAAGAGAGGCTATTATTGAGGAGCGCCGAAGAATTGCACGGGAAATACACGATGGCGTGGCGCAGTCACTCGGTTACCTTAATCTGAAAACAAAGATAGTAAGCGATTCAGTTTCGTCCCAAGACACTGTGCAAGCGCTCAACGAGCTTGGCGACATTCGGAAGGTAGTGCAGGACACCTACGAGGATATCCGGGAATCCATTGACCAATTAAGTGCTGAGGTAAGGAACCTCCCTATAATACCAGCTCTGGCAAGCTATACCAGGGAATTCGGCAATAATAACGGTATCAAGGTTCAGTTTAATGTTTCCAAAGCCTTTCCCCAGCTTTCCCCGGTTGCTGAGCTACAATTATTGCGCATCGCCCAAGAGGCGCTGACTAACGTCAGAAGACATGCCCTGGCTACTGAGGTAGGCGTGAGATTAGAGAATACCAGTGAGACGGTGGAGATGATAGTCAAGGACAACGGCCAGGGCTTCACTCTTTCCGACCTTGAAAAAGCTCCTCCCGGCTACCATGGACTGAGCATTATAAAAGAAAGGGCAGAGGGACTTGGCGGCAGTCTGGATATTTCTACCGCTCAGGGAGAGGGAACAGAACTGAGGGTAAGCCTTCCCACTGAGAAAGTGAGGTTGTGAAATGGCCCCGATTAAAGTGCTGGTGGTGGACGACCATACCTTGTTTCGCCGGGGCATCGCGGCGGTGCTGGCTAGTGAGGGGAGTCTGGAGGTGGTGGGGGAAGCGGCAGATGGCCTGGAGGCGATAGAAAAGACTAAGGAAATTGTCCCTGATGTGATTCTAATGGACCTCAATATGCCGCGCTGTAGTGGACTAGAAGCCATTCAAGCCCTCCAGGCAGAGATGCCCCAGGTTAATATCCTTGTCCTGACCGTTTCGGAAATGGAGGCTGACCTCTTCGCCGCCGTGAAATTTGGTGCCAGGGGTTACCTCCTTAAGAAGACCGAGCCAGAGGAACTGATTCACGCCATCATTCATATTGCCCAGGGTGGAGTGATAGTTTCGCCCCTTATGGCAGCTAAGCTGCTCACCGAGTTCAAAGACCTTGCCGCCGGGGTAGAAAAGAAACCTGTTGAGGAAGCTAATGCTGACTTGAGTCCCCGGGAGGGAGAGGTACTGCACCTGGTGGCTCAAGGGGCGACCAATAAGGAAATCGCTGATTCCCTCTTTATCTCCGAGAACACGGTAAAGACCCACCTGAAGAGTATTATGGAGAAGCTACACCTGGCAAACCGAAGCCAAGCGGCGGCTTATGCCGTTCAAAAGGGACTTGTCCAGTATAAGGAGTGATGAGCCAGAAAGCGCATACTCAGTGACTAAAGTCCTATCTCACCCAAAAGGGCTACCTCTGACCTTCTAAAATCACCCACTTGCAGGATTGTCAGTGCCAATGTCATACCCTATTATCATTAATGTAGCCTAGAATGAAAAGGCGGCTTTCCCTTATTGAAGGAAGCAAATTAAGGAGGAAAGGAGGTCAAAATGAGACTACCTAGGAGGGGAGAGAAGGGTTTTACCCTGNNAACATCCAGACAGCGGTGATTTCCATGATGACCGACAACAACTTGAAGACACTACCCAATGCAGTAGGCACATCTACCAACGATATGACTGCCTTCCCTGATTCAACCACGGCCGCCGGCGGCACTGACAAAGAATACGACCCGGATGGGTATGCCTATGAAGCGACTACCGACAAGGATGGATACATACTTTATGGGCATGATATAACGGGAGGTGCAGCGGCTGACCCTAATCCCGACCAAACAGACGTTAACTATGTTGCTGCGAACACCACGTCTCTATACTATACTGTTGATTCTGCTGGAACGGTGTCACAGCATACTACTTCTGGGGTAACCCCGTAATCTATGTAATCTATGATATATATCGACACTTAATGTAAAAGGCTGGTTGGAAAGGGGTTTCGTGGAGGTGTGGTGCATGGAGAGAGGTGTCTGGAGTATATAAAAAGGACACCTCTCTTTGTGTTAGTCAGCACCCTAGAATTATTGATGAGATAGTAAGGAGTAAAGCCATGGATTATCCGGCTAAAACGTGTCCCCACTGTAAGGTACAANNGGAGGGGAACAGTGAGCTCGGAGTCCTCTCCGGGACTCTCTGTCTCCCTTTATTCCTGTCCCCGGTGTGGCTATATTGAACTCTATAACCTTAAGGTTGTTGGTCGTATCTGAGTCGGTAGAGGCTCCCTATGGAGTGAGAGCGGATACTCTCACTCAGCCGTCTCGGATTCACCAGTCTTGGGTTCGACCTTAATAGTGCCCGCTTTAGTATAGGGATAGCCCTCAGGGGGAGGGATGGGAGTGGAAAACCGCCCGCTTTCTTCCAGAGCGGTTAAGTATTTTCTAAAGGTAATGTAACTATCCGCCTGGCAGGTAATAGTTATACTCTCGCCTGCATGAGTAATAGATGGCACCTGAACACCGAGCTTATCGGCTTCGTTCTTAATGACTGCTACATCTTCGGTGAAGCCACCGCCCATATCTACAATGGTGTGATATTCCGCAATAGCCTTTTGCAGAGGCTCGCGTTTCGCGATTTCAACCTTCCTCCGCTCCAGTTCATTACTGAGGGTGGTATATTTTGTTTCCAGGTTAGCCGTTTTGTCCATAGTGCCGGTGGTTATCTGGTATAGCGGGAGCAGCAGGGCGATGGCAGCTATTAGCGTACCAAGGAGGTATATCTGCTTGGCTGAGGGCTTCCAGGGGCGGTAGACAGAGGGTAGGAGATTGATATCAAGTGGTGAGTAGCTACTTTCCTCAAGATTTTCAGACGGCGCCATCTCCCTCAGGGCGAGTCCGATATTGACTGCATATTGGGAGATGGGCAAGTTCTCTGGACATTCCAATGGTGGTGCTAGCGGCTCAATAGGGTATCCTAGCCTGGCTTGTAGTTTCTCTCCTAGGGTGGCATTCTCGGGCATCTGCCCGGTGATGAAGAGAGGAGTAGCCGGGTCAAGGTGAGCATCAGGGTGGTGCAAGTTATAGAAATCCACCGTCAGTTCCAAATTTAGTGCCAAATGCTCTACCTTACCTTCCTCGGTAAGCTTATCCTGTTGCCAGGGGAGGGTACGCATGATTTCAGGTATACCATTGACTGACACAATGATATCAAAGCTGGCGGGCTCGATATTGAGGATAATGGCCTGCGCCTTATTGGCTACCCTGGTTAGTGCCATAGCCTTGAGCTCCACTACGCTGGGATTGATGCCCGCCGCCCTCAAGGACTGCACTCCACTATCTATCATCTCTCTGGGCACCCCCACGAGGAGGGCATTTTGCTCACCCTCACCGGCGGCAATAGTTTGCCATGAGAGATATAGTCTATCCTCAGAGAGGGGCATCGCCTCTTTCGCCATCTCCAGAATAGCCTCTTCGGTTGTTAATCCTCCAGGTAGGTTAGACATTGGCAGGATGCGGCTTATCGAATAAAGACCGCTGAGGCTGGCATTGACTTTCTTCGTCTTTATGCCACTTGAACTCATAAGCTGTTTAACCATCGTGCCCAGATCTGGCGGCTCTGAGACTGCTCCCTCTTCAACCTCACCTGCCTCGAGGGGGATGCTTGCCCATTGCTTCACCTTCCCCCCTGTGGTCTCCAGGAGCCTGATGGCAGTGCTGTCTACATCAAGGGTTACGACCCCCTTAGTTACCCATCTCCCGGTCATCTTACGTATGGCTTTCAGGAGCTTCCGGGTAGCACTACGTATATCAAGGCTTAAGATATCTTCAGCCAAGGTCACCTTCTCCTTTTACTACTGTCATCAAAGTTAGTCACCCTCCAAAGGTTTGGTATAGATTTCGATAGTTAAGGTGGCTACGGTATCAATATTCAGATACTCCATCGCCGTCGCTACATCCGGACCATCAAACTGGCGCACCGTCCCATCCCACTCACAGGTGTAGTAATACTTGGTGGTGAGCATGGGGATATAGGTGACGGTCTCAAACAGGGTGGCATTGTCCGTAGAGATTTTATCGTGCTCATAAATTACATATCCGTCCCTCGGGTACTTAGTCCCGGTGTAGCCTTTGTCATCAACCGCTGNNGGATTAGGTAACGCTGACAGCTCATTATCGGTCATCATGTCCGCTACTGCCAGCAATACAAGATACATCTCTCTCCTTCTCTCTTCCCGTTCACTTTTCGGATACTCAGTCGCCTCCGTTACATCCGGACCACCAAACTGGCGCACTGTGCCATCTGCCTCACAGGTATAGTAGTACTCTGTCTCTAGCACAGAGATATAGCTGGTCGTGGTGAAATTGGCAGTAGTATCAGCGATGATTTTATCGTGCTCATAAAGCACATATCCTTTCCTCGGGGTCTCAGTTCCGGTGTAGCCTCTGTCAGCAGCCACTGTAGTATTATCGGGGAAGCCTTCTATTGTTCCCCACGTGTTTGGGTTGTCCCCCATAAAATTAGTGGCAACGCCACCGGCAAAGTCCATTGGATTAGGTAACGCTGATAGCTCATTATCGGTCATCATGTCCATCACCACCAGCGACACATTGCGGAATTCTCCCCTTCTGGTTTCCTCTTCAGCGCTGGCTTTAAATTCAACCTGTTTAACATCTACCCCCGTTAGCACCAAGGTCTCCATCTTTTCGCCGGAATCAAGGGCGGAGATGAAAGCTATCACACTGTCATAGTCACCTTGCGCCTTGATATTGTTGAAGGGTAAAACCTGATAGGTGCCCCCATCCATCTTCTCTTCTCTGGGTGAAGTTAGAGGGGGGATTTTGAGTTCACTGCTATCCGGATCAACATCAATTCCGCTCTCTTCGGCTATGTTGACGATTATGTCGAGGGCGGTCTTCACTGCCAACGGGGCGAGATTACGGTTAACTTCGTCGTATTCTGCCTGTAATTTCTCGACACTGGGCATTGGCTTAACGACTATGGCGCTTATCTTGGCGATTTGCTCCTCAAATTCTCCTTGCTTTGCCCCTTGCTGAAAATAGACAATACCAAGGGCAGCATAGATAATCAGGAAGAAGCCGAATATAACCAGCGCTCCTGTTGGCCAAAATCTGTCTATCAGATTCTTTATAGTTTCCATTTTCCCAGTCTCTAGTGTCCACCCCACCTAATAGAGGATAAAGTCGGCGTTCTAGCGGTTATTGCCACCTTTCGCGCAGTGCCTTCTGAATCTTCTCCTCTATCGTTTCCTCGACCGCTTCCTTTATCTTCTTTTCTTTCTTTTCCTTCTTTTCTGACTCTTGCTCCAGCTTGGCTCGCTCCTCATCATAGAAGGTTTTATATAGCTCCCTCCCCCGCCGCCACCCCACGAGCCAGACCATAACTAAGCCAAAGATGGCAACTGGTGCCACAATCTCGATTCCAATCCCCTGAAAAAGCAAGATTATAACGATAATCAAAACGGCAAACAAAAATATGGCAACGTTGAGGTCCCATCTAGCATTACTGGCTCTAACTTTAGCTCTGGTGGTAGCCAGTTGTTTGATTTCATTCTCTTTCTGCTCAGAAACTTCAGCTTTTTTCATTTTTTTCACTCCTTTTGTTCATATACTATTAAGGGAGCTGGGGTTACAATAGGGAGAACTTTGAGATAGCTCTCAGTCTCACCATTTAACCTCATNNACCTCATAGCTTCACCGCAGATGATTGTAGCAAGAAAGCGTAGAGTGTGCAACCGGGAAGAAATTATGGCCTCGGCAGGCATGGCGGTCTCCTATCTCACCTGGTATGAAGTGATGGAGACGCTCTCCAGTAGCATTGCCATATTGGCATCAAGAATCACGCCCTCTGTTTCCGCTCGGGAGTCGTATGTCGGCACAGTGACTGTACCTGTATTCCAGCTATAATTGCTAGCGTAGTCATCTGGCTCGACTCCAGCATCTTGAAATGCCGAGGTGNNAACTACCTGACACATTCTTGGTAGTTTTAGCATAGAAAGTTATGGTTAATGTTTCACCACCTGAGATTTTTAAATCACCAAACTCGGCTGTTGTCCATATCAACTGATATCGGTCTACACCATTTACATTTACTTCTTCTTCCGTTCCTTGGGGGTCTGAGGTAACATCACCCTCGGTGGGACCTACATAATAGAACTCTGGTGGGAGGAAATCTACTATTCTTTCAATGTGGCGTTCCTCCGTGTACAAATTGGTGATAGTGATAGTATACGTAATATCTGTTGGTACACCAGGCTGGATTATTTCGGGGTCGGAGTATTTGGATACTTCAAGCACCTGGTCATCTTCACATACTCCCGGGTTTAAGGGATCTCCTACACTGATGGGAGCTTGGGGACCGCTGAGGGTGTTCCACGGCTTCAGGACCACCCAGTTACAGTGCACATCGTCATTTTTTAGCCTGCCACGCATCGTGAAGCGCAGCTTCTTCACCTGCCTGGGCGTGAAGTCCCGTATGCCGTAAAAATAGTGGTCTTCATCGAGCGGGTCTGAAGAGAAGGTACCGGTAACAACGGGGTCCCACTCGTAATCGGCAGGCCACTTCAGGTAGCCCTTGGCAGCATCCCACTCAGGGTCAGGGATGTCCAGCCAATTCGTACCACCGTCCAGGCTGAGCTGGCTAGTGCCTGCTTGATAAGCATCGGCGCTGAAATCCCTGGACGGCATGTCGTAAATAGCATCCAGCCCTTGGGTGGTGTTTTCACTGAGCTGTTCAAGGTTTATCGTGTAGGTGTAATCGTAGAAGTCCCAGCTGGTAGCGTTAGGCGAAACCGTCTTCGTCGGCTGAATTACATCATCCNNTGTGCCGCGTCGGCGGCATACAGTGCCCTCGCCTGCTCGGTGGCTATCTGGCTGCTCTTGAGGGATGTATTGGTGAGCTGCATGGCCGGGATTACCAGCAATACCCCTATTGTTAGGAGTATCAGAACCAGAATGAAAGCCTGCCCGCCTTCTCTTTTTCTCATCACTCTATCTCCTCAGACCGTATATAGGCACTGAATTTGAGGGTCTCTGACTGTTCTGGACCCTCGGCAGAAGTAGCGGTAATGACAACACTGATAGCCTTGCCGTTCTGGGTAAAACTTATAGACGTGATGTTCCTGCCGACAATGCTTACCGTGCTGTCGTAGTTGCGTTGTAGCTCGGTGCCGGACAGGGCGTAGCTACTGGAATGGTAGGTCGACTGGTTTTCTGAGACAAAGCCGGTGTAATCGATCCAGCTTAGCGTGACCGAGTCTTGGGAAACGTTATCAGTCAGGTTTGTGTACTGGGTCATCATGAGGTCCTTCTTGATCCGCAGAGCAGCGTGATTTATATCGGTCAGGGCTATAACCTGATTGTTGCTGCGGGCGCTACCCCAGACGACGTTGTGGATGCTGAGCATTAGGCCCATCATCAGTACGCCACCTATTGCCGTAACCACCAGCACTTCAACTAGAGTAAATCCCTTTTGCTTCATCTTTTAGCCCGGTATGTGCATACGTAGAGAACGGATTTCCCCGCCCGCGATACTCTTAAGATGATTTTCTGGAAGGTCTCATCGGTGTAATTGTCAGACCACGTTTCTCCATCGTTGGAGAACTCTAGGTCAATGTCCACGCTGTATTCAAAGGGCTTGGTAATATTATCCCCGGCACTGGGGTAGGTAGCAGCGTAGGGGACTTCCCTGATGGCCTCAAAGTGGGCAGTAGCCAGGTTCACTGCCACCACCTGCTCGTCAAGGGCACGGGTGGCTCTGGCATTGGTGTTAAGGGCGGTCAGTAAGCCGGCTCCGATAAGCCCCAGAATGCCCACGGCAACCAGGACTTCAAAGAGAGAAAAACCCCTTTGCTCCCGAAATAACTTGAGCTTCCCTTTTAATAGCATCTAATAGTATGCCCCCGTAATTATAGGGATAGTATGTAGTTACCTACAATCCTGCAAATAGGTGATTTTAGAGGTGAAAGAGTGGCTCTTTTGAGTGAGATAGGACTTTNNGGCTCTTTTGAGTGAGATAGGACTTTGACTACTGACTATGCGATTTTTAGGGCTCACTGCTCTTACCTCCTGCCGATTAGCCACCAAACGCTCCGGTGAGGGTATACATTGGCAGGATTACCGAGAGAGCGATAAAACCGACCAGCAGAGCAATGCCAATGGTACTGAGCGGACCTATCATCCCCACCATAGCGCTCGCTTTTTCATCGGCGGCAGCTTCATAGAAATCAGCGACAACTCCCATGGTGAAGTTGAGAGTGTTACTTTCCTCACCGACAGCTACCATCTGGACTAGAAGGGGTGGGAATATATCTATGTGGGACATTGGTGTGGATAACCCCTCTCCCAGCAAAANNGCAAAAGTCTCTCCCTGACGTGAGTAAAGGCATCACGGGCGATTCTGTTATTGGTGGAGTGGGGTGCCATTTCCATTATCCCTTGCAAGCTCATTCCAGCGCCTACTAACACTGATACCGTCCGGCTGAAACGGGCTAACTCCGACATAAGGGCGGGGGGGCCAATTATAGGGGCCTTGAGTCGCAGACGGTCAAGCAGACGCCTCCCCTTAGGCTGCTTGACCAGTGTCAGTACTCCGGCGAATAATAACACCCCACCTATTAGGAAATAAATCGTGTTGGTACTGACAATATTGGTTATGCCAATTAGGATCCTGGTGGGTAAGGGTAGGTCTATATTCATAGCCGTGAACATACCTATTAAGTTCGGCATGACCACCACTAGAAGAAGAACGACTACTACCAAGCCAACACCTATGACCATCATTGGATAGGTTAGAGCCTTGCGTATCTTTTGTGCCATCATGGTCTGTCTCTCCAGGTAGTCAGCCATTTGCAGTAAAACACCTTCTAGGCTCCCTGACTGTTCGCCAACGGCAATAGTTCTATAGTAAATTTCGCTGAAAGCCTTAGGGTGTTTACTAAGGGCTTGAGAAAATGAAACCCCAGCGCGAATGTCATAAGTGATAGATTCCAGGATTTTCTTGAATGCTCGGCTAGTGGCTACCTGCCCTTGGAGAATTTCCATAGCCGGCAGAAGTGAGATGCCTGACTTGAGAAGTATGGCTAGCTGGCGGGAGAAGACAGTCACATCTCGAGGCCTGACTTTAAAAAAGGTCGGTAAAGCTTCTTCCAGGCTGAACATAGAAGGAGCGACTTCCACTTGCGTTGGATTTAAGCCTTTATCGACAATAAGTCGCTCGGCGGCGATCTCACTGGCAGCCTTAATGCTGCCTTTCACCAGATTCCCTTGCCTGTTGTAGGCTTCATAGCGGTAATTTATGAGTTTTTGCTTTTTGGAAATACCAGCAACTCTGGCCATTGTCCTTCCTTAGCCGATTGAGAAAACATTGCGTATGATTTCACTGGGAGTAGTAATGCCTGCTTTCACCTTCAACATTCCATCATGCCATAGTGAGAGCATACCTTCTTTATAGGCTTGGGCACGAATTTCACCGGAGCTGGCACCGGTTAGGGCCATCCTTTTTATTGAANNGCATGACCTCAAAGATACCGGTTCGCCCCAGATAGCCGGTATTGGCACAAAAAGTACAACCAGCCCCAACAATGAATTCCGAGTGTTTCTCGTTTAATTCCTGTTCGTAGGCCTCTCGCTCCTCATCAGTGACCTCGGTGGGTCGGGAACAATAGGGACAAACACGGCGTACCATTCGCTGGGCGACAATGCCAATTACTGCCGAGGTAATAAGGAAAGGTTCCACGCCTAGGTCTATCATTCGCAAAATGGTAGCCACCGCATCATTGGCATGAACTGATGAGAGCACCAAATGGCCGGTCAGGGCTGCCTGGGTGGCTATCTGAGCCGTCTCGGTATCACGTATCTCTCCAACTAGAATAACATCAGGGTCAAGCCTCATACAGGCCCTGAGTCCGGTAGCAAAGGTTATCCCAGCCGCCGGATTGACCTGCATCTGATTAATATCGGTAAAGTGATACTCTACCGGGTCTTCAATGGTCAGGATATTGCGTCCAACGGCATCAAGCTGGTTAACCGTAGCATACTGAGTAGTGGTCTTACCTGAACCGGTGGGACCGCTGATTAATATCATTCCAAAGGGAGTCTTTACCATCTTTAGGTATTGCTCCAAAATCTCGGGCAGAAAGCCTATCTCTGGTAAAGGCAGAAAGGCAAAGGTCTTATCCAGAATACGAAGCACCGCCATTTCTCCATATACAGTATTTGAGGTAGCCACCCGGATATCCACCTCTCTATCTCCCATGTCAAAGGTGATTTGACCATCCTGAGGGCGGCGGCGCTCAGCAATATTCAGTCCAGCCATTATTTTCACCCGAGAAAGCAAAGGTGCATGGACATTTAAGGGTAGTGTCATAACATCAGTCAAAATACCATCGATGCGGTAGCGGACACGTAGCTTGTCTTCCTGAGGCTCGATGTGGACATCAGAGGCTCGGTCTCTCACTCCCTGCTTGATAAGAAGGTCAATAGCGCGGACGACAGGGGCTTGAGCGATTGCTTCAGCAGAGACCCGTGCCTCCCTTATCCCTGTCCCGGCGCTTCGGTAGCGAGTGGGAATTTGACTGAGCTGTTCTTCAATCTCTCCGCCAATCCTGTAGTTGAGGTCGATCATCTCTTGGATATCCTGAAAAGTACTGAGCACTGGCTCAATCTTTTTCATTGTCAAGGCGGTCAGGTCCTCAATAGTCTGGATATCCCTCGGGTCTTCCATGGCTACCACTATCTCGCCATCAGTGGTATTTACCGGGATAACGCCATATTTCCTGGCTATCGCCTCAGGGATTAGCTTTAGTGCGGTGGGTTGAACCCCTTCTTTCCTCAGATTGACGAAGGGAATTCCCATCTGTAGGCTAGTAAAGAAGGCTAGTTGTTGTGTTGTGATTAATCGCTGTTGCAGCAGAATTCGCTCAATCCTATCACCACTCTTGCGTTGCATCTCCAGGGCACGACCTAACTGCTCATCGGTAATAATTCCTGCCTCAACCAGTATCTGGCCGAGGTCTTTCGGTGCCCTTTTTTCTTGAGACTTCATTTTCTCCTCCCTAGGGTAATCAACAAATAAATAGACTCTAGATTTTGTATGTCTCAGTAATTTCCGGCAACTAGAGGTGTTACCCTTCTTTTAAGGCTAGCTTGATTCTTCTTACTCCCCTCTTCCCTTTCACAAAGCCATCCTTTTCGGGTCGCTCTGGTAGCGCTTCCGCTTCCGGTATCTTTGATGATATTGCACTAATTAAGGGAATTGGCTTATCCAACACCACTGTTATGGTGGTGCCTCGTTCCCATGTGCCGCTTGCTTGGACAAGCTTTATCTCGGGTGTTGTTTGTAAGTAGTTATATAATTTAGACACCATCTTTGGGTCTACCGGCTTGGCTACAGCTATCTCTACTTCGCCAGTATAAAGTGAGTGACTATCCTGTTTTAGCGGGACAGGCTCCTCTATCTTCTCCTCAGCCGCTGTCTCTTGAAGCTGGACAGGCTCCTCCACTTTCTCCTCAGCCGCCATCTCTTGAAGCGGGACGGGTTCCTCCACCTTCTCCTCAGCCGCCGTCTCTTGAAGCTGAACGGGCTCCTCCACCTTCTCCTCAATAGTCTCTTTCTGGGCGGCTACTTCAACTCCTCTCCCTATTTCCTCAGCCTCTTGCTTGGCTTGGCTGATAATCTCCTCCGCCTTGGTCTCAGCGTCTTGCTTAGCTTGGCTGATAATCTTCTTCTGCCTTGGTCTCAGCGTCTTGTTTAGCTTGGCTGATAATCTCTTCTGCCTTGGCTTCAGTCTCTTGCTGAGCGGCTCCTTCAGCTCCTCTTCCTATTTCCTCAGCGTCTTGCTTAGCTTGGCTAATAATCTTCTCCGCCTTGGCTTCTGCCTCTTTCTGGGCAGCTACTTCAGCTTTCTTCTTTATTTTCTGAGCCTCTTGCTTGGCTTGGTTGATAATTCTCTCTGCCTCTGCCTCGGCTTCTTGTTGTGCTGTCATCTTGATGCTGGTGGCTATCTGTTCCGTCTCGGTTACTGTCGATTCAAGGACTGGGTTGTGTGAAGCACTTTGCTGTGCCACTTGGTCACTAACCGAACCAACTGCCGGCTCTTCCTCTTTTGGCCTTCTGGCCCGTTTCCTCATCCAGGGCATTACAACCCTTCTCTTTTTCGGTATTTCGGTTTTCATGTATTACCTCCGCACCGATGGTGACAGCATAGTTCCAAAGTTATCCATTTTAACATCATAATTCGCCAATCGGCAAATGTCAAATTGGAGTGCCTTGCTTTACCAAACTGTCCATTATTAACATCGTAATTCGCCAATCGGCAAATGTCANNCTTTGCCAATTTGTCCCCATTTATACTTTCATTCTAGCCTTCTGAGGTTAAATATCCATTAAAATGGTGATGAAATTTTGCTAAAATCTGAGGGGCGGAGTAGTCTACAAGAGACTATTTGTTTACCTTATCCTCGGTGAGGAAATGCAGATAATAAACTCACGTGTCCATGTGGACCCTCTTGAGGTGGCTGCCATCTAGCTTAGTAGGAAGCTAAATCTTCCTACCTATTCCTCTTCTTTGCTCCAGCTTTGCATCATTTCCTTTATGCGCTGGGCAAGTTTGGGGTTGGCGCGTAATCGGTCAATAAAGATTGGGCAGCCTTCCAGTAACGAATTCTGGGCGGCAGTTGCCATACTGGAAAGGAGGTTTTGCAGGCTAAGGTCCATCTGTGACGGGATACTTGTTCCAGGTGCTGATGACTCTAGCTGTCGGCGGATGTCCTCAGCAGTAAACCTCATCGGCATTACACAGGTTTTATACCACGGGCACTCTTTGCACTGGACTAGGCCGTAGGCTTCGTCCAAAATATCACCCATCTCCGGCCTCCTTATCTTAGGCGACTAAGGAATAATCTCGCCAAGTTTCGTGTCTATGGCTGCCTTATCCGTAAAGGCACCGATTACCTTCGCTTGGATTATGCCATTTTTATCAATGAAGAAGGTGGTAGGTATGCTCCAGACTTCATACTTTTCGGCTACGACCCGTTTGGTATCAAGTAGCACGGGAAAGGAAAGCTCATAATCCCGCATAAACTCCTTTATTTTGGAGGAAGGGTCACCCCAGTTAATAGTCAACACCACCAGTCCCCTGTCTGACCATTCCTCATAGACCTGTTGGATATAGGGCATTTCCGCCCAGCAGGGGCGACACCAGCTTGCCCAGAAGTTGATTAATACCGGTTTACCCTGGAAATCGCTGAGGGAAACAGTTTTTCCATCAAGGTCAGAAAGCTGAAAGTCGGGTGCAGGATTACCTACGCTTGGGTCTTCTGCCGACGGAAGGTTAGTAAAGCAGCCGGTCATTACCAATCCAGAGACAACTACTGAAACTAGGATTATTACGGCTATTCCTTTTAGTATTTTATTCGTAATCAAACTCCTCAATTTAATTTTACCTCTAAATTATATCTGAAGCCAAACCAGCTTATTGGTCAGGATTAGTATACCTACGGCTATGAGAAGGATGCCACTGAAGATATAGATTGCGGTGGAGTAGCGATAGATACGCTTTAGGAATGGGATAATAAAGTCAAAGGCAGCTCCTATAACCAGAAAGGGGGCTCCCAGTCCCAGGGAGTAGATAGCTAGCAGATAAGCACCATACCAAGCTGTTCCTGCACCTAAGGCAAGAGTCAGAATACCCCCCAGTATAGGGCCAACACAGGGAGTCCATGCCAGAGTAAATATGGCTCCGGTCAGAAAGGAGCGGAGATAACCGGTAGCCGTGCTCTGAGAAGGGGCTAAGCGCTTCTCATAATTCAACCAGGGTATCTTTAAGGCAGCCAGTATAAAGAGGCCAAAGGCGATAAGCAAAATGCCAGCTATCTGCCGAATTAGCGCTAAGTGAGAACTAATAATGAAACCAGCCAAGCCGGCACCGGCTCCTAGGATAGTGAAAACTAGGGAAAAGCCAATTACAAAGCTAAGGGAATGAACGAACAAGGGGAAGCGGCTTCTGCTGACCTTGGTGTCAAATATTTCCGGACCGCATAAACTGGCAAGGTACACCGGCACTAAAGGTAATACACAGGGTGNNAGCCCGGCAGTGAAAGCAACCAGAAGTGACACATGTTCCATTGTTTATCTGTATTTAATGCTAATTAATCTGCCCTGAAATATCAAGTTCAGCAGTAATGGCGATAGCAGGTATGTTATCACTCGAGGAACAACAAAATTGGATTGGGCATACAACCCTTGACTTTTTCCTTTCTGTCCGACTAAAGTAGCTCTAAAGAGTTTGGAGGGATACTTGTCCAAGTTACTTCTGGTAAGGCATGGTGATACCGAATTAAATAGTCGGGAGAGATACTGGGGGCATAGTGATATTAAGCTGAGTGCTGCCGGACTAAAGCAGGCAAAGAAGCTACGTGACCGCCTGGCAACAGAGAAGATTGATGCTATTTATTCTAGTGACTTGGAGCGGGCTTCACTGACTGCTGAGATTATTGCTTCAAGGCACCAGCTGGATGTTATCACCTGTGCTGAGCTACAGGAAATTGACTTCGGCAAGGTTGAGGGTTTGACCTTTGACGAGATTATCCGCCTTTATCCCGAATTGACTAAATTATGGACTAACTGGAGTCGCTGGCTTAGATTTCCCGATGGAGAAAGTGTTGACGAGCTTAATTGCCGGGTGAGTAAATTTCTGGACAGACTGAAGAAACATGCCTCAGACGAGGCAATACTCATTGTGGCTCATGCCGGACCGCTGCGGCTACTGGTGTGCCACTTACTGGGGATGGAGCCACAGCGCTGGCGGGAGATTCGTCTTAAATTAGCTTCTCTTAGTATAGTAGAAACCTGTCCTCAGGGAGCGGTACTGAGTTTATTAAACGACGTTTCTCACTTAGGGCAGGAAGTTTAGACTTTTAACTTGGAACACGGTAAATAAAGGTATTGTCTATTGGGAATCATGGTTAAATTTGAGGGTATCTGGAGTAGGGTGCCGTCCGTTATCCTGGCGCTTGCCGTTATGGGGACGCTGGGTGTGCTGGGTTACGCTATAGCCATCCCTAAGGCAGGGGAGAAATTTACCGAGTTTTACATCTTGGGGCTGGATGGTAAGGCTATTGACTATCCTGAGGATCTGGTGGTAGGGGAGGTGGGGAAGGTGATAGTGGGTATTATCAACCGGGAACAAGAGACAGCTACCTATCGGGTAGAAGTGGCAATAGAAGGTGCTGAGAGTAATGAGGTGGGGGTGGTGACACTTGAGGACGGCGAGAAGCGGGAAGAGGTAGTCGGTTTTGCTCCGTATAGGGTGGGGGTTAATCAGAAAGTAGAATTCTTATTATATAAACAGGGATGGGATGGGGTTTATCAGAGACTCCACTTATGGGTGGATGTTCACTGAAGTTTAGCTAATTTGCCTAGTCAGTTATTTCAAGTTTGTGCCGATGGTAATTTAGAGGAGTTCCTCGATTTTTGGTTGAAGAACCCCCTCCGAAACAGCCCCAATAACTGTGTCCACCACTTTCCCATCCTTGAAGAACATTAGGGTAGGTATAGACATAATCTTGTATGTGGAAGCGGTTTGCGGATTTTCGTCAACATTGAGCTGGCAAAACTTGAACTTCTGGTCATACTTTTCGGCCAGTTTCTCCACGACGGGGGCAATCATCCGGCAGGGGCCACACCAGGGTGCCCATAAGTCTACCATTACGGGTAGGGTGGATTTTAAGACCTCATCTTCAAAATTTTGGTCTGAGATATCTATTACCATTACTTCGTCTCCTTTCGGTTATCGACTTCTCTTCTATCCTGATTAGTTGAATAGTCTTGAAGCCATCTGGGTGGGGTATTCTTTAATGGCAAAGGGGGTAGAAATTAGCCTAGTTTGAATAATAGCGCTGAGACTCTTAGGTGTCAAGGAAGCGTCTAAGACTATATTCAAGGGGGCATTTGACAGGGCGATGCCGGAACACTAATACTAATATATGAACCATCATTGAGGGGTGGATATAGCTTTTCGATTCATCTTACTTGAACAGTGGAAAAGGTGACGGAAGATGGTAGCCAAGATATTGGTGGGGACGAGCGGATTTGTCTACGACCACTGGCGGGGTTTGTTTTATACGGAAAAGCTGGCTAAGGCGAAGTGGCTTGAGTTTTATGTCACTCATTTCGCCACCGTTGAACTTAATAGTAGTTTTTATCGACTGCCCTCAGAGGATGCCTTTGCCACCTGGCGTGACTCTACACCAGCCAATTTTATCTTTGCCCTAAAGGTGAGCCGTTTTATTACCCACATTAAGAGGTTGAAAAATACTGGGGAGGCAGTGGAGACGTTTATTACTAGAGCTAAAATTCTAGGGGATAAACTGGGTCCGCTTTTATATCAGCTTCCACCTAATATGCATCGTAATGATGAGGTGTTAGACTCATTCCTGTCTACTTTACCTCAGGGAATGAAGCACGTATTTGAATTTCGGCACCAGTCCTGGCTTGAGGAGAAGGTTTTTGAAATTTTACATAAGTATAATGCAGGGTTTTGTATCTTTGATATGCCTTCTCTAACCTGCCCCGTGGTGGCAACGGCTGA
>JABAHO010001926.1_pt1 | contig 17216 bp, 13 predicted proteins | sample 7062071 | NCBI WGS metagenome assembly JABAHO01 (sample SAMN14534356, study PRJNA622989) | marine sediment metagenome | biome: marine biome [ENVO:00000428]; feature: marine pelagic biome [ENVO:01000023]; material: deep marine sediment [ENVO:00002113] | place: India: Gulf of Kutch | collected...
CGATACCAGCTCTGCCGTAACGCCGGCGTCCGTGCCGAACTGGCTCCCGCCCTCCTTGATATTCGGGCAGGAGATGTTCAGCTCAAGTGCATCAACACCTTCCACATCGCTTAACCGCGCCGCCACATCGCCGTATTCCTCTATGGTGCGTCCCCAAATGTTGACCATCACCGGCACATCGTACTGGCGAAGAAAGGGCATATAGGTGTCCACGAATCCTTCAACGCCGGGCCCTGGCAGTCCGATCGCATTCAGCAGGCCGCCTTCGGTCTGTACGAGGCGAGGCGTATCATTGCCCTGCCAGGGCTCGGAAAGGATGCCCTTGACCACGATGGCCCCCAGGGCATTGAGATCCACCAGGTCGGCATATTCCGGGCCGTAGCCAAATGTTCCGGAGGCGACGGTGACAGGATTCTTCATCCGTACCCCGCCCAGGTTTACCTCCATCGTCGGCTCGCNNAGACAATTTCCCGAGCGTCAAATACCGGGCCTTCACGGCAACCGCGGGCCCATACGACATCGCCGTCGGCATTGCGGACCTTTTGCACACAGGCCAGGCAAGCTCCCACCCCGCAACCCATGTGCTTATCCATGGAAAGCCACGCCTGCCAGCCGTGCGCGAGCGCACGGTCGCCTATGGCTTTCAGCATGCCGCCCGGTCCGCATGCAAAAAACTCCGGTTTCAGCGCCTTGTCGCCGGCCTGGTGGACATGTGTCTCCAGCCAGGCATCGAGCACATCCGTGACAATGCCCTTATCGCCCAGGCTGCCATCCTCTGTCGCCACCCGGATATCCCAGTTTTCCTGCCGGAAGTCATCGACACAAAATATATCGCCTGCCGTGCGTGCCCCGACAAAGGCCGTACCCGTTCTGCCAAAGCTGCGTGCAAGAAATGAAAGCGGAGCGACGCCATATCCGCCCGCAATGAAGACAGGATAGGCACCTTCGGAAACTTGCGGAAATCCGTGACCCAGCGGACCGATCACGCTGAGTGTATCGTCCTCTGCGGAGTTGACCAGTGAGGCGGTACCCGACCCCACATTCTTGTAGAGGATAGACAAAGCCCCTTTCTCAGCCTTATAGATGCTGAACGGGCGCCGCAGCGCGGTAATACCCAGTCCGGGAATACGGACATGCACAAACTGTCCGGGCCGGGCTTCTGCAGCCAGGTGCGGAGCATCCAGCTCGAGAATACGGTATCCCCCGCCAAAATCCTTGTGGCATTTGACCCTTACCGCTTCTGTCAGCATGTTACCTTTTCTCCGTTCCCATACCCGGTCCGGTTGCAGCAGACCGCACGCTCTCCTCGCACCGGCTACTATGTTTTAGCGCCGTGCGGGTGCCAAGAATATTCACCGCGTGAGCGTGTTCCGGCGAGCAGGGATTAAACTTTGCGCGACTCATGAGCGCTCCTTGCGCGGGCGGGCGCGAAACTCCAATTCGATGGGCGCTCCTTCGAGCCCGAAACGTTCCCGAATGGAGCGAACGAGGTAGGTCCTGTAATTATCCGGAATGTTGCGCGGGTAATTTACAAAAATTCGGATTCGAACCGGTTCGCAGCCGACCTGTGTGCTGTAGTAAATTTTCAGGATTCGCCCCTGGACGGCCGGGGGATGCACCCGCTCTGTGGCATCCAGAATGGCCCGGTTTAAAACCCCGGTCGGAAGCTGCGTGGTGACATTGGCTGCAACGGCATCGATGGTCTCGATTGTTTTGCGTATATTGTACCCGTCTTTGGCAGAAACCATGACAATCGGGCAGTGAGAAAGAAACGGCATTTCACGAATTAATGCCGGCAGGTACTGCCGCTGTGTCGAGGGGGCCAGGTCCCATTTATTGACCAGCACCACTGCACCTTTCCCGTACCTGGACACCATGGCGGCAATCTTTTTGTCCTGAGCCGTCGGACCGGCCTGCGCATCAAGCACGAGTACGCAGACATTTGCGCGCTTGATGCTTTCTTCCGCGCGGTACCGGCTGTATCGCTCCACGGTATTATCGATTTTACCCTTGCGGCGCATGCCGGCAGTATCGATCAGCATGTAGTGGCGCGCGTGCGGTCCCTCGCCCACGCTGAAGGGGATGTCAACACTGTCCCGCGTGGTTCCCGGAATATCGGAAATAATGACGCGGTCGTTTCTCAACAAACGGTTTACATAAGAGGATTTGCCGACGTTGGGTCGGCCTACGACGGCCACGCGCAGCGGTGTTTCGGTCGTCGGGTTTGTTGCTTCCGGCATCGCGCCGAGTGCCTGGCGCAGAATTGTGCTGAAGCCCCGGTTATGCAGGGCGGAAACAGGGATAGCCTCAAAGCCAAGTGCCGAAAACGTGTCGGCGTCGGCATCCCGGGCAGGACTGTCCGCCTTGTTGGCAGCCAGGAAAACGGGCAACCCGCTGGCTCGCAACAGCCGNNAGCACGGCCGCATCGGCATCCTGAAGGGCCGCATCCACCTGCTTTCGAATGCCCTCTTCGATGACCGAGTCAGGCTGCGAGTTGTCCACGTTTCCAATGCCGCCGGTGTCCACCAGGTCGAACAGCTTACCGCGCCAGCGAACTTCGCGGATGAGGCGATCGCGGGTCACGCCGCTCTCCTCATGAACGATAGCAACCCGGCGCCCGACAATCCTGTTGAAGATCGCCGATTTTCCGACATTGGGACGGCCTACAATGGCAAGCAGCGGTTTGTTTTTGATGGGAGTCGACATGAGTTATTCCGCAGCTTTGATGTGAGCCAGCGCCCGGGTGATTCTCGCGCATACCCGTTCTTTTCCCAGGAGGGCGAGCATTTCAAAAAGGCCCGGGCCATGGGCGAGACCGGAAACCGACACCCGCAGGGGGTGCACAACCTGGGCCGCCTGAATGCCGCGCTGCTCGGCAAACTCCCTCACGCAGGCCTCTACCGACGATTCTGAAAAATCGGCGAGGGCCTCCAGGGCCGCAGTAATATCCTGCAGGATCCCGGGCACGTCGTCCTTCATCAGGCGCTTGCGGGACGCTTTTGCGTCAAACGGATAGTCTTCGTTTACAAAAAACCCGGCATCCGCGGATATATCCGCAAAGCATTTTGTGCGCTCCTGCATCAGGGCGGCGGCACGCGCGAGATACTCCGGCTCTTCGTCGCCTGAAAGCAGGCCCGCGCTTTGAAGTGCGCCTACAAACTGCTCCCGGTAAACATCTGGCGGCAACTTGCGTATGTATTCCCCGTTCATCCACATCAGCTTGTTCAGGTCCATCTGGCCTGCACTCAGGTTGATGCGGTCGAGCGTGAAGCGGTTCACCATCGTCTCGCGGGACATGACCTCTTCATCATCTCCCGGCGACCACCCCAGCAGGGCAAGGTAGTTAAACAACGCATCGGGCAGAACACCCCGCTCACGAAATTCACCGACGAAGGCATCTCCGTCGCGCTTGGAATACGGTTTGCCCTGGTGATTAACGATCATGGGCAGGTGGCAGAAGACGGGAACCGGGGCCCCCAGCGCCCGGTAGAGCGCCGCATGCCGGTAGGTATTTTCGATATGATCATCCCCGCGAATAACATGGGTAATTCCCATTTCGATGTCATCAACCACATTCGCGAGGTGAAAAACGGGCGAACCGTCGGAGCGCACGATGACCATGTCCTGCACATCGGCCGCGGGCTTGCGCAGTTCTCCCCTGAGCGCATCCTGGAACACCAGGTCTCCTTCGGGCATGCGGAACACGGTGGCCTCGCCTTTTCCGGTGCCTCCCTTGTCCTCGCGGTACGCCAACCCCTGCTCCAGCAGGCGGTTCGCGGCCTCCACATGCGCGTCGCGGCGGGTTGACTGATATAGCGGCGACTCGTCATAGTCCAGGCCCAACCACTCCATGCTGGCAAGCAGGGTCTGCACGGCGGCATCGGTGCTGCGCTCGCGGTCCGTATCTTCGACCCGCAGCAAAAATGCGCCGCGCTCGTGGCGGGCGAAAAGCCAGTTAAATATGGCAACGCGTATATTGCCTATGTGCACATGCCCTGTCGGGCTGGGTGCAAATCTGACGCGTACACTCATGGCAACCTTGAAACCTTTCCCTGGAACCGTACCCGGAACACGGCAAGCCGCCTGTTTCCGGCGTGAAGCTAGGCAAGGTAGACAAATTGGGGCCGCGAGTCACGTTTAACCGGAGCCGTTCAGAAATTGAGGCAATGCGCCGGCCCGCACATGACAAAACCGTGCATTCAACAGCCTAAACGCTTGATCCGGGGATCCTGACTCGCGTATGGTCTGCCGCGTCGGTGCAGGCGGGAATCATTCCGCAGCCAGCATCACCCCTGAAACCATTTTTGAACGTGCAGCGCCGGCTCCGTAACCGGCCGACCAGAACAGGAGATTCAGATGGCCGGTATTTTTAAGGCGTATGATATTCGCGGCATTTACGGCAAGGATTTNNATAATCCACGATATCGGGCGGGCTTTCGTCACCTTCCTGGGTTGCCGAAATGTGGTAATCGCCAGGGACATGCGCCCGCACTCGGAACCGCTTTTCAAGGCCCTCGCAGACGGAATCATGCGCCAGGGGGCGGATGTGATTGACCTGGGCCTCGCCTCCACACCGATGTGCTATCACGCCAGCGGGGTTCTCGGAGCGGATGCCGGCATCATGCTGACCGCCTCCCACAATCCGGGCGAATGGAACGGCACCAAGCTCACGCGCGGGCAGGCCATTCCCATCAGCGGAGCTACCGGGATCCAGGATATCGAGCGCATTGTGAGCACGCAGGATTTTGCAGCGGAGCCGGCCAATCGCGGATCAATGTCCGCTTACGACATCATTCCCGAGTATGTGCAGCACGTCCAAGGTACTGCCGACCTTGCACGGCCCCTGCGCGTGGCAATCGACATGGCCAACGGTATGGGCATCATCGAGGCCAAGGCCCTGCAGGGGGCCCTCGATTTTGACCCGCTTTTCGACGAACTCGACGGTTCGTTTCCAAACCATGAAGCCAATCCCCTGAACTACGAAACCTTCGAAGCCCTCCAGGACATGATGAAGAACGGCGATTATGATTTCGGTGTCGCCTTCGACGGCGATGCTGACCGGGCCGGTTTTTTGGATGAAAAGGGGCGAATCATTCCCATGGATATGATTACGGCACTCATTGCAGAGGATATTCTGCAGCGGGAAAAAGCCGTGGTCCTTTACGACCTGCGCAGCAGCTGGTCGGTTAAGGAGATTATCGAAGAGCATGGCGGACGAGCCGTGCAGTGCCGCGTCGGTCATGCCTTTATCAAGCAGCAGATGCGCGAGGAGAATGCCGTCTTTGCCGGTGAACTTTCAGGGCATTATTACTTCCGTGACAATTTCTTCACCGAAAGCTCCAGCATGGCGGTGCTGAGCGTGGCCAATATTGTCAGCCGGTCAGACAAACCCATCTCTGAACTGATTAAGCCCATTCAGCGGTATGTCGCCAGCGGGGAAATCAATTCCGAAGTGGAAAGTACGGATGCCGTGCTTGACCGCATCCGCTCCCACTACTCCGACGGCCGTCTGTACGAGCTTGACGGTGTCAGCGTGGAATTCGAGGACTGGTGGCTGAACGTCAGGGCCTCCAACACGGAGCCGCTGATCCGGCTCAACCTTGAAGCCAAAACCGATGCGCTCATGCAGGAGAAACGGGACGAAGTGCTCGGCCTGATCAGGCAATAGCCGGGAACCCGCAAAAGGTCATCCACCCCGCTCCACCGCATGCAGCAACCCCTATCCCATAGTTCGCACGAACTGGCTACCCGCGTCAGGTCCGATTTTCGCGACCGTTACGGCAGCGATCCGGAAATTCTCGCCTATGCGCCCGGCCGGGTCGAGGTGCTTGGAAACCACACCGACTACAACGAGGGCTTTGTATTATCCGCCGCAATCAACATGGGAACGTGCATTGCACTCTCCCTGCGCAAGGATTCGAAGGCACGTATATTTGCCGCAAACAAGGATGACGGCACGGAAATCGACGTCCGGGAAAGCACCGCAGCTGCCGCAAATCACTGGAGCAGCTACGTGATTGGTGTTCTGGCCGGCATGCAGGCCCATACGGACTGCCGCACCGGCTTTGACGCCCTGGTTGCCGGCGACATGCCGCTGGGCGCCGGGCTCTCGAGTTCTGCATCCCTTGAGGTCGCAACCGCCCTTGGCCTCGAACGTCTCTATGCCACCGGGCTGACGAAACTTGATATAGCCCGGATCTGCCAAAAGGCCGAACATGATTATGCGGGTGTGCAGTGCGGACTGCTTGACCAGATCACCAGCCTGTACGGAGAAGCGCATCACCTGGTAATGTCCGACTTCCGCAGCCTTGATATAGAGCCCCTGCCGATCGACGCCGATGCCTGCCTTTTGCTGTGCCAGACCAATGTGCACCATGCACTCGTGGACGGGGAATACAACGAGCGGCGACGGGCATGTGAGGCGGCCGCCTCCTATTTTAGCAGCGTTCTTGACCATCCTGTTACAGCGCTGCGTGACGTAAGCCCTGCAGAATTTGAGGCGGCGCGCGGGGGGCTGGATCCGCTCATTGCACGGCGCGCGGCTCATCCCGTTTGCGAGAACGACCGGGTGCTTCGCGGGAGGGATTATCTGCATGCGGGAGATCTCGAGCGTTTTGGGCAGCTCATGTTCGAATCCCATGAGAGCTCGCGGGAGAACTTTGAAAACTCCTGCCGCGAGCTGGACTTTATCGTTGGCGAGGCGAAGCGCATACCGGGCGTTCTGGGCGCCCGGCTCAGCGGAGGCGGATTTGGCGGAAGCGCGGTACTCCTGACCCACCCCCGTGATGCGGACGCGGCAGGCCACGCACTGAAAACCAGCTACGCCCGGACATTCGGCCAGGCCTGCAAAACTTATGTTCTCGCACCCTCGGCGGGCGCACACGTTATTACATGATTTTCAAAACTTGATTTCAACAATTCCAGCGTACAGACTGAGNNATTTCCACCGGAGATCTTCTCCGGTCAGCTGCAAAGCAGGGAACCAGGCTCGGTCTCGAAGCCAAAGAGTATATGGACGCAGGCGATCTTGTTCCGGATGAGCTTGTGATTGCCGTACTACAGGAACGTATCGTGGAGCCTGATTGTGCGGCCGGGTATATTCTCGATGGCTTCCCCCGCACCATCCCGCAGGCGGAAGCCCTTGAAAAATCCGGTGTGGCAATTGACCGTGCCATCAATTTTCAAATCAATGACGATCTTATTATCTACCGGTTATCTGCCCGGCGTATCCATCGCGATACCGGCGAAATTTTCAGTATCAACCCGGATGGCACGCCCCATCCCCCGCCCGACATGCCTGCCGAGGAACTGGTACAACGGGATGACGATCAGCCTGACGCGATTCGTCACCGACTTGAAGTTTACCGGGAACTTACTGAGCCTCTGATTGATTTCTACGCAAAGCGCAACCTGCTGCTGAGCCTGGACGGAACTGAGCCAGTAGAACCTCTCGTCGAAGCCATCAAGGCTGCGCTCCAGGACTAGCGAAGAAATTCCCCCAGGGAGCGGCGGGCCTCCGTCGTCGCCGGAAGCGAATCGGTCAGGTCGACCTCTATCGCCAGGCGATCTTCAAACGGCGCAAGGATCTGCGAAAGTACCGGGCGGGACACTGCGATACTTTCCGGGATGGAGCCTGAACGGCTGAAAACTTCGAGCATTTTGGATGGAATCCGGCTCAACATGCCCTCAAGGCCGTCGGTGGCATGCAGAATTTCCGTGCCGAGGACATACCCGGTTTTGGCATCGGTCATTAATAGCACATAAGCGCACATCGGCCTCTCGTTTCGTGACCCCACCGGAGCATCACTGAGAAAGTAATCAATTTCAACGGAGCCTTCGGAACGGGGTAATGCCGATACCGCATCCATTTTTGCACTTTCCACTTCGTAATAGGTCAGCATGCGCTCCGGTTCCGGCCATTCAAGGCGGGCATCTTCCCATTCTGTTTTCCCTGTTTTTTTCGTGGCAACCGGTTGTCGAACGAACAGGGTTTCCGGATCATCCGGGACCAGGAGCGCGGAATCATCTTCAACCCGCATCATGACACCCAGGCTCTGCTCAAGAATCACGATCATCTGCTCGGCTTCAGCACGCTCAACCATGTACCATGGATAATAGCCCGGCCGAAATACGCGAAATTGCGGCCAGGCATTACGGCCGCGGTATTTAAGCCCCAGGCGCCTGATCAGTTCGAGATCCCGCTTTTCGAGTGTTTCGCGATTTTCGAAAGATAACATCAACTGGGTCGTCTCGAACATGAACTCCGGCATGACGGACTCGTCAACATCCTGCATCAGCCAAAACCGTTCCAGATCACCCCATCCGCAATAGGCTGTGACTGCATAATGTTCACCCACCGCCCCCATCACGCTGATAAAATGCACCTCGCCGCTGGAAGGTTCCCGCACGCCAAATATGTCCGATTCCTGCATCCATTCCCAAGGCGACAGGCGTTTCACCTGGTCAGCAAGATAGAACAGACGTTTCCACTGGGCATCAGTAGGTTGTTTTTTAGCGGTATCAGGCTTCATGGTATTTCCAATTTAGAATACTACCTGGCCTATGGCCTTTCAACAGGCAATGTGGCCGGGGACCGCAATGCCGAAAGGTTTTGTTTTTTTCAGAGCTGATGAGGAATATACTGGCTTCAAAAGCCCTGCAAATAACGAAGGAAATTCCGTGCAGTACAGAAGATTCGGCGCCACAGAACTTTCGATGCCGGTACTGACATGCGGCGGCATGCGGTACCAGCAGTCCTGGCAGGATATTGAACCTGCTGCCCTCGAGACTGCCAGCCAGTCAAATCTCGAAGCCACCATTGAGTCCGCTGTCGCGGCAGGCATTACGCACATCGAAACCGCAAGGGGATACGGGAGCAGCGAGTACCAGCTCGGATTTGTTTTAAACCGGTTTCCGCGAAACCGGATCATGGTCCAAACCAAGATTGGGCCAAAAAATTCGAGCGCCGAGTTCCTGGAAACCTTTGAGACGAGTATGGCCAACCTCCAGCTCGAGTATGTTGACCTGCTTGGCGTACACGGGATCAACACCCGTGCCCTGCTTGATCAAACCCTGCACAGCGGAACGCTGGATGCCTGCCGGCAACTGCAGCAGGAGGGTCGCGTGAGACATGTAGGCTTTTCGACACATGCGCCGACGGATGTTATCGTCGATGCCATTGAATCGGGTGCGTTTTCCTATGTGAACCTGCACTGGTACTACTTTGATCAGCGTAACCGGCCGGCCGTGGAAGCTGCTCACCGCAACGACATGGGCCTGTTTATCATTAGCCCTTCCGACAAGGGCGGTCGGCTTTATGATCCACCTGCCAGGCTCATAGAGCTTTGCGCGCCATTTACGCCGATGGGCTTCAATGATCTCTTCTGCCTCAGCCTGCCGGAGGTTCACACACTGAGCGTGGGAGCCGCACGACCCGCGGATTTTGAAGACCACCTGGCTGTTATGCCTTTTGTCCCGGAAGCCGATAACCGGGTTGCGCCCGTAGCATCACGCCTGCACCAGGCGCTCTGCGAGACCATGGGGCAAGACTGGGCGGAGAGCTGGCAGGAGGATCTGCCGACGGTGGTATCCGCGCCCATGGAACTGCCGGTCTACCAAATCCTACGCCTTTACACCCTGCACAAGGCCTTTGACATGACGGGCTACGCTAAAATGCGATACAACCTGCTGGGCAACGGGGGGCATTGGTTTCCGGGGCAGAAAGCTGAAGGCTTCGACAGAAAGCAGCTTTTGGAGGCACTGGGCGGCTATCGCTTTGCGGATCGGGTTCCCGACATCCTGAGCGAGGCGCACGCCCTGTTCAATGAAGCGGACCAGAAACGGCTGAGCCAGTCCTGATTGTAGGCGCCCCTGCAGGAATCTCCTGAACGCAGGACCTACTGTGTGCCCTTGAGATAGGAAAACCTCTGCGCAAAGTCTTCGGGGCTCATGTTTGCCGTTTTGGCAAGCATGGACAGGTCCGAATCCGCGGTAAAGTCATCCGCTTCCAGGCGGATCATGTACTTGCGGGCCACCTCGTAAGATTCCCCGTGAACATCGACCAGGCGCACACGGGTGCGGTGCGTTTCGGGGTCCTGGATTTCATGAAACCGGATAGGCTTCAGGGATCCCGACTGAATGGTAATCAGTGCCGCACTTCCTCCGGAAAGCAGAAATTTCACAGCTCCGTATCCAAGGTCACGCGTGTATTCAAGATCGAAGGGGTTCGGATCGGCACAGCGCAGCTCGTATCCAAGATCCTTACTGACGATCGTGAGCTTGATGCCGCGTTCAGCCAGCGAATTGCGGACAATATTTTTGCACACATCCCCAAGGTCAATTTCCGCAAGGCGGATGTGGCCATGTTCGTCATGCTCAACTTCTCCAAATTCGCTCAGCGAATCGGGGTTGAGACTGGTGGCAACGCCTTCGGCAATAATCGCCACGCCATAGTCCTTACCCTTGCTCAGGCGCTTAATAATTGCACCCTCAAGGATATCGGTCACCTCTTTCAGCGAGACCTCGCGGTTTCCGAATTCTTCCGGAATAACGGTGAGGGTTGCACCGGCGGATTTGCCGATGCCGAGGGCGAGGTGCCCGGCTGTGCGCCCCATGGCCACAACAAAATACCAACGGCCGGTCGTGCGCGCATCCTCACTGAGGTTCTTGATCACGCGGTTTCCCTCGTCGCGGGCAGTCATGTAGCCAAAGGTCGGGATATCACCCGGCAGCGGAAGGTCATTGTCAATCGTCTTCGGAACATGGGCCGTGGTTAACCGCCCGTTGGCACGTTCGTGAACCTGCGAGGAGGTGTAGGCCGTGTCGTCGCCCCCGATTGTTATCAAGTGCCCGATATTCAACTCCTGCAGGGCATTTATGGTGTTCGACATGGTCTCTTCCGACTTTGTCGGGTTGGTTCGCGAAGTGTGCAGAATCGAACCGCCGCGCAGGTGGATCCGGGACACGTCCGGAATGGTAAGCGGCCGAACCCGGTCCGTCCGCCCCTGTGCCAGCCACTTGAATCCATCCATGATCCCCACGACTTCGTAGCCGTTATTGATGGCTTCAATGGTTGCCGCGCTGATAACACCGTTCAGGCCCGGGGCCGGCCCGCCGCCTACAACAATACCGAAGCGAGGTTTTCCGCTGGAAGAAACTGTGTCACTGCTCATTGATTTTTCCCGTATTTCAGACGTCCTGCCTAACCGGACCGGACGTGTGTGAATATGCTGGCGAAAAGAAAGGCTGAAACCTATCGGTGACCCATACGCAAGTCAAGCTACATCCTCAGCTCAAGGAATGCGCCTCCCGGGGAGGCCCGGCAGCATGGTGCGCAGTCCGTAATCGGTCAGGCACCTTGACAATCGGCGTAAATTTGGTGGACTATTGCAGTCTATTCATATGCACCACTTTTCAGGTCACGGGAGTGACCGGCAGAACGCCAGATAAACAGGAGTAAAAGCTCAGCAGTGACCACTCGGGCATCCATACCCCTACCCCCTGCCAGCCTGCTCATGATACCGAAAAACATACCGAATTCGGGCCACGCACGGGTGGTCTTTGTTCAAACCGTGCCGATTTCGCACATTGGTTGAGGCACTTTCAACGTTGGACCTGAACGAAACAGAAATCCTGCTCTCGCTTCCCAGTGCCTCTGTTGCCTCTTTTTCAGGAAGCATCGCCAGGCCGCAGCTAAATCTGTTTGCCGCTTCGGACCCCGAGGGGGTTCAACTTTCTTCCGGCGGCGGTACGGCTCACCTGCTGAATGCGGCCTTCCGCTCTGGATCGGCGGATTCATGGAGCAACTGGCTCTCGGCCTCCCGTAAGCTGCTGATCCATGGAAGTGGTGAAAGCAGAAGACTCCCCTCCTATGCGGCCTGCGGCAAACCCCTGACTCCCCTGCCTGTTCTGCCCGGTTTCTCCGGCCAACGGCCGGACCAAATGCTTTTTGACCTCCAGGCCCAGACCTACAGCAGGCTTTTCTGGCATGCACCCAAAGCCTATCGCGTCATGATCACCTGCGGTGATGTTCTTGTGCAGAATGACACCTGGGTTCCAACCTATCCGGAAGTTGATGTGCTGATTGTCGGGCTGCCGGCCTCGATGGCGGAAGCCCGGCATCACGGCGTGCTTGTCTGCAGGGAGGATGACGGCCGGCTGGACGGGTTCCTGCAAAAACCTTCAGAGCAAACTTTGCGAGAACTGCCCGACAACCAGACATTTTACCTCGACACCGGCATCTGGCTGCTAAGCGAACGTGCGCTTGAGGTGCTAATGGCAAAATGCGGGTGGGATTCCGACGCAGAACGATTTTCCGGTTCTTTGCCTGAGCCCTACGACCTTTACGCCGAGTTTGGCCCCGGGCTGGGTGCAGCTCCGGCAAAGCCCGACCCGGATGTATCCGGGCTGACCTGTGCTGCGCTGCCTTTAAATCGGGGGCATTTCTATCATTTTGGCACCAGCCGTGCACTTATCGAGTCGGTCCATCAACTGAGCCGTCCCGGCAGACGAACATTCGGCGATGAACAGAGCTCGCGAAACCAACATATCACGACGCTGCATTCTAGCGCGGATTGCTCGCTGACGGAGGAGAACCAGCTCATCTGGATTGAAAACGCCTCAATTCCCTCCTCCTGGCAGCTGCATCGCCGGCATGTTCTGACCGGAATTCCTCCCAACGACTGGACGCTTTCCGTCCCGGATGGGGTCTGCATCGATGCGGTCGCGATTGACGATTCCGATTTCTGCCTGAGAACCTACGGTTTTGACGATCCCATGCGCGGGTCGCTCGAATCGGCAGACACGCTGTGGATGGGAACTCCGGTGGCCGAGTGGTTTCGCCGGCGCGGAATCAGCCCGGACCAGGCGGGAATTGATGTGACTGCGGATATCCATGTGGCCCCCCTTTACCCGCAGGGCAAAACCGCTGACTGGTCTTCCGGCTTTATTCAGTGGCTGATAGACGATGCACCGGAACCCAATGCAGAACATCAGTCTTTCTGGCTTTCAACCCGGCGGCTTTCGGCGAGGGACCTGCTGTCCGCTGCGGATGTCGCCACCATGCATGCCGGCCGCAAGCAGCAACTGGCCCATGCTTTTTCAACGCCTCAGGAGTGGGCCCAGGCCTGCTGCACGCTTGACCTGCAGACCCTGGCCGGCCTGGATGCTGAGGGCATCGTCAAGGTTCCCCCCGAGATGCCCGACCCGGGCACGCAACACGGGTATGAGCTGGCCCGTGTGCATGACGGCATGTATCGCATCCATACCGGGGCCACGGCATCAAAAAAGGGGCACACGGCGCCCTTCTCCTATTTACGCGACACACTGATCGAACAGGCCCGAATGGATCCCGTGGCTCCGTGCAGAGATGTTCTGGACGACCAGATTATCTGGGCACGTTCCCCTATCCGCCTGGATCTTGCGGGCGGATGGACAGATACGCCGCCCTATTGCCTTGAGCACGGCGGCCGGGTCGTCAACGTTGCGCTGGATCTAAATGGACAACCTCCCATCCAGGTTTTTGCCCGGGTATGCAGCGAGCCGCACGTTGCCATTCACTCCATTGATCTCGGCCTGAACGAAACCGTCAACAGCTTTGAAGCACTCACCGACTTTGGGCCACTGGGCGGCGGATTCGGGATTGCACGCGCCGCACTCTGCCTTGCAGGATTTGATCCGCGTTTCCACGAGGGCCCCGGCCATGCCTCGCTTCCGGAAATGCTTAAGAAAACCATGGGCGGCGGCATTGAGATTTCATTACTGGCGGCAGCGCCCAAAGGATCCGGGCTCGGCACCAGCAGCATCCTGGCCGCAACGGTACTCGGCGCACTGAGCGAGCTCTGCCACCTGAACTGGGACCGCAATGACCTCTTCACGCGCACACTCGTGCTGGAACAACTCCTGACATCCGGAGGCGGATGGCAGGACCAGGTCGGGGGAATTGTCGGAGGACTGAAATGTATAGAAACCTCCGTCGGCCTTCATCAACAACCCGTGGTTCGCGGACTTCCCCGCGAATTTTTTGTATCGCCCTTTATTAATCGCAGGTTGTTGCTGTACTACACCGGGCTTACCCGGGTCGCGCATGATATTCTTGAGGACATCGTGACCGGGATATTTCTGAATTCAAACCATCACCTGGGGGTTGTTCACGAGATCGGCACAAACGCCGGGTTCTGTGCCGATGCGATTCAGCGCCGGGATTATGGTGACTTTTGCGAAGCGATCCAGCGAAGTTGGCAATTGAACCAGCGGCTGGATTCAGGTACTAACCCTCCAGCCGTACAAGCCATTTTAGATTCCGTTTCGGATTACACGGCGGCGGCCAAGCTGCTAGGAGCAGGGGGCGGCGGGTATCTTCTGATCCTCGCCCGGGACGAAGAGGCGGGGATGCGCATCAGGGAATCGCTGCAGGCGAATCCCCCCAACGCAGGGGCTCGATTTGTGAATATGAACTTCTCGGAGACAGGCTACCAGGTCACGAGAAGCTGAAGACATAAAGGATCGGCATGAATAAGGCTTTCATTGAAAAGGTTACGTCACGCGAGGCTACGATCGGTGTCATCGGCCTCGGGTACGTGGGGCTTCCCCTCATCCTCGAGTTTGCCCGCAAGCAGTTTCCCGTGATCGGATTTGATATCGACCAGACAAAAATCGATGCACTGACCGCCGGCGAAAGCTATATCCGGCATATACCCGCCGACAGCATCGGCGAAATCTTCACCTCCGAAAATGCCACCGCGCAGGCGACGACCGATTTTTCAAGGGTAAGCGAATGTTCCGCGCTCCTGATCTGCGTTCCCACGCCCCTGACTCACCACAGGGATCCTGACCTGAGCTTCATTGAGTCAACGGCCAGAAGCATTGCCCCGTACATTCGGAACGGGCAGTTGATTGTTCTCGAATCGACCACCTACCCCGGCACAACCGAAGATGTACTGATCCCTATTCTTTCAGAGGTTTCGGGACTCAAGGCAGGTACGGATTTCATGGTGGCATACTCCCCCGAGCGGGAGGATCCCAACAACAAGGATTTCACAACATCTTCGATTCCCAAGGTGGTCGGAGGCTATACGCTCGATTCGCTGGAATCCGCCCGGTCGCTTTACGACAGCATCATTACGGCGACCGTGCCGGTATCCTCCTGCCGGGCCGCCGAGGCTACCAAGTTGATGGAAAACATTTTCCGCTGCATCAACATCGCCCTGGTCAACGAGCTGAAAATGGTATTTTCAGAAATGGACATTGATATTTGGGAGGTGATCCGGGCTGCCAGCACGAAGCCGTTCGGATTCATGCCGTTCTATCCCGGCCCGGGACTGGGCGGCCACTGCATCCCGATCGACCCCTTCTACCTGACCTGGAAGGCACGGGAATTTGGAGTTTCCACCCGTTTCATNNCCTGGAAGGCAAGGGAATTTGGAGTTTCCACCCGCTTCATCGAGCTTGCCGGTGAAATCAACACAAGCATGCCCGGCTACGTCATTCATCGCACCATGCTGGCCCTGAACGACCAGGGCAAGGCCCTGAAGGGATCCCGGATCCTGCTGGTAGGGCTTGCCTATAAAAAGAATGTGGACGACGACCGTGAAAGCCCCACCTATGCCCTCTGGAACGACCTGCTGAAGCACGGCGCGGAGGTGGACTATTACGATCCGCTGGCCTCTGTCATACGGCCCTCACGGGAACATTCCCAGTTTGCAGGCATACGCAGCGTGGCCTGGGATGACATCAACACGGAACGTTTCGATGCTGCGATCATCTCCACCGCGCACGATGCCGTCGACCACGACGACCTGGCGGTAAAACTGCCTCTCGTCGTGGATACCCGCGGCATCTGCAAGCCCGCTGATAATGTTGTCAAAGCCTAGGGATCACCAATGAAGTTTCTTGTTACCGGTGCTGCGGGTTTTATCGGGATGCACGTAAGCCGGGCTCTACTGGAGGCCGGGCACGAAGTGGTCGGCATCGACAACTTCAATGACTATTATCCCGTATCCCTGAAAGAGGATCGCCATAAACTGCTGGCAGACACGCCGAATTTTCACGGTGTGCGGGCTGATCTCTGTGATACGTCTGCAGTCAACGCCCTGTTTGCCGAACACCGCTTTGATGCCGTCTGCAACCTTGCCGCGCAGGCCGGAGTTCGCTACTCCCTGGAGCGTCCCGACGTGTACCAGAAATCGAATCTGGAAGGATTTCTAAGCATTCTCGAAGCCTGCCGCCATGCCGATCCGCAGCCGCGCCTTGTCTACGCTTCAAGTTCAAGCGTCTACGGCGGCAACACCAAGCTCCCCTTCTCGGAGGAAGATCCAGTCAACACCCCCATCAGTCTTTATGCCGCGACCAAGCGCGCCAATGAATTGATGGCGCACACTTATACGCACCTTTTCAATCTACAAACCGTAGGGTTGCGCTTTTTTACCGTGTATGGCCCCTGGGGACGCCCCGACATGGCCATGTGGCTGTTCACGAAGGCGCTGCTGGCCGGCCAGCCGATTAATGTTTTCAATCATGGGAACATGCAGAGGGACTTCACCTATATTGACGATATCGTGCAAGGCGTGATCGGCTCACTTACCTGTGACGGTCTCGACAGGTATGAAATTCTAAACCTTGGGAACAGCCGGTCCGAGCCGCTTATGCATATGATTACAACCCTGGCGGAAAATCTCGGGGTTGAGCCTAAAATGAATATGATGCCCATGCAGGACGGAGATGTTGAAGCAACCTACGCAGATGTCTCCCGTGCCGGGCGCAAGCTTGGCTTCGCCCCGACAACGCCTATTACAGAGGGTATTCCCCGGTTCGTTGACTGGTACAGGCAGTATCACGGCCTGTCCTGACACGGGTCCGAAAAGCATCCAGCGCCAAATCCATGACAACACCGCTTAAAATCATATCAGTAGTCGGTGCACGGCCGAACCTGATGAAAATAGCCCCGTTCCTCGAGGCCGTGAACAGGCACAACCGCAACAGGAACACCGGCCGCAGCATTGAGCACTGCCTTGTGCATACCGGGCAGCATTATGACCCGAGCATGTCGGGATCGTTTTTTCAGTCACTCGGAATTCCCGAACCGGACCTTCACCTCGAAATCGGTTCCGGCACACATGCGGAGCAGGTCGGACGCACAATGATGGCCTTTGAACCGGTCGTCCGGGATCAAAAACCGGACTGGATCGTTGTGGTGGGCGATGTAAATGCGACCTGCGCCT
>JABAHO010002560.1_pt1 | contig 17135 bp, 13 predicted proteins | sample 7062071 | NCBI WGS metagenome assembly JABAHO01 (sample SAMN14534356, study PRJNA622989) | marine sediment metagenome | biome: marine biome [ENVO:00000428]; feature: marine pelagic biome [ENVO:01000023]; material: deep marine sediment [ENVO:00002113] | place: India: Gulf of Kutch | collected...
CTTTCTTAGCAGAGTTTCTATTAGCTTGAATTTTGCGCGCGCTCACATTTGCGAGTCACGAATGCAAGCAGAGAAAAAACACCATCGCAATAGCAACCTGGAACCAGCCCAGAAAGATTAAATAAGTCTGCATCATACTCAGTATTTTCTCTACATACCATCGGCTGTGGAAGAACTTGTCAAAGAAAAACGTGCGCGTGACGATTAAAGAGCTCAAAACTGATGCGGGGGTCATAAAAGACCTTGACCTTTCCTTTGGACGGGTCTTGGAAGAAACATGGGCTGAACCAGTTGGTCCAACTCCCTTCCCATCTTCAACCGATCTGAGAGAATGGGATTTTAAACTTCTGGAAAAATACAAGCCCTTTTACTTGCCCTATTGTGATGTCTGCTGCCTCTGCACCTTCGGAAAATGCGACCTAACCGGAGACAAGCGGGGAGCCTGTGGATTGGATATGGCAGCCCAGCAATCACGGATAGTCCTCCTTGCGTGCTGCATCGGAGCGGCCACTCACATTGCACATGCCCGACACTTAGTTGAACACCTAATAAAGAAGCATGGTGAAAACAGTCCTCTTGACATAGGAGGACTAAATATAGAAGTGGAAGCTCCAGTGACTCGTCTAGTTTGCGGTATCAGACCCAAAGCACTCAAGGATTTAGAAGATGTCCTTGACTATTGCGAAGAACAGCTCACAACACTTCTTGCTGCCACCCATACTGGACAGGAAGCAAGCAACTTGGACTTCGAATCAAAAGTCCTTCACGCTGGAATGATAGACCATGTTGGTCTGGAAATCGCAGATCTAGCTCAGATCTCAGTCTACGGCTTTCCAAAAGCTGAGCCTGAAGCCCCCCTAACCGATCTAGGCTTCGGCGTTGCAGATGTCTCCAAACCAACAATTCTAGTCATCGGGCACAACGTGCCATCTTCAGTCGGGATAATCGACTACCTAACCGACAAAGGATTGACCGGCAAGGTCGAAGTGGTCGGCATATGCTGTACAGCTCATGACATTACCCGATACAGCTCCGCGGCCAAGATAATCGGCCCGATATCTTGGCAACTACGGTACATTCGGAGCGGACTCGCCGATCTAATCGTCGTGGACGAGCAGTGCATCCGAGCAGACACCTTAATCGAAGCCCAGAAAGTCAAAGCTCCCGTCATCGCCACAAGCCCACAAAACTGTCTAGGGCTTGAAAACAGAAGTAGAAGTCTGCCGAAAGAAGTAATATCCGATCTGTCGGAAGAGAAGGTTTCAGGAGCGCTCATTCTAGATACCGACAAGGTCGGTGAAGTCGCCGTCGAAACGGTTATGGCTGTTGCACCAAAAAGAAACAAGTTCAAGGTTATCCCGAAGATCGAAGAGATCATCCAAGCCGCCGAAGGATGCACAGAATGCAACGACTGTATGAGAGCTTGCCCAAACAATCAACCCATCCCGAAAGCCATCAAAGCCGCAGCGAAAGGAGACCTCAACCCCCTCGCTGAAATCCTCGAGAGTTGCATAGGTTGCGCCCGGTGCGACAGCGCTTGCCCAAACGACTTCCCCCTACATAGTTTCATCGTGAAAGCCGGAGAGAAAGAGCTTTGGGAAGAGAAGTTCAAGATGCGCGTCGGACGTGGGGCGATCCAGGACGTGGAAATACGAGAAGTTGGCGGACCCATAGTCCTCGGCGAAATTCCTGGAGTCGTGGCCCTCGTGGGATGCCCCAATTACCCTCACGGCGGCAAAGAAGTTGCTGAGATCGCCGAAGAGTTCGCAAAACGAAGGTTCATTGTTGTCACCTCGGGGTGCGCAGCGATGTCCATAGCCATGGTAAAAGATGAAGAGGGAAAGACCCTTTACGAGAAATATTCGGGTGCCTTTGAAGCGGGGGGCATTATCAATGTGGGTTCATGTGTCGCCAATTCTCACATAGCTGGAGCAGCCATCAAGATTGCGAGTATTTTTGCGAAGAGAAAGCTCCGAGCCAACTACGAGGAAATTGCAGATTACATTTCGAATCGAGTTGGCGCAGTAGGAGTTGCTTGGGGCGCCTACTCTCAAAAAGCCGCAGCCATCGCCTCAGGCTGTTGGAGGCTTGGAATACCAGTAATTGTTGGGCCACACGGTGCCAAATATCGGCGCATGCTCCTTGGACGGAAAGACAAAGATAAAGATTGGTACGTGTACGACGCTAGGACTGGTGACGAGATCTATGGAGCCCCAGCTCCCGAACATCTCTTCACCACGGCTGAGACCAAAGAAGAAGCGATTGTAATGATAGCGAAGCTCTGTATGAGACCAAATGACACTACCAAGGGTCGCGCCATCAAACTGACCCACTACATCGACCTGCACAAACGCCTCTATGGCATCATGCCCAATGACATACATCTATTCGTACGAAACAAAATGGACATACCGATCACAATGAAGGATGAGATCCTCAAGATTCTGGCGGAAAAGGGATGGGAAGAACGAAGAATCCCTGATCCAACGCTCTTGCCCAGACTCGTTAGAAAGAGAGGTGAATAGCATGGGTGCAAAAGCAGAACCTTGGCAGACAGCAGAAATTGCAGGACCCAAAAAGGCCCTCCTGATTCTGAAGCCTGAAGTTGTTGTTGCGATGGTGAAAAGAGCCAAGCGTCCCATTCTCGTCATCGGACACCACGCCGCGGTTGATTATTCAGATGACGCAAAAATGATTGATTACTCAATTCGCATGAGCAAGACCGGGGAAATTCCCATCGTTGCCACCGGGCACTTGGTAGCTGATTTTCTGAAGAGGGATTTTCAACCTGCAGCTTGGTTGTCCGCGATGGATATAGGCAACAGACTCCAAGATTCAGAATGGCAGGGACTAGACGGCGCTGGTCCCTATGATCTTGCGTTGTTCATGGGGCTTCCTTACTACATGGAGTTTGTGATCTTGTCTGGACTGAAACATTTTTCCGCAAACCTCAAAACCATAAGCCTAGACCGGTTCTACAATCCGCATGCAACATGGTCCTTTCCTAACCTTTCAGTTGACGATTGGAAAGACAGCTTTGAAATATTGTTAAACAAACTAGGAGGAAAATGAAAAAATGTCCATGTTTGAAGACATCCCAGTGGAAGTCGGTGTCATCTACGAAGGAGAACGAATCCGAAGAAAAGACATGTACGTGGAACTCGGCGGTCCCAAACAAGAAACCAAGTTTGAACTCGTGCGAGTAAAACCTTTAGACAAATTGGAAGATGAGAAAATAACAGTGATTGGCCCCGATCTCAAGGACGTCCAAGAAGGAAGCAACATTCCCTTCGGTGTCTACATCGAAGTTGCTGGCCAAGATCTCGAAGAAGAACTAGAAGGCGTCATCGAGCGACGCATCCACGAATACTGCAACTTCATCGAAGGTTTCATGCACTTAAACCAGCGCTACGACATTTGGATGCGAATAAGCAAGAAATCCTTCCAGAAAGGCTTGAATTCCTTCAATTACGTCGGGAAAGTCCTGATAAAACTGTACAAGACCGAGCTGCCATTCATCAAGAAGATTCAAGTCACCTTCTTGACCGANNGGAATGAAAGATGAAGATGTTGACACTTTCTACGGCTGTACCCTCTGTCAATCCTTCGCACCCACCCACGTCTGCGTGATCACACCCCAAAGATACTCTAACTGCGGGTCCATCAGTTGGTTTGACGGCAGAGCTTCAGCACAAGTAGACCCAAAAGGTCCGGTGTTTGCAATCCCAAAAGGAGAGCTGACTGATCCTGAAAAAGGCGAGTATGCCGGCGTCAATGAAGTGGTCAAGAAGAAATCCTTGGGAGCAGTTAACCGAGTCTGGTTGTACACAAGCTTCGGCTACCCTCATACTTCATGTGGTTGCTTTGAAGGAACTGCGTTCTACATCCCTGAGGTAGATGGCTTCGGCATAGTTCACAGAGGGTTCAAGGATGTAACCGTAAACGGACTGCCCTTCTCAACCTTGGCCGATTCGACGGCCGGAGGCAGACAAGTAGATGGATTCCACGGCATATCAATTGAGTATGTGAGGTCACCTAAATTCCTTCAAGCCGATGGTGGATGGAACCGAGTAGTTTGGATGCCGGCGTCAGTCAAGGAGCGTGTCAAGGACTTCATACCCAAGGATATGGTTGACAAAGTCGCAACGGAGAATGAAGCCAAGAGCATCGAGGAGCTGAGAAACTTCTTGGAAACCAAAAAGCATCCGATAGTTGAGCGTTGGAAAGCCAAGCCAGTTGAAGCTGTTGCTGAAGTAGCTGAAGAGAAAGAAGAGCTTCCAACTGTGGCAGTTCCTGAGCTTGCTGGAGTACCCATAACCGCTGGCGGCTTCAAAATCATCCTTAAAGATGCGAAAATCCGCGCAAGAAAAGTGATTATTCGGGCGATAAAAGCTGAGGAAAAGAAGAAGAGGTGAAAACGTGGGAGATAACAAGGAAAACAAGAGAGAACGCGATTTTGCTCTCAAGTTTGATCCGAAACTCTTTGATTTGCTCGGCAAGTTTGAAGAGGTGGAACTTGAAGACGTAGATATGGAGCTTGGCGATTTAGAAATATGGATTCAACCAGGTGCAGTAGCAGCGCCGAGAGCAGCTGTTCCAACAGCTGTTGCGAGGAAACTCAAACCAACCGAAATTGTTCAAATAGACTTTGCGCCTCCAGTTGACACCTATCCGGGCAGAATAGCAGAAGTTAAGATTGGCGCCACAAAAAGTGAAGGAGGAACACGAGGAAAATCGGTGGTTATTGGAGGAGAAAAATCTCCCGCCTACTATCTGTTTGAGAATCCAACGCCTCATCCTCCGATTATCTCCCTAGATGTTTTTGACACACGCATCCCCTTGGCAAAAGCCGTGAAAATGCATTTCGATGAAGTCGCGGAAGACCCCGTGGCATGGGCCAAACTCGCAGTGAACAAATTCAAAGCAGACATGATTACGCTTCATTTGGTCAGCACAGACCGCCTCATCAAAGATACAACACCAAAGGAAGCTGCAAAAACCGTTGAAAACGTCCTGCAAGCCGTAGATGTGCCCATGGTTGTCGGAGGTTGCGGAGACCCGCAAAAGGATTTGAAAGTTTTCGAAGAAGTGGCGGCCGTGGCCGAAGGTGAACGGCTCTTGATAAGCACAGTGACTTTGGACATGGACATTGAACGAACCGCCAAGACTATCCAGAAGCATGGGCATCAGGCACTCGCATTTACATCGATGGATCTTAATCAAGCCAGAGAGCTAAATCGCAAGCTGTTCGATTTCCTCCCGAAAGAACGTATAGTTATGGATACGACGACGGCGGCGCTTGGATATGGACTGGACTACGCCTTTACCATAATGGAACGTGCTCGTCTCGCAGGGCTGATGGGTGATCCGGAACTTCAGCAACCCATCTCTTCGGGCACAACGAATGCGTGGGCTGCCAGAGAAGCATGGATAAAAATGGCTCCAGAATGGGGACCTCGCGAACTGAGAGGACCGATGTGGGAAACAGTTACAGCGTTGACTCTTCTCTTGGCTGGAGTAGACCTTTTCATGATGATGCACCCAGCAGCTGTCAAGACGCTCAAAGACGTCATCCACGAGCTAACGGCAGGCATGGGTCGAGGCCAACCTGGACTAGTCAGTGACTGGGTTACTCTGAAGATTTGAGAGGCTTGGAAGCATGAGCGAGAAAGAAGCCAGCAAGATGGGTGCAAAGGAACTCAGTCCAATAGACGTTTACATGCTGCTTCCGAGAACCAATTGTAAAAAGTGTGGGCAAGAAAACTGCATGGCTTTTGCCACTAAACTTGTGAACCGGGAACTTGCGCTTGAGCTTTGTACACCGCTTCTGGAAGAAAAGCAATATGTAAAGGCTTACCGAAAGCTGTGGAATTTGCTCAAGCCACCTGTGAAGGAAGTGACGGTTGGTGCTGGGGGCAGCGCCATCAAAATTGGCGGCAAGCTTGTGATGTATCGCCACGAACTCATGTATGCCAATCCAACAGCCATTGCCATAGACGTTACTGATGAAATGCCTGACCGTGAGCTTTTTGACAGATTGAAGAAAACTGACGGGTTCTCATACACCTACATTGGTCGAGAATTGAAGCTTGACATGATAGCAGTGAGATCAACTTCAAATGACCCAAAGACGTTCAAAGCTGCCGTGAAGAAAGTTACTGCGAACACAGATCTTCCTCTGATGCTTTGTTCGTTTAACTCGGAAGTAATCGAAGCTGGCTTGATGGCCGCGCCTAAAACTAGACCTTTGCTTTATGCGGCAACAGATGGAAATTGGAAAGACATGGCCGAACTGTCATTGATGTATGATTGTCCCCTCACCGTTTCTGCTCCAGGCAATCTCAAATTGTTGCGGTCGCTAGTCAAGACGTTGCTGGAATACGGTGTGAAAGACCTCGTTCTAGATCCGGGAACATTCCCACTTGAAGGAATAGCTGAGACCGTGGTCAATCTTACAATGATCCGGCGTATGGCCTGCAAAAGAGGAGACGAGCTGTTTGGCTTTCCAATTATTGGCACTCCAATTGTGACTTGGACACAAAAGACCGAAGCTCCAGAAATCAGCATGTGGAACGAGGCCTACCTAGCCTCTATACTGATTACGCGCTACGCTGACATTCTGACCATGCACAGCACTGAAGGATGGGTGCTTCTGCCGAACGCTTTTTTGAGGGAAAACCTTTACACGGATCCGAGAAAGCCAGTTGCAGTTGAGCCGGGGCTACGTGAGTTCGGCGAGCCTGACGAAGCTTCTCCGGTTATGTTGACAACAAACTTTGCTCTCACGTACTACACCGTGGCTTCAGATATCGAATCTGCTGGGTTAAACTGTTATGTCATCGTGGCGGACACTGAGGGACATGCGGTGGACACTTCTGTCGCGGGGAGGAAGCTGACTGCCGAAAACATAGCTGAGGCCATAAAGGTGACTCAGGTGGAAAAAAAGGTGAAACACAGAAAGCTGATTATACCTGGCAAGGCCGCTCGGCTCAGCGGAGAAATCCAAGAACTCAGCAGTTGGGAGGTCTTGGTTGGACCTCGTGATTCTTCTGAAATTCCTAAATACCTCTCAGAGAAATGGTAAACCGGAATGAATGCAGCGGTACTTGCAGCATGGATCTAGTGGTTGCGGACAGTTAAGGACTGATCTGCGCGATCGAGAAAAAACAGTGAGTGTTCGATGTGGAGACTGAAGGTTCTGAACGTGTAGAGATTCGAATGCTGACGGCTGCAGAATACGAAGCAATGGTTAAGCTTTGGAAGTGTGCTGGTCTGCCATTCAAATCCAAAGGCAGAGAAAGCAAAAAGATGATAGAGAAGCAGATGAGCGCCTTCCCAGAATTTTTCATCGGTGCTTTTCATGAGCATGAACTTATCGGTGTTGTGATTGGCAGCTACGACGGCAGAAAGAAGGGATGGATAAATCGTCTAGCCGTACATCCGGCCTTCAGGCAACATGGGATAGCTCAACAGCTGATCAGGCAGGTCGAAGAAGCCCTCGAAAAACGTGGGGCGGAAATCTTTTGTGCATTGATCGAGATTCCAAATGAAGAGTCAGCGAGACTCTTTCAGAAGATGGGATACGTTGCTCACAGAGAGATTCTCTACGTTGCCAAGCGAAAAAGCCAAGAAGTTTAGGGTCTTTTGGAGTTAGGACGACTGCTCTTTCTCTTCTTCTTTTTCAATCTCGCGCGTGCATGCTTGCCGTATTGTTTCAAGTAAGCTTCATCGTCTGGGAACAGATCTTTTATAATTCTAACTCTGTTTCGTGCGTTGATCTTGTTGAGTAGTAGAGAAACATCTTGTGGTTTGCAGAAAACCTCTGTTTCTCCGTTTTGTCGTTTTCTCCTTACTTCTATACAGTTGTCAACCATGCAGTTGAGGACGCATGAAGTGCAGTAAATGCACAGTTCTTTGATGATGCAAACCTCGCCAGTTTTCCAGTAGAGCGCGTTGGTGGGACACACGTCTATGCAGAACTTGCATTCGACACCTTTGCAGGTTTTCATGTCAATGGTTATGTCTCCTTCTTCAAACTTGTCTTCTACACCAACAGCTTGAAGAAGCTCAGTTCTTTCCTTCTGTCTCTTCTTCTCAGAAGCCTCGGAAAGAAGCCTGTAGATGTCTGTAGTCTTTTCTCTGCCTGTTTTCTCGGACTTCTTAGGCATTTGGATCTGAGCTCCCTGAGGCTTGTAGTCTTCAAGCAGACGTATCTAATCTATAAGAGATCGATATCTCGTGTGCTTATTTAGAATATTAATGCATAGGATTTGTGATATTAAAACGCATGTGATTGCGGTGCCGTACAAGTACAAGAGAATTGCGATTGCTACGCCCTACTGGAAACCTGGGGATGACTTCCTGCGAGCGATTGTCAGCGCTGTTAAGGGAAAAATAGATGATGGCGATTTCGTGACGATTTCGGAGAAGGCAATTTCAACGGCGCTGGGCACTATTCTTGACGAAGGCACTGTTCATCCAGGCTTGCTTGCGCGGCTCTTGGCCAAGTATTGGATGCGGCTGATTTGGGGCTATGTTTTGGGTCAGCTTTGTCATCTTAAGAAAGAGACCATTAGCCGTTTGAGAGCTTATCCCCTTTTTGAAGGAAGCGCTCACAAACACGTTGCACTTCAACGGGCTGGTATTCTGCAAGCGATGATGTTTGGCTCCGAAGGAGCAATGGATGGAAGCAACCTACCCTACTCCTATGTCAGCTTGCCGCTGGAGAACGCTCACCATGTGGCGCACGAAATTAAAAGGAGTATCAGAGCCCGTCTGGGCAAAGAAGTAGCAGTGTTGATAGTTGACACAGACACCACCTATTCGATGAGAGATTTTCACTTCACTCCTCGTCCAACCGCCATGCAAGGGATCCATTCTTGCGGAGGGGTATTCGCCTACGTGTTGGGCAGGCTCTTCAGGCTGAAACGTCATGCTACACCGGTCGCCATAGCAGGTTCCAAGCTGAGTACGAGAAAAGCTCTTTCAATTGCAGAAGCAGCTAACAGAACACGGGGATTTGGTGCTGGACGAACGGTTTGGGACATGGCGAAAGCTTTCAACGTTGATTTGGTCGAGGTGACTTGGGAAATGCTGGGAAAGATTAGTCACAAACCTATAGTCATCTTGGGGCGTAAACAGACTTAGCTTCTGATTGAGACGAGCGATGACCGATCGAACTTTTTTCAGAACTGTCCCCGCAGATCTCCTTTTATGAGTGAGAAAGTAGTGATTCTAGTTATACTTTGAGGCTGTCTCTTCTTTTTCGACCCAACTGAACTTTTTTTGGAGGGTTTTGGAGTAGTACTGTTTCCAGTCGTAGTCGACTTGTTTTCCCCATTCGTAGTAGATTCGTGGATCTATGTAGCTCTTAAGAGACGTTGTGAGATTGTAGTCGCGGGTTTCTCTCTGGGTTTCTATTCTGATTTTCTGTTTTTCAATCGCAATTTTGTCCCGGTGCATTCGATCTTCTAGTCTCTGCCTTTGCTTGTTCATCCGCTCGGCATGTTTGGTCTTCAGCTCGGTGAGACGTTGTTTTTGTCGTCTAATGGCGCTTCGTTGATGGCTAATGCGTTTTTCCATGGCGCTTGTGGGTTTTGCTTGCTGCTTCTGGTGAGCTAGTTGTTGGCGATAGGCTTCTAGTTTCTGGTTCATCGATTTCAGTTTTTCTTCTTGTTTTTTCAGTCTCTCTTTGTGTCTCTCTTCTTGCTCGATTGATTTTTGTCTCATTTTGGCTTGTGTCTCTTTCGCTCGGCTTTTCAGAGCTTTGAGCCGGTCTTTCTTTTTGTCCAGAGATTGCTGCCATGTTTTAGAGATCGTGCGCCTGTGGTTGCAGATCTTGGCAGCTTCAAGGTTTGCCATTGTAGCGGCATACTTCTTCGCGTATTCTGGGTTTTCCGGTCGGACTGCAGTTTTTCTCAGTTTGGTCTGAACAGCCTCTGATGAGTAGTAAGTCCGGAAGACCTTCGCTGAGAGACCGGTGATTACTTCGTCGAGGAACTCGCTTACATGCTTTGAGCGGACGCCATCGAAGAGGGTGGATTTCGCGTTGGCCGCGAATTCCTTGAGGTTTCTGATGACATTTTCTGGAAGTCTGACTTTGAAGACGTGAGGCACAGAGTCCTTTCCGAGGAAATCGAAAGTCACCCTGCCGTCGTTGTTTGAGTGGATATGTTCTGGTCGTAAGGTCGAAGCGCCCACGGTATCAGCTTCATCTGGATCTTTCTCATCGCCGACTCGGATCTTTAATCTGTCAATGAGAAAGCAAACGGTGGCTGTCTTCCTTCGTTTCAAATCATCGGCGTCGAGATTCTTGACAATGTGCTTCTGAACCAGTGCAAGTTTGTTACGGAGCGATTTCGCTTTATCAAACTTGTCAATGTCCTTTCTCTGTTTTGGGTTGCTGGAGTCGGAAAACCAGACATATTTCGTTTTTCGGGATAGCTTGTCTTGCCATCGTGCGATCCACATGGCATTGGGCTCCCAAACAATGGCTTTCCAGTTGCCTGGTGGCCTCGGTGCGTCTGGTGAGAGGTTGAGTTCGATATCTTCTTCGTGCGGTCCCTCTTTCCAGCGTCCTCTTAGGGGATGTTTTCCTCGGCCCATGAAGATGCAGCTTGGTTCAGCAGCATAATTGGCTATCTCCATCTGAACGGCGTCGACCTTGGCATATCCGTAGTGATCCTTGTTGGCTTCTCTTTGAGCTTTCCGTTGGCTTGCTAGCTGTTTTTTCTCCTTCTTGGAGAGGTTTGCCTTCCAGTTTCGTTCTTCTTCAACGATGGAGAGGATTTCGGAGTAGTTGACGTCGTCCGGTTTGAGGTTCATGCCCAGTCTCTTTGAGAAATCGCGATGAAAGTTCTTGGCGAAGACTGGATCTTCAACATACGGGGTTCCGATCTTTTTGGTCCAGGCAAGTGCCATTTCTTCTTGCTCCGGCGTCAGCTTGATTCTCTTCTCTTTGACCTTAATTGAAAGGCTCTTTCCTTTGTATCGAGGTGGAACTAAGACGCCGTCGTGATGTAGTTGCTTCAAGGTTTCCGCCTGGTTAGGTTGTTATACCAAGAAGGATAAGGACTTAAACGTTTCTTACTAAGAATCCGTTTTTCCGAACTTCTAGTTCACAAGAGCGGCTCCGAGGCGCTGAAACCTGCATCACATGACATTGGGGAAGAGAAATAGGTCATGGACAAAAGCTAGTCTAGACACCTGAAAACCATACCTAAACAGTTTATAAGCCACTGATTCCGTTAATCTAGCTTTTGAAAGAGGGAACCCGATGAGTTCAAGTTTTGAGCAAATGCACAAGTTTTTTGACCCAGACTCCGTGGCTGTTGTTGGCGCCTCTCGAAAAATTAGAAAGGCCGGACACGTTATTTTCAAGAATTTTGCCGACAACAAGCGAAGAGGAGTCTTCAAGGGAGAGTTGTATCCGGTTAACCTCAATGAAGACCAGATTCTCGGATACAAATGCTACCCAGTACTGGCGAAAATTGAAAGCGAAGTTGAACTGGTTGTTATCGTCGTCCCAGCGAGGTTTGTACCAAGAATTATGGAAGATGCCGCCAAGAAAAAAGTTAAAGCGGCAGCTATCATCAGCGGCGGCTTCGGCGAAGTCGGAAACCAGAAGCTTGAGGATCAGGTCAAAACAATAGCTGAAAAGGCGGGAATCCGCGTGCTAGGACCCAACTGCCTCGGAGTCTACGATTCGAAAACTGGTGTTGACATGTTGTTTCTACCCGAAACCAAGGTTCTCACAAGTGGCGACATGGTTGTTGCTACTCCTCGCCCAATGCCCGGTCCAATCGCCATAGTGACGCAAAGTGGAGCTTTCGGCGTTGCGGCTCTTGACTATCTTGCAGGTCGCCAAATGGGTCTGAGCAAATTCGTGAGTTTCGGAAACAAAATCGACGTGAACGAACCGGAAATGCTGGAATATCTTCTCCATGACGAGCAAACACGTGTCATTCTCCTATATGCAGAAAGCATCGAGGCTGGAAGAAAATTCATGAACGTTGCCAAAAAAGTGACGAGGAAAAAACCCATCGTTGCCTTGAAAACAGGGAAGAGCGAAGCCGGAATCCGCGCTGCACTATCGCATACTGGGGCTATTGCAGGCTCTGACCGAATCTATGACAGCGTTTTCCTGCAAGCTGGCATTTTGCGAGTCAAAGACATGGAAGAATTCTTCGATGCAGGCAAAGCCTTGGCCTTTCAACCTCCAGCCGCGGGTCGAAACGTCGCCATTATCACAAGTGCAGGTGGTCCAGCTATTATGGCAGCAGATGAATGCGAATCCAGAGGCGTCCTGGTGAAAAAGCTCTCCGACAAAACCATTGCGAAGTTTGAAGCCCTTAAGAAAGCCGGGAAAATCCCATCGTTTGCCACTAATTTCAATCCGGTTGATCTCACTGGTTCCGTGACCTCAGAAATGTTCGTCGAAGGAATGAAGATTCTTCTTGAAGACCCTGAGATTCACAGTATTATCGTCATCGGTTTGCATCATGCTCCAGCTCTACAAGAGGATTTTGTAGACCGTATAGCTAGCTTGAAGAATTATCACGCCAAACCCGTGGTTGCTTGTGATATCGGTGAAACTGAAATGGCTCTTTACCTTCGGTTTAGATTTGATAAACAAGGAATTCCAGCCTATTTCTCACCCGAGGACGCGGCAAGAGCAATAATCGCCCTCGTCAACTATGGGCAAAATCTTAAGAAAACCGGTAGTTTTGAGCGATATCTGGAGAAATTCCGAACTGGTAGAGCGTAGTCAGTGTTTTTTATGCTTTTGTACGCTCTTTTAGCCATGTAGCAACCTTTTGAAACAGCGAGCTTTGGCTCATGTCGATTACTGGAACCATTATTTTTTCCTTGGTTTCTATTACTGGGCGGTACTCAGGCATTATTGCGTAGCTGACAAAGGCCCAGAAGACTCGTTTTTCTTGAATCAGCGCTTTTGTGGCTGCTTCGGTTGTTGCAGATATGGGATAGTAGAAGAAAGCTACACCTTCTGACCAGTAGATGCCGGTTGGTTTGCCTCCTGCAGCCACGCTCAGGAAACGTGCCAGATGATCTGGGGTTTGAAACTTTGTGTATTCCATGACGATGACTTCTTGGAATGGTTCATAGCGGATAGCGAATTCATCTGTCATGCTTAGACCTCTTAGGAAACAACAGCGTCACAATTATTAATTCTTTGCGTTTGCATCCACGCCTTCTAACATGAAGCCTCAGAGCATCATATGCGCGTTTAGAAATACGTACACACGTGATTTCCTGACGAAGTTTTCTTCTTACGTTTAACTCTTCTTTCTATTTCAACCCTCGAGGACGGGACAAATATTGCCAAGTGGTCACGATGGACAGCATAAACCATCTTGCTCTTAGTCCAGACTGCCTCGAAAAACTGAAGGTCCTCAGTTCGCGTGTTCAAGTACCTTTCTCTTCTTCTTCCTGAATAAGAAGTGATGCCCAGAAACAGAAAGAACTCACCGAAGATAAGCGCTATCAACGCGAGACCGATAGGCAAGAGTGCTTCACTTCAATTCTAGATTATCTCGAGTGGTTAAAAACCTTTGTTGCGCTACTACAAATAACCCCCCAGAAGCTTCGCTGCACGCACAACAGCAGGTTTACTTCCCGTAACGACTTCTCTACCCCTTTAAGATCTTGCGGAAATCAATCTCGAAATGTTTATATTTTGGGGGAAAAGTGCATAGTTAGATTTAGAAAACACTTGGAGGTTTGACATGGCCTATTTAACTTCTCAAGCCGGACAACCCATTTTAATACTGAAAGAAGGTACAGATCGTAGACGCGGAAAAGATGCCCAAAGAAACAACATTATGGCAGCACGGATCATTTCCGAAGTTCTCAGGTCAACGCTCGGTCCCCGCGGCATGGATAAAATGCTCATAGACAGCCTAGGAGACATAACAATTACCAACGACGGAGCGGCTATACTCGACGAGGTGGAAGTAGAACACCCCGCCGCAAAAATGATCGTTGAAGTGGCCAAGACCCAAGATGACATGGTCGGTGACGGCACNNTCAAGCACTGCTATTAAGACGCTGAGCAAGATTGGAATAACCGTTGATCTCGAAGACCGTGAGACCTTGAAGAAAGTTGCCTCGACAGCCATGGCAAGCAAGGCCGTCGGTGCGGCAAGGGATCATCTGGCTGACATTGCTATTAGCGCAGTTAAACAGGTTACTGAGCGAAGAGGAGACAAGAACATCGCCGATATCGATCAAATTCAAATTATAAAGAAAGAAGGCAAGAGCCTCTTCGACACACAACTTGTAAGCGGCATGATCATTGACAAAGAAGTTGTTCACCCGGGGATGCCGAAACGACTCAAAAATGCCAAAATAGCCTTGCTCGATTGTCCGTTGGAAATCGAGAAAACCGAATTCAGCGCAGAAATCCGAATTAAGGATCCAACACAGATGAAAGCGTTCTTGGACCAAGAGAACCGAATGATTCGAGAGATGGCGGATAAAATAAAGACCTCTGGGGCCAGTGTAGTTCTCTGCCAAAAGGGCATTGATGATATGGCTCAGCATTTCTTGGCCAAAGAAGGAATTCTTGCGGCTAGAAGAGTCAAGCAATCTGACATGGAGAAACTAGCACGAGCCACAGGTGGCAAAGTCATCACTCACATCGACGATCTAAAGCCCAAAGATCTTGGCAAGGCTGGACTTGTAGAAGAGCGGAAAGTCGGCGATGACAAGATGATATTCGTAGAAGACTGCAAAAACCCGATGTCAGTTGCAATCCTGATTCGCGCTGGTCTGGAACGCATGGTAGATGAAGCTGAGAGAGCCATGAACGATGCGTTGTCCGTGATTTCAGACGTAATTGAACATAACAAGATCGTCGCAGGCGGAGGCGCCATTGAATCTGAAATAGCCAAGCAGCTCCGCGATTATGCTCCCAAAGTTGGTGGAAGAGAACAACTCGCCATTGAAGCCTTTGCTGACTCCATTGAAATTGTACCGAAAACTCTGGCTGAGAACGCAGGACTTGAATCCATTGACATACTCGTCGGACTTCGAGCGGCTCACGAGAAAGCAAAAGGACACCTTATGGGCGTTGACGTCTTCACAGGCAAGATCGTGGACATGTACACAAACGGTGTGATTGAACCTGAAAGCGTGAAAGAGCAGGCTCTGAAGTCGGCAGCCGAAGCGTCTTCTATGATCTTGAGAATCGACGATGTCATTGCCTCTACAAAGCCTAAAGAAGGAGAAAAACCTGAGCCGGGCGGATACGGCGAAGAATACTGATCTTTTTCCCTCCTTTTTTTGAAGACTTTGCGGCATAATCTGCCATGCCTGATTAGCACTCGTTTTAATATCGTTGAGCATTTCGATGTCGAAGATGTCGAGTCTTCTTGCGTATTGCTTGAGGTACGATATTCCGCAGTCCGTGAAGTTGCCCGAGAACGAAGCTTCTCAAATCGTTCAATAGCCAACAAGAACTCTCAATCGAGAGGTTGTTCTCGGACAGGTTCGCAACATACAGACGGAGGACCAAGAATCGATTCCGCGTAGCTTATTAACTCCCCTATTGAATTACCTATAAAACAGCTTGAGCCTAGGGAAGAGATTTCAATGATAAAAGAGTTATCCGTTGAGAATTTGAGAAGAAGAGCTGATCCTTCTGGATTACATTGCAAGACGACCGAAGAGTTGACTCCCCTCGAAGGCATAATCGGTCAAGGAAGAGCTGTAAAGGCGCTACGATTTGGATTGGACATCAAGGAGGAAGGTTTCAACATTTATGTTGCCGGTCTCCCAGGAACCGGGAGGAAGACAGCTGTCAAAGGGTTTCTTGAGGAGGTGGCGAAAAGTAAGCCTGTGCCTTCCGATTGGTGCTATGTGAACAACTTCGTCAACTCGCATCAGCCGAGAGCCATTGAGTTACCACCTGGAAAAGGAAAGGAATTTCAGATGGACATGCGAAGCTTTGTCAACAATGCACGAACATTTTTACCTAGAGCTTTTGAAAGCGAAGATTATGCGACAAAACGGGATTCGCTTGTTGCTTCAATTGATAATGAGAGGAAAGAACTCCTATCCAAGCTCAACGAGAGAGCTAAGAAAGAAGGTTTCGTTCTTCAGAGTACACCGATAGGAGTTTTGGTAATCCCGGTCGTGAAAGGTCGACCCTTAAGCGAGGCAGATCTTCTGGCCTTGTCTCCTGAGATCAGACGGGAGATCGAAAGGAGAAGGGAGAAGTTGAAGACAGAGTTGCGGAGTGCCATGAGGCAGCTTAGAGAGCTGCAGAAGAAGATCGCTGACAAGACAGATGAACTGAATCAGGAGGTTGCCCTGTTCGCCATCGGTCACCTAGTTGACGAGCTTCTTGAAAAATACAGCAAATTTCCTGATATCCTAACCTACTTGGAAGCTGTAAAAAGGGATGTTCTAGAAAATCTCGAGAGTTTCATAGGAGGTCCTAAAGAACCTACGATACCTTTTCGAGCTCCTTGGCTGAAGGAACTTCCATTCAGGAAGTATGAAGTGAATCTTGTTGTGGACAACTCGTCACTTCAAGGAGCTCCGGTAGTCGTTGAGCAAAACGCTACGCATCAAAACCTCTTTGGTCGAATAGAGAAGGAAGCTCAGTTTGGCGTGCTAACGACGGACTTCACGATGATTCGCGGAGGATCACTGCACANNGGGTTCATAACGACCAAGGGGTTGAAACCCGAATCCATTCCGCTGAAAGTGAAAGTCGTGCTCGTCGGGCATCCGAATCTCTATCCGCAGCTCTATCTTCTAGATGTCGACTTCAAACGACTCTTTAAGGTCAAAGCAGACTTCGACACCACCATGGATCGAAATGAAGAAAACATGCGACGATATGCTTCTTTTATCTGTACTTTTGTTCGGAAAGAGAAGCTCAGACACCTCGACGCGTCAGGATTAGCCAAAACAATCGAGTATGGTTCCAGACTGGCTCAGGATCAGCAGAAGCTCTCTACAAGGTTCGGCGACGTTGCTGATATAATTCGAGAGGCCAACTTCTATGCTCAACGAGAAAATTCTGAATATACCACCGCCCGCCACGTGAAGAAGGCCATCGACGAGAAAGTCTATCGCTCTAATCTCATTCAGGAGAAGATTCGGGA
>JABAHO010013987.1_pt2 | contig 17126 bp, 13 predicted proteins | sample 7062071 | NCBI WGS metagenome assembly JABAHO01 (sample SAMN14534356, study PRJNA622989) | marine sediment metagenome | biome: marine biome [ENVO:00000428]; feature: marine pelagic biome [ENVO:01000023]; material: deep marine sediment [ENVO:00002113] | place: India: Gulf of Kutch | collected...
GAGAACGGGGTGCCGCGGGAGCGGCTCAATCGCGTGATCGAGCGGGCGGTCGCGCAAGGACGCCCGCTCCTCGTGGTGTCCCGAGAAGATCGGACGCTGCTGTCGCCGGGTGACCAACGCTGGTTCCATCGGCGCTTCGCGTTGCTCCGTGGGTTCCAGTCCAAACGCTTCGATCATCGCCGATTCCGAATGGCGGTGTACGAATATCGACCGGCGAAGAGCGTGGAAGGAAACCCCGTTGCCCGTGTCGCTCCGGAGGGCACGCCGTGGCGCTGACCCTGGTCGATACCCACGTGCACTTCCACACCTGTTTCTGCCCGCGCCGCGTCATCGAGGGGGCCTGGAAACACATCGAACGCGTCCGCGCCGAGCGAGGCGCCGAGGCGGTATTTGGATGCCTGGTCTCCACCGAGATCGGATCCGGTGACCCGGTCGGACGTCTTTGGCGTGCGGTGTCCGATCTGGCACCTCCGTGGACTGCGGTACGACCGCGTGAGCGGGGTGCCCTGATTCTGACCCGCGGTCGATCGCCCGCGATCGCGGTCGTCCCCGGGCGACAGGTCGTGACCCAGGAGGGGCTCGAGGTACTCGCCGTCGCGACGACCGCACACCCGGAAGAGGGCAGGACGCTCGTCGACACGGTGCGTTCAATCCGCGCGGCCGGGGGTGTGGCCGTGTTGCCCTGGGGATTTGGGAAGTGGTCGTTCGAGCGAGGAAGACAACTCGACGCCTTCCTGGCCGAACCCGGGGTCGAGAACCGCGTGTTCCTCGGCGACAATGGTTGCCGCCCGCGGACCTTTGCAACCCTGAAGCCGCTCTCACGGGGGATCCTCCACGGCGTCCGCGTTCTCGCGGGGAGCGATCCGCTCCCCTTTCGCGACCACGAAAGCCGGGCGGCGAGCTACGGAACGTTGCTGCCCGGCGAGGTCGATTGGGAGCGCCCCGCGGCGTGGTTGCGGTCGAGGCTCCTGAATCTCGATCGCTCGCCCGAGATCGCGGGCCGAGGGCGAGGGGTTCACGAATTCGTCCACGACCAGATCCGGTTGCGGCGTCGGCCGGGAGTCGCCGCGTGACGGTGATTCTCCGCGAACCCGAGAAGGCCGCGAGCACCCGCTTCGATTTGATCGTCGTGGGCGGAGGGATTCAGGGCGCCTGCCTGGTCCTCGAGGCAGCCATCCGCGGCCTTCGCCCGTTGTTGCTCGAGCGCAACGATTTCGGCGGTGACGCCAGCTGGAGCTCGTTGCGGATCGCCCACGGAGGTCTCCGCCATCTCCAACGTCTGGACTTCGGTGCGGCGTACCGCTCGGCCCGGGAACAGGCCTGGTGGTTGCGGAATTTTCCCGATCTCGTCGAGCCCTTGGCTTGCCTGCTGCCCGTCTACAACCGCGGGACGCGCAGGCTTGCTTTGTTGCGTGCGGCGCTTTGGATGCAGCGGACGCTCTCTCGGACGAGCACAGAGTCGCTGTCGCCGGGATCGCTGCCCGCGGGACGCATCCTGTCCGTGGCGGAAACACTGGAGCGCTTCCCGGACGCCGAGCGGAGCGGCCTGCGCGGCGGCGCACTTTGGTACGACGGGCGCTTCGCACATCCCCAGCGTCTCCTGATCGAGATTCTCCGCTGGGCCGTCGCCGGTGGCGCCCAGGTGCTCAACTACGTCGAATGTGACGACGTCATTGCCGAACGGGGGCAGGTGGTTGGCGTCACGGCCCGTTGCCGCGAGGAGCAGCGCAGCTACCGCTTCTTCGCAAACGCGGTCGTCAACACCGCTTCCACTCGGGCCTTCGGCCCACTGGGGGTCGACGCGCAGCGCGGCGGTCCCGGCGGATCGGTGTGGGCGTTCAATGTCGTACTGCAGCGCCCGCCGCTCTCCGCGGACGCGGTTGCCATCACGCCGAGGCGTCGCGCCGCGCCTAGCTATTTCGCGCTTCCCGAGGCCGATCGGAGCGTACTCGGGACCGCCTATCTCCCCGATCCGCAAGACGGATACGCACGAGTGGGCGAAGCAGAGGTCGCGGCGTTCCTGAGCGACGTCAACGCCGCTCTTCCCGGATTCAACGCGTCGACGTCGGAGGTTCTCGAGGTCCGCGCCGGACGGTTGCCGGCCACCGGGGCGGGCGCCGCGCGTCCCGCGTCGAGGGCGCGGATCATCGACCACGAGCAACACTTCGGGGTCCGCGGCGTTCTCTCGGTCGAGAACGTGAAGTTCACCGACGCCAGATGGGTCGCGGAGCGCGTGCTGCGACGTCTCTTCGGGGGAAACGGGGACTCCCCGCTCTCGAGCGATCCAGTCGTTCCCCGGCCCCTCGCCATCCCGCGCTGCGACCCGACCCTCGGCTCCTACAAAGGCAGCGGCCTGGCGTCGTGGATGGCGACAGAGAGTGCCCTCCACATCGACGATCTCCTTCTCCGTCGCTTCGATTGCGATCGTGACCCGAAGCGTCTGACCGCTCACGCCGAGGAATTGATGGCGGCGCTGCCCTGGGGCCCAACCCGTCGCAAGGAAGAGCGGAAACGGCTCGAGGAGGCTCTCCGAAGTCTCGCGGGACCCGCCGCGACGAGTGCGACCGACGCTGCGGAGCCGTCGGAGTCGGGCGGGGGCGCCGCAACCGGCGCCATGGACGATGCCGACCCGATCCGCGCGGATTGGGAGCGAGATGCGGCGCCCGACGTCATCAGTTCCACCGACGACTACGCGCGGCGCTTCTCCGGCCCCGTGGGCGCCTATTTCCTCTCGACACAGCTCGAAAGTGTGCTCCGTTGGATGCCCGCGGCGCAGGGGTGCCGGGTTCTCGATATCGGCGGCGGGCATGCGCAGCTCGCAGCGCCTCTCGTGCGCCGGGGCTACGACGTCACGGTATTCGGCAGCGAGCACAGCAGCCGCGAACGCCTCGATCGGATGATCGGTCGAGATCGCTACCGCTTCCAGAGAGGCTCGTTGCTCGATCTCCCCTTCGAACCCAAGAGTTTCGACGTGGTGCTGGCGTTTCGGATGCTTCCGCATCTCGGCGACTGGCAGCGGCTGATCGAGGAGGCGTGCCGGGTGTCCGCGGGAGCCGTGGTGCTCGACTACCCCGAGCGGCCGGCGCAGCGTCAATTGTCTCGCCCAGCCCTTCTTCGGTCTGAAGAGGGCTGTCGAACGGGACACCCGAAGCTTCGCGACCTTCCGGGGTCGTGAAATCGAATCGGTCTTTGCGTCGCGCGGTTTTCGGGTGCGCGCCCGGCGCCCCCAGTTCTTGTTCCCCATGGCGCTCCATCGCCTGCTGGCGCGCGTGCGCCTCTCGCGGCGTCTCGAGTCCGCCGCTCGCTCGATCGGCGCGACGCGCTTCCTCGGGTCTCCCGTGATCCTGATCGCGACCGAGCACGACTACCCGCTGGGACGATCGCGATGAAACTCTTGATGCTCGCACCGCAGCCCTTCATGCAGCAGCGGGGAACCCCGCTCGCGACCCTCCGCGCGGTGCGCGCCCTCACCGCAGTCGGCCACGAGATCGACCTGCTCACCTACCACGAGGGTGATCCGATCGAGGTCCCCGGATGCCGGCACCACCGAACGCCCGCCTTACCCGGACTCGACGGGGTCCCTCCCGGGTTCTCATTCCGCAAGCTCCTCTGCGACGTATTGATGGTGGCGTGCGCGATGCGTCTGTGCCGCCGCAATCGCTACGACGTGGTTCACGCCATCGAGGAGTCGGTGTTCATCGCGATGGCGGTGCGCGCTCTCTTCGGCATTCCCTATGTCTACGACATGGACTCTTCGCTCCCCGAGCAGCTCGAGGATCGCTTCCGCTTCATGCGACCGCTGCGACCGGTTCTGGACTTTTTCGAGAGCCGCGCGCTTCGACACAGCGCGGGTGTGGTGGCGGTCTGCCGCGCGCTCGAGGACACGGTCAAAGCGTACGGGAATCACCCACCGGTCGTTCGGGTCGAAGATTCGAGTCTTCTGCCCGCCTCGGACCCGGAGTCACGGAAGCCGATTGCAGCCTGGCCGGAGGCGGGTTCCCGTCGGGCGGTGATGTACGTCGGTAATCTCCAGGCCTATCAGGGAATCGATCTGCTGCTCGATTCCTTTTCGAGTCTTTTGAAGCTGCGCGACGACACCGACCTCGTCGTCGTCGGCGGGTCTGAGAACGAGATCCGCGCCTGCCAAGGGCGGGCCCGCGAGCTCGGCATCTCGGACGCCACGCACTTCTTGGGGCCGCGTCCGGTCGCGCAGCTCGGCGGCCTCCTCAACGCAGCAGACATCCTGGTGTCCCCGCGCACCGCGGGTCGCAACACCCCGATGAAGATCTTTTCGTATCTCGATTCGGGAACACCGATCCTCGCGACGAACCTGCCGACCCATACGCAGGTGCTCGACGCCGACGTGGCCACCCTCGTCCATCCGGAGCCGGACGCGATGGCGCGCGGGATGAACCGATTGCTGTCGGATCCGACCCTCGGGAGGCGTCTGGCGGCCGCGGCTCGCCGGCGGGTGGCGACGCAATTCAGCGGGCCCGCTCTCGATCGGAAACTCACCGGGTTCTATCGCGAGCTTTTCGGGGCGCCGGCCAACATCAAGCGAAGCGTGGCCGAGATGCGTCGGGCGCCGTCGGCGCGTCGCGCAATTCGGTCCCCGGGAGTCGCCGCACGAAGCGAGCTCGAGGGCGGTCTCCGGCGCAGCTGAAGACCGCTCGGTCCAAGGGAGAGAACATTCGATGAGACCGTCTCACCTCCGATACCTGGCCTGCCCGGACTGCCACGGGCCGTTGGACATCGCCCGAACGACGGAATGCGCGAAGGGGCGGGTGCTGAGTGGAGCGCTGCGCTGCACGGCGTGTCGAAACGAGTTTCCGATCCGCCGTGGGATTCCGCGTTTCGTCCCGGAAGAAAACTACGCCCAGGCCTTCGGGTTCCAATGGCAGCGCCACGCGCGGACGCAACACGACGATTATTCGGCGTCGACCGTGTCCGCCGATCGCTTCTTTTCCGAGACCCGATGGGGACGGGACCTCAGGGGGGAGACCATTCTCGAGGTGGGCTGCGGGAGCGGTCGTTTTACGACGCACGCACTCTCCACCGGAGCGATGGTGATCTCGACGGACTTGAGCATGGCCGTCGAAGAGACCGACCGCTGCCACGGGGACGCGGAGAATCTCCTCGTGGTGCAATCCGACCTNNCGAATGCCCTTTCCAAGAAACTCATTCGACAAGGTCTTCTGTTTCGGGGTCTTGCAGCACACGCCCGATGTCGAACGCGCCTTCAAGACACTCCCGGAATTTCTCGGCGTCGACGGGGAACTCGCGGTGGACGTGTACGACAAGAATTCGGGGCTGCGCAGCGTGCTCGAGCTCCTTCGCACGCATATGTGGATTCGCCCACTCACGCGACATCTTCCCGCGGAGGGGCTCTACCGGTGGGTCTCTGCCTATATCACCTTGATGTGGCCGATCGCGAAGCTCATCAATCGGATCCCCCGATTCGGACGCCAGATCAACCGGGCGCTGTTGGTGGTGGACTACCGGGGTCGCTACCCGCTCTCGGACGACCTTCTCAAGGAATGGTCCATACTCGACACCTTCGACATGCTGTCGCCCGCCTATGAGCAGCGTCAGACGATCGACACCGTCCGAAGGTGGTNNCAGGTGGACGTGCACTACGGATACAACGGGATCGAGGGTCGAGCGCTTCGTTCCTGATCCGGGGTGGCTCGTCCTCGGCGGGTTCGCAGGCTAGGCGGACTCGTGCTCGGTGGGCTCGAGGCCGCGAATCTCGGTAATCGCGTGATCGAACTCTTCGGGGCCCTTCGGGCGCCCAAAGAAGACGACTCGGAAGGTTCCGGCGATGATCGCGAGGTCGAGGGCGATCGAGATGTTCTTGATATAGAAGAGGTCGAAGGACAGTTTGTAGAGGGAGTTCTCGTAGGAGGACGCGTAGGGCGCCCGGATCTGGGCCCAGCCCGTGAGACCCGGCCGGACCGCGGTTCGATATTGATAGAGCGGTGAGAGTTCACAGAGATTGCGGACAAAGTGTTCGCGCTCCGGTCGCGGGCCGACCACGCTCATTTCTCCCTTCAGGATGTTCCAGAGCTGAGGGAGTTCGTCGAGACTGAAGCGGCGAAGCACCCAACCCACGCGTGTGACGCGATGGTCTTCGGGCTGCGCCCAGAGGGGGCTGGCCTCTTCTTCCGCGTCGACTCTCATCGAGCGGAATTTCCACATGCGGAACTCACGCCCGCGAAAGCCGACGCGCTCCTGGCGGTAGAACACGGGTCCACGCGAATCGAGGCGGATCGCGGCCGCGATCAACGCGAAGAGCGGGGACAGAAGCAAGAGGCCCACGCCGGCAATCGCGACGTCGAGAACCCGTTTTGCCGAGAGGATCTGGGAGGACACAAAGAACCCGTCGCCAAAGACGAACGCCGAGGCCCGCGCGTTGAGACGCACTCGACCGGTAATCGTCTCGTAGAACGCCCCGCCATCCACTACACGGATATTCTGTGTCTTGCACTGGAGGAGCTCGGTCATATCGAGCTTCCCGCGGGTGTCCCGATCCGCCACGATCACGGTCGCGACATCCAGGTCCTTCGCGACTCCCAACACTTCCGAGGCGGCCCCGACGACCCGGTAGCCGCCGAGGACCTGCTCGCCCCCGTCGTCGTCGAGGTCGATTACGCCGGCGAGCTCGAAGTTCAGGTGGGGCCGCTCGCGGAGTTCCTTCGCGATCTCTTCCGCTTCCTTGCCGGTGCCGAGGATCAGGATGCGATGGCGAGGCCTTACTGTTCGGATGTGACGCAAAAGCCGATTGATCACCTGGACCCCCAATGTGGTTTCAGATGCGCCGTCGCGCTCGCCGCGACACGAAGCTCGTGATGCGGCCACTAAGTAGGTGGACGAATCAACCGATTTGGAGTCACCAAAATCGACTGTCAGCGCGCCTTCCAAGCCCCGAGATCCGTGATGGCGCGATGCCTGTGGATTGCGCGGGCGCTGCGCATCCCGTGCGGCAAGAAGACGGGTCGATGATGAGGGGGGATGCGGTGCCTGCGGGGGACGAGCACGCGATTCGCAACGCACTCACCTTCGACGTCGAGGAACACTTCCAGGTGCACAACCTGGCCCGTGTGGTGCGACGCTCGGACTGGGACCGCCATCCGAGCCGGGTGGAGTCCAACACCCGGCGAATCCTCCGTCTTCTAGACGACCACAGGTCCCGGGCGACATTCTTCGTCTTGGGCTGGGTCGCCGACCGGTACCCCAAGCTCGTCGAGGACATCGCGCGAGCGGGGCACGAGGTCGCCTCGCACGGCTATTGGCACCAACTCGTGTACGAACAGACTCCGTCGGATTTCGAGAGGGACCTCGAGGCGGCACACAAGGCGATTTTGGACGCCCTGGGGGTCTGCCCATCGACCCGTGGCGAGCGCCGTTTGGGGTATCGAGCGCCCTCGTTTTCGATTACGCCCCGGTCGTGGTGGGCGCTCGAGATTCTCGAGAACCAGGGCTACCGCTACGACTCGAGCGTCTCGCCGACCGCGGTCAATCGGCGTTACCGGAACGAGGGCGCGCCCCGATTTGCGTGCCGCATCCGACGGGACCTCTGGGAGTTCCCCGTCAGCACACTATCCGTGTTCGGGCACAATCTTCCGGTCGCCGGGGGCGGATACTTTCGGCTGGCGCCGCTCCGACTGACCCGAAGCGCGATCCGGCACCTCAACCACCAACACCACCCCGCGGTGGTCTATCTCCACCCGTGGGAGTTCGACCCCGGCCAACCACGGGTCGAGCGTCTATCGGCGTCCGCGAGCTTCCGGCACTACGTGAACCTGCGCCGGACCGAGCCGCGTCTGCGAAAGCTCCTGGAGGAATTCGCGTTCGGTCCGGTTTGCGAAGTGTTTCGGGGTTGCATCGCGGGGTCTTCGGAGTCGACCGAACCTACTCTCCAGTGAGGTCCCCCACCACGCCCGAAGGAACCCGCGCTTCGGAGGAATGCAGCAGAGACGACCACACGCGTTCGTAGCGCCGGTTCTGGACCTCCATGGTGAACTCTCGAAGCGCCCGTTCGCGCGCGGCGCTCGCCAAACGATGCGCGAGCGAGGGGTCCTCCAGAAGCCGCAGAATCGCCGCCGCTAGCGCGTCCGGGTCGTTCGGGGGGATCAAGAGACCGGTCTTTTCGTGTGCGACGAGCTCCGGATTTCCACCGACATCCGTCGCGACGATCGGGCGTCCGGCAGCCATGTACTCGATCACAGAGTTGGAGAGCCCCTCCGACTCGGAACACAGTACGGCGACGTCAAGGCTGGACACGAAGGACGGAACGTCCTCGATGACTCCGCGCAGCCGCACGCGGTCCCCGAGGCCGAGCCGCTCGCCCAAGGCTTCGAGGGAGGCGCGCTCCGGGCCTTCACCCGCGATCTCGAAGATCGTCTGCGGGAACTTCGGGGCGACTTGTTGTGCGGCAAGGAGAAGCGTGTCCAGACGCTTCACCCGGCGGAGGTTCGCGACGACTCCCACCCGCATGACGTCTTGGGTGGGCGCGCCGGAGGGCGCCTTCCAATCGCGATATCGCTCGGTCGCGATTCCGTTCGGGATGACCGAGATCGCCGCCGGATCGGCCCCCGCCCGCTCCGCAGCGCGCCGGCACGCCTCGCCGTTCGCAATGGTCCACGTGACGAGACGGGCGAATATGCACTGGAGGACTCGATCTCGTGGTCGCATCCAGTAGCCCGTGTTGCGATGCGTGCGGATCACGGCGGGCACACCCGCGATGCGGGCCGCGGGGACTCCGAAATAGGTGCTGTCGGGGGAGTAGATCTGAAGGATGTCGAGCTTCCAAGCTCGGAGCGCTCGCGCGAACCGGAACATCGATGACAGCGCCGAAACGCTTCGAAACGTCGACACCCCGAGACGGAGCACTTCGCAGTCGGCCGGCTCGAGAGGATCGGGCTGGCCCGCGGGTTGCGCGAGGAGAACGAGGTAGGGCGTGAAGCGCGTGCGATCGAGGTTCTCGATCAAGCCGAGCACATGGCCTTCTGTCCCGCCGCGGCTGAGGCGATCGAGCATGAAGCAGATTCGGTGCGGGCCCGCCGTCTTCATCGCGTCGCCCCGCTCATTCGGAAGCCAAGTCGGGGGTTTTTTTTGCGCCTCGGGTTGCCGGAAGCGCGAGCTGGCAAAATCCCTCCCATAGCATGCCAGTGCCGCAGGCGAGGTGGATTGTGACGAACACCGCCGGAAGCCAGGGCAAGAGCCGCCAGTTCTTTTGCCGGTGGGCTGCCGCCACGGAGAACCCCATCAGGAGTGCGGCGTAGAGCGCGAGGACTGCCACAACCAGCGGCGCAAGGGGGTGTCGGAAGGCCATCAGAAACGCACCCACCAACAACCCCACAACGAACGCACTCGGCACGAAGGTCGCGATACCGAGGGTCTCGGGGTGCTTTCTGAACAGACGGACACGGCCCCGACCGTATCGCCACAGTTGCCGGAACAGGCCCCGGAGCGAATTTCTCGGGGCGTAGTGAAGTGCGATCTGGTCGCTGAAGTAGCAGCGGAGGCCGGCGCGGTCGGCCCGGTGGTTGAATTCGTAGTCCTCACACGCATCGAACGATTCGTCAAAGAAGCCAATCTGATCGAAGACCGAGCGCCTGTACGCCACAGCGACGCTCGCGGCCGGAACAAAGCGCTCCCCAGACCGATAGATCCAAGAATCGGGGTGGTGGCCCAACGCGGTCGCGCGCGCCGCCGCAATCGCACGTTGCAGCGTGGACGCATTCTCGACATCGAGCGGCTGGGGACGACCCAGAGAATCCGCCCCGCTTCGCCGGAATGCGTCGGAGAGCCTCGCGAGGTAGTCCGGGGAGCGGCACTCGCAATGGCCGTCGACCACGACAATCAGCTCACCTCGCGAGGCCCGGACGCCGATGTTTCGAGCGGAGCTCGATAGCCGGCCGGGGTTGTGGAGGAGCCGGACGTTGGGATGTTCGCGGCTGATCTCGCGAACGATCTCGGGAGTCGCATCGCTCGATTCGCCGTCCACCACGAGGATCTCGAAACACCCGCGGGGATAGCGTTGTCCCGAAAGGGCTCGGACTACGCCTCCGATGTGCGCTTGCTCGTTCCGAACCGGCACCACGACGGATACGAAAGGATGGTCGGAAACTGTGTCGAGGGATTGGCCACCGTGGTCACTCATAGCGATTCACTCTCGAGGGAATTAGACGGGGCGGCGCAGGGACAGGCTTCGGCCCGCGACGCGCTGGCACCGCGTGTCCTACTCATCGGACCCTCGTTGAGAATCTTGGGAGGACAGGCCGTCATGGCGGATCAGATCACCCGCGCGCTGCGCGCGGAGGGCGCCGCCGTCGATTTCCTGCCGATCAATCCAAAGCCTCCCGGCGTCCTCGCGCTCGCGGAGAAGGTGAAAGTCCTTCGCACCGCGGTGGTTTCGGCGTTCTATTGCGCGTCCCTGATCCGTCGGTTGCCACACTACGATGTGATTCACCTCTTCTCCGCTTCCTACTTCTCGTTCCTCATCGCGCAGATGCCCGCAATCCTCATCGCGCGCTTGTACCGAAAACCGGTCATCCTGAACTACCGCTCCGGCGAAGCGCGCGACCACCTGACCCGCGCCACTCCGTTCGTGCACGGGCTCATCGGAATGTGTCGGCGGATCGTCGTGCCCTCCGGATACCTGGTCGAGGTGTTCGCGGAGTTCGGGTTCCACGCCGAGGCGATCGCCAACGTCGTCGACCCCACCGAGTTCCGGCCGCGGGAACGCGCCACCGCTCACCCGCGGGTTCTCGTGCCCCGAACCCTCGATCCTCTCTACGACGTCGGCTGTGCGATCCGGGCGTTCGAGATCGTCAAAGAACGCTGCCCGGCCGCGGAGCTCACCATCCTCGGTGACGGCGCCGAGGAAAAGCGGCTGCGCCAACTCGTCGCGGATCTGGCGCTCCGCGATGTGAACTTCGCCGGGCGCGTCCCGCGCGCCGAGATCGGCGCGGTCTACGACCGCCACGACATCCTGCTCAACACGTCGGCCGTCGACAACATGCCTGTGTCCCTCCTCGAGGGGTTCGCGGCGGGTCTTCCCATCGTGAGTACCGACGCCGGGGGCATTCCGTTCATCATTCGAGACGGAGAGAACGGCTACCTCGTGGCCGTCGGGGACCACGCGGAAGCCGCGGAGCGGGTGCTGGCGTTGATCGAAGACGCCGACGACCTGAAACGATTGTCTCGGGCGAGTCTGGAAGAGGCGAAGCGCTACCGCTGGGACGGGATCGGACGTCAATGGCGGGCCCTCTACGCCGAAGTTGCGGGCTCGCGAGGCGCGATGGGATCGAGCGGGAGGACGGCGTGAAGCGGATCGGCCACCTCGCGCGCAAGGCCCTCGCGGCCTCTCCCCGAGAGTGGAAACACCGCGGTCGGCAGGCCTGGTTCAATCTCCGGAACCGCGCCCACCCCCTCCTTGGAAGCGGGGCGCTCCCCGAAGACGGTCACCTGGCATCGTTGGGGCTGGAGCGTCGGGCGCTGACCGCGTGGTGGTGCGAGCGGTCTCCCCCTTGGTTTCTCGACCCCGCGCGCACCCGCGCGCTCGCGGAGTGGTTCCGGGCCGGCCGCCTGAAGGAGATCGAGAACCGCGCCGAGCAGGTGTGCGCCGGGACCATGCCCCTCTTCTCCTTGGATCCCATCCCGTTCCGCGAAGCCGACCGTTGGCACAGAGACCCGTGGAGCGGACGTGTGACACCGCGGTGGGTGTATCCGCGGATCCCCTATCTGTCTCCGGAGGTGGTGGGCGACAACAAGATGGTGTGGGAACCGAGCCGCTTCGCCTGGAGCATCTGGCTCGGGTTGGCGCATCGAGTGACTGGAACACCCCGTTACCGAGACAAGTTTCTCGAGCTCACTGCGGATTGGTTGGAGACCAATCCCTACCCCTACGGCATCCACTACTGCTCTGCGCTGGAGGTCGGATTTCGTTGCTATGCGTGGCTCTGGGCGGCGGCTCTGTTCGCACCGACGCTCGCAGAGCAACCCCAATTGCTCGACCGACTGCTGCACGGGATCTGGGCATCCTGTCGACACGTCGAAGCCAACCTTTCCCATTACTTTTCGCCCAATACGCACCTGACCGGTGAGGCCTTCTGTCTTTTTGCATGCGGCGCAGCGATTCCGGAGTGGAGTGAGTCTTCGCGGTGGCGGCGTCTCGGCATCCAGATTCTTCGGGAGGAAGCGGATCGCCAGTTTTTCCGGGACGGGACGCACCGCGAGCTCTCGAGCGGATACCACCTCTATTCCACGGACTTCTATCTGCAAGCCTGCTTGATCGCAGACGAGACTGGCTTCGATGTGGGTCCTGAGCTCCGAGGGGCCGCCCGGCATCTCTGCGAGCGCCTCGCCGAGCTTGCACCCGAGAGCGCCGTGCTTCCGCCCTTCAACGATTGTGATGGCGGCCGGATCTTTCATCTGGGAGAAGCCGCACTCGACGCGACACCGACACTCTCGGCCGCCGCGCTCTTGTGGCCGGATTTTCCCTCTCGCTCCCCCGAGCCGCCGACAGCGGCCGGATACGCGATGCTCATGGCGCCACTCGCCACACAGGGGATCGAAAGAAAGGCGAGATCTTCAGGAACACCGAGCTCCGTCGTCCCAACCGAGACGGCTGGCGATTCCGGAGTGCAGGTCTATCGCAACCAAGAGGGCGATTTCCTGGTCTTCCGCGCCACACCCTTCGGCTACATGGGCTGTCCCCACAGTCACGACGCGCCGCTCTCGTTTCTCCTCTATCTGGGCGGGCGTCCCATCGTGATCGATTGTGGAGTCGGCGCCTACAACCGAGATCTCGATCTGCGAAACGAATTTCGTACCGCGCGGGGAAAGAACGTGCTCTTGCTAGACGGGCGTGGGCCTTCCGAACCGGGTTCGTGGTTCGATTGGAAGCGCACGACCGACGCCTCGCTGGACGCCGTCGAGGTATTCGAGGGTGGCGTTCGGTGCTCCGGACATCACACGGGGTTTTCGTCGACCTACGGCGCCCCGGTGTCGGTGGAGCGCTCGATCGAGCTCCGAGACAGCGGGTTGATCCTCGTCACCGACCGGTGGGAGGCGCCCCGACCCGTGACGCCGAGCCTCCAGCTCACGCTCGCGCCGGGGCTCGAAATCGATCTCCCCGCGCGGACGCTGTGCGCACCCGACACGCCTCCGGTCCACTTTCACTGTCGAGCGGAGCCAAGCGCCGCCGTGGTGAGCGCAGAACGCGTGCAATTCTCGCCGGACTACGCGCAAATCGAGAGCACAACGGGTCTCTCCGTCACGCTCGCGCCCTGCCAAAGCGGCTCTCTCGTCACCTCTCTGTCCCGCAGTGGACCCATTTAGGGGCCCTTGAGCGGACCAGGGCAGCGGTGGGGGCGAGACCAAAACCATGTGTGGGATCGCGGGATACATCAACCGAAACGGCGCGCCGGCACGTGTCGAAGTCGTCCGACGCATGCGCGATGCGCTCGAGCACCGCGGTCCGGATGATGCAGGCGACTGGCAACGCGGATGCGTCGCGATGGGTCACCGCCGGCTCTCGATCGTGGACCTCACGCGAGGCCACCAACCGATGCACACGGAAGATGGCTCTCTGCACATCGTCTACAACGGCGAAGCCTACAACCACCGGGAGCTCCGTCGGGCCGTTCTCAGGCCTCCTGACGAGGGTTACCGGACGACCTGCGACACCGAAACGCTCCTCCACGCCTATCGGCAGCTCGGCGCCGCAAGTGTGGAGCAGCTCAGAGGCATGTTCGCGTTCGCGGTACATGACAGCCGGGATCACTCCCTGTTCCTCGCGCGCGACCGGTTGGGGATCAAGCCGCTCTACTACTTCTGCAACGCGCGGCTCTTTGCGTTTGCCTCCGAAATCAAGGCGCTTCTCGCGCATCCCGAAATCGAGGCGCGCGTCAACGAGGAACGACTCGGCGTACAGCTCGCTCTCAAGTACGGGCTCGATGACCAGACCCTCTTCGAGGGAATCCGCGCCCTCCCACCCGGTCACTGGATGCGTGTGGACAGGGATGGGGTAAAGCTCCAACGCTACTGGAACCTCGATTTCAACAAATCGACGTCTTCCACGTCCTTCGAGGAGGCCGCCGAGGAATTCGTCGAGCGCTTCGACGATTCCGTTCGCGCACGCCTGATGGCTGACGTCCCACTCGGGGTGTTTCTATCCGGGGGGATCGACAGCTCGGTCATCGCGGCCTCGATGGAGAGAATGGTGTCGGACCCGATCCGCTCCTTCTCGATCTCCTTTGCAGACGAGCGCTACGACGAATCGCCCTACTCACGCCTGGTGGCCCGATCGATCGGATCGGTCCACAGGGAGGTCAAGCTCACACCCGAGGAATGGTTCGGCGCCTGGCCCCACATGGTCTATCACGAGGACGAGCCGATCGCGCATCCCTCCTCGATCTCGCTCCACTTTCTCGCCCGGCGCGCTGCCGACGAGGTGAAGGTGGTCTTGACGGGCGAGGGCGCCGACGAGTTGCTCGCGGGGTACGAGCGCTACCCCCAAACCCTCACCAATCTCCGCTTCGGACGTTGGCTCCCGGACGCCGGACGTCGGGCGACGGCCCGGATGATCGATCTGCTGCCGGACACGCTCATCGCGAAGCGAAAGGCCGTCCGGACGGCGCTCTATCTCCCCTGCGACATTGCCTCCTTGTTCCTGGACAACTACGCCGCGATGAGACGCGCGGAAGTCGCCGCGGCATTGCGTCCTGGGCGGGCGCGAGAGGCCGCCGGCGACATGTACGCGCCTTTTGCGGCGCTGATGCGAGAGAGTGGCGCCGAGCACACCCTCGATCAGCTCCTCTACGCGGACATCAAGACCTATCTCGTCGAGCTGCTGATGAAGCAGGATCAAATGTCGATGTCGGCTTCGCTCGAGTCCCGGGTCCCGTTCCTCGACCATCATCTGGTCGAATTCGCCTGCCGATTGCCCGTGCCCTTCAAGCTGAAGGGATTCCGAACCAAACGCATCCTCCGGCGCGCGTTGGGTGACCGCGTCCCGCGACAGATCGTGGAACGTCCGAAAATGGGTTTTCCGACGCCGACGCGTTCCTGGTTCCGTGGGACCCACCACGAAACGATGCGGAACCTGCTCCTCGGACGCGACACCATGCTCGTCGAATACGTCGAACGGGGATTCATCGAGAACGTGTTGGAGCGCCACCGGGCAGGGCGCTGGGATCTCGAAGAGCAGATCTGGACGCTTGGCAATCTCGAGATGTGGTTGCAGATCTTCATCGCGGGCCGCGCACCAGACGCTGTGTGGCAACGCGAATGGGAAGGATCCTCGTGCGCATCCTCTGGTTGAAATCGGACTACATCCTTCCGCCGGATACCGGTGGGAAGATCCGAACCTACAACTTGATGCGCGAGCTGCGTCGGATCTGCGACGTGACCTATCTCTGCTTCAAGAGCACGCAGACGCAAGAAGACGAAGCGGACGTCGGAACCTGTGCCTCACGATTGATCCCGGTCCACCGTCTCGAGGAGCGGAAAGAGGGCGTCGCGTTCTACGGGCGCGTCTTGCGGGGGATCGCGTCGCGCCAACCCTACGTCGTCCAGAAATACCGATCGGAGGAACTCGTCGCACTGGAGCGCGACTTCGTCGAAAAGACCCAATCCGCGGGAGACGAATCGGTGGTCATCCTGTGCGATTTCCTCGAGATGGCGGAGAACGTTGCCTGGGATCTACCGGTCCCCAAGGTGCTGTTTCAACACAACGTAGAGAGCGACATCTGGCACCAGTACTACATGAACGAGCGAAACCCCGTGAAAAGGCTCTACTGGGACTTTGAGCGGAGGAGGATGGCCCGTTACGAGAGTGCGACCTGCAACCGTTTCGATCGGGTGTTCGCGGTCTCGCATGAGGACAAAGCCACCTTTCGGCAGCAGCTCGGTGTGGACCGCCCTGTGACAGTGCTCCCGACCGGCGTGGACACCGAGTACTTTGCGCCGCGGGCCACGCCGAGGACGGTCCCCGGAAGGCTCGTGTTCCTGGGTTCGCTCGATTGGATGCCGAACATCGACGGCGTGCTGTGGTTCCTTCGCGAGATCCTTCCCTTGATCCGCGCGGAACACCCGACGGCGTCGCTCGACATCGTGGGCCGGCGGCCGGTCGAGGCGATTCCGCGGGCCGCGCGCGAGAACGACGGCGTTCGGGTCTTCGCAGACGTTCCGGACGTCCGCCCGCACGTCGCGGAGGCCGACCTGTTCGCCGTACCGCTCCGTATCGGGGGTGGAACCCGGATCAAGATCTACGAAGCGATGGCCATGGCCAAAGGCGTGGTGTCGACCGCTCTCGGCGCGCAAGGCCTGGGCCTGACGGCGGGCCAACACATTGCCATCGGAGACCGCCCCGCGGAGTTCGCCGCGGCGGTCAACCGGCTTCTGCGGGACCAGGGCGAGAAGGCCGCGTTGGCAGACGCGGGGCATCGATTCGTTCATGACCACTGCCAGTGGAAGCACGCCGCGGCGTTGCTTCACGAAACCTGCCTCGATCTCAGCCAGGCATACACACGAGAGCGAGCTTCGGGGCGAGGGCAATGAGAGGCGGAGAGGCGGTAGCCGCGCCGACCCGGGTGGCGCTCGAGGGTTCCGACGGCGGCATGTTCCCCCGTTCGTTCGCGTTGTGGGTCGTCGCGTTGTATATGGCTCTCTTCGTCATCCGGCCCTGGGAGGCGCTGTTCCCCGAGCTCGGCGAATTTGCCTTCGAACGGTGGATGGTCATCATCACGGTCCTGGTGGTCGCGTTTCTGCGCCCGTTTTTTGCGGTTTCACAACAGGCGCTTGCGATTCTCGCGCTGCTGGCGGCCGTCTGGATCTCCTCGCTCGACGCGATCTATCCCGACATCGCGTCAGAAGAACGGGTGGAGTTCTTCGGGACGGTGTTGTCGTTCTTCCTGATCGTGGCGGTCGCTCGGTCCCCGTATCAGCTCTTTTTCCTCGTCGCCTGCTATCTCGTCTCGATGTTCGTCTATCTCGGAAAATCAGAGTGGGAATACTTTGTGAACGGCGCCGCGCAGTACCGCATGGGTGTCTTTCGACTGGTCGGGACGGATCTCACCTTTGGCGGACCCAATGAGTTGGCTGCGAGTTGTCTCCTG